>Ga0105048_10008184_pt1 | contig 16763 bp, 14 predicted proteins | sample MAT05_FD_78382 | JGI IMG/M metagenome (GOLD analysis project Ga0105048, IMG submission 78382) | Freshwater microbial communities from Lake Fryxell liftoff mats and glacier meltwater in Antarctica - MAT-05 | ecosystem: Environmental > Aquatic > Freshwater > Ice > Liftoff microbial mat | place...
CGGGCGTACGTGGCGAAGACGCCGAAGACGCGCGTCGTGCTGGGGGTGCTGCTCGAGCGTGGGCGAGCGTGGCCGCACGCCTGGGTGAAGACCGCGAAGGGCGCCCACGTGGACCCCACGGTCTCGTCGAGCGAGCCGAACCGCCGAACCTACCTGGCCTTCTTGCGTGACCCGGGCCGGCTGTACCTTGAGCTGCTCTCAGGCCACCGCCGCCTCCGGGTATCGGAGTAGCTCAGTTTCAGCCCAGCGTTGGTGATTGTTTTGCTGGCGCGCCCGACGACATTTATTGGTTCTGAAACACAATTTCGGCTCGCTCGTTGTGAGCTGCATGGCCCGCATTGCTGGCCACTCCAACCCCTCACAATGAGAGCCTCATGAAAACGACCCTGATTGGTACGATGTGCCTGTTTGCTTTTTCTGCCCTGGCCGAAGACTCGATGAAGAGCGCGCCGGCGAAGCACGAGATGGCCGTTGAAAAGAAAGACATCATCGACACCGCCGTCGCGGCCGGGAGCTTCAAGACCCTGGCGACTGCGCTCACTGAAGCCGGCCTGATCGACACGCTCAAAGGCCCTGGCCCGTTCACCGTCTTCGCGCCGACCGATGCGGCCTTCGCGAAGGTGCCGAAGAAAGACCTCGAAGCGTTGCTCAAAGACAAGAAGAAGCTGACGGCTGTGCTCACGTACCACGTGGTGGCAGGCAAGGTGATGGCGGCCGACGTGATGAAGATGAAAGACGGCTCCAAGGTGAAGACCGTCGAAGGCCATGAGTTCACCCTCGGCCTCAAGGGCGGCAAGGTGATGGTCGACGGCGCGAACGTCAGCAAGACCGACATTGAAGCGTCGAACGGCGTGATTCACGTCATCGACTCGGTAATCATGCCCAAGTAATCGAACCCCGCCCCTCAGCGAAGCCCGAGCCAGCTCACCCAGGCCTCGGCCGACGAACGGGTGACCGGCACGATGACAGCGCCGGCGCGCGCCATCGCTGAAATCGTGGAGCCAAACACTCGCACGATTGGAGCTTCACCGAGCTTCGACTTCAGCGGGCCTCATCGTTCGAAACTTCGCGTCGACGTGCTCGAAGAGTTCGAACATCGCGTCGCCATAAAGTGTGGCGTCGCTCGGAGTGTAGCCCTTTCGATTGATCCAAAAGGTGCCCGAGTTGCACTCGCGCGACCACCCGAGCCCACCACTGAGCTCACCGCCGGCATCATCGTGCTCGCGGCAATCGCGGCGACCGTCTTCATTGACCCAGCAGCATCTCCCGTTGGGAAACACGAAGATCATCGGTCGAAATTGAACTGCAGGATCAAGCACGTAGATATCGGTGAGCACCGCGGTCTGCATCAGCTCCGCGGGCGCCATACCGTAGCCGTGGAGCATGTAGACCACCGGGTACCGCACGTCGGCATTCGCGGCGTCGTCGTACCCGGGCGGCAGGGCCACCACGTATTCCCACTTCGCTTTGAGCTTGGCTGAATCGAACCAGGTGATGGTCTTCGCGCCGGGGCTGGTCACCGGGGGCTTGGGCAATGAAGGCCACAGCTGAGCAGTCCAGTTGAAGACCATCGCGAACCGATTGAGCGCCTCCTGCGGCGTGCCGACGTGATCACCCTCGCCATCGATTCGGTTCTTGTCACTCGGCGGGTCGCTTCCGTAGAGGAACATCAGGTCGCGCGGCATGCGGCTCCAGGCCTTGTTCCACGCGTTGAAGGTCTTCGTTCGCGTGTCGTACATGCCCGGCAACTCGGAGAAGTCTCGGTAGTAGCCAACCGCCGTGTCGCGAAACGCTTTCACGCCGGCAATGAGGTGCTTGGCCATCAAGCCGAAGTTGAAGACGTCGCGAATGCCGCCATCGCCGTAAACCGCGATGCGAGCCCGCGCTTCGGCCGACATCTTTCGAAAGTTCGAGCGACCGTCGTAGGCGAAGAGCGAAGCCATGCCGCCGGTCATGTCGAACGCCCCGTTGCCTTCACCGAAGTCTTTGGTGCTCGCCACGCCGTCGAGGCCGAAGTCGCGGTACGGCTCGCCGTGCTCCCACGCCCAGTCGCGCTCGGTGCCGCTGGCGTTGGTGTCGACCTCGTAGTTGTCGTGGTTGGGGTCGATGGCGCCCGCGGTCGCAGTCGAGGTGCAGCCGCCTTTGCTGTCTTCGTACGCGTCACTGCAGCCATCGACGCCGACATCATCGAAGCGCTCGTGGCCGTTGTTCACCACCGGCTCGCCGTAATCGCGACGACCGTTCGCGTTGTAATCGAAGGCCAGGAGTGGCCCTTGCGGCACCGTCGCCAGGCGGCACGGGTCGCGGTAGCCCTGGTGGTCGAGCAAAAAGAGCGGCTCTTTGTCGTCGGCCAAAGTCGCTCCGCCCTTTGATTGGCAGTACTGATTGGCGAAGGCGCGCTCCCGCGAGGGCGGCAATGGGTTCGCGATGTTTGCCACGTCGCTGCAGAAGTCGACGACCTCTCGCGTGGTGGTGCAAAAGTAGAGCGGCGGCTCTCCATCACAGAAGGTGATCGCGTCGTAGATGCCGGCGGGGTTGTACTCGGCGTTGTAGACGCCCTTGACCCGCGTGGGCTCACTGCAGAAATTCGGAGGCGGGCGGCGCAGTCGCTCGGGTTCGACTCCGGGTGGCGCGAAATGCGACGCCGGGTTCTCGGTGACGAAGTTGCCGTACGCGAGCAAGAGGTCGGTCATCAGCCGCACGTACTGGCTGCGGTTGAAATTGCTGCCACTGAGCGTCGTGTAGAAACGGTTAAACTCGTTCGGGCGCTCCCACTGCATGAGCGTGGGTTGCGGTTGCTTGCAGGCGCGCATCAAGGCCGGGTCGTTCAGGCCAGTCGGGTCGATGGCAAGTTGTTGCTCGAGCGCTTCGCGGCTGCAGAACCCAGCGATCAGCAATTCGTCGAGCGTGTGCTGAAAGAAGGCCGCATCAATGGGGCCTCCAAGCGAGGCGACCGCGTCGACCTTGTCGGGTTGCGAGAGCCCGAGGGCGCTCGCTCCGATGGCGCCCATCGAGATACCCGTCAGTGCACGGTACGTGGTTTTGAGGAGCGTGGGCCCAGGTGGCGGAGGCTCGACCTGCGGGCAGCGGGTGAGCACCACAACGAAGAAAACGAGACCGAGACGACGACTCATGCGCGGTGGACCCTAGCGCATTCTCCCTCGAAGCTGCCAAGCCATGACGTCTTTTGTGAAGCACAGATTCGAGTCAGTCTTTGCCGGGCGTCAGCGAAGCCCGAGCCAGCCGATCGAGAGCACGAAATCGCCTCGGCCGACGAACGCGTGACCCGGCACGATGTCAGCGCCGGCGCGAGCCATCGCCGAAATCGTGAAGTCGCACACCCGCACGGTCACGCCAATCGACAGGCGTTGCGGCAATCGAAGGTGCGCACCGGCAGCGAACACGTCGAGGCCAGTCTGAAGCCCGAGGTCGACGCTCACCCGCGGGCCACCGAGCCCCAGGGCCAGCCCCACGTTCGGCCCGAGCCCGAGATTGAATTGCTCCGGCACCACGTACATCGACGTGCCCGCGTTCACCGAGGCCGTCGCGAAGCGCGTTGGGGTGAATTGCCAGACGCGTGCTCCACGAAGCTCGATCACGCGATCTCGAAACGCGTACACCGCTTCAGCGCTCCAGGCGGCGCGGCCTTCGTCATTCGGTCGCACCGCACCGACGCCGAACGTGCGCGCCCCACCGAAGACCTCGAGTCGCGTCTCCTCGGCGATTCGGCCACGCGAGGTGAGCCATTGCCCTTCGGCGCGCGAGACACTCGCGACCAACATCAGAATCAGCGCGAGCCGCTTCATCGAACCGAAACCTCGACACCCTCAACCGCGCGCAATGCAGTCTCGCCGACCGAGCCCTCGAACGCTGTGCTCAAGAACCCAGTCATCGCCGCGGCAATGCGCGCATGTGACACCTCGATGGCTACTTCGGGAGGGCACTTCACCGCATCATCGGCATCTGTATCGGTGAACCCGTAGTGCGTCGTGCCCGGCAATACCACCAGCGCAGTGGGTGACGGCATCTTCGCCCAACCCGCTTCGACCTGGCGCAGCGTCGCCTGACAATCTTTCGCCCCAGCCATGAAGAGCGACGGCATGCCCAGGGCAGGCAACTTCGTGTCATCGGCCGCGTCAGAAAAGCTCGCCTGCACCATCACCGCACGAAACCCCTTCAGCAACGCGAGCTTGATCGCAACCACCCCGCCCAAACTGTGGCCGGCCACCGCGATGCGATTCGCGTCGACCAGGCCCTCGAGCAACGACCTCGACGGAGGCGTCACCAACAGCTTTCGGGCTACCTCTCCGTTCTCGATGCTGAAGAAGGCGAGGTCGAGCGTGTGATCAGGCATCGCGACCACGAACCCCTGGCGCGCGAGCACTTCGGCCTGCCAGGCATACCGCTGGGTGGGCACGAAGCCACCCTGCACGTAAACCACCGCAGGGTGCGGGCCGGCCATCGGGCGACCCGACTCGTCAGAGGGGAAGAGCACCCGTACCCGCAACACGTCGGTATCATTGGCACGGGTCTCGAAGAACGCCTCGGCGACGCCCGGCGAGGTCACCCGGCCGACGGTCGGCGCTGACAGGCCGCAGGCTGAAAGGAAAACGGTGAGGGCCGCCAGGAGACGCATGGCGGCGTGACGTAATGGGCTCGACCCTGATGTTCGACTTATTTTGACTGCGCCGTGCCCGAATTCGTCACTCGCGTGCCCAAAGGACTCCAGTTAGTACCGCCAATCACGGCGCTCAGGAGGAGACCTCGTATGACACCGTCGCTTCAATCACCCCGTTTTCTGGTCGCGCCACTCGTCGTGGCGCTCGGCCTTCTAAACCTCGCCTGCGGCAACCTCGCAGGGCCGCACTACCAGGGCGAGCCCATGGTCACGCTGCGAGGGCAGTCTCACCTCGTCTGAAGCAAGTGCGCCGCTCGAGGTTGCGCTGGCGTGGCAGACCCAGAGGGGCGTGAACGTCGCGGGCGAACAGTTTGCCTGCGAGCCGTCACCGACCACCCGCGTCAAGGTGACGGGCAGCTTTCCGGCGGCGTTTCGACTCGACGTGTACCAGCCACCTCCGCGGCTCGGCCTAGCCGGGCAAGTCGGCATCGGGGTGGGAGCCACGCGCGAGCTGGCGTGGGGGCTCTCGGTGACGCTCGAGCTGAACGCCAGCACCTTCATCTACCGCGAGCAGCAAGGCGCGACGCCCAACACCGTGCGCCTGGCCACGGTGTTTTCCGGTGGCGCACTGATTGGCATCGAGAAGGCGTGGTAGCCAGTTCTACAAACTTGTAACAATTTTCTTACAGTTTTGTCCGACAGCTCGAGGCCGTCTCGCGATCACGATTCTCCTGGGAAGCTCGGGTTCCGCGGGGCTCTTTCGGTTGACGAAATCGCCATTGTCCGACAGGTGACGGCGATGGAGCCCTTCATCCCGGTCGACCTCCCGCTTAAGGCCAAGTGGGAGGCTGCGTTGCGTCGGCTCAAGTCGGCGAAAGACTGGCACGCGCGCTATACCGCCGCGGCGGAGATCGTTCGTCACCAGCCGCCGCTCTATCTCGCCGGTCGGATCGCCACCTGCAGCGTCTTCATCGAGCGCGAGCTCAAGGAGAGCCGCGCCTCGGCCTATCGAAACATGCATGTCGCGGCGCTCGCGACCGCGCGGCAAGTCGAGCGGTACACCGCGACCCGGCTGGAGCTCGCCATCGCCTTCGTCGAGGCCAAGGCTGGCCGCACGCTCGAGCACCGAGGTGACCTCGACTTCGACCGCCTCCGCATCACCGTCGAGCGAGCTGGCGTGGCGATCTCCGCTCCCCTTCACGACGTCTCGCATCGCGAGCTGCGAGCACTCCTCGCCGCGCTCAAGGTCAAGCGTCGCGGCGCCGACGCGCTGGTCGCGGTGCTGAGGCGAGCGGGCCTCGAACACCTCGAAGTCACTGTGCGAAACGATCAACTGGTGCTCAAAACACCGCTCGAGGGCCTGGCGAGCGTCGCACGCGCACTGACCACAACGCTGATCAGCTGAGGCCTGACTACATCAACCCCCGATTCCATCGATGCACCGCTGCACCGAATTGGGCATCATGCACCGCCCCGTGACGTTCCTCTGCGCCCTCCTGCTGACTCAAGCCGCCACCAGCGGTGTGCCGTCGCTCGGCCAGGGGCGCGGGTTGATCAAACAGATGTACGAGCTGAAGAGCTCGAAGCTCTGGGCTGAGGCCGGCCCGGGCTTGAAGCAGCAGCTCGGTTCAGAGGCCAACCTCAAGAGCTTCGCGGTAAACCTCCAGCGCAGTTTCGGCAAAGAACTGCGCGTCATCTCAGAGGGCCTCTCGTTCGACGACGACGGCGAGGTCACCACCTACCGCCGGGTCGCGGCCTTCTCGAATTGGGCCCGCGGCGTAGAGATCGAGCTCACCCTCGATGACCGCGGCAGGCTGATGGGCGTCTCCGCCCGGCCCGCCTCGAAAGAAGCGCCCACCACCTACGGCACGCACAAATCGCGCACCCGCTTGCGCCTGCCCTTCGAAGGCCAATGGTATGTGCTGTGGGGCGGCCGCTCATGGCAGAACAACCGGCACAGCGCGGTGCCTGATCAGCGCTACGCCCTTGACCTGCTGCAGCTGACCAAGTCGGGCCGAACCTCTGAAGGCAATGGCACCCGCAACGAGCAGTTCGTCGCCTGGGGCAAGCCGGTGTTGGCCGCGGGCGAGGGCACCATCGTGAACGCCGACGACGTGGTGCTCGACAACGAGCCCGGCAAGCCCCGCGGCCTCGGGTTGCTCTACGGCAACTACATCGTCATCGACCACGGCAACGGCGAGTACTCACTGGTCGCGCACCTGATGCACGGCTCGCTGCAGGTCAAGGCCGGCGACCACGTCGAGTCGGGCCAGGTGCTCGCGCGCACCGGCAACAGCGGCATGTCCAGCGAACCCCACATTCACTTTCAGGTGATGGACAAAGCCGATTGGAAACAGGCCAATGGCTTTCCCGCTGAGTTTCAGAACTTTCAGCTCGGAGACCGGGTCATCGAGCGCGGTGAGCCCCGCCGCGGCGACCTGCTCTCACCGGCCAAGCTCGAAGCCCGCCGTTAACGCTGCGAGTCGTCGAAGGGCACGACGCTGATCTTGTCGCCCACCTTCAGCTTCAGCTGCTGCTTCGCCGCCTTCGAGAGATGAGCGACCTGATCATCGAAGCGAACCTGCGTGCGAATGGCGCGAAAGCGGTTCGGCCCGGTCTCGCGCGAGACCGCGACCAACATGTCTTCGGCTTCGACCTTGAGCTCTTCTTTGCCCAGCTTCGCGGTGCGAAAGCGGCGCACCAGCGTGGTGTCTGACAGGTTGGCCTCGTAGTGCGGCCCACCGTCGAACGGGTCGATATGGTTGTCGTACTTGAAGCCGATGCGCTCAAGCATGCGCTGCACGCCCCGCGTCTCGGGCCCCACCTCGCCGATGATCTTCTGCGCCCGCTCGTGGAAGAGCGAGACGTAGATGTCGGAGGAGGGGAAGAGCTCTTTGATGAACTCCTTGTTCTGCCGCGAGAGCTTGTCGGCCTCGTAGTACTCGAGGCCGGTGAACTTCTTGCCGCATGCCTCCCAGAGCAGGCTTCGCCCATCAGGCATCAACGGCGGGAGCAGCTCGGCCAGCACCCGCTCGCGAAAGAACTTGCGGTGCATCGCCATGAACAAGAACCGCACGTAGCTCAGCTGCTTGCCTGGCTTGTCGGGCCCGCTGCGATGTGGCGGGTCGACCACCAGCCCGCCGATCTCCGTCGGCCCGTCGTAGTTGTACCCAATCGAGAGCACCGTGTGCTTGAAGTGCTTGTCGATGCTCACCGAGTAGTGCTCGGCGCCGGTGACTTGAAAGTAGATGTGCGGCGCCTCGCGGGTGCCGTGCTGCGCGATGATCATCGAGGTGCCGATCAGCGACTCGTGCCGCTGATCTTCGAGCACGAACAGATACTCGCGCTGAAACGGGTCTTCGATTTTCCCGGTGAAGCTCTTCACCGACTTGTCGATCAGCGCCGACAACACCTCTTCGTTATTCGGCAAATTGACGCTGTTCAACACGGCCGCCAGCCGCTTGAGGCCGGGCAGATCGCTTTTCGCGGCGTCTCGCAATAGGTACATGCGCCAACTCCCTTAGTCCACTTGCTGTCAACCTCGACCAACAAAAGCGCGCGCTGCTGACGCGCGCTGTCAGTACAGTGGAGCCAATGGCGAGTCGCGCATCGCAGTGGTTGGCCGCTCAGCTCCCCTCGATGGAGGAGGCGCTGCGCACGCTGGTCGAGCTCAACTCTTTCAGTGGAAATGCAAACGGCGCACGCGCGGTGGCGCGCTCGTTGCGCGAGCACTTCGATATCGCCGGGCTCACCGCCGAGGTCGTGCCGAGTGACTTGTATGGCGAGCACCTGATCTTCTGCTCCGAAGGCCTGTCATCGGCGGCGCCGATCGCGCTGCTCGGCCACCTCGACACGGTGTTTCCTCCCGGGTTGTTCGAGGGCTATCGGGCCGATGGGCCGTGGCGCCGCGGGCCGGGCGTCTACGACATGAAGGGCGGCCTGGTGGTGATGGCCTGGGCGCTCAAAGCCATCGCCGCCACCGAGGGCCTCTCGGCCATCGCGCCCTTGAGAGCGGTCATCGTCGCCGATGAAGAGGTCGGCTCACCCGAGGGCGCCGCGGTGATTCGCCGCACCATCGCCGGGAGTCAGGCCTGTCTGGTCTTCGAGCCCGGCCGCGCCAACGACAGCATCGTCACGCAGCGAAAGGGCACCGGGTCGGTGCGGGCCATCGCGCGCGGCAAGGCGTCGCACTCGGGCAACGCTTACTGGGAGGGCGCGAACGCCATCTGGTCGCTCGCCCGCTTCATCGACGCCGCGCAGCAACTCTCTTCGCGCGATGCAGGCATCACCGTGAACGTCGGCACCATCAGCGGCGGCACCTCCAAGAACACCGTGCCCGCCGAAGCCACCGCCGGGGTCGACCTGCGCTACCTCAGCGCCGACGATGGCTTGCACTTGATTTCGAGGCTGCAAGCGCTGGCGCAGACCATCGCCTTGCCGGGCACCACCGTGAGCATCGAGCTCGGCCCTCAACGGCCTCCGATGCCCAAGCTCGACGGCGCTCAAGCACTCATCGACGCGTATTCGGTGGCGGCGCAGTCATTTGGTCTGGGCGCCGGCGAGGCCCCACTGCAGGGCGGGGGGAGCGACGGCAACACCGCCGCGGGCCTCGGCATACCGACCATCGACGCGCTCGGGCCGCGCGGCAGCGGCTTTCACACCCCCGACGAATGCATCGACGTCACCACCCTCATTCCCCGCGCGTCGGCGCTGGTCGAGCTGTTGCTGAGCCGCCGCTCGACCCCGATTTGACCACTTCACTCCGTTCCGGATACATTTCCGGAAATGAGCCAGAGTCACGTTGCAAAGCATCGACAGAAGCAATCTCAGAAGGGGCTGGTTCGCGTCGAGATTCAAGCTTCGAACGCCGACGCGGCGCTTCTTCGTGAAGTGGCCTCCGCGCTGCGGAGCGGGTCAAGAAGAGCTGCTGAGGTTCGCAGTTCGCTGCGACGGTCTCTGCGCCCCTCGGCGTCTTTGTTCGACCTCTTGAGTCTCGACATCGATGACGAGCTTATGAAAGAAGCGCTCGAGAGATCGCGTGACACGGGCCGCAAGGTCAAACTGTAATGTGGCTCGTCGATACCAACGTCTTGTCTGAGATTCGAAAGGGTTCGCGCTGTCACCCCGGTGTGGCCAAGTGGGTTCGAGAGACGCCGCCCGATTCGATGTTCATCAGTGTTCTGGTGCTCGGTGAAGTTCGCCGTGGCATCGAACGCGTTCGGAGGCGAGACCCAAAGCAGGCGAGTCGGCTGAGCGCATGGTTGGAGCGATTGAGGGTCGTCTTTGACGGCCGAGTTCTCGAAGTGACGGAGACGGTTGCAGATGCGTGGGGGGCAATCGATTCTGCCGACCCAATACCAGTGATCGATGCGCTGCTTGCCGCTACGGCGAAAGTGAATGGGTTCACGCTCGTCACACGAAACGTCGCCGATGTTGAAACGACAGGAGCTGCAGTCTTCAACCCATTCGCCTGATCGTGATTCCGCGCTATGTGAGCCTCCATGTGCGGCGTCGCGGGCTTCTGGGCCTCTCGAGCATTGAGTGAAGGCAGCGCGAACGAGCTGATCGTTCGAATGACCACTGCCGTCGCGCACCGCGGCCCCGACGGTGCGGGCGCGTGGTTCGATGTCGAGCATCAAGTGGGCTTCGGGCATCGGCGCCTCGCCATTCTCGACCTCTCGCCCACCGGGTTTCAGCCGATGCCCTCCGCGTCGGGGCGCTTCGTGATGACCTTCAACGGCGAGGTCTACAATTTTCACGAAGTGCGCGCCGAGCTCGAGCGCGCCGGCCTGGCCCCGAAGTGGAGAGGGTCGTCTGACACCGAGGTGATGCTGGCGGCCATCGAAGCCTGGGGCCTGGAGAGCGCCGTCACCCGGTTCGTCGGCATGTTCGCCTTCGCCCTGTGGGACCGCACCGAGCGCACGCTTCAGTTGGTGCGAGACCGACTGGGCGTCAAGCCGCTCTACTATTCGGCGACGCCTGACGGGCTCTGCTTCGGCTCCGAGCTGAAGAGCCTTCGGGTCTTCCCCGGGTTTGACACCAGCATCGACCCCACCGCGGTCGCCGGGTTCTTGCGCGCCAACTGCGTGCCGGGGCATCGCACCATCTTCAAAGGGTCACGCAAGGTCGCTCCGGGCACCATCGCCACCTTTCGCGGCGCCAGGCTCTCACCGCACGTGACCCGCTGGTGGAACCCGGCCGAGGTCGCCCGCGAGGGCCTCGAGCACCCGTTCACCGGCAGCGCCGCCGAGGCCACCGTCGAGCTCGAGCGGCTGCTTCGCGAAGCGGTGCGTCTGCGCATGGTCAGCGATGTGCCCCTGGGCGCCTTCTTGTCCGGCGGGGTCGACTCCTCCACCGTGGTGGCGCTGATGCAGTCGCTGAGCAGCCGGCCGGTGCACACCTTCTCCATCGGTAACGAGTCGGCCGCCTTCGACGAAGCCGGCGCCGCGCGCGCGGTGGGTCGACACCTCAACACGCACCACACCGCGCTGACCGTCACCTCGAAAGACGCGCTCGACGTCATCCCCCGGTTGCCGACGATGTACGACGAGCCCTTCGCCGACTCGTCGCAGATACCGACCTTTCTGGTCTCGCAGCTGGCCCGACGCGACGTGACCGTGGCGCTCTCGGGCGACGGCGGCGACGAGCTGTTCGGCGGCTACACCCGCCACGTGTGGAGCCCGCGGCTGTGGCGCGCGATGGAGTTCCTCCCCTCGGCCTCGAGGCGAATGCTCTCGGCAGCGGTGAACGCCCTCACCCCAGGCCAGTGGAATCAGGTGTTCAATCGGGGCGAGGCCTTCTTGCCCAAGCTGCGCCTGCCCGGCATTCGCATGTACAAGCTGGCCTCGGTGCTGGCCTCGTCGAGCCCCGCGCAGATGTACGACGTGCTCGCCTCGCACTGGCTGCCCGGCGATCGCATGGTCGAAGAGTCGCTCGGTGTCGCGGTCGACACCACTACGCCGCCCTGGCCGATGCCGCACGGCGATCGAGACACGGTCGCCGAGTACATGATGTACCGCGACCTGGTCGGCTACTTGCCCGACGACATTCTCACCAAGGTCGACCGCGCCTCGATGGCCGTCAGCCTCGAGGTGCGCGAGCCGCTGCTTGACCACCGCCTGGTCGCCTTCGCCTGGAGCCTCCCCCAGAAGCTGAAGGTGCAGGGCACGACCGGCAAGTGGCTTTTGCGACAGGTGCTGCATCGCCACGTGCCGCAGAGCGCGGTGTCGGGCCCGAAGATGGGCTTCGCGGTGCCGCTGGGTGAATGGCTGCAAGGGCCCCTGCGCGAGTGGGCCGAGTCGCTGCTCGACGAGAGCCGTTTGCGCCGAGATGGGTTCTTCAATGTCTCGCTGGTTCGCGAGCGCTGGCGTCAACACCTCGACGGCACCCGCCCCTGGGAGCACCACCTGTGGGACATCTTGATGTTCAACGCCTGGCACGACGAAGCGCATTGACAGCGATGGGGCCTTCGAGGTGTGAGGGCACGAAGCGTGCGTGTCTTGTTTTTCACCGATGGCGTGTTGAGCCCAGGCAGCCGCTTCCGGTGTCTGCAGTTCTTCAATCAGCTCGAGGCCCGCGGCATTCAATGCTCGGCGCGCTTCGCGTATGACGAGCGCTACAACGAGGTGTTCTCGCGGCCGTGGGCTCCGCTCTACAAAGTGGCGCGGCGGCTCAAGCGGGTAGGGCATCTGTGGCTCGAGCGCGAGGCCGACGTGCTCTTCATTCACAAGACCTCGATGGCCTTGACCGCGCTGCCCGAGGTGGTGCGCTCGTTCGGGCGAACGCCGATCGTCTTCGACTTCGATGACGCCATCTGGCTCGGCCCGGGCGGCACCGAGAGCCCGATGCGCCGTCGCACTTTCGAGGGCATGGTGCGAACCGCAGATCACCTCATCGCCGGCAACCGCGCGCTGGCGGCGGCGGCGAACGAGCTGCACAAGACCACGGTGATACCGTCGGTGGTCGACACCACCCTCTCGGCACCCGCACCGGCCCGCCCCTCGACCGAGGAGCTGGTCATCGGGTGGATCGGTACCGCCTCGAACTTCCCCTACCTGCGCGGCGTGATGCCGCAGATTCTGGAAGCCCTCGCCAAGCTTCCCCGCGCGCGGCTGCGCATCGTGAGCAACGGCGTGCTGCCCGAGTATGAAAATCACCCCAACGTCGAGCAGTGGCGGTGGAGCGCCGAGCGCGAGGTCAAAGCCTTGCAGAGCTTCGATGTCGGCTTGATGCCGCTCGATGACAACGAGCAGACCCGCGGCAAGTGCGGCTTCAAGATGATTCAGTACATGTCGGTCGGCGTGCCGGTGCTGGCCAGCGCGGTCGGCGCGAACGTCGACATCTTCTCGGGCTCCGACGCGGGTCGCCTGCTCGGGCCTCACGACAGCTGGGGCGATGCGGTGACGGCCCTCCACGAGCTGGGCCCCGCCAGTCGTCGCGCGATGGGCGAGCGCGGTCGTGCCCGGGTGGTCTCGAGCTATTCGGTGGCCAGCGTCATCGACAAGTACGTCGCCCTCTTTCAGCAGCTCGGCGGCTGAGGCGCGCTACCACGGCTGCTTCGAGTACCCGAGCACCCGGTACACCACCCGACCCGAGAGCTCGCGCAGCGCCCGCGTCGCGTCGGCCAGATATTCGCTGCGTGGCAACAGCGAGTTGTCTCGGCTCGGCTCGCGCACCCGGTAGTCGACCGGCAAGGTGTCGAAGGTCAACCCCGCGGCGGTGAAGCACCCTGCGGCGCGCTGCATGTGAAAGGCGCTGGTCACCACCAGCATGGTCTGGCCCGGCCTCGACTGCATCAGCGCTGCGGTGTTCACCGCGTTCTCGTGGGTGTTCTTCGAGCCCTCCTCCAACACCAGCCGCTCCGGCTCGATGCCCCACCGCAGGAGCTGATCTCGCAAGAACACCGCCTCGGTCGGCAACCCCTCGCCCAGCCGCCCACCCGAGAGAATCACCTGCCTGGCGTGCTGCGTGCGCAGCAGGTCGAACACCGTCAACAGCCGCTCCACGTTGTGCCCGTACGCCACTTCGCTCGAGAGGCTGCCCGACGGGTCGACCACCCCGCCCAGGAGCACCACCACGTCGTAGGTCGTCTCGGGCCGAAAGGTGCGCGGGGCCGAGCGCTCAAGCGCTTGCCACATCGCGCCGACCACCGGCGGCGTCGAGAAGATCAGCAGCACCGCCAGACCGAGCCCCAGAAGCAGGTGGCCCGCGCGCGGTTTTCGCCGCAGCAGAATGAGCCCTCCCACCACGACGCTCACCGCCCACCACAGCGGGTCGAGCGCCACATCGAGCAGTTTGGAGAGGATGAAGAACACCGTTTGCCTCAATCTGAATGACAGCGTTTGAACTCGGCCCCGGCCAGGTGGTACTGACGCCGCGTGCCCATCTCCAGCGCTGAAGTGAACAGCACCGGCATCGACCCTCAGTATTATTTGCGGGTCGTTCTACAGCGCAAATGGCTGATTCTGCTCGTATTTCTCTCGGTGGTCGGTGCCACCACCCTGTTCACCACCCGGCAGCCGCGCGTCTATGCCGCGCAGATCAGCCTGATCATCGACCCCAAAGAGCCGCGATTTCTCGACTCGCAGATTCAAGACATCAACAACGACCCCTACTCCTCGTTCTGGTCGAACAAGGAATACATCGAGACCCAGTACAAGATTATCGGCAGCCGAGCGGTCTCACAGCGGGTGGTCGACAAGCGCGGCCTCAACGTGAACCCTGATTTTCTGGGCCTGACCAAGGTGCCCGAAGCGCAACGCGAAGCGATGATGAAGCGCATCGACGCGGTGGCGATTCTGCAGAGCAAGATTCGGGTCGAGGGTGTCAAAGAGTCGCGGGTGTCGGTGATCAAGATTGAAGACAGCGACCCGGAGCGCGCGTCGTACCTGGCCAACGAGGTCGCGCAGGCCTACATCGATGAGACGCTCGATCAACGGCTCAAGGTCACCGAGAACGCCTCGCGCTGGCTCGATGAGCGACGCGACAGCCTCGATGAGAGCGCCAAGGCCAGCGAGATGGCGCTGTACACGTTTCGCAAACAGCAAGACATGCTCAGCACTAGCATCGATGACCGGGCCAGCATGGTCAGCACCCGACTGGCTGCCACCAGCAACGCGCTGACCCTGGCTCAGTTGCGCATCGCTGACCTGAAGGCACGGGTCGCGGCCATTCGCAGTGTGCAGTCGAGGCAGGGCGCCGATGACCGGCTGTGGGCCGAGGCCCTGCCCGCCGCGCGCGAGAACCAGAGCCTGGCTGAGTACAAGAAGCGCTTCATTACGCTGCGCAACGAGTGCAATGAGCTGCAGTCGCGCTACCTCGACGGCCACCCCAAGCTGCTCGAGTGCCGCGAGAAGTTCACCGGCGCCGAGAAAGAATTCGCGCGAGAGCTCTCGAACCTGGTCATCTCGACAGAGGCCGAGCTGCGCGAGTCGCAAGAGAAAGAGCGCAACCTGGTCACGCTCTTCGCCGAGGCGAAGACCGAGGCCTTCGAGGTCGAGAAGAAGAAGCTTGAGCTCGACCGGCTCAAGTCTGAATCAGAGAGCAACAAGCGGCAGTACGAGTCGGTCTTCAAGCGGCTCAAAGACATCGAGCTCTCCGGGTTGCTGCGCACCTCCAACGTGCGCATTCTCGACGCCGCCCGCCCCAGCATGGCGCCGGTGCGCCCGAATGTGCCGCAGGCGATGTTGATTGGTGTGCTGGCGGGTTTGCTGTTGGGGTTGGGGCTCGCGCTGGTGCTCGAGTTCCTCGACTCTTCGGTGACGTCGCAGGCGCAGATTGAAGAGCGGTTGGGGCTGTCGTTTCTGGGCTTCGTGCCCACGATTCCTCATCACGACGGCGAGGTGAAAGACCTCCACATGCACCATGAGCCGAAGTCGCTCATCGCCGAGTGCACCCGGGTGATTCGCACCAACCTGCTCTTCATGTCGCCCGACAAACCGTTCAAGCGAATGTTGATCACCTCCAGTGGGCCCCAAGAGGGCAAGTCGACCACGGTGATCAACCTCGGCATTGCGATGGCCCAGAGCGGCAACAAGGTGTTGCTCATCGACACCGACATGCGCCGGCCGCGGTTGCACAAGGCCTTTGGCGTGCCGAACGACATCGGCGTCTCGTCGTTGCTGGTGGGCGATGGCAACATCGACTCGGCGATCAAGACCACCGAAGTGCCCGGGTTGTTCTTGCTCTCGTGTGGCCCGGTGCCGCCGAACCCCGCCGAGCTGCTGCACACCAAGTCGTTCGCTGATCTGCTCGAACAGCTCGGCACCCGCTTCGATCGCATCGTGCTCGACAGCCCGCCCGTCGGCGCAGTCTCAGACGCAGTGGTGCTCGCGACCCTGGTCGACGGCGTGGTGATGGTGCTCAAAGCCGGCAAGACCCAGAGCGACACCGCGCGGCGAACCGTTCGCATGTTGCGTGACGTGAAGGCGCCGCTGTTCGGGGCGGTGCTCAACGACGTCGACCTCGAGCGCACCAAGTACGGCGACTACTATTACGGCTACGCCTACCGGGTGTACGGGTACGGCGACACCACCAAGAAAGCCTGAGCCTGCTCTCTTGAGGGGTCAGCGCGAGAGGCGCGTCTCCGGGAAGGTCTGCGAGAGCATTTTGAGGAACACCGCGCCGAGCGGGTTTTTCTTCAGGTTGAGCAGCTCGAGGCTGTGCTTCAGCTTCGAAAGATCGGCCAAGTCAGGCTCGGTCAGACGGTTTGCACGCAAGCTGAGCTGCCGCAGAGTCTGCCCAGCTTGCACTGAATTGAAATGAACTCGCCGCGCGGGTCATCTTCTTCAGAGAGAGCATCGGCGTGGACCAGGCGTGGCCATCGTCGTCGGGCGCTGCGAGCACTGCGTTGAAGAGGTCTTTTAACTTCATTGGTAGAACTGCCTCCGACCAAGGACCGTCAAAGCCGCTCGAGCAGTCGATTGGCTTCGCTGGCGGAGGCGGTGTCGGGCAGGCGCTTGACGGTGTCGGTGAGCACCGCGCGCGCTTCCCTCGTCTTGCCCAGGTCTTTCAACGCGAGGGCCTTTCGCACCAGGGCCGCCGCTTCGAGTCGTCGCTCGGGCTTGGTGCGTAGGTAGGTGTCGACCAGAGCGATGGCCTGCTGAGGCTGCGCGAGCTCCTGCTGCAAGAGCTCAGCAGCTTGCAA
>Ga0105048_10008185_pt1 | contig 16762 bp, 15 predicted proteins | sample MAT05_FD_78382 | JGI IMG/M metagenome (GOLD analysis project Ga0105048, IMG submission 78382) | Freshwater microbial communities from Lake Fryxell liftoff mats and glacier meltwater in Antarctica - MAT-05 | ecosystem: Environmental > Aquatic > Freshwater > Ice > Liftoff microbial mat | place...
CGGCCCCCGCAGCGATGCACCCCGCAGCGATGCGCCCGCCGGTGAGGCTGCGCCCCGCCCTGATCGCGGCCCCCGTCCCGAACGTGGTCCTCGCCCAGACCGTGGCCCGCGCCCCGAGCGCAATCCGGATCGCGGCCCCGAGCGCAACCCGGATCGCGGCCCGCACCCTGACCGCACCGGTGTCGAAGCTGTGCCGGTCGAAGGCGCGACCGCCGAGGCGGCTCCGCAGCCCGACCGTCGTCAGGACCGCCCGCAGGGCGAACGGCGTGGCGAGGGCTACAAGGGCACCAACCCCAAGGGCAAGGGCGGCAAGACCGACAACCGCCCCGATCGTGGCGCCAAGGAGCAGGGGCAGAAGATCTATGAGGCCCGCCCGCCGCGCCCGGAAAAGCCGATGGACCCCGACAGCCCGTTTGCCGTGCTGGCTGCACTGCGCAACAAGATCTGATTGGCCGGGCCGGGTGCAAACGCGCACCCCGCGGCCCAGCCGAAACTTCGGCTGGACAAATGGCTGTTTCAGGCGCGGTTCTTCAAATCCCGCGAGGCCGCCGCCGGCATGGTGCTGGACGGCGGCTGCCGCATCAACCGCGTGCCCTGCGCCAAGCCGGCGCATGGCATCGGCGCGGGCGATGTGCTGACGTTTGTGCAGATGCACCAGATTCGGGTCATCCGGGTCCTGCATCTGTCGCACAGGCGCGGCCCTGCGGCCGAGGCTGCGACGCTCTATGACGACCTGCACCCCCCGACAGCGCTTGAATCCCCCGGCGCAACGGACTAGCTAGACACCGCAACGACCAAAGAGCCCGACGATGACCTATGTGGTGACCGACAACTGCATCGCCTGCAAATATACCGACTGCGTCGAAGTCTGTCCGGTGGACTGCTTTTACGAAGGCGAAACCATGCTGGTCATCCATCCGGATGAATGCATCGACTGCGGCGTCTGCGAGCCGGAATGCCCCGCCGACGCGATCCGCCCGGACACCGAGCCGGACATGGAAAAGTGGGTGACCTTCAACCGCAAGTATTCCATCGCCTGGCCGGTCATCGTCACCAAGAAAGACATGCTGCCGGGGGCCGACGAACGCGACGGCGAGAAGGGCAAGATGGAGAAGTATTTCTCGGAACTGCCGGGCGAGGGCGGCTGACCGCCAGCCATGGCGAATCGGCCCTATGGCCATGCGGGAACCGCATGGCTTAGGAAATGTCAGACAAATCAACAGGAAAGATTGTCTCTGCCCCAATTTGCGACAGTTGGAATCATGGCATTTTCGTGCTATACAATTGTTACAAACATGCAAGGAAGTCTGTATCCGCTCTCAGAGCTGCTCGCCTGAGTGCGGTCTTCTAACGAAAATTGATCCTCATCGGCGCGGCATGGTGCTGCGGACGATGATTTCGTGTGAAGCGGGCATTGCCGATCGAGGAAGCGCTGAATGACCAAGTCAAAACGTCCCGAGTTTCGTCCCAACGAATTCGTCGTCTACCCGGCGCATGGCGTCGGCCGCATCATCTCGATCGAGGAACAGGAGATTGCCGGCCTGTCGCTGGAACTGTTCGTGATCTCGTTCGAAAAGGACAAGATGACGCTGCGGGTTCCGACCCACAAGGCGACCGAAATCGGCATGCGGGGGCTGTCGTCGCCGGATGTGGTGACGCGGGCGCTGGACACGCTCAAGGGCAAGGCGCGGGTCAAGCGGGCGATGTGGTCGCGCCGGGCGCAGGAATACGAACAGAAGATCAACTCGGGTGACCTGATGGCGATTGCCGAGGTCGTGCGCGACCTGCACCGCACCGACGATCAACGCGAGCAAAGCTATTCCGAGCGTCAGTTGTATGAGGCCGCGCTTGAGCGGTTGACGCGCGAAGTTGCCGCCGTATCGGGCGTGGACGAGGCGGGCGCGCAGCGGGCCGTCGGTGCCGTGCTGGTCAACCGCGCCGCCTGATTCGGCCATTGCGACAAACAACGGCGGCTTCGCAGGAAGCCGCCGTTTTGTTTTGCGCCGCTGGCCTTTCCCCGCCGGTTTCGGTAGCCATGCCGCACCCCAGCGGAGAGCATCCATGTCCAAATTCACCTCGATCGACGATCTTCGTGCTGCATGTGCTGATCTGCCGGGTCCCGATACGACGGCGCGCGCGGCGGCGGAGGCGCGCAACGCCGTGCTGACCAAGCCGCCGGCGGCGCTTGGCCGGCTGGAAGAGGTGGCCATCTGGCTTGCCGGTTGGCAGGGCACCGACCGGCCGCGGATCGCCTCGCCTCAGGTCGCGATTTTTGCCGGAAATCATGGGGTTGTAGCGCAGGGCGTGTCGGTGTTCCCGCCCGAGGTGACCGCGCAGATGGTGGCGAATTTCCAGAACGGCGGAGCGGCGATCAACCAGTTGGCGACCTGCTTTGGCGCGCGGATGACGGTGCATGCGATCGAGCTTGACCGGCCCACCAAGGATTTCACCCAAAGCGTTGCGATGGACGAGAAAGACCTGCTGGCTGCGGTGCAGGTGGGTTGGAACGCCGTCGATCTGGGCTGCGACGTGCTGGTGCCGGGCGAAATGGGCATCGGCAATACAACGGTGGCGGCGGCGCTTGCCGCGGCGCTGTTCGGCGGCTTGGCGGAAGACTGGGTCGGGCGCGGCACCGGGGTGGACGACGCCGGGCTGGCACGCAAGGTGGCCGCGGTGACGGCGGGCCTGACGCGGCACGCGGCGGTGCTGGATGACCCTTGGGCCGTTCTGGCGGCGCTTGGCGGACGCGAGATTGCGGCGATGACCGGGGCGATCCTGCACGCCCGCACGTTGCGGGTGCCGGTCATTCTGGACGGGTTCATCGCTTGCGCGGCGGCGGCGGTGCTGCACCGCGCGGCCCCTGCCGGGCTGGACCACTGCATCGCGGGCCACGTCAGTGCCGAGGCCGGTCACGGGCGGCTGCTGGCGGCGCTTGGCATGGCGCCGCTGCTGAACCTTGGCCTGCGGTTGGGCGAGGGGTCGGGCGGCGCGCTTGCCATCGGCATCGTGCAGGCGGCGGCGGCCTGTCATTCGGGCATGGCCAGCTTTGCCGAGGCCGGGGTCAGCGACGGCTGACTACTCTGCCGCCTCTTTCATCGGGCGCACTTCATACAACTCTTCGATCAGCGCGGTTTCCAGGTCGCGGTCCAGTTGCTTGGCCCGTTCGATATAGGCCGCGTTCAGATGCACCGGCTGGCCCGGCACCCAGACCTCTGCCAGATCGCGCATCGCGGCACGGTCGACCTTGAAATAGGTGCGGCTCAGCTTGGACGCCTCGTATTCAGTGTAACCCATGTTTTCAAGCACATAGCGGCCCGCGCGGATGCTGCTGTCAAATGTCTCGCGCACAATGTCGTTGGCGCCCGCCTGATACAGTTCATAGACATGCACCCGGTCGATGGCGCGGGCGACGATGTGCAGATCGGGGCGCAGCGCGCGGGCGTGGCGGATGATCTTCAGCGAGTTTTCCCGCTGATCGACGGCGACGACCAACACTTCGGCCTCGGCCAGGCCTGCAGCGGCCAGAAGTTCGGGGCGCGACGGATCGCCGAAGAACCCTTTGACGCCAAAGCGCCGCATCGTCTCGATCGTGGTCATGTCGGCGTCCAGAACCACCGTCGACAGCCCGGACATCCGCACCAGCCGGTTGACCACCTGTCCGAATCGCCCGATGCCCGCGATGATCACCCGGCCTTTTTCGTTGATCACGTCGGGGGCCTGCTGCGGGGCCCGCGCCGCCAGCCGCTGCGCCAGCAGGTCATAGCCGATATACATCAGCGGCGTCAGCAGCATCGACAGGCTGATCACCAGCAGCGCCATCTGCCCGGTGCCGACCCCCAACACGCCTTCGGACCGCGCAAAACTGACGATCAGAAAGCCGAACTCGCCGGCCTGCGCCAGCCCCATCGAAAACAGCCAGCGGTCCCGCCCCTTCATCTTGAACGCCAAGGCCAGCCCGACCAGGATGATCATCTTGATCGCCATCAGCCCCAGCGTCAGACCCGCCACCGTCAGCGGCGCGCGGGCGAGGATGGCAAAGTTGATGCCGACCCCGACCGTCATGAAGAACAGGCCCAGAAGCAGCCCCTTGAACGGCGCAAGATCGGCCTCAAGCTGATGGCGGAATTCCGAGTTGGCGAGAACCACCCCCGCCACAAAGGTGCCAAGTGCGGGGGACAGGCCGACCAGCATCATCAGAAAGGCGATGCCGAGAACCATCAGCAGACTGATGAAGGTCGACATCTCGGGCAGCCGCGCCGCGTGGACAAAGCGGAACACCGGCCGGGTCAGGAAATGCCCGGCCAACACGATGCCCGCAACAACCGCCAGCGTCAGCAGCGTCGCCCCCCAGTCGGGCAGCGATTGCACCAGCGTGATCAGCGGCTCGGCCGCACCTTCGCCCTCAATCACCTCGGTCCCCGGATTGGTGATGCCGTAATCCACCGCCTTAGGCCCTTGAATCGCGGGCATCGACAGCAGCGGGATCACCGCCAGCATCGGGATGACGGCGATATCCTGCGTCAGCAGCACCGAAAAGCTGGACCGCCCGCCCGCTGTCCGCGCCAGGTTCTTTTCGCTCAGCGTCTGCAGCACGATGGCGGTCGACGACAGCGAGGCCAGCATCCCCAGCGTCAGCGCCACGCGCCAGTCCTGGCCAAGCGCCATCAGCGCCGCCGCCAGCACCCCGGTGGTCAACACCACCTGCGCCCCCCCGAGACCGATCAGCTTGTGCCGCATTTCCCACAGCGTCTTTGGCTCCAGCTCAAGCCCGATCAGAAACAGCATCAGCACCACGCCGAATTCGGCGAAATGCTGCAGGTCGGTGGTCTCTGCCCCCGCCAGCCCCAGAACCGGGCCCATAAGGATGCCGGCGGCGAGGTAGCCCAGAACCGAACCCAGTCCCAGCCGCACAGCCAGAGGCACCACCAGAACGGCGGTTCCGAGATAGATCGAAGCCTGGAGCAGGAAACCTTCCATCGTCGTCCTTCAGGTTGGCAGGGCCGCATCGGCCTTGAACTGGTCCATCACGATCTGGCTTTGGACCCGCGCCACCGCCGGATGCGGCAACAGGCGCTCGTGGATCAGCCGGTTGAGATCGGGCAGGTCACTGCACCAGATCCGCAGCAGGTAATCCGCCTCGCCCGTCAGCACCCAGGCCGAGATCACCTCGGGCATGGTGGCGATCAGTTGCCCGAAGCTGCGGCCAACCTCGGGCGCATGCGACGCCATCTGCACCTGCACGAACGCCTGCACGGTCAGGCCGACCTTGTCTGGGCAGACCCGCGCGCCGTAGCCGAGAACAATGCCTTCGGCCTCAAGCCGCTGCCTGCGCCGTGCAGCCTGACTGGGCGACAGGTTCAGCGTCTCGCCCAGGTCTTGCGCGGTGGCCATGGCATTGGCCTGCAATTCCGCCAGCAATCTGCAATCGGTCGGGTCCAACATGCGTCAATCTCGCGCGAAAAGGGATTTCGGTGCAATGATTGCGCAGATAACTGCCGCCAACAAGTAAACAACGCGCAATACCCGTGTAACACACGCGTGATCCTTGCGGAAATCCCGGACAAAAGCCTTTCGGCGGGCGCAACTTTCGCGTGCTGTGCGAAAGCATTGACCAGGATCGGATCAACCGGGGCGTGCTGGCCGCAAGTCAGCCCTTGGGCAGCGCCAGCGTCACCATCCTGCCGCCCTTCTGGTAACGGACTTCGGTCGAGGTGATGGCGGCAACCTTGCCGCCGTCGATGTTGTCACCGACCTTGACCTTCTTGTAGCGGCCCGACGACAGCCGGACCAGCGCATAGCGGCTGGATTGGGTGCCGTAGACGCCGATCAGATTGGTGCGTGACAGATTGATCGCGTTGACGAATGTCGCCTGCTTGGCGACCGATGCCTTGGTCGGCAGGCGCGGCATCGCGGTGGCAATTTCGGGCTCGTCATCCGCCTCCAGTTCGACCCTCGGCTTGGCCGCAACGTCGGGCTCGGGGTCGGGGGCGGGGTCGGGCTGGCGGACGGCGGCGGCAACGGCAGCCTCGACGGCGCGCGACATGTCTCTGGGGCGGGGCGCGGGCTTGCGGGCCACCACCAGCGCCAGCGGCGACGCCGTGGCGTCGGGGTCCAGCACGGCCAGCGACGCCGATTGGGTTTCAAGCCGCGCGGCGGTTCCGGCGGCCAGAATTTCGGCAGGGCGGGCGCGCGGGCGCAGGCTGGCAAAGCGGCTGTCGGTAGCCGGCGCCAGCGAGGCATCGTCATCGGCGCCGGCGGTCGTGTCGTTCAGCCCGGCCGGGCGCGACCGGGGGCGGACATTGGCGAGGGCCGGGTCGGCGGGGCCGGGGATCAATTCCGGGTCCACCACCGCGGGCAGGGTGGCGTCGGGTGCCTCCGCCTCGGGCAGCACGGCAGGCGCTGCGGCGGTCAGGCCAGGGGGGCGGGGCGGCGGGATCAAGGGCGGCAGGCCGGCCACCAGCAACACGCCTTCGGGCGTCCGGATGCCCTCGGGCGTCGGCTTGATCAGGCCATTCGCCTCGAACTGATAGACGGTGCCGAAGGGCGGCGGCGGCACCGCGGCGGCGGGCGCCGGATCGGCCAGCGCCGCAGGCTGCGGCATGGCCAGCGCGTCAGGCGGGCGCGGTGCCTCGTCCATTGTCGCAAGAAAGATTTCGTCCTGCGGTATCTGGTCTGGGGCGGAAACAGGGCTGGCCTCGGTCGCAAGCCCGGTTTCGGGCGCGGGTTCGATCACAGGGTCAGGCGCCGCCGCAACCGGAGGGGCGAGGGTCGGTTCGACGGCGGTTTCAACTGTGGCCACCGGTTCTGCCGCTGCGTCGCCGGCAGGATCGGGCGCGAAATCCGCCGGGTCCTGCATATCGGCCAGCATCTCGTCATCCGGCGCGGGCGCCGTGGCATCCGTCAGCGCGGCAACATCGCTGGCGGGCGTGTCGGTGGTGTTGAACGCGGTGGACAGGAAGGTGGACCAAGCCGCGACCAGAACCAGAAACAGCAACAGAAGCCCGGTCAGGATCAGCCCCAGATAGCGTGGCTTGCCGCGCACCGGCACGGCCCGGCTGCCAAGCCCGCCGCCAAAGCTGCGCGCGGTGCTTTTGGGCTGCAGGCTGGCCGCCGACACTGCCGGATCGGGGGCGGATGTCTGGGTCGACTGCACCATCGGGCGCTTGACCTTGGACCCCGGAATGCCGGGGGCCGTCACCTGCAGACCGGTGCCGCGCAGGGACTTGTCGGAAATGGCCACCTTGGGCCGCCCGCCGGGCAGGGGGGGGGCTGCAACCGGAAGCCGCGCGAGGGTGGGGCGGGCCACTTGCGGGCGGGTCGCCGTCTGCGGAGCGGCCCCGAGGATGGGGGCCTTGCCGGCCGGCTTGGGCGATTTCGAGGCGGTTCCGGCATCCCCCGCGCGGCGGCTGGCGAAGGCGGCCAGCGCCGAAGTTGCAAGCGGCGGCGGCAGATCGTCCACGATGGTGGACCCGACCACGCCGGGTGCCCGCGGGGCCTCATCCTCGTCGGCCACATCGACCGCCATCGGTGCCTCGTCGGGGACAGGCGGGGCGGGCGATGGCTCGGGGGCGACGGCAGCGACCGGATTGAAAGCGGGCTCGACCGGGTCGGGTTCGGGTGCGTCGGGTTTGGCTGGGGCGGGTTCGGGTTCGGCCGGGATGGGCGGCGGTTCCACAGGGGCGGGCGGTGGCGGAGGGGCCATCGTCTGGGGCAGGGGATCGGGCTGCGGCTCGGGCTCAGGCTCTGGCAGGGGCTCTGGCAGGGGCTCGGGGTCGGGCAGGGCGGCGAATGCCTCGGGCAGACCGGCCGAGACCGGCTCGACCGTCAGCACATCCAGCGGCGCCGGGGCGGGCAGCGGCCTGGGGTCGGGTTCCGGCTCGGGGTCGGCAACCGCTTGGGGCGGGGCGACCGGGTTTGCCGAACCCGGGCCCACCGCGACCGGAGCCGGATCGGCGGGCGGTTTATCGGCGGGCGGTTTTTCGGCGGGGGGCTGGACCGGATCGGCTGCCAGATCCTCAAACGCCGCGGCGATTCCAAAGGCCGTCTCCTCGGCGCGCGGCAGATCGCGGGCGGTGATCACGATCGGGTCCTGATCCCTCTCCACCTTGCCGCCATCCGGCAGCAGCGACGGCGCAAGCGCGGTCAGGCCAAACCATGGCTCGCCCTTGAACGTCCCCGGTTCCGGCACGGCGACAAAGCACAGCGGGTTGAAGCGGTGCTCGGTGGCAAATCCCTCGGCCTCGGCCAGGGTTTCCCTTGCAATCACCGCGACCTGCACCTCGGGCCCGGTGCCCGACCAGTCGAACACCAGATCGTCCACCTCATAGGGCGTGCGGCCTTCCAGCGCCTTGGCGATCTGCCGGCGCCGGCGGCCCGCATCGGGCCCGGGGGCGATGACGGTGGTGTAGAGGATCTGCGAATTCGGGATCACCAGCTTGGTTGTCACCCCGCGCGGGGCCAACCCAAGCGCGGTTGACCGCAGATAGCCAAGCGCCTCGGTCAGGTCCGGCGTGTCAAGCGCCGCATCACCGACCGATTGCCAGCCCCGGGGGGTGCGATGCAAGAGGCCGATGGCGTCATTGCGAAAGTCGAGGGCGAAAGTTGGTTTCATTGCATGGGTCTAGCACAGGTTTCCGATACTCGGGAACGCTGTCCCGCCCGTATCTGTCTGTCTACAGCAGGAATTTGCCGAAGCAAAGAAAAAGCCCGGCCTTTCACCAAGGATGCGCCTATCAGAAGCGTCAGACGGACAGTCGCTGCGTTTCACAAGGAGAGTTCCATGCGCATGATCCACACCCTGCTGGTTTCCGCCAGCCTGCTGTTGCCGTTGGCGGCGGTCGCCGAGACAATTCCCGTCATCACCGTGATGGGTGAGGCCACCATCGACACCCGCCCGGACCTTGCGATGATCTCGCTGGGTGTGACCACCAGCGGCGCCAGCGCCACCAAGGCGATGGCCGCCAACACCGCCGCGCTGAACATCGTGCTGGCGCAGCTCAAGGCGGCGGGAATCGAGGACCGCGACCTGCAGACCTCGAACCTGTCGCTGTCGCCGAACTGGGTGGGGTATGACAGCGGCTCGACCCCGTCGATCAGCGGCTATACCGCCAACAACATGCTGACGGTGCGGGTGCGCGCGCTCGACAATCTTGGCGTCGTGCTTGATGCGGCGATCACCGACGGGGCCAACACCCTGAACGGGCTGACATTTGATCTGGCAAACTCCCGTCCGGTCATGGACGAGGCGCGCAAGGCGGCGGTGGCCGATGCGAGGGCGCGGGCGACGCTTCTGGTGACGGCGGCGGGCGGCACGCTGGGGCGGATCGTCACGATCTCGGAATCCGGCGGCTACACCAACCCCGCGCCGATGTTCCGCTCTGACGCCGAAGCGGCGGCCCCGGTGCCGGTCGCGGCGGGTCAGATCGGGGTGACGGCGGCGGTGTCGGTCACGTTCGAGTTCAGCCAGTAACGGCCATCGGGCCCCAAGGCACCACCTGGTGCCTTGGGGCCCGGTTTTCAGGCTGTGGCGGCGGTCAGCGCCTGATCCAGATCGGCGATGATGTCGGCCACATCCTCGATCCCGATCGACAGCCGCACCACGTCCGGACCGGCCCCGGCGGCAATCTGCTGCGCCTCGGTCAGTTGCCGGTGGGTGGTCGAGGCCGAATGGATCACCAGCGACCGGGTGTCGCCAAGGTTGGCGACATGGCTGAACAGCTTCAGATTGTCGATCAGCCGCACGCAGGCATCGTAGCCACCCGTCATCGCAAAGGTCAGCAGGCCCCCGGCACCCTTGTGGCAGATCGTGGCCACCCGGTGATGATAGGGCGAGGACGGCAGGCCGGCATAGGACACCGCGGAAATCCGCGGGTCCGCCTCCAGCCAGACCGCGACCTTCTGGGCGTTCTCGACATGGCGCTGCATCCGCAGTGACAGCGTCTCGATCCCCATCAGCGTGTAATGCGCGCCTTGCGGGTTCATCGTCATCCCCAGATCGCGCAAGCCGACGGCGATGGAGTGGAAGGTAAACGCCATAGCCCCCAAAGCCGCGTGGAACGTCAGGCCGTGATAGGCGGGTTCCGGTTCCGACAGGCTGGGAAACTTGCCGGAGGCCGACCAGTCGAACTTGCCGGAGTCAACCACCGCGCCGCCGGTGACAGTGCCGTTGCCGGTCAGATACTTGGTCGTCGAATGCACCACCAGCGTCGCGCCATGTTCGATCGGGCGGCAAAGATACGGCGTGGCCGAGGTGTTGTCGACGATCAGCGGCAGACCGACCTTGTCGGCCACCGCCGAAACCGCATCAAGATCGGTGATATAGCCGCCCGGATTGGCGATGCTTTCGCAAAAGATCGCGCGGGTGTTGTCGTCGACCGCGGCCTCCAGCGCCGCCAGATCGTCGAAGTCGACGAACTTGGCCGACCAGCCGAACTTGCGGATCGTGTTGGAGAACTGCTGGATCGTGCCGCCGTAGAGCCGGGTCGAGGCCACAACGTTGCAGCCCGGCCCCATCAGCGGAAACAGCGCCATGATCTGCGCCGCATGCCCGGACGAGCAACAGATGCCGCCCGCCCCGCCTTCAAGCGCGGTGATCCGGTTCGCCAGCGCCGAGACGGTGGGGTTGGTCAGGCGGCTGTAGATATAGCCCACCTCCTGCAGGTTGAACAATTTCGCCGCATGGTCCGCATCGCGGAACACATAGGCGGTCGTCTGATAGATCGGCACCTGCCGCGCGCCGGTGGCGGGGTCGGGGGCGGTTCCGGCGTGAATGGCCAGCGTGTCAAAGCCCAAGGTCGTCATGTGATCCTCCCTGAAATCCGCCGCAGGGTAGGGGATGCCCGCGCCGCTGCAAAGCGCCACATGGGGGAAACTGGCAGAAAAGCATGCAGCCGCCGGACAGGGGTCAAGAACGCCGGGGTCGCGCCCAAAACCGCGGGTCAGGCGCGGTCATCCTTCGGGCTGCCCATGACGACAAAGGTGGTCAGCGACTGCACGTGTGGCAGAACCCCGAGAACCTCGGTATGGAAATGCTTGTAGGCGGCCAGATCGGCGGCCTCGATCCGCAACAGGTATTCGATCGACCCGGTGATGTTGTGCACCTCGCGCACCTCGGGGGCGCGGGCGATGGCGCGCTCGAACCCTTCCTGCGCGGCCTTGGTGTGGGTGTTCAGCCCGACCGTCAAATAGGCGACAAAGCCGATGCCGATCTTTGCGGGGTCCAGCACCGCGCGGTATCCCTTGATGACACCCGACCGCTCCAGCTCTTGCACCCGCCGCAGGCAGGCCGAGGGCGACAGGCCGGCGCGTTCGGCCAGGTCAAGATTGGAGATCCGGCCGTTGCGGTGCAACTCTCGCAATATTCGCGCGTTTATGTCGTCGAGTATGACCATTTGTTGCGAACATTGCCGCAGGACTCGCATAATTGCAATCCCTAACCGGATTTTCCGGTGGATCATGCCAAGATGACGCTTGACACCTTCCTCGCCCTGCTGGCCTTTGCCTTTGTCACCTCGGTCACGCCGGGGCCAAACAACCTGATGCTGATCGCATCCGGCGCAAATTTCGGCTTCCGCCGCTCGATTCCGCATATGGTCGGCATTTCCCTCGGGCATATGGCGATGACGCTGATCGTCGGGCTTGGGCTTGTCGGCGTGATGATCGCGGTGCCGCAGACCCAGACAGCGCTGAAAATCGTGTCGGTGATCTACATGCTGTGGCTGGCCTGGAAACTGGCCCATGCATCCGCCCCGGCGGAGCAGGGCGGCTTGGCACGGCCATTGACCTTTGTGCAGGCGGCGGCGTTCCAGTGGGTGAACCCCAAAGCCTGGGCGATGTCGCTGGGCGCGGTGGCGGCCTATGCGCCGGATCGCCATCTGGCGACCGTGGCCATCGTCGCTGCGGTGTTCGCCGCGGTGAACCTGCCGTCGGTCTCGCTCTGGGCCTGGGCCGGGGGGATGCTGCGCCGCTGGCTGACCAACCCGGCGCGGCTGCGGGTGTTCAACTGGACGATGGCGGGGCTTCTGGTGCTGTCGCTGGTTCCGGTGATCTGGCCCTGAAGGATCTGGCCCTGAAGCCCGCTAGCGCAGCCACAGCCCTTCGCGCCGCAGGGTGTTGCGGATCATCTGTTCGCGTCGCGGCAGGGCGGCACGGTCGAACAGCGCGCGGGCCTGCTGGCCCTTGCCCTGATACACCATCCGCTTGATCGGCTCATAGGTGCGCAGCACCCGCTTGACCGGGTTCGGGGCGGTGATCTGGTCAAGCATCGCCACCACGGCATCGCTTTCGCGGGCATAAAGCAGCGGCAGGCTGCGCCAATGGCAGGTCACATCGCCGTCCAGCCCCGCAAGCCCGGGCCCCGGCCGCCCGCCGCCAAGCGCGTGGACCACCAGCGGCAACGCCACCTGATCAAGCCAGGGGCTGAGCGTCTGGCACACCAGTTCGCGGGGCGGCGTGTCGCGGATGCGGGTCGCATAGTCGAGGAACAGATCGCCGAAGGTCGGGGGGCTGGCATGAAAGAACCAGCCGGCGTTGAAGTAGAGATAGCGCTGCCAGTATTCGTCGGGCTGCGTCAGATCGAGGCTCGAGCGGAAGTCGAGCCCGAACCGGTCATACAGGGATTTCCAGATTTCTCCGCCGCTTGGCCCGTAAAGCTCGACCATGGGCCAGGTATTCTCGCGCCGCATCGACGCCGAGGGGCGGCTGAAATCGAACGCGATCGACCCGAGCGGGCCGGTGATCAGCGTGTCGGTGTCCAGAAACAGGAACGGCGCGTCGGGAAGGGCGGCAAGCGCCTCGATCTTGTTGCCATAGGGGTAGGCATGGCCGAAGGCGCGGTTGTGAAACGGCAGGAACACGGCCCCGAGGTCGGTCAGCAGGCCGCGGGTCGCGGGGTCGCTGATGCGCGGGTCGTGGGGCCACAGCGGACCGGGCTGCGGTTCGGCGATGAACAGGGTGCCGGGAAAATCGGGGTTGCTGGCGCGCAGCGAGGCGGCCAGCAGAACGGCTTCATACTGCAACCGCCCCGATTGCCCGATCGCGAGGATGTTGAAGGATTGCCGGGAGGGCGGGCTTTGGGTCATACTGCGGCCAATCGGGTCTGTTCGCGCCGCCGATCATAGGGGGTCCGGCCGGTCAGGGGAACGCGAAAGGGACGGCGATGCGCAACATTGGAGTCGTGATGGCGGCCAGCGTTCTGGCGATGATGCCGGTCGCGGCGCAGGCCCAAAGCTTTACCACCGCCGCCGAGGTCAAGCCGATCCTGCAGGCGACCCGCGCCAGCTGGATCGCGGTGCGTGAATACAACGGGCAGGATCTGCTGTATTTCACCAATGTCCTGGCCTGGCGGTGCGGGCTGTCGGAAATCCGCTATGGGCTGAATGGTGCGGGCACCGACACGGTGCTGGCGATGGAACCCTGCCATGACGGCGAAGCGGCACCGAATGCGCTGAATATGGATCAGGGCGTGCTGATCTACGTCACCCTGCCGCTGCAATCGGTGCAGGCGGTCCGGGTCGTCGTGGTGTTCGATGACGGCACCGAAGAGGCGGCCGATTATGACCGAGCGGCGGTGTTGACGCCGTAGCGCCAGCACCGAAGTCTCAAATGTCGGCCAGATCGGCGGACAACAGCCCCGCGGGCATGTTCTGGAACGCCACGGGCCGCAGCCAGCGGCGGATCGACAGCGTGCCGACCGACGTCGCACCAAAGTTTGTGCTGGCCGGATAGGGCCCGCCGTGCACCTGCGCCTCGGACACTTCGACGCCGGTCGGAAAGCCGTTGGCCAGCAGCCGCCCGGCCTTGCGCTCCAGCACCGGCAGCAACTGTCGCGCGGCGGGGTAGTCGGCCTCGTCCACATGCAGGGTGCAGGTCAACTGCCCCTCCAGCGCTGCCGCCACCGCCTGCATCTGCGCAAGATCGCTCACTCGGACGATCAGACCCAGCGGGCCGAACACCTCATGCCCAAGCGCATGGTCGGCCAGCCAGTCAGCCCCCGACACCTCGAACAGATTGGGTGTCGCCTGCCGCTGGTCGCTCATCGAGGTCAGCACGCTGCGCACACCGGTCGCGGCAGCAATCCTGTCGCGTCCGGCGCGGTAAGCCTCGGCCATGCCGTCGGTCAGCATGGTCTGCGGCCCCACCTGCGCCACCGCCGCCCTGGCGGCATCGACAAAGGCCTGCGCCTCGGGTCCGTCGATGATCACCGCGATGCCCGGATTGGTGCAGAACTGCCCCGCGCCCATGGTCAGCGACCCCGACCATCCGGCAGCCAGCGCCGCCCCGCGCGCCGCAACCGCATGCGGCATCAGGAACATCGGGTTGACCGACCCCAACTCGCCAAAGAACGGAATGGGCTCTGCCCGCCGCGCGCAAAGGTCGAACAGCGCGCGCCCGCCGCCCAGCGACCCGGTGAACCCCACCGCCTTGATCAGCGGATGCTGCACCAAAGCCTCGCCCACGTCACGCTTGCCGCCTTGCACCAGGCTGAACACGCCCGGATGCAGCCCGCAGGCCTTGACGGCCGCATCAATCGCCTGAGCCACGATCTCGCCGGTGCCGGGATGGGCCGAATGGCCCTTGACCACCACAGGGCAGCCGGCGGCCAGCGCGCTGGCGGTGTCGCCGCCAGCGGTCGAAAACGCCAGCGGAAAGTTCGAAGCGCCAAACACGGCCACGGGCCCGATGGGCCGCTGGATCATCCTGATCTCGGGGCGGGGCAGCGGCTTGCGGTCGGGCAGCGCCGGGTCCATGCGCCGGTCCAGATAGGCGCCGTCGCGGACATGGCTGGCGAACAGCCGCAACTGCCCCGTTGTGCGGCCCCGCTCGCCCTCCAGCCGCGCCGCCGGCAGGCCGGTTTCCGAGCCGCCAATGGCGGTGATCTCGGGCCCGCGCGCCTCGATCTCGTCCGCGATCTTTTCCACAAACGCCGCCCGCTCGGCGCGGGTCAGGGCGGAATACGACGGAAACGCCGCTTCGGCCGCCACGCAGGCCGCGTCGACATGCGCGGATGTGCCCACGGCATAGTCATGCGCCTCGCCCGTGGCCGGCGACGACGAGAAGGTTGCCTCACCGGCCACCCAGGTGCCCGCGATCAGATGTTTGCCCGTCAGCATGTCATATCCTCAAAATTCGAACGCAGCCGTCTCGACCCGCCGCCCAAGGGTCAGCGCATCGGCCACATGGACCATCGGCGCAAGGTCGACGTCAGAGCGGCCGGTGTCGACCAGAGCCGCCATCGCCGCATACAGCGCCGGATATTCGCCCATGATCGACGCTTCGCCGGCCGTTGCCGTGCCGTCAATCTCCAACTGGTTGCCCCCCATGCGCAGATCAAGGGTGCCCCGGTCGGTTTCCAAGGTGATGTCCCAGGTTTGCGGCCCGGTCTGCCGCCAGTCGAAATCGGCCGAGACGTTGCCGCTGAACTGCAATTGCGCCGAGATGGGGGTCTGGCGGTTGGCCGGAAATTCCAGCGTCGCGGCGGTCAGATGCACCGGGGCGGGCAGGATGTGGGTCAGGATCGACAGGGCGTTGATGCCGGGGTCGAACACCCCCATGCCGCCGGGTTCAAACACCCAATCCTGCCCCGGATGCCATTTGCGCACATCCTCGCGCCAGGTGATATGCGCCCGTCGAACCACCGTGTCGGCAAGCCAGGCGCGGGCCGGGGCCACGGCATGCGCCATGCGGCTGTGCCAGGTGGTGAACAGCGTCAGGCCCCTGTCGGCGGCCAGCGCCTGCAGGGCGTGCACCTCGGCCAGCGTGGCACCGGGCGGCTTTTCCAGCATCACATGGCGGCCCGCCAGCAGAGCCGCCTCGGCGTAGGCATAGCGCGGCACGGGCGGCATGCAAAGCGACACCACCCCGATATCGGGCCGCGCTGCCAGCATGTCGGCAAAGTCGGTATGGGCCTCGACCCCCTCGACCGTCCCCGAGCGGGAGACTGTCGCCGCCAGGTCCCAGTCCGGGCTGGCGGCAAGGGCCGGCACATGCTGATCCCGGGCGATCTTGCCGATGCCGACCAGGGCGATCTTGCGCGGCATCAGTGCGAATCCCGGCCCACCGGATTGCCCCGGCAGCCATTGAGGAACCCCAGATCGGCCCCGGTGTCGGCGCCCTGCACATGCTGCTGATGCAGCCAGGCATAGCCGCTTTCCGCCTGCGCATGGGTCGGCCGCCACTGCGCCAGCCGGGCGGCAAGCTCGGCGTCCGACACCTCCAGATGCAGACGGCGGTTTGGCACGTCAAGTTCGATGAAATCGCCCGACCTCACCACCGCCAGCGGCCCGCCGGCCGCCGCCTCGGGCGAGGTGTGCAGGCAGACCGTGCCATAGGCGGTGCCCGACATCCGCGCATCCGAGATTCGCACCATGTCGGTGATCCCGCGGCGCAGCACCTTGGGCGGCAGGCCCATGTTGCCGACCTCGGCCATGCCCGGATAGCCCTTGGGCCCGCAGTTCTTCAGAACCATGACGCAGGTCTCGTCGATATCCAGCGCCTCGTCATTGATCCGCGCCTTGTAGTCGTCGATATCCTCGAACACCACGGCGCGGCCCCGGTGGGTCAGCAGATGCGGGCTGGCGGCCGAGGGTTTCAGCACGGCCCCGTTGGGCGCGAGGTTGCCCCTGACCACCACCACACCGCCCGACTGGGTCAGCGCCTTGTCGGTCGGCAGGATCACATCCTCGTTGTGGTTCACCACATCCTTGACCTGATCCCACATCGTCTCGCCTGACACGGTCAGCGCGTCCTTGTGCAACAGCCCCGC
>Ga0105048_10008187_pt1 | contig 16761 bp, 16 predicted proteins | sample MAT05_FD_78382 | JGI IMG/M metagenome (GOLD analysis project Ga0105048, IMG submission 78382) | Freshwater microbial communities from Lake Fryxell liftoff mats and glacier meltwater in Antarctica - MAT-05 | ecosystem: Environmental > Aquatic > Freshwater > Ice > Liftoff microbial mat | place...
ACCGACACGGCCAGCGCAGACCAAGGCGTGGCGTCGGGACCACTGCCGACGACGCTGGGAGGCGTGATGGTGAGCGTCAACGGCCGGTCGGTACCACTCTCCTTTACGGGCACGGGGCAGGTGAACGGCCAGATTCCCTTTGAGACGGCGGCGGGCGCGGGGACGGCCCAGTTAGTTACGTATGGGATTGGCGGCGCGCTACTTCCGATCCAGGTGAGTGCGCTGGCGCCCCGCTTGTTTATCGCCGACGGAAACCGGTGCCTCGCGCAGAACGAGGATGGGGCCGTGAACTCGGCCAGCAATCCGGCGAAGGCGGGGCGTTATGTGGGGGTGTACGTGATTGGCCTGGGGCCGGTGAACCCGTTCGTAGCGACGGGGGTGCCGGCGCGGTCCGTGCCGATGTCGCTGCCGGCGGGTACCGTGAGCGCGATGATGGGCGGCCGGCGGATTACGCCCTCCTTCGCGGGAATGATTCCCGGGTATGTGGGCGTGGGGGAGGTCGACGTGCTCATTCCCACGGACATGGCGGCGGGTGACTCGGGCTTTTCCATCACGGTGGGAACCGCGGACAGCAACACCTGTCAGATTGCGGTGGCGAAATGAACCCCTCGACGACTCGCCTCGCGGCGGCACAGAATTCCATATCCGGCCTCGAGCCGAACCTCACGGTTCAAGGAGAGAAGTACATATGTTCGCTACTAAGAAATTGATTTTGCCGGCCACGGCATTGCTTTGCAGTTTTTTGGGCGCAGCTACGGCCAACGCCCAAAGCACGGCCTGCTACACCAGGGAAAGCCTGCAAGGCTCCTGGGTGCTCGTCACCACTTATGGCAGCAACGTAGGCATGGCCGTAGCCCAGGGGACTCTGGATGCCGAAGGGAGACTGAACAGGACTTTCACAAATAATGCCCCCTCGCCGGGAACCACGACGGGCGAAAGGACGATTGCGACGGGCACCAACGTGGGTACTTATGAAGTGAACTGCGATGGGACCGGCATTTTTACTCGAGTCCTCACCTCCTCCACAGGAGTGACGGCTAACCAATTCGACGACTTCCTCATCACGGCTTCGATTGAAAAAGACGGGAAGCTGATTGCCACGCAGATTACGGACGCCGTCAGAGTCCCCTCCACATTAGTCCAGCCCGGCATCTTCGTTTCGAGAGTTCACACCCGGCGCCCCGATGCTCGGCCAGGGCTGTGTTACACACTCGAGAGCCTGCAGGGAAATTATGCGGTGACGGTTCAGTACGCTGCGAACCTCGCCATAGGGCTCCAGCCGGAAAACCTGGACGGGGAAGGCAATCTGTTTCGGGCGGGCATTAACAACCAGCCGCTGGCTGGATCGCCAACGGCGGAGAGAACGGTGGGTAACGTGACGAGCCGGGGAACTTACCAAGTGAATTGCAACGGCACCGGGACGATCACCCGGTTGGTGACGCGGCCGGACGGAACGAGCGGAACGGCTGTGGATGACTTTGTGATTACCGGAGCCATCGAGAAAGACGAGCGGCTGATCGCCACCTCGCTGCAGGATGCCCAACGAACCTCGGCGCTGCTTGGCCCAGAGGCGATCATGGTGACGCGCACGCATGTCCTGCGCCCTAATCCGAACGCCCAGTTGGAGAGCCGTCTTCAGTCCCTGGCTTGCGGCACCCAGGCTCCGGCGGCTTCTTGCAGCCTGTCGGTGAACATATGGAACTATTTCCTGGTCTCGATCAACTCGAAGGCCTTGCCGCTCGTGAGCGGGGGACGGCTCGCAATCCATGAGTTTGCGGCGGTATTTGGGGGCCAGGGTAGCGGCCGGTCTGTAGAGAGGCGGTGCTCGCCTACTCTGACTTCCCTGTTTGTCTTAAGCAATCTCGTAGATCCAAAGGAGGATTCTCAATGTTAACCACTAGAAGCATATTTGCCACCGTGGCGGTCGTAACTCTTGGCTTGCTGGCTGTAGCTCGCACCCAGGGGCAGGATCTGAAGTCCGGCCAAGCCCGGCTGGCCACATCGGCGCAATACCGGACCACTGATTACATGGTTCCGCACATCTCGACCGGGCCGGCTAACGCGGGCGCGTGGGTCGAGTTGTTCCTTAGGGAGAAGGTGGACAGGAGCGGCCCGCCCAGCGCCCAGTCGTACTCATGCTTCACGGATCGGTAACCCCGGCTGTCCCTACCTTCGACCTTGGGTTTGAGAACTACAGTTGGATGGAGTCCCTCGCCAACGCCGGGTTCGATGTCTTCGCCTTCGATCACATCGGCTACGGGCTCAGCCCGCGGCCGATGATGGACAACCCCTGCAATGTGTCCGAGGCCGAGCAGAAGCTGTATCTCGTCGGGAGTACCCTCGCGCAAACCTGTACACCGTCTCACCCGTTCCAACTGTCGACCTTGGCCTCGGACGTGGATGAGGTTGACCGCATCGTGGATTACATCCGCGAGCTTCGGGGCGTCGACAGGGTGCACCTGGTCGGCTGGTCCAGGGGCGGAAATCGCGCCGGAGCCTACGCCGCCAAGTACCCGAAGAAGGTCGACCGGATGCTTCTGCTGGCACCCGGTACGTACTTCAGCGCGCAGGGTCCCTTTACGCCGCCCTCACCGTTGCCGCAGCCCGGAGTGCCCGTGACCATCACCGGCTTGAACGACATGCATAAGGCGTGGGATACGCAGGTGGGTTGCTAGAATCAGTACTCGCCGCTGATCCGCGACTACGTCAATTGGTTCATTCTTGCCTTCGATCCCACCGGCAGCACATGGGGGCCGAGCGGCGTCCGCAGAGCGCCCACGCTTAATCGCGATCCGCTCTGGTATCCCTGGAACAAAGTGGAGGCGGCGAAGGTAGTAACGCCCACACTTCTGATCAATGGCGATCTGGACAAGACCGTGGCGCCAATCCAAGTTTCGTGGCTCTACGATGACTTGGTCGCGGTGCCCCAGAAGATTCACGTTCGTGTCGCCTGTGCCTCGCACTTCTTGCTCTGGGAAAACCAGCACGAGGTTCTGTTCGACGCCGCGATCGAGTGGTTGCAGAAAGGTACTTTTAAGGGCCAGACCAGCGGCAGGTTCGCCGTCGATAGCAAAGGGCAGGCCCAACGGGAAGCCGCGGCGATACCCGCGTCCAGTTCGGCCCGGCAGTAAGCGCCCGCGGCCTAGAACGTAACCGGGGAGTCGGAAGCTATTGGCGGCTCGTGACGTGGTCCATTTGAACACCAGTCCGAGTCGGTGCCGGGCGATGGAACGCCGGGTTTTGATAGGGCCAAGCGGACGGCACTCCTCCCCGGCACGTGCACTGGGCCGCCAATCCTTCAAAAATCAGTTCGTCTTTTGCAGCGCCATGGCCAAGCGTTTCGCTTCGGCGATTTGCCACGCTCCGGCTGGCATCCACTCCGTCCGGATGCGCCAGGGGGGTCGCTTCGGCGGCCTCGCCGCAAGCTTGCAGCGCTCGCGCCAAGCCCAGCCCGGCCGTCGCGCGGGACAGGTGGTGTTCGGGCAGGAACCGCCGCGACATGGCAACGGCCTCCCGCCCAAGAGATATGGCATCGCCACAGCGCTTCTGTGCCAGGCGAAGCGAGGAGAGCGAGACGAGCGACTCGGCGATGACCGGATGCGAGTTTCCGCGCTCCGCCCGCCGCAATTCGAGCGATTCGGTGAGAATCGGTTCGGCCGCTGCCAAAGCACCCTTGGCCACCAGCGATCGGCCGAACGCCGCAAGCACCACCGCAGTATGGCGGATGGGAGCGCTGCTGTTGCGGCAAAAGGCCAAGCTTTCGCGCAAATGCTGCTCCGCATCCACTCAATCGCCACGTTCCAACTCCGCAATGCCGAGATTCGTTTGATAGACCGGGCCAGATGTTTGCGGGATCTATTTTTCCCCTCGGCGCTCACGGGAAATTGACCACCTCCGCTCGGATACAGTTGACCACACCGAAATCAACCGCGGCCACGTGGCAGGCTACTGAGCGTGGCACCAGCATCCGCGCCGAAGGCGCGTACCTCCTTCCTCCTCAGCAGACATATTTAAGCCGACACGATCAGGCGCGGCGATAGCGCGCGGCAGTGAGCCGTAGAACGTCGGACTCACAAGTCGTGTCGCTGGTCAACTCTTGGTGAGTATGGGTGGGTAACTTCTCGCGAGTCCCGAAGATTTGTCCTGATGCTCGACTCCGGCTACCCCAAAACGTTTGCCTCGCCTCCGCGTGAACCGGTCGCGCAGGCACCAGAGCAAGGAAGGATCCCCGAGGAATGGATCGGGACGGACCGACGCCGACGCAGGCAAGCCAAACCTGGCTTTTGCGCCGCATTCGACATAAGCTTAGGCTGATGAGCTTTCGCCCTCTTTTCCGGGTGTTCATTCACGAAGGCACCGGTAACCTCGGCGATGCGATCCAGACGATTGCGCTTTGCCGGTTGCTGGGTTCGGGCTGCGTCGGAACCTATCGAGACCGGCCGATTCCCGCGACCGGCGCGGAGATTCCATTGGTCGCCAATGGCTGGCTCGGTTATCATCGGCCCAACCTCACCTCGTCAGCCGTGTTTGCCGGGGTTCATCTGGCTCGGCACGAAGCGGCCTTCGCCCAATGGATCGCCCAAAGCCCTTCGCCCGCCGGGGCCCGGGACCCCTACACGCAGGGGCTGCTCAGCGCCTTTCGGGTCCCGAGCGAAATGATCGGTTGCGCTACGCTTACCCTGCCTCGGTACCGGGGCGTTCGGCAGGGCCGGATGGCGGTGGACGCCGTCGCCCCCGGAGCCGAAACCTTTACCAACCAAATCCCAAATCTCGATTGGCCGGCGCAGTGGGCGCTGGCCGTCGATCTCCTGGATCGACTGCGGCGGGCGGAGGTCGTCTATACCAGCCGCCTGCACGTCGCCCTGCCCTGCCTCGCGTTTGGAACGCCGGTCGTGTTTCCCGCCGCCGCGTTCGAAGCCGCGGGCGAAAAGCAGAGGCTGAGCCTTTTGTTTGACCTGCCGTTTGCATTCGATGAGCCGGTGACCGCCGATGTAGGGCCCCAGGCGGCGAGATTCTCCGCCTTTCTGACGCGGGCGCTGGGGCCGCTTGAGCCGGCGGCCGAGGCGATTATTCCACTTCCTCAAGAGCCATAGCGCTGTCGCCGCGACGGCGTAATTCATCGAGCAGCACGGCGAACGGCGAGTCGCTATTGTCTCTGGCGAAGTTGGCAATGCGGCGGTAGATCAAACTCTGATCTCGAATCGCATGCCAGACGTGCTGCTTCACCTGGCGACGGACGGCCGGGGCGACGGCGTAGTCGCAGAGTTCCAGCGCCAGGATCCAGGAAGCGAGGTTGTCGCTCGGGTAGTGAACTCCCGCCATGACGCGGCGGTCTCCAAAATCAAGCAGATACTGAACGATGGAGGGGGAGAGCGGTACCTGGTCGAGGGTGAAGCGTTCCAGAACCGCCATCAACGCGGCGACGCCCTGCAAGCAGTGACCACTGACTAAAGCAGGGTGCAGGCCGGTCGTGGCGGCCTGATAGGTGACATCGACATCGAGAAGGAGAGAGGTCTGGTAGGGCCGGGGACGCTGGAGTTGCTGTTTGAACCAGTAGATCATCCCGGTCGGGGCTTTGCGGCTCATGCCGCGGGACATCAAAACCGGGATAGCGTCCAGGATGAGATCCTTATTTGCGTCCCGATCATAAAAACGAAGCCATTCGACGGTCTTCGCCGGGCCGACGTCCTCGCCTTCGAAGAAGATGCGGTGAGGAGGGCAGGCGAGGTGGCGGAGCGGGGAGATGGGCAAGGTATCGATGAGGCGGGCGCGTGGTTGGCGGATCTGTTGGAGAAGGCCGAGATCGGCCAGGGTCAGCCGCTTCATTTCGGCGACGGCGTCTCCGCGCCACATTTGATTCTGGACATCGCAGACGGGCCAGAGGACGCGGCTAAACAGCGCCAGCATGGCGGCGCGCCAAGGCAGGTAGGACGCCTCGTTGGTCCAATCGTCGGGCGCGGCGTCGCTGGGCACCGCGAGGGTGGGCATGCGTCCATAAGGCGTTAGACCGCTATCTTTCCAACTCAGTTCGTGGATGGTACTCATTATCTTGTGACCCCTAAAAAGGCAGCTTCCATATCCTTGACAACGGCACCGTTCATGAGCGGCGAGGCGAGAAATGACGGGCGAAGCCGGCGGCGGTAAAGGGTGAGCCGATTGCGGTCCTGGGCCAAAGAGACGGCTTTGAAGACGTATTCATCGGGGGAATCGGCGACCAGTTCCGGGCTGCCGATGCGATCGAGGATTTGCCAGCCGACGCGGGCAACATGCAGGGTGCCGCGCAGGGTGAGAACCGGTACGCCCATCCAGAGACATTCACACGTGGTGGTTTGGCCGTTGTAGGGGAAGGTATCGAGGCCGATGTCGACTTGGGATAGGAGCGCCCAATGGTCCTTCAGCGAGAGCGGCCCGCGAAAGAGGAGACGGTCGGGCGCGACTCCCCGGGTGGAGAGGGCCGCCCGAAAGTGCTGGCAGGCGAGGGAGGCGGGGTCATCCAGTTCGGCGGCGGAGTAATGGAGCAAGAGGCGGCCGCGGGGTACGGCGGCGAGAATGCGGGCGACAGCATCCCAAACGGCGGGGTTCAGTTTGGAGGGGCGCTGGAGGAGGCAAAAGGTGATGACGCCGGTGGCGAGGCTGGGGGGTGGCGTTAAGCGGGGGCGGAGGGGAGGGCGGTAAGACAGGTAGCCGGAGTTGAGATGGAGCGGCTGTTCGGTATATTGGGGCTCGGTACCGGGGGGGCAGACCCAACGGTCGGTGAGGATGTAGTCCATCTGCTCGGCGCCGGTGGAGCCGGGATAGTTGGGGAAGCTGAGTTGGACGGGGGCGTGACGTTTTTCGAAGAGGGTGAGATGGGAGCCGTAGTGGCCTGAGAGATCGACGAGGAGGTCGAGTTTGTCCTGGCGGACGGCGGCTTCGAGTTCGGCGGCGTTGGAAGGCGTTCGCCATTGATCGAACTGGCGAGCGGCGCGGCGGGTCCAGGGGTCTCGCTGAGGGCCGCAGTGGAAGCCGGTGACGTGGAAGCGATCGCGGGAGCGGGCTTCGAGGAGGGGCAGGATGAAATGGATAGCGGGGCCGCGATGGAATTCCTGGGTAACGTAGCCGATGCGGAGGGGACGACGGGGGCGCTGGCGGAGTATGGGTTGGGGTTGCGGATCGGAATATGACTTACCCCACTGGCGGGCGGCCTGGCCGGCGGCTTCGACGGTCTCGGTGGGGCTATGAAGCCGGGCAGAGACGTACATGGAGTGAAAGTTGGGGGTTACGGGCCTGTCCCGCATGAAGTGGCGAGCGAGAGCCAGGCTTTGCTCGGTGTTGCCGCAGTGCCAGTGGAGGGTGGCATAAATGGCGAGGTCTTCGGGGCGGGGAGCGGCGGGCTCCATGGCATCCATGGCTGGCTGCCAGAGCGCTAGGGCGTCGTGGTGGCGACCCGCGGCGCTGAGGAGCTTGACGCGCAGGCGAACGGCGGGGAGGAAGCTTCCAGCGGCTTCGCACTCGGCGAGGGCGGCGGACTTTTCGCCAAAGAGGAGGAGGACTTTAGCGAGACGGACGAGAGTTTCCGCGGTAGCGGCGCGGGCTTTGGCGGCCAGAAGTACTTTGCGGGCTTGGTGGGGGCGGCGGGCTTCGAGGAGGGCCTTGCCGAGGTCGCTGAGGATGGAGGCGTCATTGGGTGCGGCCCGGTGAGCTTGGCGGAGGAGCTGGATCGACTCCGGCCACCGCCCTTGGGCGCCGACGATTACGGCCAGATTGTGTTTTTCATTGGCCGTGCGTACGGCATTGATTGCGGCCCCACGCAGGAGTTGTTCAGCTTGGTTGAGCTGGCCGGTTTGGACTAACTCCTGAATGGGGCCGAGGGCCATTACTCTTCCTCGAAACGCAGAACGAGGCGGCCTTCCGGATCGAGTTGGGCGGATATCTTTTTGACGGCGTTCTCCAAATTGAAGGTGAAGCCGTGGTGGGAGGTTTCAGGCCCGACGGAGGGGAACTGGAAGATGTGGTTCGAGGTTTCGATGTGGAAACCGTGGTGGGTGGTGAGGACGGTTGCCCTGGGGTTGTATTTGAGAACGGCCGACTTTGACATTGTGGATTTTCCTTGCTTACTGGGTTACAGCGCCAAGCGCTGGAGGATCGATTGAAAGCCTGCGTGCGGGCGAAGGTTTTCAAGGAAGGGAACTACCTTGATGTAGAGCAGGGTGGGATCGTGGCTGGCCAAACCCCGTTCTAAGACGATGACGGCTTCGTCGAGCTTATGCTGGACGGCGTAGACCCAGGCGACGTGGAGGGCGGGCACTTGGCCTTTGGCATAGTCGGCCAGGATGCGGGCGAAATAGGGCTCGGCTTGGGGAAGGTCTCCGAGGAGAGAGTGAATCAAGGCGTAAAGGGCTTCGGCGAGGACGGGGCCGGGCCGGCCGGCTTCGAACGACTTCACGATGGCAGCTTGGCGGAGAGCGCTTTCGAAATAGTTGCGAGCGGCGTCGCCTACCGCCAGATAGCCCATGCGGGCGTAGACTTGGGCGAGGTTGAAGCGGGCGCTATCGCTTTTGCCGACGCTGTCGAGCTCGCGCACAGCCGGTTCCAGGATGTCCAAGGCCGCTTGGTACTGGCCGGCCAGGAAGTAGTAGAGTCCAATCGAGGCGGGGGCGGCGCGGTCGTAGGGATCTAACTCCAGCGCGCGTTGGGCGTGGGAGATGGCTTCTTCGTTGCGCCCAAATTGAAGGAGCAGGCCGCAGAACCAGCGGTGGGTTTTGGCCGCTTTGGGCTTGAGGCGAAGAGCCTCGCGATAGCTGAGTTCCGCTTCCCGCCACCGCCATTCCGCCTGGCGAACGGCGGCCAGGGAGGTGTGGCCCTCGGCGAGGATCGGTTCCGTTTGAACAGCTTGGGTGGCGAGACGGCCGGCGGCGGTAAGGTGGGCCGCAGCCTTCTGCGGTTCGACGTTTTTCAGGTAGAGATGAGCGTCGGCGAGGCCGGACATGGCCAATGCGAAGCGCGGGTGGAGCTGGAGCGCTCGTTCGAACTCGCCGATGGCGGCGCGGACGCTGACGGGGGTGAATTCTTCGAGAAGTTTGCTGCCGCGGACGTAATGATCGAAGGCGGCGGTTTGGCTTTCGGCGGCAATCCCTGAGGAATCGGCCCAGTTTTGCCATGCGACGCCGCCGAGGCAGGCCGTGGCACTGAAGCTGAGGCCGAAAATGAGGTTGCGGCGTCCCCAGAGGAGCGGGGCTCCGACGGCCAGGAGTTGGCGGACTGTTTCGACGGAGGCGGGGCGGGCTTTCGGGTCGCTCGAAAGACAGAGTTGAATGACGCGCTCCCAACGTCGTTCCAGAAACTCGCCGTTGACGCGGGGGCGAGGCGCTTGTTCGTGGAGGCGGCGGGCGGCGGTTTCGACCGGGCTGGCTCCGTCGAACGGGCGGGTACCGGTGAAGAGTTCGAACAGGAGGACACCGAGGGCGTGCAGATCGGAGGCGAAGGTGGCGGGTTCGCCCTTGAGTTGCTCCGGCGCCATGTAGGCGGGGGTGCCGGCGAAACGGTTCTGGGTGATGGTGGTGGCGAGGTCGGCGGCGCGCTGGACATCGCGGGCCAGGCCGAAATCCATCAGGACGACGCGGGAGGCTTCGGTCAACATGATGTTGCCGGGTTTGAGGTCGCGGTGGATGACGCCGTGTTGATGGGCGGCTTCGAGACCATCGAAGATTTGGGTGATGAGCGGTTGGGCTTGGTGGGGCGCTAGCGGACCGTCCGATGCGAGCCGTTGCTGGAGGGTTTGGCCGTTGAGGAGTTCCATCGTGAGGAAGGCCCCGACGTTTCCGGCGGCGGGATAGAATTCATGCAATCGACATACATTGGTATGAGTGACTCGGCGAGCGGTGTGTAACTCATTCCGGAGAAGGAGGAGGGCGGAGTGGCCGGGGAGGCATTCGCGGCGGAGTATCTTGAGGGCGACAAGTTCCTGTTGTTGGCGGTCAAAGGCGCGATAGACTTCGGCGGCGCCGCCGGCACCGAGAAACTGGATGATTTCAAAGCGAGCAGCGAGGCAGGCACCGGGGGCGAGCAGGTGTTCGGCGGGCGGGGGGTCATTGAGCCAGCAGGAACGGCGGAGTTCGAGGGAATCTTCGGGGGAATCTTCGAGCAACTCGCGGACGGCATGAGCGAGATCCGGATCTTGCTGCTGCAAACGAGCAAGGAACCGGGATTGCTCCGGGGCGGGAAGCGAGAAGGCTTCCAGAAATGCCGTTTTGATCTTGAGCCACCGGTCGGGAGTCATCGCCTATCAAAACTTAAAGCGGAGGAATCGTCTCCTTCGGGACAGACCGGGCCGAGTTTTTTTCGCAGCCAGCGGCGCCCGAGTTCGAGGTGGCGATCGACAGTTTTCTCGGAGACTCCGCGGAGTTCGGCCAGGGACTTGATGGTAAATCCGCCGAAATAGACCATTTCGATGAGTTCGGCGAGGTCGGGGTCGTACTTTTCAAGCTGTTCGAGGGCGCTATGAACTTCGAAGATTTCATCGAAGCGTGCGGCTTGGGGCAAGAGGAGTTCGTTGAGAGGAACGCGTTGACCGGTTTGAGGGCGCTTGTCGGCTTGGGTGATGCGGATATGATCGATTAGCCGACGGCGCAGGAGGCGGGAAGCGACGCGGTAAAAATGGAGGCGGTCCTGCCAGTCGATGTCGCGGATGCGGACGAGTTCGAGGAGGACTTCGTTGGCGAGGGCGGTGGGTTGGAGGCTGTCGGCCGAGGAGCGGCCTTGCATGGCGGCCTTGGCCATGTGGACGAGTCGCTCGTAGACGGCCTCGGCGAGCGCACCTTCGGCGCTGGCGTCTCCGTTCTTCAATCGATGAAGATAGAGAGTAATTACGCTCGTCTGGAGTGACATAGGAAACAACACTTTACTACAGGCCGGGGATTTAAACTAGCGCTAGCACGTTACATTGGGGACATAACAATGGGTCCGATGCTCCGGCCGGGCGATTGCGTCTATGGCTTCAGCGCCGCCTGCCAGTTGACGAACAAGTGGATGGCGGGGGAGGAAACCGCGCCCCCGGAAACTACGCGGTTGGAGACGGGGATCGTTCGGGCATCGAAGAGCCCTTGCGGGACGCCGATTTCCAGTTTACCGACGCTGTTCCTGACGGATGCGGCCATCATTTGCCGGTCCGGTGACAGGAAATAGAGTTCCTTGGCGTCGCGACTCCAGACTGCGCCCTGGCCTCCTTCCGTTGAGACCTGATACTTGAGGCCCGAATTCTGGAACGACTGCACAAACACTTCTGTTCCCGCGCTGTCAAGGATCTCATAGGCAAGCCAATCTTCGGAGGGCGAGAACGCTGGAGACCTTTCAGAGGTGGGGCCGTGCAAGTAAGCACGGGCTTGGGCCCCGGGGGGCTCTAACGGTTGGATCCAAAAGTCATATCCGGCGCCAACAGCCAACCGGACTCCCGCCATGTAGCGCCCGTCCGGAGAGAAGTCGACGCCTTGCTCCCCGGGCCATCCGACGAGCGGCTCCAGAGCATGCCCGCGACCGACCGCTTTGCGCACAATCGTGTTGTTCTGCTGAAAGGCCAAGTACTGCCCATCGGCGTACCAAGCCGGTCGGAGAGACTCCGAAGCTTTGGCGCTGAAGGTGAACCGGGACGAGGTGTTGCGCGGCAGATCGTGGAGCCAGATATCTTTGCTCATGGAGTATGCGACGGTTGTTCCGTCGGGCGAAATACGGGGTGCGGCCAATTCGAAGCCCGGGGTGCCGACGGTGCCGAGAATCTTTCCAGAACGGTCGAGCCAAGTGAGTTGCGGCTTAGTCTGCTGACGGCTTCCAGAGAAAACCAAGACGCCATTTTGCGACACGGAAAACAGATGATTTGCCCAAAAGCCGCTGGCCGGCTCGAGGGATTCGGCGACAGGGACCGGCATAGAAGCCGCCGCTCGAAAAAAGCAGCATCCCGGATGATTCCACGTAAACGGCACGGCCAGCGGCTTTCGCTAGCTCGATCCGCTCGTTGGATTCTAAGTCGCCCAAAAGGATGATGCCTTTGTCGCTCGAATACCTGGCCGTGTAGAGGAAGTGGCGGCCATCGGGGAGAAACCACGGGAAGCGATGGAAACGTTCCTCGGTGCCTTCCTCCAACCGGGTAACCGGCACGGGAGTTCCGCCGGACGCGAAGACACGAAAAAGCCCGGCACTGTTCGAGGGTGAGAATAGAATGGCTCCGCGCCTGGACCATGAGCCCTGGAAGGTGAAGCCGACGTCACAGAGTTTGACGACCGGGCCGCCGGCAACGTCGACCCGTTTCAGCGCGCCGTTGGTGACAAGGCGAGGGATTGGCTGTCGGGGGACCAGAAAGAGTTCCTGCTGCCCTCCGTGCCGTGGATGCTTCTGGCGGTGAAAGATTGGAGATCGCGGACCGAGAGCAGAGTGGAGCCTTTCTCCGCTGTGACAAATGCCAGCTTCTGGCGATCGGGGGAGAGCGCGAACTGGTTGGAAGGTTGAAATGTGCTGTTCTCGGGCGCGAGGATGGACGCCACTATGACTTTCGGCGCGGGTTGGTGCCATAGCTGAAAGGCGGTGTAGCCGAGTCCGGCGGCACAGGCGGCGGCGACCAGCCACGGGAGGCGACTGGCGGGGCGAGTGATGGCGAGCTTAGGGGTTGGGGCAGCGCTGGCTGGGTTCGCGATGCAGGCATCTATGGCGATGTAATATCACGGAGGCGTTTGAGGGGGTCGCGCTGCAGGCATCGTTTTACGAGATCAGCGGCAGCGGATGCGGGAAGTTTGGAGAAATCGAGCGGCGCTGTGAGGACGTCGGCGAGGGTGAGGGAGACGGTTTCGCCAGCGAAGAGCTTTTCGCCGGAGAGCATCTCATAGAGCACCACGCCGAAGCTCCAGAGGTCGGAGCGTTTGTCGACGGGTTTGCCGGCGGCCTTCTCGCGGCTCATGTAGGCGGCAGTGCCCCTGATGAGGCCGGCCTTGGGTCGCGGCCAGGGTGAGGGTGGGAGAGTTGCTAGGGTCTGGGCCGGCTTCGCGCGGCGGGGCGGTGGCTAAGCCGAAGTCGAGGACCTTGACAACGCCTTCGGGCGTGATCATGTTGTTGGCTGGCTTCAGGTCGCGGTGGGTAATGCCCTTTTCGTGGGCGGATTCGAGGGGTTGGCCGGGGATCAGGTCCATGATCAGAGCGTTGCCTTGGAGGCCGTAGATTTGGGCGATGTTGGGATGGTTGAGGGAGGCCAGGACTTTGGCTTCGCGTTCGAAGCGGGCGAGGCGGTCGCGGTCGTCGGCCATGCCGGGCGGGAGGACTTTGATGGCGACTTGGCGGTCGAGCTTCGTGTCGCGGCCCTTATACACTTCGCCCATGCCGGCGGCGCCTAAGGGGGATAGGATTTCGTAGGGACCGAATCTGGTGCCGGGGGCGAGGGGCATGTGTTCCGATTAGCTTAACGCAACTGGTCATGTATGTCCGAAAGGAGGTTATGATCGAGGATTGAAGTTCACCATCACCATGCAACAGGACGAGGATGGCGTTTCCATTTCGGAGTGCCCGTCTATCCCTGGGTGCGTGAGCCAAGGCTTTACTGAGGCGGAGGCGGAAGCGAACATCGGTGATGCTATCCGGGAGTCCCTCGCCGAGCGCGCGCCGCAGGGGATGCCACTGACCGTTTCCACGCGCGAGGTTGAAGTCGCCGTTTAAGGCCGGTAGTGCCGCTACTTCGACCCCGTGAGGTCGTTCGCGGTTTTGCAGGAAAGTGGTCCGGCAGCCGCGGAGAGGCATTCCCTGATCGCGCGGGGAACGCTACGCGCTTTGGTTGCGAGGGCGGGATCGACGATCGAGGAATTTCTGGTGGTGGTGGGGCTGTAGAGGAGGCGGCAGGCACCTGCGCCAGGAGGTGGGAAACGGTTTCGCTTTGTTGCTCCAAGGCGGCAAATGGTGCCGTCTGATTTCGGGCCCGCGTGGCAGAAATCAGACGCGGGAGGGGACTCCTTTGTGCGTGTCGCACTTGCAGGTATGATTTGGCCCGCGAGGCGACCAGGATTCCGGAAAGGCCCCATTTCCTGCAACGTTTAAGGCCGAAACATCACGAAGAATCTTTTTGCCTTGTCGCCTTGACGCCGGTCAGAATCGCGAGGCCGACCAGAATGAGTGAGCCAACTGCGATCCACTGGGTGGCCACATGAAGTAGCGTTGCGCCGTAGATCAATCCCGCGATCATGAGAAGGTAGCCAATCATGTAGATGCCCAATGACATAGGTGTTCTTTCCTTACAAGCTTGCTGTGAGTTGATAATTCTGCTTCGTCACTTGACCAGCGGCGGTCAGCACCAGTTGCCTTCGACAAAGACCCAACCACCGCGCTGACACTGATAGCGAGACTGCACCCAACGGGCACGGGGGCGCGGAGGCCGTTCCCATCCGCCGGGAGCCCAGCCGAAGTTTCCACCGTCCCAGCGTTGACAGCCGGGCACCCAGACATGATCTCGGCTAGGGCGCGCCATCCTAAGCTCGACCTGGGCAAGAGGCGGTGCGATTCGAATCACTACTTGGGCTGTGGCAGGGCTGAAGGTGAGTCCAGCGACTAAAAGTAATCCAATCAAAAGATTTGGAAACATGCCATCTCTCATGCACGTGGGTAGCCACTGGCTCCAAGCACTTGCCCAATCCGTCCCGGCCGTGACGGGAGAATGCCAGTTCGAGGTAAGAAGCGCCAGCACAGAAACGGGTTGTCCCGGTTTGAGCGAACTCTGTTGTATGTAAAAAATAGTAGGGGCCATGGCGAGCAATCTGCCCAAATGACGCGCTGGTTATTGAAGCCCTATTTCCCATACCACCATCCGTATCCTAAATAACCGCTCAGGAAATGGAACGAAGCCCCGGCGTCTGGGTTTGAACCGTCACTTTGGTGAATTACAGCGTGTAGTCGACGGCGGCGGCTTACAAAACCGCTTCGTGAATCGTCACGCTCACCAAACCGGCTGTAACGTAGGCAATGGGTCCTTCGGGGCGCCAACCGCCTTCGGCGAAGTAGCCTTGGCCGATCCGCCATAGAATCTCTAGACTTGCGTGGCTCGGCTTGGTCCAGGTCAGCCGCCGATACTGATGACGCCGCCACGAGGGAGCGGATCCCGTCATGAAGTTCATCTCGAGCGGCGTGTGCCAACTAAAATGGCTGATCTCACTTGAGAACGTGACGATGTCGCCGGGGTCTGGGGAGAAGGTGAACGCAGAGCCGGCCGGTCCGCAGGGGAATTTCTTCCCTTGATATTCGAGCGACATTCGGGGACCCGGCCCAGCGACCACGGCCAAGCCTGACAGAAGGGTTTCCGTCGTGAAAGTGTCCAGATGCACGCCGTTGCACTCAAGGCTTGTCCGGTCCCAGCGGACCTCCGTCACGGGTTCCGACTTTAGCTGCCGCGTGTGAAGGCTATCCATCCACAGGGTTAGTGTGCGGGCGGCCGAGAGCCACAACGCGAGCCCGCAGCAAACGGCCAGCAGAGCAAACAGGGTAGATCGCATACCCCGACTCTAGCAGCAGGCAAAATCCGGGGGCGCCCCGCTTAGGGCGGCGGCGGTGATTTACTCTATTTTTATGTGGCGATACGGGATTGTTTTGTTGGCTTGGCAGATGATGGCGCAGACGACGACAATGACAGTGGTCTCGGCAGCTACTTATGAACGGGGCGGCGGGCTGGCACCGGGCATGATCGCGACTGCTTTTTCTCCGGTGATTACGGAGACGGGCGGGTATTCGATAACGGTGGGAGAAATCGCGGCGGCGACGGTAGCCATCGCGGCGGGGCAGGCGAGTTTCGTTTTGCCAGCGGGCGCGGCGGATGGAGCGGCGACGATCGCCTTACGACGGGGCGGGGAGACCGTGGCGACGGCAATCGTGCGGATTGGCCGGGTGGCGCCGGGGATTTTTACGGCAAACTCTTCAGGTGAAGGCGCACCGGCAGGGTTTGCGGTTTACGCTTCTTTCGGCAAACAACAGCAGGTGGATTTGTTTGAGCGATTTGGTGGTTCGACGCGGTGGGAACCGGCGGCGCTGGACGTGGGGGACGGGTCGCAGGACGTTTATCTGGTGCTGTTTGGGACAGGATTTCGGAACGCGGCTTTAGGGCGGATCAACGCGACGGCGGGGGGAGTTTCGATACCGGTGCAGGCGGCGCAGGCGCATAGCGTGTTCATGGGGCTGGACCAGATGAACCTGGGGCCGCTGCCCCGCGAGTTGGCGGGGAAGCGGGGACGGTTAGAGTTGGAGATTTCGGTGGACTCGGTGGCTGCGAATCGGACGTTGCTCGCGCCGACCTCGCCGGCGGCGGGGGGATGGGGCAGCCGGGCGGGGTTGCCGGAGGCGAATTCGGAGATGGGGGTGGTGGGGCTGAATGGGAAGATCTATGTGATTGGGGGGTATCCGTCGACCCGGATGTCGGTGAATACGGTGCAGGTTTATGACACGGCGACAGACAGTTGGACCGTGGCGGCACCGTTGCCGGTGGCGTTGAATCATTTGATGCCAGCGGCGTTCAATGGGAAGGTTTATGTCATCGGCGGGCAGACGGACGCTAATACGGCGTATGTGAGTACGGTGCAGGAGTATGAACCGGCGACCAATAGCTGGCGGGCGCGAGCGCCGATGCCGACAGCCCGGAGCGCCGGGGCGGCGGCGGTGATCGACGGCAAGATTTATGTGGCCGGAGGGCGGCCTCCGCGAGGGGCGGACTTTGCCGTTTATGACCCGGCCAAGGATGAATGGACGACGCTGCCGAACTTGCCGACGCAGCGG
>Ga0105048_10008188_pt1 | contig 16759 bp, 11 predicted proteins | sample MAT05_FD_78382 | JGI IMG/M metagenome (GOLD analysis project Ga0105048, IMG submission 78382) | Freshwater microbial communities from Lake Fryxell liftoff mats and glacier meltwater in Antarctica - MAT-05 | ecosystem: Environmental > Aquatic > Freshwater > Ice > Liftoff microbial mat | place...
CCCTACTGCCGCGGCGGCATCGGCGCCCCGGTGCCGGTCGGCACCTGCGGGGCGCCGGTCAAGGTCGGGGCGCCCGGGGGGCCGCCCGCCTTCTTCGAGTTGTGGTACATCTGCGTCAGCAGGTCCTCGGCGATGTGCGCCGTGTCCATCGTGATCTTCGTGATCCGGTTCTTGAAGAAGGCGTTGAAGAAGATGGCCGGCACCGACACGCCGATGCCGAACAGCGTCACCACGAGGGCGTGCGAGATCCCCTCCGCGAGCGCGCTGGCGTTCGGGGTGCCGGTACTGCCGGCGAGCACCATGAAGCTCTCGATCATGCCGTACACGGTGCCGACCAGCCCGAGCATCGGCCCGAGCGACGCGATCACGGCCGTGTAGTTGTTCTTCTGGTCCTTGTCGCTCTTGATCGCCTCCAGGGCGTTCATCGCCGTCTCGCGGGCGTCCTCGATGCCGTACTGCAACCGCCCCATGCCGGCCGTCAGCACCCGGCCGAGGAACGACGGGTCGTTCCGCGCCAGGTCGAACGCCTCCTTGAACTTCCGCTTATTGACGGTGTCGGTGAACTCGTCCACGAACCCGGCCGGGATGGCGTTCTGCATCCGCAGGTCGAGGATGAGGAGCACGCACAGGGCGACGAGGATGATGGACAGGCTCAGGAGGAGCGGCCCGAACACCCAGCCGACCGACTTGATCATGTGGAAGACGATGTTCTCCTTCGGCTTCCCGTCATCCTGGGCGGAGGCGAGGTCGGGGAACAGGACGACGACGAGGACGGCCAGGCCGGCGACGAGGACGAACCGGCCGGGGGGGAGCAGGCGGGTCAGGGGCATCGGCGAGTCCTGGGTGAGAGCGAGCGCAGCGTCCGGGCCGAGGGGATTCTGGTTCGACGCCCCGCCGGGCCGACTGGTTCCCGAATCGGCGCGCCGCGCGGGAGAATCGCGGGCGGGCGGCTCGGGTGCGGGGCTTCCCCCCTATTAGGATGGGGTGCGACCGTCGTCGTCAAGGAGAAATCGGGCGCCCGAACGCGGGTTGTGGAAATTTCGTGACCCCGCGCGAGCACGGAGTGCGCATAACACCCCAGACGCCGACCACGCCGGGGGCCGCCCGTGACGGAAGAAACCCTGTTCGCCGCCGCCCTGGAGCAGGCCGACCCGGCCGCGTACCTCGCCGCCCACTGCCCCGACCCGGACGCCCGCCGCCGCGTCGAGGAGCTCCTGGCCGCCCACGACGCCGCCGGCAGCTTCCTGAGCCACCCCGCCGCCGGCGACGTGACCACCGCGCTGCCGTCGGCCGACCCCGACGCCACCGCCGACCCGCGCACCGGCCCCGCCGAGCCCGACGAGGCGCTGGCGTTCCTGAAGCCGCCGACGCGGCCCGGGTCGCTCGGCCGGCTCGCGCACTACGAGGTGATCGAGGTCCTCGGCAGCGGCGGGTTCGGCACCGTCCTCAAGGCGTTCGACGACCGCCTCCACCGGGCCGTGGCGGTGAAGGTGCTCGCGCCGCAGCTGGCCGCCAGCGGCGCCGCCCGGACGCGGTTCGAGCGCGAGGCCCGCAGCGCCGCCGCCGTCCGCGACGACCACGTCGTCAACGTCTACGCGGTCAGCGAACCCGGCGACCCGCTGCCGTACCTGGTGATGGAGCTCGTCGCCGGGCAGACGCTTCAGGCGAAGCTCGACAAGGCCGGCCCGCTGCCGCCGAAGGAGGTGCTGCGGATCGGGTCGCAGATCGCCCGCGGGCTGGCGGCGGCCCACAAGCAGGGGCTCATCCACCGCGACATCAAGCCGGCGAACATCCTCCTGGAGAACGGCGTCGAGCGGGTGAAGGTGACCGACTTCGGCCTCGCCCGCGCCGCCGACGACGCCAGCATCTCGCAGTCGGGCGTCGTTGCCGGCACGCCGATGTACATGAGCCCCGAGCAGGCCCGCGGCGACACCCTCGACACGCGCAGCGATTTGTTCAGCCTCGGCAGCGTGCTGTACGCGCTGTGTACGGGCCGGCCGCCGTTCCGCGCCGACACGACGCTGGGGGTGCTGAAGCGCGTCGTGGAGGACGAGCCGCGGCCGGTGCGCGACGTGAACCCGGAGGTGCCGCGCTGGCTGGCCGACGTGGTGGCGAAGCTCCACGCGAAGGCGCCGGCCGACCGCTTCCAGACGGCCGGCGAGGTGGCCGAGCTGCTGTCCGGCTACCTGGCCGAGTTGCAGCAGCAGGGCACGGTCGTATCGCGGGTGGCGGCCCCGCGGCGGAAGCGGGTGCTGGCCGGCACCGGCTGGGGCTGGTGGTTCGCCGCCGCCCTGACGGTGGCCGCGCTGCTGTCGGCCGGCGGGGTGCTCGGCGAGTCGGACCCACCGGTGCCGCGGCGCGAGGTCCACTACGACCTGGCGATCGGGTTCGCGGTGCTCGGGCTGGCGGTGCTGGCGCCGGCGGCGGGGCTGATGACACTGAGCCGCCGCTGGGGCGGCCGCGGGCTCGGGGTGGCGGCGGCCGGGCTGCTCGCCGCCGCCGCGAACGTCGCCCTCGGGCTGCTGGCGCCGGCTGGCGACCTGGGTACTGTCGTGGTGATGCCCACGCCCGGGCTGGAATCGATCCTCCCCCACCAGGACGGGAAGGCTGTCGGCGACTGGATCGACGTGAGTAACGGCCACACCCTGCGGCTGCCGCCGGGCCACTACACCCTGGAGCCGCGCTTCGCCCCCGGCATCACGACCGCGGGCTGGGACCTGACGAGCAACGGCGGGAGTGGCGGGGCCAGCGCCTCGATCGGCATGCGGCAGACCACGCGGTCGCCGGAGTTCGAGCTTCGCCCCGGCGGCCGCGTCACCGTCCGGGCGGAGACGACGAGGGTGCGCCCGACGGTGTCGTGGGGCGAGTACGTGGACCCGCTCGGCGACTGCCGGTTGACCGAGGACGCCGCCGGGCTGACCCTCACGGTGCCGCCGGGGAACCACGACCTGAACACCCGGGCCGGCGCCAACACGAACGGCCCGCGGGTGCTGCGGGAGGTGGTCGGCGACTTCGAGGCGCGGGTGACGGTGCTGCCGCTGCCGAAGCCGCTCGCCGGGACCAGCGCCCGGGCCGACGGGGTGAGCTACGTCGGCGCCGGGCTGGTGGTGTGGCAGGACGACGGCAACCTGTTCCGGCTGTTCCGGGCCGGGCTGGCGACGAACAACAACGGCGCGCCGTTCGCCCAGGCCGAGTGGTTCCCGCCGAACACCGACCGCGGCCACAGCGCGGCCTACGTCGCGGACGCGCCGATGCACCTCCGCCTCCGCCGCGTCGGCGACAAGCTCTACCCGGCGCACAGTCCCGACGGGAAGACGTGGAAGGAGTTGCAGGCGGTGACCGACCTGCCGCTCGCCGCCAAACTGCGGGTCGGGGTCGGGGCGGTGAGCACGTACCACAAGGAGATCGCGTTCCGGCTCGACGCCCCGACGGTGGAAGCGGCCACCACGCCCGACGGGTTCACTCCGCTGTTCAACGGCCGCGACCTGACCGGGTGGAAGACGCACCCGGACCAGCCCGGCGAGTGGCGGGTCGATGCCGGCCACCTGGTGTCCACCCGCGCCGCCGGCTACCTGTTCTCCGAGAAGGGCGACTGGCAAGACTTCCACCTGCGGGCCGAAGTCCACGTCGTTCAGGGCGGCAATTCGGGAATCTTCTTCCGCACGCCCTTCAAGCTCGACCGGGTCGGCGGTCCGAATCCGGACCAGTTCGCCCCGGCCGGCTGGTACGAGGCGGACCTCTTCTGGGGGCCGGTCGCACGGCCCGGGCGGATCCGGGATCTCGGCGAGACGGCCGAAACCCTGGCCGAACCGAACCAGTGGATGACGCTCGAGATCATCGCCCAGGGGAACCACTTCATCACCAAGGTGAACGGCAAAGTCGCGGTCGATGTCGTCGATCCCAACTTCACGTTCGCCCGCGGGCACTTCTCGCTCCAGGCGTTCACGGCGAATACGAGCGTTCGCTTCCGCAAGATCGAGGTCATGGAGTTGCCGACGGCCGCGCCCGCGTGGGTGTCGCTGTTCGACGGCAAGACCCTCGCCGGGTGGAAGGTGGCGTACGGCCGGAATACCGCCTGGCAGGTCCGGGACGGGGCGATCGTCGGGTCCGGGAAGTCGACGGGGCTGGCGACCGAGAAGGAGACGTACCGCGACTTCCACCTCCGGGCCGAGGTGAAGGTGAACGCCGGGGGCGACTCCGGCCTCCTGTTCCGCGGCCCGGCGGCGACCGACTCCATCCAGGCCCAGATTCTCAACGGCGTGCCCGAGAACGGGACCGGGAGCCTGTACCACGAGTCCGCCGGCCTGGCCGAGTCCGTCCCCGGCCCGCCGATCCCGCCCGACGACTGGTTCGTGTTCGAAGTCATCGCACGGGGCGACCGGATCGAGACCCGGGTGAACGGGAAGGTCGCCGCCCGGGTCGACGACCGCACGGAGCTCGCCGGTCCGATCGGGCTGGAGTGCTTCTCGGCCAAGACGGTCGTGCAGTTCCGCAAGGTCGAGGTCAAGGAACTGCCGCCGGCCGGGGTACCCGGCGCGTCGGCCGTACCACGGCGCGCGGCAGACATCCTCCCGTTCTGGGTCGGCACGTGGCGCTCCGCGAGCGAGCTCGTGGTGCCGGCCCCGGCGGCCGGGAAGGGGCACGGCGGCGGCACCCTCGTGCTCGACCTCGTCGGCGACGGCAAGTACCTGCGCGGCGTCGGCACCGAGGAGTCCCACCCGTTCCAGACGCTCCTCGTCCAGACCTACGACGAGGCGAAGGAGGCGCTGCGCGGCTGGTTCTACATGTCCGACGGCAAGACGAGCGGCCCCGGCCCCGGCCAGTGGGACGCCAACGCCCGCACCCTCCAGTGGACGGAGAAGCTGCCGGACGGCCTCCAGGCCGTCAACCGGTTCGAGTTCGTCGACGCCGACACGGTGCGGGCGCGGCTGCTCCACCAGAACAGCAAGAACGAGGTCGTCTTCGACGTGCGCCAGACGTTCACCCGCCAGAAGGCGGCGGCGGTGCCGCGCGACTTGCCCGTCGCCGACCGCCCGGCCGAGCTGGCGGTGCTCGACCGCCTCGTCGGCGAGTGGCGGAACGAGACGACGCGGAAGGCGCTGGCGCCGGCGGCGAAGGACCGCACGGTGACGACGACCGAGCGCGGCCGGTCGATCCTCGGCGGGCGGTTCGTCGAGGTGACGCACGGCGGCGGGGTGTCGGGCACGAACGACTACTGGCTGACCGGCTACGACCCCGCCGCGAAGCTCTATCGCACCTGGTTCTTCGGGGCCGACGGGACCACCGCCGAGTTCGCCGGCACCTGGGCGGCCGCGACCGCGACCATGCGACTGGCGTCGCCCGACGGGTCGGCCGCAGGGAGTTGGGTGTTCCCGGGCGCCGACCGCCGCGACGGCCGGATCACGATGAAGGACGCGGCGGGGCAGCCGGTCGTCGAGATGACCAGCACGTCGCGGCGGGTGGTGCCCGGGGGGGAAGGACTGACCGGCGCGGGGTGGGGCCGGTTTCCGCCCGGCGAGCCGGGGGCGTCAGCCCCATAAGCGTTACCGTAAGGGGCGTGTTCGGCCGGCCGTCGAACTCCCGACGCCGTCGGGTGCCCGGCGTGGGCGTGGGTGTTGGGCTCCGTCGGAGGTGGTCCGCCCCCTCACCCCGCGTGCTTCGCCGCGACCCTCTCCCCCGAGGGGAGAGGGTGGGCCTTGCCGACCACCATCATGGGCGGGCATCGACCCGCGAACGCCCGCCCTCGTCGACGCGTGGTTGCCCGCCCGCGATGGGGGCCGATCGCTTCCCACCCTCTCCCCCCGGGGGAGAGGGTCGCGGCGAAGCACGCGGGGTGAGGGGGCGGACCACCTCCGACGAGGACCAACACCCACGCCCACGCCGGGCACGCGACGGCGTCGAGAACGCCCGTAAGTTAACGCTTATGGGCGTCAGCCCCCGGTTTCTTCGTGAGGCATGAGGGAAGAAACCGGGGCTGACGCCCCCGGCTCGCCGGGCGGTCAGAACGGCTGCGGCTCGACGAGCCGCAGCCGGACGGACTTGCCCGCGGCGGGGCCGGGCGGGGCGGCGCACGCGGCCTCGAACGCCAGCCGCGACCCGAGCCCGCCCCGGAACCGCGCCCGGAACACGGACTCCCCGCGGAGCGAGTCGGCGGACGTGCCCATCCCGACGGCGGCCCGGACGTGCCGCAGCGCCTCCGCCCGCAGCCCCGGGGCGGCGGCCGCCCCGAACGCGAACACCCGCGCGGCGTCGGCGTGCAGCTCGGCGGTGTCGGACTCGGCCGCGGTCAGCGCCCGTTGCATGTCGTCGGCCGCGCCGGCGGGGTCCACCCCGAGTCGGAGACGCACCAGCGCCCGGTTGTAGTGCGCCGCCGGCAGCCCGGACTCGCGGACCGCCCGCTCCAGCGGCGGCAGCGCCTCGTCGACCCGGCCGCGCTGGAGGTGCGCGTAGCCGATGACGTTCAACACGTCCGCCGGCGCCCCGCCGGTCTTGTCCCGGTCCACCCGCTCGGCGTACCCGATCGCGTCGTCGTGGTTCCCGTTCACGGTGGCGCAGTACGCGGCCAGCGCCACCGCCCACGGGTACTGCTTCGGCGCCAGCCGGTCCGCGGTCACGAAGTCGGAGCGGGCGGCCACCCAGTCCGCGGCCGTCATCGACTTCCGGCCCCGCGCGATGAACTCGGCCGGCGTCACGGGCTGGCGCGCTTCGTCGGGCGGCGGCGGCGGCGACGGCCGCGACAGCCCGTACCCCAGCGCCGCCACCGCGACCACCGCCGCCGCGACGCGCCACCGCAACGGGTTCCGCGCCGCGGTCACCACCCGGTCCAGCGCCGCGGCCAGCACCGCGGCCGACGCCGGGCGCGCCGCCGGGTCGGGGCTCAGGCACGCCCGCAGCACCTTCGCCACCGCCCGCGGCACCGCCGCCGCGATCACCGGCGGGGTCCGCGCCGCGGCGGCCTGCGCGGCGAACGAGGTCGGGTCGGCGGGCGGGAACGGGCGGCGGCCGGTCAGCAGTTCCGTCACCAGCACGCCGAGCGCGAACAGGTCGGCCCGCTTCAGGTCGGCGGTCGTCGCCAGCGGGTCGGCGGCCTCGAGCAGCTCCGGCGCCACGTAGCCCGGGGTGCCGCGGACCGCGGCCGGGCCGGCGCTGCGCGTCGAGAGGTTGAAGTCGATCAGCAGTGGCGAGCCGCGGCGGCCGACCACGACGTTCACCGGCTTCAGGTCGCCGTGGGCCACGCCCTGCCGGTGGAGGTAGGCCACGGCGTCGGCGACCTTCGCGGCGACCGCCGCCGCCCCCACCCGGTACGGCTCCCCCGCCCGCACCACCTCCCCGGCCGGGGCGTCGTCGGCCGGGTCGTCGGCCGCGGCGGTGGTGAGGATGACGTCGGCCGATTCGGCGGCGGGGGCGTCGGCCGGGAACGCGGCGGCGATCACCTCGGCCAGGGTGGACGACCCGATCAGCGGCATGCACACTGCCGTCCGCCCGTCGACGTCCTTCGCCCAGTACACGCCGGTGACGTGCGGGTGGTTGAGCCGGCCGATCACCTGCGCCTCGGCCGACGGCCCGGCCGTCAGCTTCAGCACGCACGGCCGGTCGGTCTCGGGGTCGTAGGCCAGGTAGGCGCGGGCGAATCCGCCGCCGCCGAGCACCTCCATCAGCTCCACGCCGGCGACCGTCTCGCCGGGCTGCGGCCAGTCGGCGTCGTCGGCGTCGTCGGCGCCGTCGGCGAGGAGGTCGGGGTCTTCGAGCAACTGGCGGTGGACGGCGATGACGCTGTGGACGCGGGCGCGGAAGGCCGGGAAGCGGGCGGCGAACGACTCGGGGCCGGGGGCGGCGCCGGCCCGCTCGAGGAGGAGGTACTCCTCGTAGGCCAGCTCCACCGCGACGGACGGGTGGCGGGCCAGCTCGGGGTGCGCGGCCAGGGCGGCGGCGGCGTCGGCCGCGTTCTCCTTCCGCCACCGCTTCTTCAGCCGGGCGGCGAGCGCGCGGGCGGACTCCGCGCCGGCGAGGGGCGGTGGGCTCACGACGCCTCCTCGCACAGTTCCCGCAACCGGTCCACGATGCGCCGGACGTGGCGCTCGCACTTCCCAACCTGCCGGGCGATCTCTTCCTGGGTGTGCCCCGCGCGGAGGAGGGCCACGACGCGGCGGTGCGCCGGCGGGACGCCCGCGGCGAGGGCCGCCCATTTTTCGCCGGCGATGGCGCACTGGCTCGGGGTCGCGTCGCGGCCGGGGACCGGCACGTCGGTGCCGTCGGCGGCGCGGACGAGCGGTTCCTCGCGGGCGATGTTGTACCCGGCCGACCGGAAGCGGCGGCGGCAGACCTCGGCGACCTTGTTGCGGGCCACCCCGGCGAGGTAGCCGCCGAGCGCGTCGGGGGTGTCGAACCGGGCCAGTGGGGGCGGGCGGGTGAAGAACGACGCCCACACGTCCTGGGCGAAGTCGAGCGAGTCGTACTCTTTGCGGAGGCCGTCGGGGAGGCGGCGGCGGACGGCGGCGCGCACGACGCCGCCGTACCGGGCGATCAGCCGGGCCTGCGCCTCGGGGTCGCCGGACCGGTATTGCTCGACGAGCCGACGGAACTCGCTGTCCGGGGCGTCCACGATGTCACCGGGGAGGGTTGGGAACGGCTGTCCATTCCACCCAACATGATCGGTGATCCGGGGGCGATTGGCAAGACGTACTATCACCGGCGGCGCCGCGCGAGCGCGGCGGTCCGGCAAGAAGTGCTTCCCGGGGCGTTCCCCGTCTAGCCGCCGACGATCGCCGTCGGTTCGTCACCGTCGTCGATGTCGATGTCGGCCGCGGCGGGCCGGCTGTGGACCATTGCCACGCACTCGACCCGCCACACGCCGAGGTGGACCAGCAAGTCGCTGAGGCAGCGCTGGAGCTCGGGATCCCGGACGACGGCGTCCGACCGGACGGCCTCTTTCGCCAGGGTAATGGCCGCGGACGCGGCCTTGAGCATGCACATCGATGTCCCTCCGGTGGGGGCCACGGCCGCGGCCCACAACCGGGGTAATTGCAATCGCGCGGAAAAACCGGACATGAAGTCGGGAAAAAATCCGACGCGGGTCGCAACCGCGGGAGGTCGTGGTCACCCGAGAGGTACGCCGCCCGCTGACGTGCGGGTGGCAGTCGTAGTGCTCGCCGGCCACGAACAGCACCCGCGAGACCGCTTCGGCGTCGGGAAGTGACGCCGTGATTCCCCCTATGTAACGCCGCCCCGCCCGGGGCTGGCCGGGGGGCGTCTGCCCGGGGTAGAGTGGACCCGCGGTGCCGGTCGGCGCCGTCACCTCCGGGGAGAACCGCCATGCTGCGTCGGAAGCTAATGTGGGGCGTGCCGCTGGCCGCGGCGATCGGGGCCGGCGCCCTCGCCGACCGGTGGCTCGACGCGACGGCGCTCGCCGAGGCGAAGCAAGACCTCAAGCCCGCCGTGACGCTCCCGATCACACGCGTGGTGATGTTCAACAGCGGCGTCGGCTACTTCTCGCGCTCCGGCGAGGTGGACGGCGACGCCCGCGTCGACCTCACATTCCAGGAAGCGGACATCAACGACCTGATCAAGTCGATGGTCCTCGAGGACTTCGGCGGCGGCCGCGTCGCGGCGGTCAGCTACGACAGCCGCGAGCCGATCGCCCGGACGCTCGCCAGTTTCTCCATCAACCTCAACGGCGACACGTCGTTCGCCGGCATCCTCCAGCAGGCCCGCGGCGAGCGCGTCGAGGTCACGACCACGCCGACCGCCCAGAACCAGCCGGGGAAGATCACCGGGTCGATCGTCGGCATCGAGACGCAGGCGGCGCCCGGCGGGCCGAACCAGCCGCCGCTTCCCGTGGCCGTGCTGAACCTGTGGTGCGCCGAGGGCATGCGCGCCGTGAAGCTGACGGAAGTGCAGCAGCTGCGGTTCCTGAACCCGGTGATCGAGAGCGAGTTCCGCCGGGCGCTCGAGGTACTGGCGCTGAACCACGACGCCGCGAAGAAGGCGGTCAGCCTCCACTTCGCCGGCGACGGCAAGCGGCGGGTGCAGGTCGGCTACGTCGTCGAGGCGCCGGTGTGGAAGACCTCGTACCGCCTCATGCTCGACGCGGAGGGGAAGGGCGGGAAGCCGTACCTGCAGGGGTGGGCGATCATCGAGAACCCGACGGACGAGGACTGGACCGGGGTGCGGATGGCGCTCATCTCGGGCCGGCCGATCTCGTTCAAGATGGACCTGTACAACCCGCTGTACGTGCCGCGCCCCACCGTGGAGCCGGAGCTGTTCGCGTCGCTGCGGCCGCCGACCTACGACGGCGGGTTCGCCCGGCGGAACCGCGGCGGGGTACACGATATGACGATCGAGGACATCGGGTTCGACGACCGCGCGGGCGGTGATCGCAATGGTCTGTTCGCGCCGACGACAGCAGGTGCGCGGGCAGGCGCCGTGAAGGACGCTGCCCCGGGCCGGCTGCGCGAGTGGAAGGAGTCGGAAGCCCTGCGGAAGTCGGTCGCCGCCGCCGACTTCGACAGCGACGGCTCGCGCGGCCTCCAGCGCGAGCTGGCGGCGCGCCTCGGCACCACGGCCGTCGGCAGCGCCGCCACCGGCGGCAAGCTCGGCGACTTCTTCCAGTACGCGATTGGCCACCCGGTGTCACTCGCCCGCCAGAAGTCGGCGCTGCTGCCGATCGTCGGCAAGGAGGTCGAGGGGACGCGGGTGAGCATCTACAACCCGGCCGTGCAGCCGAAGCACCCGCTCCTCGGCCTGCGCTTCAAGAACACCTCGGGCGTCCACCTGAGCCAGGGGCCGATCACGGTGTTCGAGGGGAGCACCTACGCCGGCGACACCCGCGTGCTGGACGTTCAGCCCGGCGAGGAGCGGCTCGTCAGCTACGCCATCGACCTGGGGACGGAGGTCGATCCGCAGACCGGCCCCGGCAGCGGCCGCATCACCAGCGTCAAGGCGAACAAGGGGATCGTGACGACGGTGACGAAGGTGCGCGAGGAGAAGAAGTACCGCGTCGCCAACCGCTCGCAGACGGACCGCACCCTGGTGATCGAACACCCGAACCGGACGAACCAGCAGTTCAAGCTCGTGGACACGCCGCCGCCGGTGGAGGACACGAAGGAGGTGTACCGGTTCCAGCTCGCGGTGAAGGCGGGCGAGGAGAAGACGTTCGCGGTGACCGAGGAGCGCGACGTGAGCACCCAGGTGGCGCTGTCGAACAACCCGGACGGGCAGATTCGGTTCTTCCTGTCGCTGACCGAGGCGCCGCCGGCGCTGAAGGCGAAGCTGGCGGAGGCGCTGAAGCTGAAGGGGGCGTGGGACGGGCAGCTCCGCGACCTGACGCAGGTGAAGGCCGACCTGGCGCGGGTGGCCGCCGACCAGGATCGCATCCGCAAGAACCTCGCGGCGACGCCGCGGGAGGCGGAGGTGTTCCAGACGTACCTCACCCGCCTGGCGACGCAGGAGCGCGAGATCGACGGCCTGACGGGGCGGGAGCGGACGCTGATGGCCGCGGAGTTCACGGCCCGGAAGGTGTTCGAGGACTTCCTGGCGAACCTGACGGACTGAGTGTGTTTCTTCGCCGCTCGCGGCGGTGCAGGGCGCGCCCTGCACCGCCGCGAGCGGCGGTGTGGTTACCCCATCGGGTCGGCGCCGGCGGCACGGGCGGGCGGGAACAGCAGCGACATTTCCGTCGTCATCCGCGCCCCGAGCCGGTCGCGCTCGGCCGGGTCGGTGAGCCGCGCCCGGGTGTAGTCGACGACGTGCCGGGCGACGCGCTCGCGGTCGGACGCGGCGTCCGGGTAGAGGAGGCGCAGCCCGTTCGCGGTCCGCGGCTGGGCGGCCAGCATGGCCTCGAACTGGTCGGTCGCGTCGGTCAGGGTGAGGCGGCCGGCGATCAGCTCCTCGACCAGCCGCTCCTTGCCGCGGACCTGCGACTGGATGTCGGCGATCTCGCCGTCGAGCCGGGCCTCCTCGCGCCGGTTGGCGGCCACCTGGCGGCGCAGGGCGGGGGTGTTCCACGCGTCCAGGCCGGCGGCGGTCAGCCAGCCGGGGAGCCACGGGCCGAGCGCGACCGCTGCCGCGCCCGCGGCCACCCACGTCGTCCGTCGTCGCATGTCGTCAGTTCCGGGGGGAGGCGGGGTCGTTACCCGGTGTTCGCCGGCCGCGGCGGGTTCTTGGCCCGCCGCCACCTACTACTTGCCGGGCGCCGCCGCGACGGTCGGGGCCGCGGGGAATTTTTCCGCTACCCGCCGCCCGGCCGCCGGGCCAGTTCCTCGCGCAGCCGGGCCAGCTCGGCCTCCGCGAGGGCCGCGCGCTGCTCGGCCGCTTCGGCGCGGTCGGCGAGCTCGGCCGGCAGTGGCAACCGTTCGCCGCGGAACCAGAACCGCGCCCACCCGCCTTCGATGCCGACCTCCAACTCGATCTCCGGCACCGCGAACCGGCCGGCGTTGTTGGGAGGCACCGACTGGTACTTCCCGCCGACGAGCCGGAACAGCGTCAGCTCCTCGTTGTCGGGGTAGAACAGCAGGTAGTACGGCACCCGCAGCGCCTGCTCGTAACGGACGAAGTTGTCTTCGTAGTCCTTCCGCGGGTTGTGCTTCGACACGTACTCCAGCACCAGGAGCGGCCCCACCGGCTGGACGTCGACGGCGAAGCTGCCCCCCGCCACGAGCGGAACCGGGTGGACGACGACGAAGTTGTCGGGGATGATGCGGCCGGGCTGCCGTTGAGTGGCGATCGGGTACTGAATCAGCAGCTCGTTGAAGCACTGCACGTCGGGCCGGGCGCGGGCGATGAGGTCGAAGCTCGCGACCGTGACCTTCCGTTGCGTGGCCTGTTCGATGGACTCCATGTAGTCCTCGATCCGGAGTCGGGATGCGTACCACGCGGCGTCGTCGGCGTAGAACCGCGCCCGGTCCGGGTCGGGGGTGGAGGCGGGCGGCACGGTCGATGGGTTCACGGGTCGGCCCTCGGGAGGCGGGAAAGTGTACCGGCGGGCGGCCGGCGGCGGAAGGGGAGGGGGCGGCGGCCTACCGGTTCTCCCACACCAGCGTCAGCCGCGGGACGGGGCCGGGGAGTTTGAGCTGGACGTGCTTCACCGGGTCGCCCACGTCCACCGCCTCGGTCCGCCTCGGCACCCCGCCCTCGATGTACGACGGGTACACCCGCAGCCCGTCCGCCCAGTGCAAACTTAAGTCCACGAAGCCCTCGCGGTCCGGCACCACGTCCGTCAGCGTGATCCGCGTCGCCGTCGCCCCGTCCCACGTCGCCGAGCCGCGCAGCACGAACGACCGCACCCGCCGCAGCTCGAACAGTACCACCGGCCGGCCGCCCTCCGTCAGCCGCGCCGCCTCGACCGCGGCCGGGTACTTCGCCCACCGCTCGACCGCCGCCGGCGTCCGGCACACCACCCAGCCGACGTTGTACCAGTGGCAGAAGCGGTCGAGCTCGGCGTCGGTGCGGGCGGCCAGCGGGCGGCCGGTCAGGTTCCCGGACTGCATCCGGCAGAAGCCCGACTCCACCCCGCACGCCGGGTCGAGGCCGCCCAGGTACGCCCGGTCCGTCAGCACCGGAAGCAGCGCCGTCCAGTTCCACCCCGGCCGCTGCTCGTCGCCGTCGTCCCACAGCACCCGCGCTTCGGGTGTGGTGTGCCGCTTCACCGCCGCCACCACCGCCTCCTGCTCGCCCGACAGCCCGACCAGCAGCGGCCGGCCGTCCACCCGCGCCACCGCCGACAACGGCCGCGACGGCCCGTCGGCCCAGCCGAGCAGCAGCACGCCGACGACCGCCGCGAGCGTGACCGGAGCGGCGAGGCGGAACCGACCCAGCACCGCCCACACGGCGAACGCCGCCGGCACCGCCAGCAGCGCGGCCGCGAGCGGGATGAGCCGGTCGGGCGTGTCCGGCGAGCACTGCGGCCACACCGCCGACAGCCGCGCCAGCGCCACCGCCGCCAGCGCCGTCACGGCGATCAGCCCGGCGGCGCCGCGGTGCCCGGCCTTCCACAGCAGCACCAGCCCCGCCAGCGCCAGCGCCGCCACCGGCACGCCGAACGGCACCGAGTTCACCAGCACCGCGTAGTCCGTCGGTCCGCCGAGCACCGCCTGCCACGTCGGCAGCGCGTCCGACTCGCCGGGGTTCGGCTCGCGCAGCCACCAGTAGCGGACCCAGTCGGACAGCCACCACGCGTTCGGGGCGATGCCCGCCGCGGCGACGCCGAGCAGGCCGAGGTGCCACGCCAGCTCCTGCCGCGGCGCCACGGCGATGTAGAACGCCACGACCACCGGGAGCACGCCGACCCACACCACCGGGTGTGCGTACCACCCGCACGCGGCGGTGACCGCCAGCACCAGCCACGAGTCGATGCCGAACCACTTCGCGTACCGCGCCAGCCAGCACACGAACACCACCACCGCCAGCCCCGCCAGCAGGTAGTCGATCTCGCCTTCTTCGACCAGTCGGTGAACCGGCCCCGTCGCGGACAGCACCACGCCGACCGCCCCCGTCAGCACGGCCGCGCCGGCGGGCAGCCCCGCGCCGCGGGCGGCGAGGACGAAGCCGAGCGGCACCAGCAGCAGCAGCGCGAACAACCCGACCTTGTACGCGGCCGGCGAGTAGCCGCGGCCGGCGAGCCACAGCACCAGCTCGGCCGGGCGGCAGGCGCCGTCGAACCAGGGCGTCTTGACGTAGCCGGCCTGGAAGTTGGGGTCGTAGACGGTGGTGCCGCCGCGGCCGCGGAACGCCTCCGCGCCGAGGGTGCCGTGGTAGAGGTGCAGCGGGTGCCGGCCGGACAGCACCGGGCGGTCGTCGAGGAGGTCGGCGAACGAGCGGTCGGGGCCGAACAGCCCCAGGAGCAGCCCGGCCTGGGCGCATGCCACCGCGACCACGCCCAGGAGCCAGCGCGGGTGGTGGCGGAACCCGTCGGTCGGGGTATCGTCCATTCGGGCGGCATCCTAACCGCACGCCCTTCCCGGGGGCAAGCCGGCTTCGCCGACGGTCGTGTCGGGGCCATTGTGTCTGGCGGGAGGGGGGTGGGGTTCCCCAGACGCATTGAGTCGGCCAGACAAATCAGCGTTGGAGCGAAGTCGACCGCGTCCGCGACCGATACCGTTGTGGGGTGGGAACTTGGGGGAGTCGGCACATGATCCGCGGCGTTCACACGATGTTCTACACGTCGGAGCCGGCCGCACTGCGGGCGTTCTTCCGCGACGTGTTCGGCTTCGCGGCGCACGACGTGGGCGGCGGCTGGCTGATCTTCGACGTGCCGGAAGCGACCTCGGCTGCCACCCGGCCGGCGACCCCCCGGAAGGGGCGCCGACGGGGACGCCGTCGATCTCGTTCTACTGCGACGACATCGAGGCGACGGTGCGGGAGATGTCGGGTCGGGGCGCGGAGTTCACGGGTCCGGTGGAGGACCACGGGTACGGCCTGGTGACGCACGTGAAGGTGCCGGGCGGCTTCGCGGTGCAGCTGTACCAGCCGAGGTACGCGAAGGGGTGAGGGTGAGTGCGACGGCCGGTCAGAGGCCGTCAGAGGCCGTCCACGTCCCACCAGTGGAGGGTGCCGTTGCCGGTGGCGGCGCACAGCCGCTTGCCGCTCGGGGAGAAGGCCACCCACGACAGTGCCATGCGGGCGAACACCTGCTCGCGGTGGACGAGTCGGGCGGTCGCGAACTCGTACACCCGCAACTCGGACGCAAACGTGTCGTCCTTTGGGGCGGGGCCGTCGGCGTGGGCGCTACCGACCACCGCGAGCCACCTGCCGGTCGGGTCGAACGCGCAACGTATGGTGTGGTACGTCGTCCCCATGCCCGTCGGGACGCAGCTTTTGCCGACCGGGTCGATCCGCACCACGCCTCTGCGCCCGGCCGGTACGTCCTTCTCGGCGGTGCCCTTCGGAACCTCGATCTGCGAATCACCCCGCTTGGCGACGATGTCACCTCGCGCGCCGATCGTTATTCCACCCGTCCGCCAATCGGCCGGGCGCTCTGCCTTCGTGGGAACGGTCGACACCGCCACCGGGTTTTCACGGCCTACGGTCCAGACAAGGACGCCGTCCAACCGCTCCTCCGAACCCGGAGGCTGGAATCGAGCAGCGCAAGCGATCCGGGCGTCGTCCGGGGCAACGGCCAGGTCTGCGAACAGCAACCCGTCAACCACATTCCCGAGCCGGTAGTGGGTTCGGTCGGTCGGTGCTTTGGGGTCGAGGAGTTGAATGTGTTTATCCACGAGGACGGCGAGCCTTGCGCTTCGGTGGAGCCACCGCGCGTGGAATGACCGAGTGGCGTTCCCGAACCGGTCCGGCTCGGCGAGCGAAACCTCCGCCACCGCCTTACCGGATTTCAGGTCGGACACCCGTAGCACCGGGTCGAGCGTGGTGCTCGTGGTCGCCACCATCCCGTGCCCCACGGCGACACTGACGAGTGGCGCCGTCTGCCCGTTGGTGAACCGCCGGCGGGGCGACTTCTTGGTCAGGTCGACGATCCAGCCGTTGGCGTTCAGGTCGCGCTCGTGGGCGTCCTCGGGGCCGTCGGTCGAGCCGACGAGGATGACCGTGGCGTCGTCAACGACAGCCCCGTCTGCGACTCGGAAGTCGTCGTGTACGGCCCGCCCGGCACCCCGGATGCGGAGATCCTGGGAGTTGACTGGTTGAGCGTTGAGATCCGACCTTTCCAGGCAGACGGTTGCCAGAAGAACGACCGCCGTAATGAGCTCGCACCGTCGTCTCATGGATCACCCGGCGGTGTAGTAGGGAACGGATACCCGGCCACGATTAG
>Ga0105048_10008190_pt1 | contig 16755 bp, 10 predicted proteins | sample MAT05_FD_78382 | JGI IMG/M metagenome (GOLD analysis project Ga0105048, IMG submission 78382) | Freshwater microbial communities from Lake Fryxell liftoff mats and glacier meltwater in Antarctica - MAT-05 | ecosystem: Environmental > Aquatic > Freshwater > Ice > Liftoff microbial mat | place...
CCGTGCGACCCGTGCGACCCGTGCGACCCGTGCGACCCGTGCGACCCGTGCGACCCGTGCGACCCGTGCGAGCCGTGTGACCCGTGCGAGCCGTGCGACCCGTGCGAGCCGTGTGACCCGTGTGACCCGTGTGACCCGTGCGACCCGTGCGACCCGTGTGACCCGTGTGACCCGTGCGAGCCGTGCGAGCAGTGCTGGGCGCCGCGCTGGTCATCATCCGGCTCGCCCATCGGGAGCTTCGGACGGTTGGCCGCCTCTTCGCCAGCACGGTCGGCCAGCTCACGCTCCTGGGTGGAGAGTGTGTCCGCAGCCGAGCGCTTGAACGACGGGAGTTCGTCGTCGCTACCGCTGTCGTCTGCGTCGTCCAGATGGTCGTCGGCGCCTGTCATGATGGCCTCAGCGGTTCGCTAGGGACGGGGGGGACGGCCGGCACAACCCGGACGCACCGTTTTCGAGACTAAGTGAAATCCCAACAAAACTCTACACCGGGTCTTGCACGAAATGGTCCCGGGAACGGTTGATGGTCCAGCGACGGAAGACCTGCATGGTCTCGGGGTCCCCCTCGCGGATCTTCTCGAACAGGTAATCCATGATGCCCTTGTGCACCGCGCTCACGGTGCTCTCGCGCATGCGCCCGGAGATGGACCCCTGGGTCTTGTACGTGTGCACCCCGTCGACCCCGCAGTACGGGTTGTAGGCGCAGTTCACGCAGTCAGGCCGGCCGTTGAGGTTGGACCCCAACACCAGCGCGCGGATGGTCGGGTGCGACATCATCGTGTCGTAGGTGAGCTCGCCCACCTTCCCCAACAGGAACGTGTCGTCGCCGGTCTCGTGCATCATCCGGGCTTCGTCGCCCGCGAAAACCAGCCCGTCGTAGTTGTACGCAATGGCGCTGATGCCCGCGCCGCTGGGGCTGCGGATGTCGAGGAAATTGGGGTCTTCCCCGTTGAGGATCTTCGACATGAAGATCGCCGCGTACCGCTCCAACACCTGCTTACCCTGCTTGTTGAGCTCGATGATGTAGTCGGTCGTGTCGCGGTAGAACTGCAGGTACTCCTCGCGGGGATACTCCACCCGGTGGGCCGTCTTCTCGACGAACCCGAACGGGTCGATGGGCCGCAAGAACATCGCCTTGCACCCGAGCGCCTCGTAGGTGTCGACGATCTCGCGGCCGCGGGAGAGGGCCTCGCGCGTCGTCGTGAGCAGCGCCTCCACGTGGTAGAGCGACGGGTCGAGACCCCGCTCGACGTAGGCCTGGTTGATGCGCTTGATCCAGTGCACCGCGGCCTTGAAGGCGCTCGACCCGATGAGCTTGCGCTGCTTGTCGTGCAGGTGCTCCGGGCCGTCGATGCTGGTGCAGATCTGCACCTTGTGGTCGAGCAGGAAGGCCAGCTTCTCCTCGTCCATCAGGGCGAGGTTGGAGACCATCGTGAACTCGATGCTCTTGCCGATCTCCTTGGCGCGCCGCTGGCCGTACTCGATGGCGTGCTTGACCACCGAGAAGTTCACCAGCGGCTCGCCGCCCTGAAACTCCACGGTGATGAAGGGCGACGAGCTCCCCAGCGCCAATTCAACAGACTTCTCCGCGGTCTCCGCGGACATGTCCGTCTCCACGGCCGTCATGTCGGCGCGCGAGGCGTGGCAGTACACGCAGGTCTCGTTGCACCGCAGGGTCACCACCAGTATGTGCAGGTTGGGCCCGTTATCGAGGAACTTCATCCGCTTCTTGAGCCGCGCCACCGCCGCCGGGACGTCGAACTCCGCGCGGATCAGGTTGGCGGCCTTCAAGCGATCCCAGAGCCCGGTGCCGCGCTCGACGGTGCCCTCGCCAAACGCCTTGAACTCCGGCGCCGTGAGGATGACCCAGTCGCCCTGGGCGTTGGTCACCACGAACGACCCGCTGACCTCCCGCACCCGGAAGAACGCCGGGAACGTCACGCTCGGCTTCTCGATGCCCGCGAGCATGTTCACGAGATGCCGCCCTTCCGCGTGAGACCCAGCGCGTAGTTGCCCAGCTCCAGCGCCACCTTGCGCTCACGCTCGGGCCGCTTGGCGCTGATGCGCACCACCCGGTAATCCCCGTCGTCCACCAGCTCGAAGCGGGCGAAGCCCTCGAACACCTTCACCGCGCCGTCGACCGACGCGGTGGAGTACAGGTCGCGATGAAAACGCCGTTCGATCACGGCTTTGCCTCAGCGCCGCCGCCCTCGACCGTGGCCTCGCTCGCGGCCTCCGTCGGGGTCTTCTTCTTGTACTTTTCCTCCCACGACATCGCGATGCCGAGCGGGTCGTCGAAGGCCTCTTCCGTGAAGTCGAAGCTCGCCAGGTCGTCGAGCGAGGGCTCCGCCGCACCCGCCGCCCGCGCCGTCGCGCCGGCCAGCGCCTGCGTGGTCACCGTCTCCAGGATCACCCGGTTTTCTTCGATGATCTTCTGCCGCCACGCCTGCGTGAGCAGCTCGTTGGCGAACTCCCCCGCCATGCGCCGCAGGGCCTCGGCATCAGCCGGCCCCTTCTTGCTCGTCAAGGTCACAGCCACGGACCCGGCCTTCGGGCGATCGAGCAGCACGAAACAACGGTCGATGAAGATGTACGCCGCGCCGTAGATCGCCTCCAAGGGGTAGACCGCCGCGTCCACCGTCAGCGTCACGCTCCCCTCAGCCAGGTCACCCACCGCGAGATCCTTCGGAAACCCGTCCAACGTCTGTGTGCTCATTTGCTTGTGAAAGCCTCTGGTACGGTCCTACGGGCCCGTCGGGCCCCCGCAAAGCTGGTTCCGAGTTTGTACCCGCGACGCACTCGCTCGCAAGGAAGCCATGGGGGTGACGGGGCGCTTTCCAACCCCTCAGAGCCTTCGGTCACTCCGCAATCTTGCGCATGCCTCGCAACCGATTGCGGAGTGACCTCACTCCTTGCGCCATCGAACCCACCACTGGTTGCTCGTCCCGGGTCCGACGGCCCAGCGGTCGACCAGCGTGAGCCCCGTCCCCGCCACCGTTGCCACCGCCTCGGCCGCGCCGTCGTTGCGGTAGTGCTCGAAGCCCGACGGCCCGCCCTCCGCCCGCGCCGCCTGCCGACGCGAACGCACCAGCCCGAAGGCTACGTTGTCCACGGCCAGCAGCGTCCCGCCGGGGCGCAGCATCCGCGCGAGGGATGAGGCCACGGTCGCGGGGTCCGCGAGGTGGTTCCAGCTGCGGAGCACCAGCACGTGGTCGAAGCGCTCGGCCGGGTCGAGGCCCTCCGCGGTGCCGACCCGCAGCGTCGCCCAGGGCCAGCGCGCGCGCAGCGACTCAATGTGCCCAGCGTCGGGGTCGAGGCCCACGTACGAGATCGCACCCTGCGCCGCGAGTGACGCCAGCGTCGCACCGTACGGGCCCTGCCCACACCCCACGTCGAGCACCGCGCCGCGCAGCCCCGCGACCAGCGCGCCCACCACCGCGTCGTCCCGCGAGAACACCTCCTCGCGCGCCGGGTCGAACAGCCCTGCGCACCGCGCGAAGGCGTCGCAGCCCGAGCACACCGCGCTCCGATCGAGCTTGCGCAGGTCGACCGGAAAGTCGTCGGGCGCGGGCTTGTCGGAGACGTCGAGGTAGACCTGCCCCTCCCGGTGCTGCACCTCGATGAGCTGCTCGTCGGTGAAGTCCGAGGTGTCGCTCGCGAACACCGCCACGCGGTCGTCGCGGCGCAGGAAGATCGCCCGCCCCCGCGGCCAACGGCCGGGCCCCGCGCGGCGCACCGGACACCCCGCCGGGTCCTCCGACGTGAGCGTCCCCACCGCGCCGCGCAGCGTGTAGTGGAACGAGTTCGATCGCGGCCGCGCGCTCATCGCCTGGCGCCGAGTGTATGCTCCCGACCGCGGTGTCCACGAAGCCTGAATCCATCGCAGCGCCCGGGTTCAAGGCCCCGCGCGACATCACCATCCCCGACGATGGCTCCACCGCCGCGCGCGACGTGCTCTCCGCCGCGATGCGCCGCGCGCTCGGCGAGCTGCGGCGCCTGCCGACGAGGCCCGCCGCGCCGCAGGACTCCCCGGACGAGCACCGCGCCTTCGCCCGCACCGTCGACGCGCTCTTCGCCGCCCCGGGGCTCGCCGCCAGCATCGTGCGACGCCCGACCGTAGGCTCGCTCCTGCGCTGCCTGCGCAAGCCGTCGACGCCCGAGCGCGCCCTCGGGTGGACCCGCGCGCTCCGGGCCCAGCTCGCCTTCGAGCTCGCCTGCCTCGACGCGCTGCCCGCGCCCGTCGAGCTCGACTCTTTACCCGATCAGGTACTCTCGATCCCCGCCAACCTCGCGCTGCGCTTCCCCGCGGAGGTCACCGGGGCGCGCTTCGCCAACGGCGCGGTCACCCTCGTCACGGCGCGCGGGGAGGAGACCCACTCCATCGAGTCGTGGACGGGCGACGACGCGCGGCCGGACTTCGTCGCGCGCCCCTACCACTCGATCACCCCGTCGTGGCGCCTCGCGCTGGCCGACAACAACCCGCTGCAGATGTTCGAAGCGCACCCCGACAAGGAGGGCAACGCCATCGACCTCGGCGGTCGCACGGCCGACGCGTGGTGCGCTTCGCTGCGCGAGTCCCTCGACCTCATCGCGACGTACCTGCCCACGCTGCGCGGCGAGATCGACCTCTTCCTGCACCTCGCGGTGCCCGTCGGATACGACGAGCACAAGCACCTCTCGGCCTCCTACCAGGAGGCCATCGGGACCATCTACCTCACGCTCCACCCCAACCTCATGACCATGACCGAGGCGGTCATCCATGAGTTCTCGCACAACAAGCTCAACGCCCTGCTGGAGCTCGACCCGCTGCTCGAAAACGCCTTCTGGCCCCTCTACGCCTCGCCCGTGCGACCCGACCCGCGGCCGCTGCACGGCGTGCTGCTGGCGGTGCACGCGTTTCAGCCCGTCGCGCGGCTCTACGAGCGCATGGCCGAGGGCGGGCACCCCCGCGCGAAGACCGCCGACTTCCAGCGGCGCTTCGCCACGGTACGGCGCATCAACCACGCCGGCGCCGACGTGGTGCTCAACAACGGGAAGCCCACCGCGCTTGGTCGCAACCTCCTCGACGAGATGCGCCGCTGGGACGAGCACTACGGCGCGCAAGACCTCCCCGAGTCGCTCCCCGACCACTGAAGACCGATGCACGACGAGAGACCGACCACCGCTACGAGCCCCGCCGAGGAGCGCGCGCAGCTCGCCGCGTGGTCCCGCGCGTTCGAAGCCGTCTACGGGTGGGGCCCCGCGCTCGAAGACTTCGACGGAGACGTCCCCGGCGGCTTCACCATCACCGTGCGGCCCGTGATCGACCCCATCGAGCTGCTCGGTGGCACCGGGCACTTCCGACACCGGCCCGCGATGGTCACGCAGGTGCGCCGCCTGGGCTTCGCCTGGACCGACGCCAACCGCGTGGTGACCATGCCCTCACCCGCGACCTTCAACGCCCTCGCCGACCGCCTCGCGCTCCCGGGCTACCGCGTCCGCGTTCACCCCGACCCGCAGCGCAACCTCGCGCTCGGCCCCTTCCTCACCAGCTACCTCGACGGCTTCGTCCCCGTGCACGTCGCGTCCGGCCCGCTCTACGCGACCGTCGCCGCCGACCGCGCGGCGGCCGCCCACCGCGGCGACCTGCGCTTCCACTTCGCTTCGTTCGCCCACGACCTCACGGTGCACGCGCTCAACTACCACCTCGTCCCGCGGGCGTGCGCCCAGGCGTTTCGCGCGCGCATCGAGGCGGCCATGCCGGAGCGCGTTCGCGGGTGGAGGCTGCCCGACGCACCGGGGCCGCTCACGCTCACGACCTTCTTCGACAACGACCTCAACCGCTACTGCTACGCGGTGTGGTCGCGCAGCGAGACACCCGCGGACTTCGCCCGACTCTTCGCGAGCGAGCGCAACTTCGCGCAGCTCACGGCGTGCATCGACTGTCGCATCGACGAGACGCTGCGGGGCATCGGCGACGTTCCGAGCGGCGTCACCGGCGACCTGGCGCCGCTCACGCCCTGCGAGTTTCTCCTCGTGGGATGATGCCTCAATCAGGCAGGCGCTCGAAGGGGATCAGGTCGCCCTCGCCCTGCGCGCGCAGGTAGGATTCGCTCACGCCCGAACACCGACCGCCCATCGTGCAGCGAGCGCACGCCGACGCGTTCGCAGGCGTGAACAGCCCGGCCGCAACGGTCTTGAAGGTGCGGCGATGCAGCGACGATGGAACAGCACACAACGCGACGCCCACCAGCGACGAGAGGACGGTGTGGGCTGCGTCGGACTGCTCGATCAGGGCGCGCCGGACCAGCGAGTTGGCGGGCTGGAGTCGGTCAGGGTTGGGCACCAGTGGTTCCGGCGCGAAGGCCGCCAGGGATGCCTTCTGTTCGCGCTCGGCGAGCCACGTGAGCAACCTCGGGAGATGCTCCACGGCGCGTCGCGTGAGGACGGTGTTGATCTCCACGAAGACCCCCTCCGCGCTCAGTCGCTCGATCGCGCTCGTCACCTCGCGAAAGGCTCCTGCGCGTCCCGCCATGGCGTCGTGCGCGTCGGCGTCCGCTGCTTGCAGCGTGAGGGCCACCGCCTGGAGTCCAGGGATCGCTGCCACACGCCGGGCGAGGCCGGCATCTGACAGGGCGGTGTGCGGGCCGAGCAGGCGCTTCGGCAGCAACGGGCGTCGCTCCAGCGCGGCGATGATCGCGTCGTGCGACGGGTGACGGAGCCAGTCGTGGCCGGTGATCGTCACGGCGACGGGCGGCTGGTGTCGTTCGCAGGCCGCGAGCAGCGCGTCGAGCGCTCCAGAGGTCGCGAGGTCGCCCGTCAGCCGCTCGAAGCGGTCGTCGAAGAGCACGATCGCGCGGTGCAGTGGCTTCTCGCGCTGCACGAACTGCGCGCAGAACTCGCACGCCTGCGCGCAGCGAGCCTCGAAGTAGAGGTGCAGCTCCGTAAGCGACGATCCCGCAAAGGACTCGACGACCGTCTCGGCCGCGATCTCCCAGGAGCCGTACAGCAGGCGCAGCGCCATGAGGCGCCGCATGAGCGTGTGCTCTCGGATGAACCAGACGAACGGGGAGGACATCGGGGAATCGTACGGACCCGCGGGAGCGCGCCGGCGCTTCGGGGGCGACGCTCAGCCTACCCGCAACGCGGCCATGGCGCCGCGCACGGCGTCGACGAGCTCGGGCGAGGCCACGCCGACGGGGCGCGCGAGGCGGTAGCTGCCGACCACGCCAGCGCCCTTCACGGTCAGCGCGAGGGTGACGGTGTTGCCGTCGGGCGTCTCCAACGTGACGGCGGCCTCGGTGCCCTCGGTGCCCACCATGACGTCGCGCCAGCGCAGCGCGCCGAACGGTGCCCGCGCCCGCAGCCGACCGAGGCACTGCGCCAGTCGACGGTCGACCCCGCGCCCGAGCGCCGCGCCCCGCGCGCTCCGGAACCCCGCGTCCTCGGCCACCGTGTGCAGCATGACGACGTCGTCGCCCTCGCACAGACGTCCCATGATGGCCTTCAGCAGCCCGACCACCGCCGCGCCGCCGTCGTGCGCATCGAGCAGGTGCAGCGAGAACCCGGCCGTCGCCGCCACGACGCCCGCGCCGCGCCGCAGCGCCACCACGGCGAACGCCCCGCCCGCGCCGTTCACGCGCAGGGTCACCTCGCCGTCTCGCGAGTTCTCGTGCACCGCGAGCGTGGTGAACGGAGCCGGCGGCGACCACCCGGCGAGCTTCGAGACGAGCGGGCGAACGTGCAGCACGAAGAGCCGCTGGGTGGGGTCGAGCACCGCGAGCCTCGCGGGCGTGACGGGCACGAGCTCGTCGGTTCCATGGTGCCGCGCGTAGGTCTCGAAGATCCCCGAGCACTGCCCGTCGAACACGCACGCGCTGCACGACGCGAGCTTGAGCTTGTCGCGGCGCTTCACCTCGTACTTGTCCCAGGCCTCGCTGAGCTGATCTTTCGAGTCGACGGCGACGGTGAAGGTCGACTCGCCGTCGTGGTGGATCCACGGCGCGAGCTTCGGCGCGATGCAGTACGGCAGGTTGCCGATGTTCACGTCGAAGCCCGGCTTCTCCCGCTCAAAGCGCTCGATCATCGACGTCAGCGCCGGGACCATGTCCCCGTAGCGCGGGAGCATGTCGCGCATCTCGTCCTCGGTGCGCACGCCCGCGTCGAGCGGACGCACCATGTCGAGGTGCAGCTGCTCGACCCCGAAGGGCAGCAGCAGCTTCGGAAACTCCGCCACCGACTCGAAGTTCGAGCGCACCACGCACATGTTCACGGTGATGCGCTGGCGCCGCTCGCGGAGGTTCACCATCGTCTCGCGCAGCCGCCCGAACGACCCGAGCTTCTTCGTCGTGCGCTCGTGCGAGAGCGCCGTCGCGCCCTGGAACGACAGCCGCCAGATGAAGTTGCCTCCCGTCTCCAGCACCTCGTCCAAGAAGCCCATGCGCGCGGTCTTCACCCCGTTGGTGAACAGCACGACCTCATCGAAGCCCATCCCGACGGCGCCGCGCACGACATCGAGGAAGCCCGGCTGGATCGTCGGCTCGCCGCCGAGCAGCGTCACTTTGCGCATGCCCTGGTCGCGGCCCTCCTGGAGCTTCGCGATCACCGGCGCTGCCTCCAGGGGGAAGGCTTCGCGCATGGCCGTGCGCTGGCCGCTCACGCAGAACACGCAGCGGTTGTTGCACATGTGTCCGAGTTGGATCTCGAACTGCCGGTCAGGCTCCACGACGCGCGATCATAGAGCGAACCGCCCGCACAAGGCAGGCGCACGACGGGTCGATCGCATGGCCGTGCAATGTGTGTAGGTATATGTAGGGAGAGCGGGGTGGCAGCGCGAACGGATCGGGTGCTCCCTTCTGCCCTTGAGGAGGCTGACGGGAGAGCCTCCAGGCTCGACCGGATGCCTCCGGAAAAAAGGTTCCTTATAAGGAACCTTTTAAGAGAGAATTTTCCGACGAATTCTCCAATGATTCCGCATAGTTCTAGTTCCGTGCCAACCAGGGTCTGCCGGATTTTGCAACATCTGTGTGGGGTGTCTGCCGGATCTTGCAACATTTGCCGCCAAGGTCTGCCGGATTTTGCAACATGGAGGGGGCTCCCCGACCCCGTCAGGGTCTGCCGGATTTTGCAACATTCACGGCCCGGGTCGGTACCGCCAGGGTCTGCCGGATTTTGCAACATCGGCCCCCCCTGAAGAGCACTACGCAACTGTTTCCGTAGGGGTCTGCCGGATTCTGCAACATGCCGCTACGCAGCGCGGGCATGGCCTGTCAGCGAAGCTTTTGCAGCGCCTGGTGCAGGCTCTTCTTGAGAGCCTCGTCGGGTTCCGCCTCGGCGCGGTGAACGGTCCAACGCGAGATGCCGAGCACCTCGGCGGCCTGCTCTTGGGTCCAGCCCTTGGACTTGCGCCACGCGGCGAACTCGCCCCCCGTCAAGATCGACGGCGGCGGCGCGGTCTCCGGCGGCACGATCCCGTGGATCATCCGCTCGCGCGCCCACTGCGGCTGGTAGAGGCGGCACCGCCCGTTGAGGGTCCAGGCGTTGGCGCCCTCCCACTCGAAGCGCCCGAGGCCGCCGACACGTTGGAGCGCGTCGAGGTTCTGCCGCAGCGTGGTCCAGGCGCGGCCGGGGCGCTGGTTGCGCACCTCGATGCCCGCGGCCTCCAGCAGCTTGGCGCCCGAGAGCACGACGAAGTCGACCTCCTCGGAGAGCGCCCAGCGCCAGCGGATCGGGAGGATGAGCCCCAGCGCCAGCGCGTGCGGGTTGCGGATGTGGTCGATGCGCGCGAGCTCCGTCGGCGCCGGCGCCCAGAGCCGCCCCACCTCGCCGCTCGCCTTGCGCACGCCCTCGTAGAGCACCGGGTGGATCATCAGCTCCATGCCCTCGAGCACCCACTCGCTGCCCTGCATCTTCTCGCCGTGCTGCGTGACCGCGAGCACCGGGCCCCTCAGCCGAACGGTGCCGTCCGGGTGATAGATGGCCAGCTCCATGCGGGTGAGGGCCTCGACCTCCGCGGCCACGGTCACGCGCACCTTGAGGTCGCGGCGCGAGCGGTCGCCGTAGCCCAGCGCGGCGAGGTGGTCCTCCAGGCGCCAGCGCACGCGGCCGGTGCGGCCTGCCTCGGTGAACAGCAGCTGCAACGCCGCCCAGTGCCGCAGACCCTGCCAGTGCTTCCACTCGCGCACCGCGTGGACGATGCGCTCGGGGAGGTCCTGCACACTCAATCGCAGACCGAGCTGCTTGCCGGGGTAGAGAATCTCCGCCCAACCGTCGCGCACGGGGGTCTTCCGCACGCGTCGGTCCTTGGGGAGGTCGCGCCAGCCGGAGAGCAGCTCGTGGTGCACGGCGCCCGCGTCGAGGGCGATGGCCTGCCGGCGCTGCGCCTCGCGCACCTCGAGCTCCGCGCTCGCGAGCAGCACGCACGCATGCACGTCCCAGTGGGCGAGGGCGGCCTTCAGGTCGTCGTCGGCCTGGATGATCCCGCTGTCGATGAGCGCCTGCGTCGCGCTCACCTCCGCGCTCTGCAACGGAACCAACGTCCCATCCAGGAACGCTCTCGCCAGCAGCCGCGCGTGCGGGTCCTTGGTCTGGTCGAGGATCATCGCGACGTCGCGGAGCGCGAGGTTCACCGGCCAGCTCCAGGTGACGTCGTCCTGCTCCGAGGCGAGGGCCAGCGGGATCTCCGCCGGCGGCAGCGTCTTCCAGTGCGCGGCGTCCCCGTGCCAGAGCAGCCGGAAGAGCCAGCGCTCGGCCGCGCGCTCCAGCACGGCGGGGCGGGTGCGGCGGTCGATCGCGAAGGCCTCGATCTGCTCGGACAGCGCGCTCATCGCGAGGGCCGCGGCTTCTTCCAAGCGCTTGTCCTTGGAGGCCGCGGTAGCCCAGGCCCGCAGCGAGGCGTTGGTTGACGCCTGCGCCCTCGACACGATGCGGTTGAGCCGGTTCAGAAACACCGCCGACGCGATCACAACACGATCTCCTTGGGGCCCTCGTTGGTCGAGAACGTGTGCCCGTTCCACTCCAGGTCGGCGCGCCCGACGGGGCCGTGGCGGTTCTTGGCGAGCACCAGCACCCGGCCGCGCTTCGCCTCGGCGTTGCGCGCGAGCACCATCACCCCGTCTGCTGCGTACTCGATCTCGCCCGACTCCTTGCCCAGGCCTACGAGGTCTCCCGGGTCGGTCTCGGGGTTGTTCACCAGCGTGGCGTAGTTCGCGCGGGCGGTGCTCGACAGCACCAGCACCACCGCGCCCAGGTCGCGGGCGAGCGCGCGGGCCACGTACGAGACGCGCCCGACGGCGGTGCGGGGTTCTTCACCATGGCGCCCTGCGCAGAGCTGGAGGTAGTCGATCACGATGAGAGCGGGCTTGAGCGCCCAGGCCCGCGCGGCCAGCGTCTCGGCGCCGTAGCCGAAAGGCGGACCGCACTCGGTGTGAAACGGGAGCTGCTCAGCGGCGCGCGCGGCCTCCATCACCTGCGCCACCTCGCCGTCATCGAGGGTGCCGCGGAGTATCCGACTCCACGCCACGCCCGACAGGGTGCCCATCACGCGGGCCGCGAGGTCCTGCCGCGACAGCTCAAGCGCCAGGTAGAGGACGGACTGTCCGCGCCGCGCGGCCTCGACGGCGACCTGCACCGCCCACTGGGTCTTGCCCGACCCGGTGCCGCCGACGAGCACGTACATCCCCGGCCAGAGCCCGCCCCCGAGGAGGCTGTCGACGGGACCCCACGGGGTGGCCATGGCGACCTCCTGCCCCGTCCGACGCGCCCACATGGTGTCGAGCATCGCCTCGACGTCCTGGCCGACGCGGGTGGCGCCCACCTGGTCGTGCATCGTCCCGAGCGAGCGGTCGAGGGCGACGCGTACCGCGGGCAGGGCCTCGCCGCTCAACAGCCGCTGGGTCGCGGCCTGGTAGGCCTCCAGAGCGCGCCGGCGCTCGGCGAGGTCCCAGACGATGCGGGCGTGCGACTCGCAGTGGGAGAGCGTCGGGATCTCGTCGGTGAGCTCGCCGATGTACTGGGCGCCGCCGACGGTGTTGAGCCGGTCGCGCACCCGCAGCTCGGCCACCACCGTGAGCACGTCCACCGGCTCGCCGCGCGTGTGGAGCGCGAGCACCACCTCCCAGAGCAGCGCGTGCCGGGGGTCATAGAAGTCCCCCGATCTCAGGATCGTCGCGACCCGGGGGATGATCCGCTCGTGCCCCTCGCCGTCGAGCAGCGCGGCCGCGAGCACGGCGCGCTCTGCCTGGAGATCAGCGAGCGACTGCGCGCTCCGAGTGGTGTCTGTCATGCGGACGCGGTGCCTTCCTGATGCGCGCGGACCGTAACAACACCCGTTCCAGCGCCGCTAGTTCGCGCCGCCCGGGGACGATCTCAGAGTCGTTGTCCAAGACGGAGCGCCCACCCGGAGCGGTTCGTGCGGCCGAGTCCGCAACCGTTGCGTAGGTCTGCAAGAATGTCCGCTGGTACGAGGGAAGGTCCAAGGGAGAAATCGACGAAACGCGCTGGCATGGCGGAATGCCAAGAGAAAGAACGAAACAACGAAGAAAGGGGTAGGGTCGAACCACTCCAGACGGAGACTTCCGGTGAAGGGTTGGGTACCGGAAAAACCGTCTGATTTAGATTGGTTGTGGGGTTGTTAGTGAGGTGATACTGTAGACTATCGACCAGAGAATTGTTGTAGGCTCTGGATCGCCCCGGCGAACGTCGGTATGCAGGTTGCTGGCCCCTAAGGGTGGATCTCAGCTCAGGATCGAGAAATCTGCGGTGAGTTCCATCAGGCGAACGGCGACATCCACCGGTATCCTCGCGACGAAGTTGTTGGAGGATCGGGGAGTTTGATGAAGGTCCGGTGGTCACCAACAGCGATCCTGATTGCAGCGCTGCTGACCCTCGTGGGCTGTGGCGGCGGCGGCTCGCTTGTTGGGTTCGAGGACGCGTCGGTCACCATCGCGTTCGACGCGCCCACCGGCATGGACGCGACCGACGACTTCGAGGGGCCCAACCGCGACGGCGCCACCGACCTCGTCGAGACCGGCGAGCGCGTGACGCCTCCGCTCCCCTGCCGTGACAACGACGGCGACCGCTACGGCTTTGGCATCGGCTGCATCAACGTCGACTGCGACGACACCAACGCCAACATCACCGACCAGTGTTACTGCGCCCGCGTCCCCAACGTGCGCCAGGGGTGCCTCTGTCAGCTCGGCGCGGCGCCGCTCGGCTGTGACCTCGACACGGGCCTGAGCCGCGGCGCCGAGCTCGCCTGCAACCTCGGCCAGCGCGACTGCGAGCCGGTGCCTGGCAACCCGGAGACGGGGCAGTGGTCCGCGTGTCACCAGTGGCGCGAGGATTTCCGTCGGCCCACGCGCTTCATCGGGGTGGTCTCGCAGTGCCCGGGCAGCTGCTCACCCAACTGCCGGCATCAGGTCATCTGCCCCGAGGCCGGCGACCCGATCCCAACCGGGTCGTCGAACGTCTCCGTCGCCGACGTCGCTCACGCGGTGTTCTGCCCGGGCGGCGCGGGCATCCGCGGCGGCATCACGTCGACCTGCACGTCCGGCATGGGCGGCACCTACACCCGCGCGGCCTCGCCCACGCCGTGGCGCGACGCGTGCGCGGCGGCGGGCGTCCAGAACATCCTGCTGAATTCCGACGACGGCATCTCGCTGGTCACGTTGCCGTTCCAGTTCCAGTTCTACGGGACGCCCTTCCTCACGGCGGGCATCGCCGCGAACGGGATGATCTCGTTCGACACCCCGACTCCCAGCGGGGTCAACGGCAACCTGCCTACGGGCGACGTCGCCAACACCATCTTCGCGTTCTGGGACGACGTTCGCAATCGCGCGAGCGGTGTGTGCGTCGCGGTCTACGGCACCGCGCCCAACCGCGAGTACGTCGTCCAGTGGAACGACCAGTACTTCTCCGGGTCGGCCACTCCGGCCAGCGAGCACCTGACCTACCAGGTGGTGTTGACCGAGACGTCCAACACCATCGACGTCATCTACAACCAGATGATGGGGCAGAGCACTCGGGCTGACGGCAGCTCGGCGACCGTCGGCATCCAGCAGGGCACGGGCGCCTCTACCGACCTCGTCGGCTACAACACCTCGGGCGTCACCCCGGCGGGCCGCACGATCCGGTGGACCCCGGTCACCGGCACGACGGTCTGCAGCACCGGCATCTACCGCCGCATCTACGAGGGCAACACCTGCACCGGCATCGACGCGCCGTTCTGGGGGCAGTTCAACTTCTCCTCCATCGTCCCGTCGGGGACGAGCATCCAGTTCCGGGTGCGCGTGGCGGAGACGGCGGCCGGGCTGCCGAGCGCCCCGTGGATCGCCCTGCCAGAAGCTCCCAACGGCGCGCCCGTCATGCCGACCAGCAACCGCGACGTCGGCGCCCTGATCCGGGTGTCGATGCCGACGCTGCTCGGGGCGGACCACTTCCAGTTCCTGGAGCTCGAGGCGACGCTGACGCCCTCGGCCGACGGCCGGCTGGCCCCGACGCTCATCTCGACGGAGATGCAGTTCACCTGCGCGCCGCCTGAGGACGTCGCGTGCCGTTCGGGCGGCCTGTGCACCTTCGGCCCCGCCTCCAACTGCCGCCGCGGTCGCATCGACTGCCTCAACTCCACGGGTGGTCGCCCGGTTGAGACGTGCGTCGACGACGGCGTAGCGGCCCCCGGCACGACCTGCGGCACGGGCTCGGTCTGCAACGGGTCGGGCGTGTGCGTGCCCTGCGTCGAGGGCGCCGCTTGCAGCACGGGCGCTGCGTGCAGCACGGGCCAGATCCGCTGCACCACCGGCGCTCCGGTCTGCACGGTGGTCTCGCAGCTGCCGATCGGCACCGTCTGCGGTGGCAGCACCGACACCTACACCCGCACGCGGCCGTCGCCGACCGCGTGGGTCGACGTCTGCGCCCTCGCCGGGCGTCTGACCTTCCTGTCGAACAGCGACGACGGGGTCGCGAGCGAGACCCTGCCCTTCACGTTCCGCTTCTACGGCAGCCCGTACACGACCACCGCCTTCGCCGCGAACGGCATGATGTCATTCGTGACGCCGCTCGGCGGGTCCGGCGGTGCCACCAACAGCATGCTGCCGACGACGGCCGTCGAGAACACGATCTTCGCGTTCTGGGACGACATCCACCTTCGTACGACGAGCAGCATCTGCACGGCGACGGTCGGGACGGCCCCACTACGCCGCTACATCGCTGAGTGGGAGGACGCCTACTTCTTCACGGGCGGGCCCCCCAGCGCGAGCGAGCACCTCACCTTCGAGATTGGCCTTGAGGAGGGCAGCAACGCCGTCGACGTCCACTACTACCAGATGGACGGCGGCCCCCGGGCGACCGGCGACAGTGCCACCATCGGCATCCAGCGGCTCGCTGGGCCGACGGCCGACCAGGTGGGCTTCAACGTCGCTGGCATCGCGTCGGCGGGCAGCTCCATCCGTTGGCTGCCGGGCGCGCCCAACGTCTGCGACTCGATGGCCAACTGCGTTCCGTGCGCGGCGGGCGCGCCTTGCACTCCGTCTTCGGGCATCTGCGCCATCGGCGTGACGAGCTGCGCCATCGGCGTGCCGGTGTGCGTCAGCACCGGAACCCGGCCGTCGGCGACGGAGACCTGCAACGGCGTCGACGACGACTGCGACGGCGTGGTCGACAACGGCCTCATGCAGGTCTGCTACACGGGTATGACGGGCACGAGCGGCGTCGGTGTCTGCCGCGGCGGCACGCAGACCTGCACCGTGGGCGCCTGGAGCGCGTGCTCGGGCGATGTGACGCCGGGCGCCGAGATCTGCAACAACATCGACGACGACTGCGACGGCTCGGTCGACGAGACCGTCACGCAGAGCTGCTACACGGGTGCGACGGGCACGAGCGGCGTGGGCGTCTGTGCGCCGGGCACGGCTACCTGCACCGCGGGTTCGTGGGGTTCGTGCGCGGGTCAGGTCACGCCGTCCGCCGAGCTCTGCAACGCCCTCGACGACGACTGCGACGGCAGCACCGACGAGACCGTGACGCAGGGCTGCTACACCGGCCCGACGGGCACCGGTGGCGTGGGCGTCTGCCGCGCGGGCACGGCGACCTGCACCGCGGGCGCGTGGGGCACCTGCATGAGCCAGGTGACTCCGGTGTCGGAGACCTGCAACGCCCTCGACGACGACTGCAACGGCCTCATCGACAACGGTGTCACGCAGAACTGCTACACGGGCCCGACGGTCACGCGTCTGGTTGGTCGGTGCCGCGACGGCATCTCGACCTGCTCGGTCGGCGCGTGGGGCACCTGCTCGGGGCAGGTCCTCCCGGCGGTGGAGACCTGCAACAACATCGACGATGACTGCGACGGCACGGTCGACGATGGCATCGCCGAGGCTTGCTACACGGGTCCGACGGGCACCCAGGGTGTCGGCCAGTGCCGCGGCGGGTCGCGCATGTGCTCGGGTGGGTTGTTCGGCGTCGTCTGCCCGGGCGAGGTCACGCCGGTCGTGGAGGTCTGCAACGGCCTCGACGACGACTGCGACGGCATGGTTGACGAGGGCCTCGGGACCACCACCTGCGGCGCGGGTCTCTGCCAGCGCACGGTGAGCAACTGCGTAGCGGGCGCCCCGCAGGTGTGCGTGCCTGGCGGCAGCGGCTCGGAGACCTGCAACGGCCTCGACGACGACTGCGACGGCATGGTCGACGAGGGCCTGACCATGGCCTGCTACACGGGCGCCATGAGCACCAACGGCGTGGGCCTCTGCCGCGGCGGCACGCTGACCTGCAGCGCTGGCTCGTGGGGCG
>Ga0105048_10008191_pt1 | contig 16754 bp, 12 predicted proteins | sample MAT05_FD_78382 | JGI IMG/M metagenome (GOLD analysis project Ga0105048, IMG submission 78382) | Freshwater microbial communities from Lake Fryxell liftoff mats and glacier meltwater in Antarctica - MAT-05 | ecosystem: Environmental > Aquatic > Freshwater > Ice > Liftoff microbial mat | place...
CCACCTATGCACTGGGCCAGCTGGCACGGCGTTATTACGCCGGCGGCAGGGTCATGAACACGGCGCTGCTGCGCGAAACCTACCAGGGGCTGCTGGGGCCTGCGCGGCAGATGCAATCGAACTACCTGCCGCAGATGCGGCAAAAGGCGAGTTCGCTGAATGCGGCGCAGGTGATGGCGATGGTGCGGGGCGGTTGAGCGTGATACAGGGTTGACAGGGCTGGCGTCGGACAGACAGGCCCGTGCCTTGACCTGGAGAGCGTAACCGCTGATTGCGGCGCGGCCCCGATCGTGCATCGGTACACGGTCAGGGCAAGCATGCCTTGGCATGGCGTTTTGCCGCTCCGAGCTCGCTTCCCCGTGGCCGGCCCGCGCCGGCGCAGGCACAATCGACACCCACAAGGTCCCTGTAGGGATACCACGGGCTGCCACGAAACCGAATCACACCATGACCATTCTCGTTACCGGCGGCGCCGGATTCATCGGCAGCAATTTTGTATTGGACTGGCTGGCCCGGCCGGACGAGCCGGTTGTCAATCTCGACAAACTGACCTATGCCGGCAATCTGCAGAACCTGTCTGCGCTGCAGACCGACCCGCGCCATGTGTTCGCACAGGGCGACATCGGCGACGGGCCGATGGTGGACATGCTGCTGGCCTTGCACAAGCCCCGCACCATCGTCAACTTCGCAGCCGAATCGCATGTGGACCGATCCATCCACGGGCCGGGGGAGTTCATCCAGACCAACATCGTGGGCACCTTCCACCTGCTGGAGTCGGTGCGCGCGTACTGGGGGCACATGGATGCGCAGGCCCGGCAGGAATTTCGCCTGCTGCATGTATCGACGGACGAGGTGTACGGTTCGCTGCCAACCGGCGCGCCGGCTTTCACCGAGTCGCACCGGGTGGAGCCCAACAGCCCGTATTCGGCCTCCAAGGCGGCCAGCGACCACCTGGTACGGGCCTACCACCACACCTATGGCCTGCCGGTGGTGACGACCAATTGCTCCAACAACTATGGGCCATTCCATTTTCCCGAGAAGCTGATCCCGCTCATGATCGTCAATGCACTGGCTGGCAAGCCACTGCCGGTGTATGGCGACGGCCAGCAGATCCGCGACTGGCTGTATGTGAAGGACCATTGCAGCGCCATACGCCGGGTGCTCGAAGCTGGTCGGATGGGCGAGACCTACAACGTGGGCGGCTGGAACGAGATGCCCAATCTGGACATCGTGCACACGGTATGCGCCCTGCTGGACGAAATGCAGCCACGCAAGGACGGCAAACCGTACCAGGAGCAGATCAGCTTCGTCGCCGACCGGCCCGGTCACGACCGGCGTTATGCGATTGACGCGCGCAAGATCGAGCAGGAGTTGGGCTGGACGCCGGCCGAAACATTCCAGAGCGGCATTCGCAAGACCGTGCAGTGGTACCTTGATAACCAGGCCTGGGTGTCCGGGGTGCAAAGCGGCAGTTACCGACAGTGGCTGGACAAACACTACGGCACGCAGATCAGCGTATGAAGATTCTGCTGCTCGGGCGCAACGGCCAACTCGGCTGGGAGTTGCAACGCAGCCTGAGCGTGCTCGGAGAGCTGGTGGCCTTGGGCCGCCAAGCCGCGGAGAACCCGGATGGTTTGTGCGGCGACCTATGCAACCTGCCAGCATTGGCAGATACCCTGCGGCGGGTCGCACCGCAGGTAATCGTCAATGCGGCGGCCTATACCGCGGTGGACCAATCACAGTCTGATCCCGACCTCGCACGTGCCATCAATACGCTGGCGCCCGCAATGCTGGCAAAACAGGCATCCATGCTCGGCGCCTGGCTGGTGCACTATTCCACCGACTATGTGTTTAACGGCAGCGGTCACACGCCCTGGCGCGAGACTGATGCCACCGAACCGATGAATGTCTATGGGGAGTCCAAGCTGGCGGGTGAACAGGCGTTGACCGCGGTCTGCCCGCAGCACCTGTTGCTACGCACCAGCTGGGTGTTTGCCGCACGCGGGGGTAACTTTGCAAAGACCATGTTGCGCCTCGCAGCGCAGCGGGAGTCGTTCACCGTGGTCGACGACCAGATCGGCGCGCCGACTTCGGCCGAACTGCTGGCAGACGCCACCGCACACATGCTGCGGGCAACTCTCAAGCAGCCAGCGCTAGCCGGCATCTATCACTGTACAGCCGCGGGTGAGACCAGTTGGCACGCCTACGCCTGTTTCATCGTGGCGCAGGCGCGTTCCATGGGCTGGCCGCTACTGGCAACGCCGCAGCAGATTGCGCCGATCCCGAGCGGTGAACACCCCACACCCGCACCCCGGCCACTCAATTCGCGCCTGTGTTGTGACAAACTGACCGGTGCATTTGGCTTGCACCTGCCGCCGTGGCAATCGCATGTGCAGCGTTTGCTGCAGACGATCCGCCCGCAGGCTGCAGCGGCATGAAGATCAGGGCCAACACGATTGGCGATGTGCTCCTGATCAAGCCGCAGATGCACGGTGATACGCGCGGCTTCCTGTTCGAGAGCTTCAACCGGCGCGAATTTCTGGCAGCCACTGGCCTGGCGCCCGACTTCGTGCAGGACAACCATTCCCGCTCGGGTCGCCATGTGCTGCGCGGACTGCACTACCAGGTGCATCAGCAGCAAGGCAAGCTGGTGCGGGTTGTGGCAGGCGAGGTGTTCGATGTCGTGGTCGACCTGCGTCGCGCAAGCCCCAGCTTTGGCCAATGGCGTGGTCATAGGTTGTCGGCCGACAACCGCCATCAGTTGTGGTTGCCGCCCGGTGTCGCCCACGGTTTCCTGGTGCTCTCGGAGACCGCGGACTTTCTGTACAAGACCACCGACTACTACGCGCCCGAACACGAACGCTGCATCGCGTGGAACGATCCGACGCTGGGTATCGACTGGCCGCTGGGTGGGGCTACACCGGTCGTGTCGGCACGCGACGCCACGGGAATTCGGTTCTTGCAGGCAGAATTGCCGGGCTGACCGCGTTTTCGAGGGTGAGCGCCGCGCAAGACCGTCAAACGGCGCAGGTAATATCGGGGCCATGAAAACCATCTACCTCGTCGCTGGCGCGCGCCCCAACTTCATGAAGATCGCGCCCATCGTGCGGGCGATCCAGGCGCATGGCGGCCTCGCGTTCAAGATCATCCATACCGGCCAGCACTACGACCGGGACATGAACGACGTATTTTTTGAGGAACTGGGCATTCCGCAGCCCGATGTTTTCATGGCCGCCGGCGGCGGCAGCCATGCACAGCAGACCGGAAAGATCATGGTGGCGTTCGAGGAGTTATGCCAGAAGGAGCCGCCTGATGCCGTATTGGTGGTCGGCGATGTCAACTCGACCCTGGCCTGCTCCATTGTGGCCAAGAAGCTGCATATTGCGGTGGCGCATGTCGAGGCTGGGTTGCGCAGCGGCGACCGCTCCATGCCCGAGGAGATCAACCGACTGGTCACCGACAGCATTTCGGACTGGTTCTTCGTGACCGAGCCCAGCGGCGTGGCCCACCTGGAGCGCGAAGGCCAGCCGAAAGAGGCGATCCACCATGTCGGCCATGTGATGGTCGACAACGTGCTATATCAGGCCGAGAAACTTGCAGCTACCGACACGTCGGGCTTCGAGACCAGCGCGTTCAAGAAGCAGCATACCGCCCATGGCGGTCGGTACGGCGTGATCACGTTGCACCGGCCGAGCAATGTCGATGACGCAGCCATGATGACGCGTATTGCCGGTGCCTTGAAAGAGATTGCGCAAGAACTCCCGCTGATCTTCCCGGTGCATCCGCGCACACGGGCCAACCTGACGAAGTTCGACATTGACCTGGGACCGAACATCACGCTGGTGGGGCCACAGGCCTACATGGCGTTCCTGCACCTGTGGAAGGACGCGGCCGTGGTGCTGACCGACAGCGGCGGCATGCAGGAGGAAACCACTGCGCTCGGTGTGCCCTGCATCACGATCCGCGAGAACACCGAGCGCCCGGTCACGGTAGACGAAGGCTCCAACGTGCTGGCCGGCACCGATCCGCAGGTGATCGTGGCCGAGGTGCGCAAGGTGCTGCGCGGCGACGGCAAGGCAGGGCGCCGCCCCCACCTGTGGGACGGCCAGGCGGCTACCCGGATCGTCGATATCCTGGCACGTTACCTGAACCAGACGCCTCATGAGGCAAAAGCATGATCCTCGTCACCGGCGGCGCGGGTTATATCGGTAGCCATACCTGCGTCGAGTTACTGCAGGCGGGGCACACGGTGACGGTGCTCGACAATTTCTGCAACAGCCAGATCGAGTCGCTGCACCGGGTCGAACGCATCACCGGAAAGAAACTGGCGGTGGTTCGCGCCGATATCCGCGACCAGGCGGCACTGGAGCGGGCGCTGCGCAGCAGCGGCGCACAGGCGGTGATCCATTTCGCGGGTCTGAAGGCAGTGGGCGAATCGGTCGAAAAGCCGCTGGCGTACTACGACAACAATGTCTGCGGTACGGTCAGCCTGCTGCAGGCGATGCAGACATGCGGGGTCAAGACGCTGGTGTTCAGTTCGTCGGCCACGGTGTATGGCGATCCGCAGCGCCTGCCGCTGCAGGAGGACCATCCGCTGTCGGCAACCAACCCCTATGGCGCGACCAAGCTGGTGATCGAGAACATGCTGCGCGACCTGCACCGCAGCGATGAAGACTGGCGCATCTCCATCCTGCGGTACTTCAACCCGGTCGGCGCCCATGCCAGCGGCCTGATCGGCGAAGACCCGCACGGCACGCCAAACAACCTGCTGCCATTCGTCGCCCAGGTGGCGGTGGGCCAGCGGCCGCATCTCAATATCTGGGGCAACGACTACGCTACGCCCGACGGTACCGGTGTGCGCGACTATATCCATGTGGTCGACCTGGCGCTGGGGCACCTCAAGGCGCTCGAGCGCCTGCAGCAGCAGGCGGAATGCCGCGCCATCAACCTGGGCACGGGCACCGGTTACAGCGTGCTCGACATGGTGCATGCGTTCGAGCAGGCCAGCGGCCGGCAAGTAGCGTACCAGCTCTCTGCCCGGCGACCGGGCGACGTGGCTGCGTGTTACGCTGACCCGGCCCTGGCGATCGAATTGCTGGGCTGGCGGGCTGAGCGCGACATGCAAACCATGTGCCAGGACGCATGGCGGTGGCAAAGCGGCAATCCGCACGGTTATCGGACGGGTGAAAACAGTTGACTTCGACAAGGGAAGGACGGCCACATGGCTAAAGGAATGATTCTGGCGGCAGGCCAGGGAACCCGGGTGCGCCCGCTGACCAACGACCTGCCCAAGGCCATGGTGCCGATCCTCGGCAAACCGGTCATGGAATACCTGATCGAGCACCTGGCCAAGTACGGCGTGAAAGAGATCATGGTCAACGTGGCGTTCAACAACGACAAGATCGAGCAGTATTTCGGCGATGGGCACCGCTGGGGCGTTCAGATCGGTTATTCGTACGAAGGGGTGCGTGCCCATGGCGACATCGTGCCGCGGCCACTGGGGTCGGCCGGTGGCATGCGCAAAATCCAGGATTTCAGCGGCTTCTTCGACGAGACCACCCTCGTGCTCTGCGGCGATGCGTTGATCGACCTGGACATTGGCGCTGCCCTGTACGAGCACAAGAAGAAAGGCGCGATCGCCAGCGTGGTGACGCTCAATGTGCCGCTGGACGAAGTGAAGAACTACGGCATCGTCGTCGCCGGCAAGGATGGGCGGGTCGAGTCGTTTCAGGAAAAGCCCGAACCGGCCGAGGCGCGCTCGACGTTGGCGAGCACCGGCATCTACATCTTCGAGCCAGCCGCCCTCGAGCGTATTCCCCCCGGGCAGGTGTATGACATCGGCTCGCAGCTGTTTCCCAGCCTGGTGGCCGAAGGCCTGCCGTTTTATGCGCAGAGCCGATTCTTCAACTGGATCGACATCGGCCGGGTCAGCGACTACTGGTCGGTGCTGCAGCGGGTGTTGCGCGGCGATGTGGCGCAGATGAACATGCCCGGGCGTGAAGTGCGGCCCGGTGTGTGGGTGGGCATCAACACGCGTATTCCGTGGGACGAGGTCGATATCCAGGGCCCGGTGTATATCGGCTCCAGCGTGTGTATCGAGCCCGGCGCGAGCATTGTCGGGCCGGCCTGGATCGGGCACGGCTCCACGTTGCGCGCCAAGGCGACGGTGCGGCGCAGCATCCTGTTCGAGTACACGCGTATCGGCGTGGGCATGTGTTTCGAGGACATGATCGTGTCGCCGCAATATTGCGTGAACCGTTTTGGCAAGACCCTGTACCAGGGCGACGAGACGGCCGAGTTGCGCTGGGGCGATGCCCGTGGCTGATATCTTCTTGGGGAACAACGCATGGTGACCGCACAAGACTTGCCGGCCGATGTGCGCGTGCAGCCAGTGGTTCTGTCCGGCGGCTCCGGCACCCGGCTGTGGCCGCTGTCACGCGAGAAATACCCCAAGCAGCTGCTGCCCCTGATTGGCGAAGACTCGCTGTTGCAGGCCACCGTGCGCCGCACCGACGGCATCGGTCGTGCGCTGGCCGCACCGATGGTGGTGTGCAACGAAGAATACCGCTTCGTGATCGCCGAACAGCTGCGGCTGATGGGCAAACCCGGCACCATCGTGCTCGAACCCATAGGGCGCAACACGGCGCCGGCCCTGACGCTGGCGGCACTGGCGGCAATGGCAGATGACGCCAGCGATCCGGTGCTGCTGGTGATGCCGGCCGACCATGTGATCCTGGACACCGAGGCCTTCCGCGATGTGACGCGCCAAGGCGCGCAACTGGCGGCGCAAGGCATGGTGGTGACCTTCGGTATCACGCCGGACGCGCCCGAAACCGGTTATGGCTATATCCAGAGCGGTGCGCCTGTACCCTCTGCCCACGGTATCGGCGCAGCGGCCCGGCTGATTGCCCGTTTCGTCGAGAAGCCGGACCTGAAGACCGCGCAAACCTATCTCGATGAAGGCTCCTACCTGTGGAACAGCGGCATCTTCATGCTGCGCGCCTCAGTCTGGTTATCGGCCATCGGCCGTTGCCGTGGTGACATTCTGCAAGCCTGCGAGCAAGCCTGGCGCGCAGCGGCGCGCGACGGTGACTTCGCGCGCGTGGGCAAGGAGGCGTTTGCGGCCTGTCCGTCCGACTCGATCGACTATGCGGTGATGGAGCGCATCACCACCCACAGCCGCGAGAGTGTCGGCGCGGTTGCCGGGTTGCCCACCGGTGTCGTGATTCCGCTGCAAGCGGGCTGGTCCGACGTCGGTGCCTGGGATGCGTTGTGGAAAGTGCTGCCCAAGGACGCCAACGGAAATGTCGGGCAGGGCGACGTGATGCTGCACGATTGCCGCAACACGCTGGCACTGTCCGGCAACCGGCTGGTGGCCTGCGTGGGCGTAAGCGACCTGGTGGTGGTGGAGACGCCAGACGCGGTGCTGGTCGCGCACAAGGACCACACGCAAGACGTGAAGAAAATCGTCGACGCGCTCAAGCAAGGCGGGCGCCACGAAGGGCAGACCCATCGCAAGGTGTTCCGGCCCTGGGGCTGGTACGACAGCGTCGATGCCGGGGCCCGGTTCCAGGTCAAGCGCATCGTGGTCAAGCCGGGTGGTACCCTGTCACTGCAGATGCATCACCACCGCGCGGAGCACTGGATCGTCGTCTGCGGGACGGCCAAGGTGACGCGGGGCGAGGAAAGCTTCCTGGTGTCGGAAAACGAATCGACCTATATTCCACTGGGTACCACGCATCGGCTGGAGAATCCGGGACGGGTGCAACTGGAGATGATCGAGGTGCAGTCGGGCACCTACCTGGGCGAAGACGACATCGTACGACTGGAAGACAAATACGGGCGTTGATGCGGCATGTGGTCTGCTGGACGTGTGATCTGGCAGGCAATCAACAGCACGCAGCGAGGAGGCACATGTGAAAAAGCGGTCGCTGCTGTCCAACATCCACAAGGCCTGGCGCAACGGTCTGCGCAAGGTTTTTTCCCTGTTCCCGCAATCGGTGCGGTTCGCCATCTTCCGCTCCTTCGTCGATTGCGACCCGGCGCCCGACGCGCGCCTGGTGCTCAAGATCGCGGAGACCCAGGAAGAACTCGAGGCCTGTTTCCGGCTGCTGCACGACGCCTATGTGAGCAGCGGCTTCATGAAACCGGCGCCGTCCGGGCTGCGGGCCACGATCTACCACGCGTTACCGACCACGACCACCTTGTGCGCCAAGTTCGACGGCCAGGTGGTGGGCACCCTGTCGCTGATCCGCGAGAGCGTGTTCGGGTTTCCGCTGCAGGCCATCTTCGATCTCAAGGCGGTGCGCGCGCGTGGCGGCAAGATCGCCGAGGTGTCGGCTTTGGCGGTGCATCCGGACTTTCGCAAGACTGGGGGCGCGATCCTGTTCCCGCTGATGAAGTTCATGTACGAATACTGCACGACCTTTTTCGATACCCGCCACCTGGTGATCGCAGTCCACCCGAACCGGATCGAGATGTACGAATCGTTGCTGTTCTTCAAACGGCTGGCAGAGCACAAGGTCGACAACTATGATTTTGCCAACGGAGCGCCAGCCGTGGGCGCGACGCTGGACCTGCGCAGCGCGCCGCGAAAATACAAGGAGACCTACGGCAAGAAGCCGCGGCGCCAGAACCTGCACGAGTATTTCGTGCGTACCGAGTTGCCGAATATCCAGCTACCGCAGCGGCGCTACCACACGACCAACGACCCGGTGATGACAACCGAGTTGCTGGATTACTTCTTCAACCAGCGCACCCAGGTCTTCGAGCATCTGACGAATCGCGAGAAGATGCTGCTGCAGGCGATCTACGACCAGCCTCAGCACCAGAAGATGCTGCCCACGATGAGCGAGCCGCCCAAGAGCGGCAAGCATCTGCGCCAGCATCAGCGTTACTCGCTCAAGTGTCCGGGCAACTTTCTGGTGCAGGGCGAGGACAGCAGGCCGCTGGTGACCAGCCTGCGGGTGGTGGAACTGTCCATCTTCGGCTTCCTGGCACATGCCGAGTCGGAAATACCGGTGCGGGTCTGGGGCGATGCGACAGTCGAGCTGGGCAACAACGAGCAATCGACGGTACGGGCGATGGCCGTGCGCGGCAAGGTGTCGGGCGGAAAGATTTTTTATGGATTCACGTTGGCCGAACCCGACCTGGCCTGGCGCAAGTTCGTGAGCGCCTTGAACACGGGCATCACGCACGACGATCTGGAGAACGCCACCAAGTTCCTGGCGGATTGATCGGCGCGCCCGTCAGCACGCCGCTGGCGCATCTACTTGCGCAACCCGTCTTCGATCAGCGCCGCGACGAACCGGGACGGAATGGCGTAGCTGATACCCGAGGGTTGGCTCAGCGCCGACTCGCGCGAGCCCTTGATGAACACCATGTTGACGACACCAAGCACCTCGCCCGACTCCGGGTCGAACAAGGGGCCGCCGCTGTTACCCGGATAAGCCGTTCCGTCAAGCTGGAAGATATCGAACGGGCCGGCGCGCACGCTGCGGATCGTGGCCTCGTTGAGGACGCGGGCTGTTGGCGTGGGCATGGCGGCCGGGGTGATCGAGGAGATCAATGCGCGGTGGGTGACGGGCGAGAAACCCAGCGCACCCCCGATCGGAAATCCCATGAAGGCCACGGCCTGCCCTTCGCGCACGGCATCGGAGTCGCCAATCCGCAACGCGGGAGCGGCAGCACCTTCGAAGCGCATCAGCGCGAGGTCGTGGACCCGGTCGACTTTGAGCACGGTGGCTTGGCGCATCGACAAATCGCCGCTGGGCCGGCGAACCTGAACGACGATCGACATGCCGACCATGTTCTCGGCAGCCTCGGGCAACACATGGGCATTGGTGATCGCGTGGTTGCCATCGGCAACGACAAACCCGGTGCCACGCATGCGAAAGCGGGGGCTGTCGGTGGCGCGGAAACTGCCGACGACGAGCAGGGCAGGTTTGAGCAGGGCCACGGTTTCCGGCAAGCCGGCACGGGCCTGTGATCCAGCGAAAAAACCGATGGCGGCCAGCGCGAAGGCGGCAATCGATCCGCGCCGCGCCAGGTCCGCCGCGCAATGACGCACGATGGCGCCTGGCAGTCCCGGCGCTCCGGGACCAGGCGTTGTCGCAGGCTCCAGCGCCCGGCGACGTCGGTGGCAAATGGTCACAGTGACTGCATCAAGGTCGAGACCTGCTTTTGCGCCGGGAACTTGTCGCCCAGCTTGGCCAACTCTTCCAGTTCCTTGCGCGCCAGATCCTTCTTGCCACCATTGATATGGATCTTGGCCAGGTTGAGTTTATAAAGCGGGTTCTGGGGCTGCAACGCGATGGCCTTGTTTTGCCATTCGAGGGCCTTGGTGTAGTCGTTGCTATCCGACAACAACATGGCCAGGGTGTCGAGGTAGGCCGGCTGGTTCGGTACCAGTGCTATGGCTTTTTCCGCCAATGGAATGGCGCCGTCCTTTTTCAACTGCCCGGTGACCCAGGCCAGATTGTTGTAGGCAATAGAGTTGTTCGGCGAGATCTGGATCACACTGCGGTACAGTTTTTCGGCGCCGGGCAGGTCGTTGCGACTCAAGGCCTGGCTGGCCAGATACAGCGGAAAAATCGGCTCTTTGGGATTGTCCTTGAGCCAACTGGCTGCCAACCTGTCGGCGTCGGCCGCTTTGCCGCCCGCGTTGAGGGATCCATGCAGCTTGGAGGCCAACTCGGGGAAAGCGCCCTGTTTGAGCCCGGCGCGATAGGCATCGGCGGCCGCGTCCCATTTCTTCTGCAGGGCCGCGACATCGCCTTCGAACTGGTATCCCAACGCGTTGGTCGGGCGCTGCTTTTGCATCGAGCGCGCAATCGTCGTTGCCTCCTGGTAATTCTTGGCGTCGACTGCGATCAGGATCAGTCCGCGTTGCGCGTCGATAAGGTCTGACTTGACCTCGAGCGCCTTGCGCAGGCTTTGCGCGGCTGCAGTCTTGTCCTTGGCCGCCATATGCGCTTCAGCCATGCGCAGATGGGGTAGCGGAGAGTTGGGCTGCAGAGTTGCCGCCTTGTTGAAACTGATCAACGCCTGATTGGTGTCGCCGGATGCGAGTTGCGAGCGTCCCAGTGCATCCATCAGTTCCGGGCTGTCGGGAATCGCCGCCACCGCATTTTGCGCCGCGGACAATGCCAGCTTGTCGTCCTTGCTGCGCAAATACAGGTCGATGAGCAGCAAGCGGGGCAACTTCTCGGTGGGGTTGGCGGTCACCGCCTTGGTGATGAGTTCCGCCACCTCGGTCTTGTTGCCACCTTCTCGCGCACGTATTTCCGCCATGGCCAGCAATGCCTGAGGTTGCTGCGGGTTTTTTGCCAGCACAGCCTGGAAACGTTTGCGTGCGTCCTCCGGCTTCTTGTCTGCCATGTCGAGCGCGGCCAGACTGGCCACCGACGGGAAATACGCGGGGTCGATCGTCAGCGAGCGTTCGAAGGCCTTGCGGGCACCCGCCAGATCTTTCTTGGCCAACAAGGTACGGCCCTGCAGGTTTGCCGCCAAGGGCTTGTCCGGCTGCTTCTTTTCGAGCGCGGCAATCGCCACCAGTGCCTTGTCATAGTCACCACGGCGCAGGTTGACGCTGATCAGCGCCAGATCGGCGGTGGTCCCGCTGTCGGAATCCGCCACAGCCTGCAAATCGCCATAACCGGACTCCTTGCCTCCCGCCATCTGCGTGAGGGCCAATGCGGTGCGGGAACGCGAGTTTTTCGGATCCTGCTTCGCCGCCTTCGCAAAATACTCCTCGGCCTTCTTGACGTCGCCGCTTTGCAGGTAGACCTCGCCGGCCAAGGCATTGGTCCTTGGGTCTTGGTCTTCGCCCTTGAGCGCCGGCTGCAAGGTGGACAGCGCCTTCTCCGGCTGGCCGGTGCGCAGGTAAGTGCTGGTCAACATCTGGCGTGCCAGCACGAAGTTCGGTGCAGACTGCACTGCCTTGGAAAGATAAGTTTCCGCCTGTACCAGCGAATTCGATTGCAACTCGATGGTACCGGCCAGCAACAGCGACTGAACATTGTCGGGAGCCACCTTGATCAGTTGCTGAGACAACTCTCGAGCCAACTTGAGGTCCTTTTTCTGGAATGCCAGCATGGTGTCGAAATACCGCGTCTGCGGTTGATTCGGTGCGACCTTTTTCAGCTCCACCATCTGCTTGCCCGCGTTATCGAGGTCTCCCTGGCGGAACAACTGGCTCAATATGGCGACATGCGCGACAAGATAACGGGGACTGATCTCGACCGCCGTGCGATAGGCTTTCAGAGCCTCGTCCGGCTGGTTCTTGCTGATCTGAAGCAGATCGCCCTTGAATTTCCAGGCCTCGGCGTTCTTGGCATCCTTGGTCAAAATGGAGTCAATGATGCCTTGCGCCTCGTCGAACTTGCGTTCTTGCGCCAGTTGACCGGCCTGCATCAACAAGGCCGGCGCATAGGCGGGATCCGCCTCCAGCGCTGCCGCCAACGCGGTCTTGAACCGCTCGGCTGAGCCCAGCGCAGCGTGTGCGGTTGCCAAGGTCGTTTGAAACTCCGCCTTCGCTCCCGGCGCGGTCAATTGCAGAGCAGCAAAATCCTCGACCACATTCTTGGCTTTACCCAGCATCAGCATGGCTCGTGCCAGCGCAGGCGCCACCTGATCTTCCGGATGACCCAGCGAGCGCGCCTTGAGCAACTCGGTTTCGGCGCCGACCGGGTCTCCTTCCCGAAGCAAGGCAAGACCGAGAAGGTATCGCGCCTCGGGCAGTTCCGGGTTCTTTTGCAACGCATTCTTGGCCTGGATCACTGCCGCCTTGTAGTCGCTCTTGGCAATATAGTCGCGGGCAGACGCGACCATCTTCTCGGGATTTTCCCCACTGCAAGCGGTCAGCACTGCAGCCAGCAACATGCTGGTGACGATGGGTCGGTGGCGGAAGGTGTAGGAAGCGAGATATTTCATGAAGTCCCTGTCTGTCTTCGTCTTGCGCCGGGTAACGGCGACCAATGTCATTTCAATCCAAGCCGGTGCATCAGATCGTATAACGTCGGGCGGCTGATGCCCAGCAGTTCTGCCGCCTTGACCATGTTGCCGTTGACACGGCCCAGCGCGGCCACGATGGCGTTTTTCTCGGCGCTGTCACGAATGGTGCGCAAGTCCAGCGTATCGAAGGCATCGCCTGGCTCCGGCAGATGCAGCCCGACATCCTCGCGCGAGATCTGGTTGCCATCGGCCATGATGGCCGCACGCTTGACGCAATTTTCGAGCTCCCGGATGTTGCCTGGCCAAGGGTGCGCCTCGATCGCCCGCACCGCGTCTTCACTCAGAGTCAGCGTGCCGCGGTTTTGTTCCTGGGCGAATCGACGGGTGAAGGCGTGCGCCAGCAGGGCCGCGTCGCCAACCCGTTCGCGCAGCGGCGGTATCTCGACAACGATCTCGGCCAGCCGGTAATACAGGTCCTCGCGGAACCTGCTCTCCTTGGTCAGCGCCAACAGGTCCTGGTGCGTGGCGCAGACGATGCGCACGTCGACCGGTATCTCCTGGCGCCCTCCGATGCGCTCGATGGTTCGCTCTTGCAGAAACCGCAGCAGTTTGGCCTGCAACGAGAACGGCAGGTCGCCGATCTCGTCGAGCATCAGCGTGCCACCGCCGGCGGTCTCGATCTTGCCCAGTGTCATCTTGGCCGCACCGGTGAAAGCGCCTTTTTCGTAACCGAAGAGTTCGCTCTCGAGCAGGTTTTCCGGGATCGCGGCGCAGTTGATGGCGACGAACTTGCCGCCTTTGCGCGGCGACGACTGGTGCAGTCCCCGGGCCAGCAGTTCCTTGCCGGTGCCACTCTCACCCAGCAACAGCACGGTGGCGTTGCTGCTGGCGACCTTCTCGATCGTGCGGCACACTCGCAACATGCCGGGGTCCCGTGTCGTGAGGCCGGCCAGTGCATCGGGTTGGTGCATCAGCTGCAGGCGCTTGTTTTCGGCTTGCAGTTCGGCCAGGCGGAATGCCCGCTCCACCGTCAGGTTCAGCAGCTCGGGCTCGAAGGGTTTGGCGAAAAAATCGTACGCGCCGATTGCCACTGCCCGCAATGCGTTGGCGCGGTCGTTTTGGCCCGTCAGCACAATGATCTTCATGTCGCCGTCGATGGCCAGCAGCTGTTCGAGCAGCTTGAACCCCTCGGACACGGAATCCGGGTCGGGTGGTAGACCCAGGTCCATCGTCACCACCGCAGGCTGGTGGCGCCGCGCCTGCACCAGCGCGGTTTCCCGATCGTGGGCCGTGACGGACTCGAAGCGGTCCAGCGACCACTTGATCTGTTTTTGCAACGCCAGATCGTCTTCGACGATCAGCAATGCACGCGATTTTTCAGAAGTCATGGCGTCTCAAGCGGTTGCAGGTCGGAATGCCGCTGCGACTCGAACAACGGCAGCAGCACGGTCACGATGGTGCCTTGACCCACCTGGCTCTCCACCGTGATTTTTCCGCCCAATTCTTGCACGTACTGGTAACTTTCATAGGCACCAATACCCATGCCGGCCTGTTTCGTGGTCTGGAACGGCTTGAACAAGCGTTCCCGGACGAATTCCTCGGACATGCCCTGGCCGGTGTCGCCGACTTCGATCAGGGCCTGGCCGCTGCTACGGTCGAGCCTGAGCCACACCCGCCCTTTCGGATCGGTGGCGTCGAAAGCGTTCTGCACCATGTGTCCGACGATGCGTTCCAGCCGTTCGGAATGGCCACGGGTCTCGACCGGTGACACGATGTCGAGTTCGAGGGTGCGGCCGCGCTCCCTGGCCGCTGCCGCCGCCCGCCGTGCGATCGCCTCGAGCTCGACGCCGACCGCGGTGCCCGGCGGTGTCGCCCCCTCTCGCAACTGCAGCATCAGCTGACGCATGCGGTCCAGCGCGTTGTCGACCGTCATCAACATGTCTTCCCGGAACTCCGGGTTGTCAGACAGCCGGCGGGCATTTTTCATCATCAGCGACAGTTGGGTCACCACGTTTTTCAGGTCATGCACGACGAAAGCGGACATCCGGTTGAAAGCGTCGAATTTACGCACCTCGAGCAAGGCCTCTGTAGCCTGCATCTGTGCCAGGAAACTGGCGGCCTGGCGGCCTGCGGTCTTGAGCAGGTCGTTGACCTCCCAGTTCACGTCCATCCGCGCCCGGGCACTGGACAGGATGACAAAGCCGATCAGGTTTTCGCCCACATGCAGCGGCACCACCAGCCAGGCCTGTGGTGTCTCCTGCAGCCAGGTGGGCAACACCAGCCGGCCGTAACGCCGCGGAAACGACCGGTACTCTTCCAGGTTGACGACCCAACCGCTGCTTTGCAGGAACTCACACAGCGGCGAGTCTTCACTTTCGGGCACCGAGCAGGTTGGAGCGTTCCAGCGCGCATGCTGGCGGTAGGCCTTCTCTGCACGGGTCATGAGCCACAAGCTGCCGCCCGGGCTCTCGAGCATATCGCCCAAGCCCTTGATCACCTGGTGACCCATATCCTGCGGCGAGTTCTGCGCCGACAAGGTCTGGGTGAAGCGCAGCCACTCCTCACGGTAGTCGTACCGATACCGGAAAAAGTGTTTGCCCAGGAAGACGCGCAACCGGGCCCGCACCGACCCGGCTACCGCCAGCACCATCAGCACCACCAGCGCCAGGAACACCAAGCCGAGTTGCAGCGCACGCCCCCATTCGCCGCCGAAGTAACGCACGTAGTACCCCACGGCGGAGACGAACACGAGATAAAACCCCGCGATCATCAACGTGGCCGAGTGAAACGCAGCCTTGCGCGAGATCTGGATTTTCGACAACCAGTCGACGTGGCGCGACGTCGACAACAGCAAAAACGGCACCACCATGGCATGCACCGCTCCACGGATGCTGAATGCAGCGGCGTCGACTGCGTTGAACAGCACCCCTTCGGAATACAGGTACAGATCGAACAGGAACGCGCCGGCCAGCCCCAGACACAGGGGCTTAATATTCCAGCGGGCGTCTTGCGGCACGTTGCGAAAGAGTTGTTCGAGCAACACCAGAGCAATCACCGGCAAGGCCATGGTCGCGAAGAGTATGAACTTGCGCAGTTCCCGGATATCGGCCAAGCCGAGCAAAGGCAGCAGGTGAAGGACTGCGGCGAACACCACCGCCACAAGCGCTGTCGGTTTCAGCCAGCCGAGATGCAGGGAACCGGCGTCCTGCTGGCGTTGCTGCAACAAGGTGAGCAGGAAAACAAACCAGGCAGCATACCGCCCGATGTCGGCCAGGTTCGCCAACCCCAGCATGACGGGGCGCCCCGCATACAGGAAACCCAGCAAGAATACGCCCCACAACATGCTCGTGACAGCTGCGACCAGCATGCTGAGTCGGGCCGGCTCCCGTGGTGCATTGCCATAGCCACGCCGCAACAGCGCAACCGACAACGCGGCATAGGCCAGAGCCGCCAGGCCGTAACTCCAGCCGGTCAGAACCAGATTGTCGAAATCCATCGCCGGCAGTGGACGCGGTAGCCGTGGCGCGTCACTGCGCGCCCTTGGCCGTGAGCACCACGCCCACGGTCTCGAACAGGATCACCAGATCGAGGAACAAGGTGTTGTTTTTGACATAGTACAGGTCGTACTGCAATTTCTCGGCAGAGTCTTCGACCGACGCGCCATAGTGGTACCGCACCTGGGCCCAACCGGTGACGCCGGGCTTGACGCTTTGCCGTACGGCAAAATACGGCAGCTCCTGCGTCAGCTTGTCGACGAAATAAGGGCGCTCCGGACGTGGGCCGACCAGGCTCATGTCGCC
>Ga0105048_10008195_pt1 | contig 16752 bp, 14 predicted proteins | sample MAT05_FD_78382 | JGI IMG/M metagenome (GOLD analysis project Ga0105048, IMG submission 78382) | Freshwater microbial communities from Lake Fryxell liftoff mats and glacier meltwater in Antarctica - MAT-05 | ecosystem: Environmental > Aquatic > Freshwater > Ice > Liftoff microbial mat | place...
GGCGAGGCCGCGGCGCGTGGCAGGCCTGCCGCGGCATCGAGGCAGCGCGATGTTGCGGAGCCCAGACCCATGCCCGCCGTGCCGCAGCCAGACGGCCTGGGCCAATCCGCCTCAGTTGCGACTTCCATCCTCGGGCAATTGGCGGAGCATGAGGAGCCCATCATGGCCGAGACCCTGACCAGGCTGGATGGAATCGGCAGCCAGGTCGCCGTGCTGCTGCGCGATGCGGAGAGGCTGGTAGATCAATCCAGTGGCAGCCGGGTTTCCGGCTCGGTCGCCAGGCGCGCTCCCGAGGTGCTGGACAGCCTGAACGAGACCATTCGCGGCCTGCAGTCAATCAGCACCGCGATTGCTGTGGCCGCGGACAGGGATTTGGGGCATGTGCGGGCAGCATAGGTTGAACGGTTCTGTTGAGTTGCTTTCTGGCATGTTGATCCTTTCGAAAATGATGGACGAGAGACATCCGATGCCAGGGCGCCGGCTGGGGTTGTAGAAGCCCTCGATGAGCTGGAAGACGGCCATCCGGGGCTCGGCCTGTGAGCGAAAACGTTGGCGATTAAGCCAATCGCCTTCCAGCGTGGCGAAGTACGCCTCAGCCGTGGCATTGTCATGGGCATCGCCAACAGACCCTGTGGACGGCTTCAACTTCAGCCCCGCGCACCGCTGGCCAAAGGCAGCATGCAGCCGCAAAGAGCCACGACCCGGCGGCCGGCGCGGATCACGATCAACGCTACGTGCCTCCAGAGGGGTCACGGCAGCGTCATTGCCCCCGATAGGCAGGACCGATCGCTGTGATTGGAAGAAACCAGTTTTCATGTTGACCCAGTCGAGATAATCATAACCGGTGCTTAAAAAACCTTAACCCCGAGTGACAGGAAGAAAACAAATGTCCAACACCAAGACACCGATTGACGCCAAAGACCTGGAGAAGGCGACGGGCGGCAACTACATCGCCGGCACGGCCGGAAGCGACTCCATCATGCGAAACGACCACAGCTCCTACGCTGTGGACGCAGGCGCCGGGGCTGACCACGTCTCCCTCGGTAGCGGCAACGACTTTGTGAACGCCGGCGACGGTAACGACAATGTCCACACGGGCGGCGGTAACGATGTCGTCTTAGCGGGGGCAGGAAATGATCACGTCGAGGCCGGTTCGGGCAACGATCACGTCGAGGGCAACGCCGGAGACGATGTGCTCATGGGTAATGCTGGGAACGACGGCCTCTTTGGCGGCGAAGGCCGTGACACTCTGATGGGCGGCGCCGGGCAAGACCACATCGAGGGTGGTGCCGGCAACGACTCGATCATCGGCGCTGACGGTGACGGTGCGCGTGACCAGGCATTCGGCGGCGAGGGCAACGATTCCTTCAATTGGTCGCCGGGAAGTGGCAGCGACTCTTTTGACGGCGGAAATGGGCAGGACCGCGTCAGTTTGATGGGCATGTCGGCTTCGGATGTCGCGAATGCGATGGGGGCCAACGGCGCCAACTACAATGGCGTCCAGGTCCATGTGTCGGGCAACCAGCTTTCATTCACGGACTCGCAGGGCAATCCTGCCTCGTTCAACGGCCACATCCAGGTGGGCGGCGAAACCCTCCAGCTCTTCAACGTCGAGCGAGTGACCACCCACTAGGCTCTCACTGCAACGTAAGGCAGGTGCCCCCCGACCCGCACTGGTGGGTCGGGGTATACCTGAAACACCTTGCGGAGTTTTGGGAGCTTCGCACCAGCCCTCAACCTGCCCAACATCCTTCGTTGACGGCAGGTCTCTCCCCGCGGCCCCTGACAATGCGCTATCATTCCCATCGTCCAAGCATCTCCACGGGGCACTACTGACAACCTCATGAATTCCAACCCGCTATTCAGGCGTGAGGCCGTCGCGGAAGCTGCCTCCCCGGACCGTTACGATGAACCCCTGCGCGTCATGCGGTCCTGGACCTGGGCAACCGGCATCACCCTCCTGTTCCTTGCCTTGGCGGGCCTCGTTTGGGCGTGTTTCGTGGACGTGCCGGTCAAGCTGTCCGGCCGTGGAATCCTGCTGGCCGCTGGCGGCGTCGCTGACATCGTCGCGGACACCGAGGGACGCATTGAACGCATCCTTGCCGCACCAGGCGAGCGAGTGGAGGCAGGGCGGCCCATCGCCACGGTGGATCAGGCCGACATCCGCATGCAGTTGAGCCTCGCCGAGGCGCAGGCGGCGGATGCGGATCGGCAGAAGCGCGAGCTGACAGCTTTCCATGGGCGCGAGGCCGCCGCCCAGATCGCCTTCCGGGTGGCCCGCGACGCCACTCTTGGCAACTCGCTGCGACTTCTCGACGAGCGGCTCTCGATGATGACGCAGCGCGAGGACGTGCTGCGCGGCCTGATGCAGCAGAACCTGATCAACCGCGACCGTGCCTTGTTCGCACGCGTAGAGGTCTTCCAGGTGCGCGAGCAGATCGCGGCCGCCCGGAGCGAGCGTGAGCAACTCGTGTTGGACGAGGCGCTGAAGCGCACCCAGCAGGAGCGCGAGGCGCTGGAGGCCGCGCGGCGCGCCGACGAGACGGGGCGGCAGGCCGAAGCGCTGAGGACCCGGCTCGGCCGGATGGGGGAAGTGCTCGCGCCGTTCTCGGGGATCGTCGTCGAGGCGAAAGTGAACCCGGGGCAGGTCGTGAGCCGCGGCATGCCGCTGCTCACGGTCGAGCGCGACCCCGAGGGCGGGCGCGGCGCGCCGGTCGCGATCCTCTACGTCAGCGCCGAGGACGGCAAGCGGCTGCAACCCGGCCTCGCCGTCGAGGTTTCGCCCTCCTCAACGCGGCGGGAGGAGCACGGCTTCGTCCACGGGCGCATCACGCGCGTCGCCCAGGCGCCAGCGTCCTCGGCGGGGTTGCTTCGGACCTTGCAGAACGATCAGCTCGTCCGCAATTTCACCGCGACGCTCGGAGCCCTGTTCGAGGTGGAAGTCGCGCTTGAGGCCGACCCGGCGACCCGCTCGGGGCTGCGCTGGTCCACCCGTTCAGGGCCTCCCTTCGGGATCGAGTCGGGTACGCTGGTGGGAGCCGAGGTCACGGTCCGCTCCGTGCGACTCATCGGGTTGGCGTTTCCCGCGCTGCGGCGGGGGCTGACCCGCGAGGCGGCGGCCGCCCTCCCATGAGCCAAACTGAAATCCGCAGGGGCCGGCGCGTGCGAACGCCCACGCTGATGCAACTGGAGGCGGCGGAGTGCGGCGCTGTCGCGCTCGGTATTGTCCTCGCCCATCATGGTCGCTGGGTGGCGTTCGAGGAATTGCGAGTTGCCTGCGGAGTCTCCCGCGACGGCTCCCGCGCGAGCAACGTCGCGAAGGCGGCTGCCCAGTACGGCATGAAGGTCGAGGCGTTCCGCGTCGAGCCCGCCGACCTTAGCGGTATGGCAATGCCTGTGATCGCCCATTGGGGCATGAACCACTTCGTGGTGGTGGAGGGAGCGGACCGAAGCGGGGCGCAGATCAACGACCCCGCGACCGGCCCACGCCGCGTCTCGACGGAGGAACTGGACCGGAACCTGACGGGCATTGTCCTGTCGCTCTCGCCTGGGCCGGAATTCCGGCCTGGCGGGTCCCGCCCCCGCGCCGTCGCGGGCGTGCTGCGCCTGGCGCGCGGCAACGGCGCGGCCTTCGGCTTTTTGCTGATGATCGGCGTGCTCCTGACGGTCCCCTCGCTGCTCATCCCGGCCATGTCGCAGATCTTCGTGGACGACATCCTAGTCAGCCGCTTCGACTCCTGGCTGGCGCCGCTTCTATGGGGCATGGCGGGTGCGGCACTTGTCATGTCTGTACTCACTTGGTTGCAGCTGGACCTCCTGCTCCGGCTGGAGACGCGGCTCTCCGTCACTGGCTCCGCGCGCTTCCTCGATCGGCTTGTGCGGCTGCCGATCGTCTTCTTCGCGCAACGCCATCCCGGCGACCTGGCTGGGCGCGTTATCCTGAATGATCGCGTCGCTCGGCTTGTTTCGGGGGACCTTGGACGCGGGCTTCTCGGGCTGATCACGGCGGTCGCCTATGCCTTGGCGATGGCCTTCTACGATACGGTCCTCACTGGCATCGTCGTGCTTGCCGCGATGCTCAACCTCCTGGCGCTCGCGGGCCTTTCGCGGTCGCTGCGGGATGACAACGGGCGTCTCCTTTCGCGCAGCCTCCGCACGGAGGGCCTCGCGAAGGGCGGCCTGCAGATGGCCGAGAGCTATCGGGCCTCCGGCAGCGAGGCGATGCTCCTCGCACAGGTGACCGGCGCGCGCGCTGGCGTCGCGAACGCCTCGCAAAGCCTTGCGCTGCGACGCGGTGCGCTGGAGGGGCTGCCCGCACTCGTCACCGTCCTCGCTGGGTCTGCGGTGCTCGTGATCGGCGGTATGCGCATCATGTCGGGCGACATGACAGTCGGGCAGGTCGTGGCCTTCCAGGCGCTCGCGTTCGGCTTCATGGGGCCGGTCGCGCTGCTCGTCGGTGTCGCGACCCAGGTGCAGGATGCGCGCGCCAACCTTGCCATCCTGGAGGACACCCTGCGTCACCCCCTCGCGCCGGAATTCATGGGGGACGATACGGGAGTGGCCCCGCGCGCGCGGGCGACCGCGCGGCTCGCGGGGCATGTGGAGCTGCGAAACGTGACTTTCGGCCATTCGCGGCTGGAGCCGCCGCTGCTAGATGGCGTGTCCCTCACGATCGAGCCTGGGCGACGCCTCGGAATCGTCGGCGGATCGGGGTCTGGCAAGTCCACTCTCGCGCTCCTTTTGGCAGGGCTGCACCGCCCCTGGACCGGCGAGGTGCTGCTCGACGGCCGCCAGCTCGACGCCATCCCTCGCGAAGCGTTACGGAGGCAGGTCGCGGTCGTGGATCAGGGTGCGTTCCTGTTCGAGGGTACGGTCCGCGATGCCATCACGATGTGGGACCCGACGATCGCGGATGAACGCGTCGTTGAGGCCGCGCGTGACGCGATGATCCACGACGAAATTCTCGCACGCCGTGGGGGCTACGGCGGGTCCGTCGTGGAGGAGGGGCGGAACTGGTCGGGCGGCCAGCGGGCGCGCATGGATCTGGCGCGTGCGTTGGTCAGCGATCCTGCGATCCTGATCCTCGACGAGGCGACGGCAGCGCTCGACAACCAGACGGAGGCCGCGATCCTCGGCACTCTGCGCCGGAGAGGGTGCACGATGATCGTGGTTGCGCATCGCCTCGGCCTTGTGCGGGACCTCGACGAGGTCGTCGTGATGGAGCGCGGCCGGATCGTGCAGCGCGGGCGCCCGGACGACCTCGCGGCGTCCGACGGCCCGTTCCGCACAATGCTCGCGGGCGCCTGACGTGCCCCCCGACGTGCCCGAAAGCTTAGATCTGGCTGAATTAGCCCCATTTTCGGCCCGCCCAGCGTCGCCGCCCCCTGCTCCGCGTGTGTTGCCTGCCGATGCGCCGCTGCGGCTGGATGATCCGCGACAATGGTGGCTTGTCATCACGGGTTCCGTGACACTCTTTGCTGTCGCGCCGCCCCGCCCGCCTGCAACGGAGGGCACCCGGCATTTCCTCGGCACGGTCGGCACAGGCGGGCTGCTCTGCGGGCTTGGGGAGGACGAATTCGGGAACGCCATCATCGCGGTCGGGATGGCCGGGACCGTGGTGAATCCGCTCGATCCCGCCAATCCCGCCGCAACGCCCGGGGCAAAGAGCCGCCTCGCGACCGGGTGCCACGCCTGGGCCTCCGCGCTCGCGGAAGGGCTCTCTCGGCCGATGAGGCCGCGCCCGGCAGCCGACCTCGCGATCTCTGCCGGCATCGGTCCGCTCCGGGCCCCGCTTGGCGCGACCCTCGCCGCGCGCGGGGCGCCGATCTGGGTGCGGCTCGACGGCGGCTCCTGGTTCGTCCTCGGGCTGGAGCCGATCTCCGGCTTCTTCCCGCTGCCGCCGGAGGCGTGGCTCACCGGCGGGGGCGGCACAGTGACCCCGGTTTGTGCCGCCGATGCCGTCGCTGACGGGGCCGTCGCTGACGGGGCCGTCGCTGACGGGGGCTGGGCCGAAGGGCTTGCCGTCCTCAATCGCGCATTTCTCGAGATCCTTCCTGCTGCGCTCGCGCTGAACGCGGCGGACGAGTTGAACCGGCTTGCCCTGTGTGCCGAGCGTGACGCCGAGGCGGAGGACGACGCCCGAGCTCGCTTTGCCGCGATCCTGCGCAACGACCGGCCAGCTGCGCCGGCCGGCGGGAGCGATGCGGTTGCGGACCCGCTGCTGCCGGTCTTTGGCGCCGTCGCGCAGTACCTTGGCCTGCAGGCGCGGCGGCCGATCCGCGCCCGGTACAGCGACCTGGACAGCGCCTCGACGCTCGAAGAGCTCGCTGCCGCGTCGGGGATCCGGCTGCGGCCCGTACGTCTTGAGGCGGGTTGGTGGCGCAGCGATCTCGGGCCACTCCTGGCTCGGCGCGACGACGGGGCGACGTTGGCCCTCCTTCCGTCCGGGCGGGGTTACCGTGTTGCCGCGGCGGATCGGTCCAGCATTTTCGCAGGGCGTCTTGATCCGAAGGAGGCCGCGCGGCTTCAGCCCGAAGCGCTGTGCCCCTTCGTGCCGTTGCCTGCGCGGAAGCTGGGAATTGTGGATCTGCTTGGCGCGGGCATGCAGCGTGGCGGAGGCGACGTTTCAGCGGTGCTCCTTGCACTCCTCATCGGCGCGGTGCTCGGGCAAGCGGTGCCGCTCGGCACGGGCCTGGCGTTTTCCCTGCTCATCCCCGGGGGGCATCTGTCAGAACTCGTCCAACTCGGGTTTGCGCTCGTTCTCGTTGCGGCGGTGGGGTGGGTCGTTGGCCTCGGCGCCGCCGTGGCCCGGGCACGGATCGAGGCGCGAGCGGGCCCCGCGTTGCATGCGGCGATATGGGACCGGGTGATGCGCCTCCCGCTCGCAACGCTCACCCGATCGTCCGTGGGCGAGATGGCGGGACGGGCGACGGCGGCGGTGAACGTTGCGTCTGGGTTGCGCGCCCTTGGCTTCGTCGCGTGTACCGCCATCGCTACAATTCTGTCTTCCACGGTCGTGATGCTCCTGGCGCAGCCGACCGCGGCGCTTGTCGCCTTCGGCGTGCTCGTCTTGCAACTGGCGGCGGCGAACTGCGCAGGCTGGCTTCAGGCCCGCGCTTTCGCAACCGGCGAGGCGCTGTCTGGGTTGGCGGACGCCATGGTCTTCCAGATCGTATCGGGCCTGACCAAGCTCCGTTTGGCCGGCGCGGAGGCGCGCGCGACGGCTGTTTGGGCCGGGAGGTTCGCGGCAATGCGCCAGCGGCTGACGGCCGCGCGCCGCGTTGCCAACGCCTATGACGGGTTCGCCGCAGGCTTCGCAATTCTCTCGACCGCCGGCGCGTTTCTCGTCATCGCGATGATGCAGCAGGTCGAGCCAGGCCAGGCAGCGCCGTCGCTCGCTGTCGTCATCACGTTCGTCTCGGCCTATGGGCTGATGACGGCGTCGGCGGCGGTCCTCGCACGGGCTACGCTCAGCCTCTGGTTCCTCGCTCCTTCCGTGAAGTTCGCTCGCAACCTGATGGACGCTGTGCCGGAGGCAAGCTCGGGACGGGTGGACCCTGGCAGGCTCATCGGGACCGTCGAGGTCGCAAACGTGGTGTTCCGCTACGCCGGGGCCGAGGCGCCCGTCTTCGCGGGGCTGAGCTTGAAGGTGCGGGCAGGCGAGTTCATTGCGATCACTGGGCGGTCCGGAGCAGGCAAGACAACCCTTGTCCGCCTCCTCCTCGGGATGGAGGAGCCGAACGGCGGCGCCATCTACCTCGACGGGCAGGACCTCCGAGGGCTTGATACTGGGGCCGTGCGGCGGCAGGTCGCGACAGTTTTGCAATCGGGGCGCGTGGCGCCGGGTTCGCTTAGGGATGCCGTGCGTGGGCTGCTTCCCGCCGACGATGCGGCGGTGTGGGCGGCGCTGGAAGCCGCGGCGCTCGCCGCCGACGTGCGGGCGATGCCTATGGGCCTGGAGACGAACCTGACGGATGCCAACCGCGTTTTGTCCGGCGGGCAAGTGCAACGCCTGCTCCTCGCCCGCGCGCTGCTGCAGAAACCAGCGATCGTCATCCTCGACGAGGCGACGAGCGCGCTCGACAATCTCACCCAGGCCGCCACGATGCGGGCAGTCCGGACGATGGCCTGCACGCGGATCGTCATCGCGCATCGTCTCTCCACGATCCGGCACGCCGACCGGATCGTCGTGCTGGACGGCGGGCGCGTTGGTGAGGCCGGGACGTTCGACGAGTTGATCAGCCGGAAGAAGGGCCTCTTTGCCCGGCAATACGCCGGTGAGGCGCGCTGGATTGCGGGGGTCGGGCGATAGCATCGTTGCTTGACGTGCCGAAGGGGTGCTCAGCGACGAACTTGCAAGCGCAGCCGATCTTGGGGCCGCAGGACGGGCGGTCAATCCAGCTTTGGTTTGCGTCGCGCGACTATTCAGAGCGTGCTCAATGCACTTGGCGCGCGGGCCACCGCCGTATCACTTGCGCCGGAGGAATCGCGCTATGCGCAGGCCCTGGCCCTCAACCGGATCAACCGCCGCCCCAGAGCGATGCAGTCGCTGCGCGACACGCTGCGCGACACGCTGCGCCACCATGGGGCATGTCGGAGTCGGTTTCGGGAAATCCGTACCAAAGTGTTGGCTCTCGAAGTGCGGGTTTCGGGCGAGTGGGGTTCGAACCAAGGCGAGTGCCAGCCACGCTGCAACTGGCTTTTTTCCTCGGTTTTTGCGTTCCGTACAAAATTAGCCAAGTCTGCAGTCCGGAGAAAAAGCGCCGCTGAAGAGCGATTTTCGGGATTGTTGGCGTCTGCCCAGTCAACAGGTTGGCGCCATAAACCCCAGGAAACATGCCACTCAGTGCGTTGGTAGGTGAGGCGGAGAGTACGGATCGCATAGGAACTGGCGGAGGAAGTGCGGCTCGGTGCAAACGGTCTCTGTGCAGGTTTTCGCTCCGCTGCATTGAGGGGTGCATGCGTTTTCATGTTCATCGAAAATGCGAGGAGGGGGAAGAGGTGAGAACCACTTGTCTGACCAGGCCAACGCAGCACCGGAGAGTTCGGACGAACCGCCTTGCAAACCGGCACGCTATTCCGGTTGAAATCCTGAGCCTTCCAGCAGAATGCGAGCTCGCGCGACATCGCCCTCAATGAAGCGTGCGAATGCTTCCGGACCTTCGAACAGCGGCAAGGCCCCGATGCTCGCCGCTGAAGCGCGGAAGTCTGCATCGGCCACCACCGTTTCCAGCGCGGTCGCTAGACGTCGGAGAACATTCGGCGGCAGGCCGCGCGGCGCCCATACCCCGTACCACGACCGTATGGAAAGTTCCGGCATTCCAGATTCCGCTGCGGTCGGCACCAGCGGCGCGCCGGGCAGGCGCGCCTCAGATGTGACGGCCAGCGCCTTCAGCCGCCCGGCGCGCACCTGGTCCATCTGGCCAAGCCCGGCATCCACCATGAGCTGCACCGACCCACCAAGCAGGTCGGCAATCGCCGGCCCGGCGCCGCGGTAGGCGACGGTGGTGATGTTGGCCCTCGCCAAACGGTTGAATTCTAGGCTGGCAAGGTGGCCGGCCGACCCTTGGGAGGACAGCGCGAAGTTGAAGGCGCCCGGGTTCCGCCGCGCTGCCGCCGCCACCTCCTCTAGCGTGTTGCCGGGCACCGAGGGGTGGGCCAGCACCAGCAGTGGCGCTTCGCCCACACGGGCCACCGGCTGGAAGTCGCGCACCGGGTCATAGGGTGCCGCGCGCAGCACCATCCGCGCGAGGATAAAAATGCTGGCATTGAACAACAGCACCTGACCGTCAGGCGTGGCCTGGCGCACGTGTTCGCTGCCAATGCTGCCGGCGGCGCCGGCGCGGTTGTCGACGACAAGGTTGGCAGGCAGGTGGCGCTCTAGCCCGCGAGCGGTGAAACGGCCCATGGCGTCGGTCGCACCGCCTGGCGGGTAGGGCACTACAAGTCGGATCGGGCGGGTCGTGTCCTGGGCGAGCGATGCATGTGGCGCCAGGGCGGCAAGGGCCACTAGGGCGGTGCGGCGAGTGGGCATGGATGCGGGTCTTTCCTGCGGAAAGAGGTAAGCGAAAACGGCCAGGCTGACATAGTCAATGTGTTCGCTTGTCGAACGTTGAGGCCGCTGGCCGAACAGTTTGCGCGTGCCGCGTCGCCCCGCAAGGCTGCGTCGATCACACGGCCGAGGGACTTTCAATGCCGAAACTCACGCTTGCCACACGCGATCATCGCCGAGGCCGGCTCGACGAGATTGTCAAACGACTCGATCTTGATGCGCTCATCCTTTCCACGCCGGACTTCGTGGAATTCGCCACACAGCACGGTGTCACCGTGCAGGGCTGGGAGCGGCCCTTCGCGGTTGTGCTCTTAGCGGGCGGCGGCTCCTTTGCCATCTTCCCCGACATCTCCGGCAACAAGCTCCTGGCGCAGCAGGCCCGCGGCGACCTCTGGCTCGACCGCTGGACGCATTATGCCGAGATCCCGCGGTTGGAAGGCCGCCGCCAGCTGACGCCGCATTTCCCCGATATCCTGGCCGGGCTTCTAGTCGATGCCGGGCTCAGCCGCGGCCGCATTGGCGTCGATGCCGCGGCGCCGCCAATCGCCCGCGCCCTGGCCGCGCTGCCCGAGGCGCGAATGGTCGCCGCCGCCACCGCGCTGCGTGATGCTCGCCTGGTGAAGCACCCGGAGGAGATCGCTGCCATGCAGGCGGCCGCGGCACTGACCGATTTCGCCATCGCCCGCTATCGTGAGGAGATACGCCCCGGCCGTGTCCTGGGCGAGCTGGACCATGGCATTGCCGCGCAGGTCATGGCCCAGGCCGCCCGCGAGGTCCCAGGCGAGGATTTTCAGATCACCCGGTTCATGACACTGAGCGGTGCTGACAGTGCGGCACCGCATGGCGATGGCGCGGGCACAGGCGCCCAGGTGCTGGCCGATGCGGTCGCAACCGTCATTTGCAATGTCCGGCTCAATGGGTTGGGCATCGAGAACCAGCGATCCTTCCTCGTGGGAAACGTGGGGTCAGAGGCGGAGCGCGTGGCGCAGACTGCATTGGCCGCGACCGAGGCGGGCATTGCCGCCGCTTCCGCCGGCCGGCCACTGTCGGGTGTGGACGAGGCGGCGCAGGCGGTAATCGAGCGCGCAGGACTGGGGGCGCATCTGCTGCACCGCACCGGGCACGGCATTGGCGTCGCCACGCATGAATTCCCCGAGGATATGGCGTTCAACCCGCGTCCTCTGTTGCCGGGCGAGGTCATCGTGGTGGAACCGGGCATCTATGTGCGCGGCCTGGGTGGCTTCCGCTATGTCGATGTTGTGCCGATCAGCGACCCCGCCTCGGCGCCGTTGACCCGCGCGCCGCGTGACCGTGCCGCGATGACGATCCGCTGATGGCCAGGCCGGCGCCAAGTCGGGCTAGACTACGCGGCGATGCCGAAACCTCCCGCCTCGAGCCCGTCTCGCCGGGCTTCTGCCGAGACCGTCGCCGCGTTCGCTCGCGGACGGGCCGTGATCCGCGCTTTTGGCGCGGGCGCGGAGGCGCTGACGGTGAGCGAGGCCGCGGCGCGGGCAGGGATGACGCGGGCGGGTGCCCGGCGACTGCTGCTCACGCTTGTCGAGGAAGGCTATGCGACGCACGATGGCCGGCTCTACGCGCTGACGCCCCGGGTGCTCGAGCTGGGCTTCCGCTACCTTGCTGGCAAGCCGCTGTGGGGTGCCGCCACGCCGGTGCTGCGGCGGCTGGCGGAAGCATTGAACGAGACGGTCTCGGCCGGCGTCCTGGATGGCACGGATGTGCTGTACGTGCTGCGCGAAAATTCGGCGCGCAAGCTGCATTTCGGGCTGGGCGCCGGGTCACGTCTGCCCGCCCACGCCTCCTCGATGGGCATCGTGCTGCTCTCAGGGATGCGGCCTTACGAGCTGTCGGCGCTGCTACGACGGGCCGCGCCGCTCAAGGCGCTGACGGCGCTGACCCTGACCGATGTGGACGCTGTGAGGGCACTGGCAGCGGCCGCGGCGCGGGACGGCTTTTCCTATGTCAGCGGCACGGTGGACGAGGGCGTGGCCGGGCTCTCGGTGCAAGTGCGGGGTGTCGGTGGACGCATAGTCGCCGCGATCAACGTCAGCCTCTCGGTGCAGCGCGCTTCTCGCGCTCAGGTGCTGCGCCGTTTCCGCCCGGCCTTGGAAGGGGCTGCGGCGGAAATCGCCTGGGCGCTGCCGCCGCTCGATTGAAGGGTGGTGGACGGCCCGCGCGCACCAGGGCCGCGGGCGCAGCCTACGACGTCACCCATCCATCATGCATAGGAGACCAGCCATGACATCAGGCCGCCGCACCCTTCCGCTCGGCTTCGCCGCCATCCTGGCGGCGACCAGAGGTCAGGCACAGACGCCTGCCTCGCCTGCCGCGGGCTACCGCGCCCACGCGGTGCGTACTCCGGACGGGCTGAGCATCGCCACCCAGGAATGGGGCAATCCGGCAGGACCAGAGATCTTGTTCATCCACGGCTACTCGCAATGTTTCCTGTCCTGGGCGAAGCAGACAGGCGATGCCGACCTGCTTCGCGAATTCCGGATCATCACCTACGACCTGCGTGGCCATGGCGGCTCGGACAAGCCGCTGGACGGCGCGCGCTACAAGGACGGGCCGGCCTGGGCTGCGGAGATGCAGGTGGTGATGGAGACGACGGGCCTGCGCCGGCCGGTGGTGGTGCCTTGGTCGTATGGCGGCCGGGTCATCGCGGATTATCTCAACGCCTACGGCCCGGGGAGGCTGGCAGGAGTGAACTACGTGGGTGCGGCGGTAAAGGCAGGCCCGCCTTTTGCCGGCACCGAGGTAGTGCCTCTGCTGGGCGGGATGGTGCGGCCGGAGGCCGAGCAGAACATCGCCTCGACCCGTGCATTCCTGCGCGCTTGCTTCCAGCGCCAGCCGGCGGCCGAGGATTTCGAGACCATGATAGCGTTCAACATGCTCTGCCCCTGGCAGGCCCGCGCCGGCATGAATGGCCGCGCCCTCGACATCGACGTGATGATGCGCAGCCTTCGGCTGCCCGTGCTCGTGACGCATGGCCGGCAGGACCGGCTATGGACTCCCGCCATGGCGGAGCACACGGCCGCGCTGGTGCCGGGGGCACAGCTATCGTTTTACGACGGCGTCGGCCATTCAACCTTCTGGGAGGATGCCCCACGCTTCAATCGCGAACTGGCGGAATTTGTAAGACGGGCGAGCCGTACGTGAGCACGGCCGAGGATCCAGTCCTCGCGCGGCTCGGTGTCGCGGGGCTGGCGGGGCCGCTGGCAGTCCGTTCACCCATCGACAGCGCACTGCTCGGCCAGGCGCCTTTGGAAGGCGCCACCGGGATGGGGTGGGCGATTGGGCACGCAGCCGAGGCTTTCCCCGCCTGGCGCAATGTGCCCGCGCCGCGGCGGGGCGAGCTGGTGCGCTTGCTGGGCGAGGAGCTTCGGGCGGCCAAGGCCGATCTCGTGCGCCTGATCACGCTGGAGGCGGGCAAGATCCTCTCGGAGGGCCTCGGCGAGGTCCAGGAGATGATCGACATCTGCGACTTCGCGGTCGGCCTCTCGCGCCAGCTTCATGGTCTGACGATCGCCACCGAACGCCCAGGCCATCGGATGATGGAGACCTGGCACCCAATAGGGCCCGTGGGCGTCATCACCGCCTTCAACTTCCCGGCCGCTGTTTGGGCGTGGAATGCCACGCTGGCACTGGTCTGCGGTAACCCGGTGGTGTGGAAGCCCTCAGAGAAGACGCCGCTGACCGCGCTCGCCTGCCAGGCGCTGTTCGAACGGGCCGCAGCGCGTTTCGGCGTCGATGCGCCAGCCAACCTGTCGCAGGTGGTGGTCGGCGCGACGGCAGCGGGCGAGGCGCTGGCTGCCGATCCGCGCGTGCCGCTGGTATCGGCTACTGGCTCCACCCGGATGGGCCGGGCGGTGGCGCCGGTTGTGGCCGCGCGGTTCGGGCGGGCGATGCTCGAACTGGGCGGCAACAACGCGGCGATCGTGACGCCCTCGGTCGATCTCGACCTGACGCTGCGGGCCATCCTCTTCGCCGCGGCGGGAACGGCAGGGCAGCGCTGCACGACGCTGCGGCGCATCATCATCCACGCCGATGTCGCCGACGACCTACTGCCGAAGCTCCGAATGGGCTATGACCGCATCGCAGTGGGCGACCCGCGTGACCCCGGCACGCTGGTCGGGCCACTGGTGGACCACGCCGCGTTTGTGGCCATGGGCGCGGCGCTGGAGGCGGCCCGTGCCGCCGGCGGTACGGTGCATGGCGGCGGGCGGTCCTCGTAGGCGGCTGGCAGGAGGCGTACTATATGCGTCCCGCCTTGGCCGAGATGCCAACCCAGGCGGAGACCATGCGGCAGGAGACCTTCGCGCCCATCCTGCATGTGCTGCGCTACCGCGACCTGGCAGAGGCCGTGGCGTTACAGAACGGCGTTCCGCAGGGCCTGGCCTCCTCCATCTTCACCACCGACCTGCGGGAGGCCGAGCGCTTCCTCTCCGCTGCCGGTTCGGATTGCGGCATCGCCAATGTGAATATTTGCCCCTCGGGTGCTGAGATCGGTGGTGCTTTCGGCGGCGAGAAGGAGACCGGCGGCGGGCGCGAGAGCGGTTCGGACGCTTGGCGGGCCTACATGCGCCGCGCCACCAACACGATCAATTATTCCGACGCGCTGCCGCTGGCGCAGGGAGTGCGCTTCGATGCAGCCTGATGGGATCTTCGACGGCATGGTGAGTCCGGTCACAGGCGGCGGCTCTGGCATCGGCGCTGCGCTGTGCCGTTGCATCGCCTCACCGGGCCGGGGTTTTCTGGTGCATACAGGGTCCAATCGCGCCAATGCCGAAAGGGTGGCGGAGGAGCTACGAGGGGCCGGTGCCACCGCCGCCATCCATGTCGCCGATTATGCTGCCGACCCGGGCGCCGGCGCCGCCACGGTGGCGGAATGCCTGGCGCGGTTTGGCCGGCTCGACCATCTCGTCCACCTCGCCGGCTATGCCGACAGGGCGCCGCTGGGTGCGCTCACCGCTGAGGGGTTCGAAGCCTCGCTCTCGGCCAATCTGCGCGCGTTCTTCTATCTGCTGACGGCGGCGCTGCCCGCCCTCCGCGCGGCGCCGCCGGGCACGGCACGAGTGGTCGCGGCCGGCTCCTTCCTCGGCCATACCGCGCGCTTCGGGCCTGACCTGTCCTTTCCTGCCACTTCGGCCTCCAAGGCCGGGCTGGTGGGGCTGGTGCGGTCGGCGGCGATGCAGTTGGCTGCCGAAGGCATCACGGTGAACGCCGTAGTGCCCGGCTTCATCCGCAAGGGCGAGGGCCAGCATACCTCGCTCGACGCCGCGGCGCGCGCCCGTTCCGCATCCGTCAGATCACTCGGGTAGCGCAGCTTGCTGCGGTCATACCGAGCCCGGTTCTCCGTCGTCCACATCAGCCGTCCCCCGGCGAAGCGTCCAGCGCCAAGTGAAGCATAGGAGACTCAACCGATTCAAGATATTCCGAGACAGACACTGAGAGATTGGCGGCGCCAAGCCTCGCAATGGATACAGGCGCCCGGCTGCGGGCCTAGCCGACTATGTGGAGTACTATATAGGGAATGAACGCAGCTATGACCCCAAAGCTACCCAGCCAAAGGGCTTGGGGTGAGCCCGGCGCTTACCTGTTCGCGCAAACGCCCCTTCAAACCTGCTGGTCTTAAAAGGCGCCTACCTACTCTTCGGCGATCTGGGAGTGCTGCCCTCGCGCTACGGCGTGAGCGAAAGCGAGCAGAGCGTGACGTCGGCGCGGATCAACGATGGTTTGGTAAACCTCGACCAGTTCGACAAGAGAGTCAGCATCGGCGCCAATCTGGCTTCTCGTCGGGACATCGGCCTCTGGTCGGCTGGCAGCGGTGCCCATCAGCACCTCGGGCCGGACATGGAGCGCCGTCGCGATAGCAATGAGGCGACTGGCAGCAACGCGGGTGGACCCCGTCTCGTAACGATGAAATTGCGCCCCGGTCACGCCCACGATCTTAGCGATCTGTTTTTGCGTCAGGCCCAGATCGCGGCGCAATCTTTTGATCCGGCTGCCTACATGTGCATCATCAGCGGTAGGGGAGCGGTTGTTAACAGACGGGGGAGAAGGCTCTGCCTCTACCGCTGGCACCGAGACAGGCGTCTTGATCTGCAGGCCCGCACTGGCGGAAAAATGGCCGGTCCGCATGCTTTCGCCTACGATACCCGGTGTCGCCTGTTGCCTACCGGAAACCATTCTGGCGAGACCACTTACGGGGGGGGGCTTCAATAGTCCCGACATCATCAAATTCCTTTTAATAGGATAATTTTGCGTCGAGAGACGCTGGATTTAGCCAGGCGTCTTCGATATCTATTTATTTACTAATTTATCAAAAATTAGCAACCTTAATTTTTAGATTTTATGTCAAAAATACAAATATTATTTGTTTTCTGCCCGATATCGCATCCAATCGAATTGTTGCAGTCCCTGGATCTGGCCAGAAACTCCCTAGTGATTGTCAATCGGGGGCTGGCTTGAAGAAATCGGGCGGAGCAGACCGGGCGGGGGGTGTTAACCTTCCCCCCCCAATTTTGGCGCTTCGCCGCACGTAACAGCCAAGTGGGTGGGTAATACCAATCCGCTCAGACACTGACACGCGCCCATTCGCGTGTTCCGATGGATCGGATGCGGTCTGGATCGTTGATCAGGAAGTGCCAGGCAGCGACGCATGCTTCGACGATGGCGTCGTA
>Ga0105048_10008196_pt1 | contig 16750 bp, 14 predicted proteins | sample MAT05_FD_78382 | JGI IMG/M metagenome (GOLD analysis project Ga0105048, IMG submission 78382) | Freshwater microbial communities from Lake Fryxell liftoff mats and glacier meltwater in Antarctica - MAT-05 | ecosystem: Environmental > Aquatic > Freshwater > Ice > Liftoff microbial mat | place...
ATTGCGCCAATGCTTCCCCATCGCCTAACAATGTATTGTCGATCGCTGTAAAAATCGCTCGTCTAGGATATTTTCCTTTCTTAAGTAATAAGGCTGGCTTGGGCAAAGGCTCTTTGTGCAATATAAATGGTTGAATCTTTTGCAGGTACGTTCGAGCGTGGGCATCCCATGAATAGAATTTAGCAACATTCTTTAAGCCATTTTCTGAAAACTGCTGCCATAGAGCCGCATCTTCTAGAATCTTTAATAGAGCTTCAGCGATCGCCTCACTATTTAAAGGATCGACCAATAATCCATTGCCGCAATTACCAATAATATCTACGGGCCCCCCATTTTCTGTGGCTACTAATGGTAATCCACTTGCAGATGCTTCTAATAGTGTCAATCCAAATGGTTCAGTGAGGGCAGGGTTCACAAAAACTCCTTTGGAAGCAGCCGCTAAACGATAAATATCAGCAACCTCGTCAGAACTATGATGCTTTGGTAAAGCCACTAACCCATATAAATCATAAGAATCAATTACCAATAACAACTCAGTTAAAACATTTTGAGCACCTTCATTGAGTTCGCGAATGTCATCTCGATTGCCTGCAATAATCACTAAATTTGCTAATTCCTGCAAACGAGGTGATCGACCATAGGCTTCTAAAAGAGAAACGATATTTTTCCGCTCGTCGGGGCGAGATAATGCCATAATAATTGGCTTACTGGGATCATTTAAAAACTTTTTGAGAACATTCTGAAAACTGCGATCGCCATCGCCATCAGTAGGAGGATAAAACTGCTTTAAATCAGTTCCTGGTGGAATAATCGCCATATTCTCTGGCGTATAATAATCGTAAAGTTCATATTGATCTTCAATTTCATTGCGAGTACTGGTAATCACTAAATCAGCATTACTTAATGTATCTTCTTCAGCACTAATCCTTTGAAGCATGTGATAGCGCTCTTCTATCTGTTCCATCGTCATACCAGAAGCCAGCAAACGTCGAAACTTATCCCGCCCCAGAGAGTGACCAGTATGGATCAGTGGTAAACCAGTTAAATGAGAAAGGCGCACTCCCACGTATCCAGCATCGGCATAATGACTGTGGAGAATATCGGGAAGACGAGGGCGACTGAGTAACCAGTCAAACAAGCGATCGGTAAACCCATCAAGATGGCTCCACAATTCTTCTTTGGGAATATAACCTTCGGTTCCTGTTTCAATCCTAACGATCTGCGAATTTTCTGATAGAACTTCACTCGTAGCCCCATAATCAGCATCTACAGCATCGTCAACGATCAACCTAGTGACCAAATCAACTTGTTCTACATTCGGCTGTTTAGCTAAAGCTTTAGTTAGTTCTACAACATATTTTGTCTGCCCTCCAGTATCAGCGTCACGCCCTAGTTCAAGATTACTACCTCTAATCAGCCCATGAATACTGATTATTAAGATATACAAGGGCTTGTTGTCGTGAGAGGTTTCGTTGTTAATGTTCTTAGACATAGTCAAATATATTTAACAGTTCAGCTTCATTCTTTGGAATATTTTAGAAAAAGATATTTGTAATTGCTCAACCTCGGAAAATCAACAAAAAACAGCATTCGTAAAACCAAGTTTTTACTGATTTTCATTATAATTTAGTATTTAAAACAGCAATATATCATTTTTTAATAAGAATAAAATCATTTAGTTATTTTTTATGTATTAATTAAAATGGCTGAAACCCTTATTTCTTCTAGTTTGAGCAGGTACTCCCTTCCCACCAAATAATTAGCGTTGCGGCGCTTCGCGCCGCAACGCTAATTATTTGGTTTTAATATCTAATCTTTCACTGGGAAAGGAGTACAAAAAAAAAGACATAGCAGCGATTTCACATTTATTTCTGTCTAAGCCTTACTTTTGTTTCCCAATAAGTCTAATCAATGATTCAATCTACATTAATTTTGCTAATACATTTAGCTAATGCCTTAATAAGGCGTTGATTTTCACTTTCTAATCGGACTGCAACTCGGAAGTAGCGATCGCCCAATTCGGGAAAGCTCAAACAATCACGAATAAGAATCTGATCGATTTCTAATAATTGTTTTTGTAAAAGAGAACCTGCAATTTTTGTTTCCACTAATAAATAATTTGCCGCATTTGGTAATGGATTTAAACTTGATAGCGCGGATAAACCTGTAAATAACTGTGATTTAGCACGCTCTAGCCAAGCCCATGTCTGTTGTTGAAAATCTATATCTTCTAAAACTGCAATTCCTGCCGCCGCTGCCAAAGCATTGACGCACCAAGGATCTCGCCATGCTTGCCAACGCGCTAAACGCTCAGGATGAGCGATCGCATAGCCTAGTCGCAACCCTGGCAAACTATAAAATTTGGTAAGCGATCGCAAAATCACTAAGTTGGGATGTGAGGGAACTAGGTCGATCAAACTTTGCTGTATTTCTGGCGATAGAAAATCCATAAACGCTTCATCAATCACTACCAAAGCAAACTGCTCAAGGTAAGGCAAAAGACTATTTTTAGAAAACAAATATCCTGTAGGGTTATGAGGATTATTGATTAATATTCCTTTAGTATGAGAATTTTGGATATCTGGAAGTTCTGAACTAAAACAGAAATATTCATTTTTAGATTCATTTCTAGATCGAAGCGAGCACGTTTCTACTTCACAATCAAAAGCTTTGAGCGCGCGATAATAATCTGTAAAAGCTGGCGTAAATAATACGGTTGCCGATAGATGCGAAAGGTCGCGCCCCACCCAAGTTAATAGCTCTGCCACGCCATTTCCTGGCAATATCCAATCAGAGGAAAGTTGATGAAACTTGCCAATTGCTTGTCTAAGTAATCCATAGTCTGGATCAGGGTAATGATTGAGATCGGTTAAATGGGATTGAATAGCGGCGATCGCTGATTTTGGAGGTCCCAGAGGATTAATACTAGCCGAAAAATCTAAAATATTTTCTGGTGCAGCACCAGCAATACTCGAAGCCCACTGGCGATTTCCCCCATGAATTGGACGTGAGCGATCAGTTGCTTGCATAATTTTTATCTCAGTTGCGTCTATTGCGCTAAATGGACGATTTTGCGAGATTTTTATTATTACTTAAGGATTGCGAATTGAATTACTTATGTGATCCAAAATCAAGCTTTGAGTCACACAAGTTATAGGAATACAGGTTAAGCTAGGATTAATCATCGCTTCTTACGTCACAATCTATGCTACGAATTGTCACCCAGAGAACTGAAGCAGAATCCGAAATTAAGCGGATTTGCGATCGCATTTATGACGATCAGATGATCCACAAAGAAGCTACTGTCACCGAAATCATTCAAACGGTTAAGCGCAAAGGAGATACAGCTCTCTTGCATTACACCTCTGAGTTTGATAATCAGGACTTTACAGCCTCGGAGTTGCGTGTAAGTGGATCAGAACTTGATGCTGCTTACCAGCAAGTCAAAGGCGATTTGCTCAAAGCGATCGAGATGGCTCATAAACGCATCGAAGAATTTCATAAAATGAATGTGCCAAAAAGCTGGGTGCATTTTGGTGACAAAGACGTAGTGTTAGGTAAGCGCTATACGCCTGTCGATGCGGCAGGGCTTTATATACCTGGCGGAAAAGCGGCTTATCCCAGTACGGTATTGATGAATGCTGTACCTGCGCGAGTTGCTGGGGTTAAACGCATTGTCATGGTGACTCCTCCTGGGCAAGAACGCACGATCAATCCTGCAATTTTAGTAGCGGCGCAAGTAGCTGGTGTAGAAGAAATATATCGTGTCGGTGGGGCACAGGCGATCGCTGCTTTGGCTTACGGCACAGAAACTATTCCCAAGGTCGATGTGATCACTGGACCTGGAAATATTTATGTAACTCTTGCCAAAAAACAAGTATTTGGACGTGTCGGTATCGACTCGATCGCCGGGCCTTCTGAAGTTTTAATTATTGCCGATGCTAGCGCGAATCCTACCTATGTGGCTGCTGATATGCTTGCCCAAGCTGAACATGATCAGATGGCGGCTTCAATCTTAATCACTAATGATTCACGCCTCGCTAATCGTGTCGCTGAAGAAGTAAATCGGATGCTCGAAAATCATCCCCGTCGATTGATGACAGAGAAGGCGATCGCGCATTATGGATTAATCGTAGTGGTCGATAGCCTCCAAACTGCTGCTGAGCTATCAAATCAGTTTGCACCCGAACACCTTGAATTAGAAGTTGAAGAACCTTGGCAATTGATTGACCAAATTCGTCACGCGGGGGCGATTTTTATCGGGCATTCTACCCCTGAAGCAGTTGGAGACTATCTCGCGGGACCAAATCACACCTTGCCCACTTGTGGGGGGGCGCGGTATTCGTCGGCTCTGGGAGTCGAGACATTTTTGAAGCATTCAAGTTTAATTCAGTACAGTCCTGAAGCCTTAAAAGAAGTGTCTGGCGCGATCGCTTTACTAACAGAAGCCGAAGGTTTGCCCTCTCACGGTGACTCCGTAAGATTAAGATTACAAGATCTGTAACAGCTATGGTTATTGCTAATTCCTCACCAACACTAACAATTCTCGAAAATGGCGATCGCCTAAATCGCGTTGAATTTGAGCGCCGTTATACCACCTCAAAAATCAAAAAAGCAGAACTTATCGAAGGACTCGTATACGTGGCATCTCCCTTACGCTTTACCCCTCACGCTAAACCACATAGCCAAATTATTGGTTGGCTGATTACATATCAAACACTAGTTGCTGGATTAGAAGTTGGTATCGAGCCAACAGTTCGTCTTGATGATGATAATGAACCTCAACCAGATGCCGTGTTATTTAGGTTAGGGGGTAATGCTCAAGTCGATATGGATGGTTATATTACGGGCGCACCCGAACTAATTGTGGAAATAGCGGCAAGTACCGTTTCCTATGATTTACATGCTAAAAAGCGATCTTATGAACGCAACGGCGTAAAGGAATACATTGTCTGGCGGACGTTAGATGAGCAAATCGATTGGTTTGTTTTAGAAAATGGGGAATATGTAAACTTATCTCCTGATACCGCAGGAATTATTCATAGTCTTGAATTTGAAGGATTACGGCTAAATGTATCCGCCCTCTTAAGTGGTGATATGTCAACAGTTCTCAAAACATTGCAATGTACATACTAAAGCGTTTAATATTTCCCTACGACACTAATGGTTGTTGATAATGGATGTTTTAATTGAGTCAACCAAAAGGTTTGAAAAAGATATTGCCAAACTAAGTGAGCGTGAGAAGGAAACAGCTATTAGAAAAATTAATGGTTGTGCTGAACTTTTCATAATCGATAAACCCAATGTATACCGTAAGTTGAAGCCTTTACGCATACATCTTAATAGTTATGATTCCTCACTCTACACAATGAAAATTTCTTTAAAACTCATAGTAGTTTTGACTATTGACGAAGACCCAATTTTTGGACAAGTTATTCTCACTCTTTTTCGTCTAGTCACACATGATGATTTTAATAATGCTTATCAAGGTGTAGTTGAGTCTTTGTACCAAGATATGCATCATCAAGAGAGAGAAATCGTTCTGGTTTAAGCTTTTTTATGGCACAAACTATTACGCCCTGTTGTGATGAGCATGGCATTATCTACGAAGCCATGAAGATCCTGCCCACCAATGAACTCAAGGTTTGTTTTCTAGAAGCTTTATCAGAACTCGAAGACAATGAGTGCCACCGAACTAGAAAATTTCCAAAGACAAGGCTGCATAAGGTAACAGGCGTAAAGCAAGCTATTTACCGTGCTGATATCGATAAAATTTCTGGTTGGCGGCTTCATGTTCAATATATAAACGGTCAAATTCATCTCAAAGACATTATTGAGGGGCAGAAACATGACAATGTACTTGATACTCCCTTCCCACCAAATAATTAGCGTTGCGGCGCGAAGCGCCGCAACGCTAATTATTTGGTTTTAATATCTAATCTTTCACTGGGAAAGGAGTATCATAAAATCCAAAAAGTCAAGATACGAATAGAAAGCTTTTACCCACGCATCAGCGCGTGGATAAAAACTTAAAAGCCGATTACTTTGGCAACGCTAGTAATGTTTGGGTCAATACCTTTGTGTAACTTGGATTCGGCACAGGCGATCGCTGTATCAGGATCTTTAATACCATTACCCGTTAATACACAGACAATCGTTGCTCCTGAAGGAATTTGTTCACTGATCTTCAGCAACCCTGCCACAGAAGCAGCACTGGCTGGCTCACAGAAAATCCCCTCTTCACCTGCTAAGAACTTATAAGCTGCCAAAATTTCAACATCGGTGACACTATGAAAAGTACCATCACTCTCTTCCCGTACCTTTAAGGCTTTTGCCCAGTTCGCAGGATTACCAATTCTGATCGCTGTAGCAATCGTTTCAGGATTTTCAAAAATTTTGCCTGTTACCAATGGTGCAGCACCAGACGCTTGAAAACCCATCATGCGCGGTAATTTAGTAGATTTACCTGACGCATAATATTGTGAAAATCCCATCCAGTAAGCAGTGATGTTACCAGCATTGCCCATCGGAATGCACAGCCAGTCAGGAGCATCACCAATCGCCTCAACTAGTTCAAAGGCTGCGGTTTTTTGCCCTTCTAGACGATATGGATTGACGGAATTAACCAGCGTAATTGGGAATTTATCGGACATTTCCCGTACGATTGTTAGAGCTTGATCAAAGTTGCCATTGATGGCAATTACTTCCGCCCCATAGATCAACGCTTGACTGAGTTTACCGATCGCAATTTTGCCATCAGGAATTAATACAAATGCTTTTAGTCCACCACGCTTAGCATAAGCTGCGGCAGCCGCTGAGGTATTGCCAGTACTGGCACAAATTACTGCCTCAGAACCATTTTCCTTAGCCTTAGATATCGCCATCGTCATGCCGCGGTCTTTAAAGCTGCCAGTTGGATTAAGCCCATCATATTTCAGCAAGACTTTGATATTACGACCGAGCCTTTGACTCAAGGCGATCGCAGGAATTAGCGGAGTATTGCCCTCATGCAAAGTCACAATCGGCGTTTTGTCTGTCACGGGCAAATAATCCGCATAGCGACATATCAGTCCAGGCCAACCATTAGGAACTGTAGAGGCAGGGTAAAGATCGAGACGAGTATCAATCACGCTTTCTTCTGTCTAATAAAAATTTATAAATTATTAAACCTAGTTTAACTCTTAGTTGAAGCGATCATCAAATTATCTAGAGAGGGCTTGCATTACAAGCCACCTCTACATAATTGAAAAATAATTTGAAAATGTTTAAGAGATCGCCGTCTTAAAATATCGATTGAGTAACCCATCAACCTGTGATGGTTTTACATAACTGTGTTTATCCTTATTAGGCATGACTACCAAATTGGGTGCTTGTTTGCATTGCTTTTGACATCCCGTTTTTTGGATCTGTACCCGATCGCTCAAGCCGCGATCGTGCAATTGCTCTTCCAATCGCTGATAAACTTCTTTACCGCCATGCTGCCAACAGTCTGATTTCTGGCAAATTAAAATACAAGCTGGTTTTTCCTTTTTCTTAGCGATCGCTGTTTCCGTAGTTTCCGTATTAACTATCTCAGTCCGTGAAGTATTCGCTGGATTAGCATTACAAAAAGATGATGCTTCGAGCTTAAGAATTCCTTTTTTGCGATCTAGAGTTTGAGTCCCTTTAATCTGCAACCAAGAACCAACAGCTAAATCTGGATCAAAATTTTGACTTAACTCTTTGGACAACTTCACCCGATACTCTTGAGTAGCGATCGCTACTCTTAAATATTTAATTCTGTAGCCATCTTTGAGAATCACCCCTAAAAATTTTGCTACGATCTGAAAATCGGCTAATTGATCTAATAATTTAGACATAGATCTATACCAAATTTGACTTGAATAATTTTTATAGTTGGGATTCAGTTAACTGATGGCTTTTCCCAACAGCTTTTTAATAATTTTACCAAATCTCCCTTAGAGCTTGTCATCCGCCTAACCACAGTCCAAACTTGAATTAGATCATTAGGACTAGAGATTTCAACGCTTACGAGTTGATGAGTAAAGCATTGAGAGGGAATATCTAACTCCTGCAAACGATGATAAATATCCCATCTTTCAGAACCATTAATAGAAATTACCTGACTGCTAATCAGGTTTAAATTGGTTGAGTTCATAGCTAACTTGAAGACAGTATTGATAATTAGTGGCAATAATCTAGTTACATATAGATTAACTCATAAATGCAATTAATTATCAATTAGATTTATCAATTAGATTTAGTAACTAGATTTGATTCTTTTGAAATCACTATCTAAACATGACAACAATGCAATCTACTTTGTCCATTTAGCTAGTGTTTGAGGCTTTTATGGGATTAAAAACATGTTGCGTTTTTTAGCTTGTCAGGATAGCCAAATTTGCCTACCCTGACTTTTAGATAAAAAGGGGAAGACTTAACTAATGCACTAAATCTGATACACTATTGACATTGTGACTTCAACTTGCTTTTCTTAATTTCACATCAGTATTTTAGATATATTCCAATACTTATATATATTTAAAGCTTGAATAATCCTAAAGAAGTAATCATGTGCAGTGCGTAGCACCGGCTATCATTACCCAAAAATCATTATCTCTTTATCTTTAACAAAGCCTGAACTACACAAGAATATAAAGAGATAAAAGAAGATTGAGAACAGCAAAGTGACTTTACATAAAAACTTTCTACTCACAGGAAATACTATCATGGCTACTATCCAAGGTCTATTGCGCTCATTTGGCGAAGTTTCTGACAATCCAGTAATGCTCGACAAAACTGTGACAACTCCCGTGTGTGAAGGGCTAAATGCAGTATTAGCAAGCTTTCAAGCGCTCTATTTACAATATCAAAAGCATCATTTTTTGGTTGAAGGTTCTGAATTCATTTCTTTGCATGATTTTTTTGAAGATGGACTAAAATCAGCACAAGGTTATGTCCATGAGGTAGGCGAACGCATGAATGGTCTAGGTGGTATACCCGCTGCGAGCTTTGCTAAACTTGCCGAGCTATCTTGCATTGAGCAAGAACCAGAAGGTATGTATGACTGCCGTACGATGGTTGAACATGATCTTGCCGCTGAGCAAGCAATTATTCAACTATTGCGTCGTCAAGCCGCTCAAGCCGAAAGTTTAGGCGATCGCGCAACCCGTTATCTCTATGAGATGATTCTTTTAAAAACCGAAGAGAGAGCTTATCACCTTGATCATTTTCTCGCTTCAGATAGCCTAACCATGTCATTTGTCGGTAAGTAAGTTACAGCGCTTTGCGAACAAACGAACCACAATATCTTTATAAAAGCCCCGCACTTGTCGCTTCTTGGGGAGGCTTTTATAAAAAATCTGGGTTTGGTTTCATCGCAAAGCGCTGTAAGTGCGTTCTACATTAGTGTGTAGCAATTGGTAAAGCTGGAATTGATGGTTGATATTCTAGTTTTTCATGTTCAATGACAAAAACATTGGAGTAGAGATGCGCCACAATCTCTTGTCCTTGCTGAGTCAGCGATAAATAATACAAAGCATCTTTAACAAATGGATATACATTTGTCCAATAGAACTTAGGATAGTTGCGACGTAAATCTCCTGGATGAGCATATCCGAGTGCTGTATTTACCCCCGTTTCCTCAAACTCATAAAACAAAGCGCCAATTTTTTTTAGATAACGTGGATCGCTGAGTTGTCCGATTAAATCTGCTGATCGTACGAGTCCTGCATAATGCGATGTATCTTGATGATCGCCAGTTTTGGGTACAGGAAACCTTGTCAATTCAATATTACGACAAATCTTCTCAGCCTTAATCAAAGAATGATTAGCAAAGCGCTGATTAACAAATAGCTTGGCGCGATCAACATGATAGGGAGTTAGTCCAGCATCAGAAGCACCTGGAGGAAGCTCCACCATGCTTTCACCGACCCCAGTCGCAAACTTGCCATTCCCATCCTGAAGGCAAACTCCTTTTACATAGCCAATATCATGGCACACCAGAGAAATAATGTAATGTAACCAATCTTCAGGAGATACTCGCCCCTCGCGAATATGCTTGCCGCGCAAAATTTCTTGCCCGACTAAAGTTACTAATATCGTATGTTCAACGTTGTGATAAAGCGCATCGCTATTAGCGATATTTTCGAGAGCCATATTTCCAGCCCAACCGATAATATCTTCATAGTCATGTAGATAGCCGCCATAGGTACGGCGATATCCTAGCTTTAGTTGTTCAACAAAATTACTGATTAGAAGTTCAGTTGCATTAAACATAAATCTGCGTATGCCTATGTAAAATCTAATCTAAATAATAAGCCCAACTTTTGTTTTTGAAGCGATCGCGAGTAAAGTTCTTAGAAAGTAATGCAGTGCAAAGCCCGTGATATAGATATCGGTAGATGTTGAAGCAAAAAGTACTATATGAGTAATATTGTTAAAGTAGTATTATTGGGTTGATGAATTTTACTCCTAAATATTAAATATGCTTCAATACTTTGCTAAGCGTTTGTTGCTGCCTATCTCTATCACATTGGTAGTAGCTTCATGCCAGCAGCCTAGTGCTACAACTACAACTCCTGCAACATCAATAGCTGCTTCAGCCTCAATTTCACCTACAGTTACTCCCTCAGCTAGTCCTTCAGCAACTGCATCTACCACAGCTTCAGAAACTCCTAAAGCAGATAGTTCTGCTGCTTCATCGCCTAAGACCAAAGATGTTGATGCCTTTATCAAGCAGAATGCTGAATATAAGGAAATGTATGATGCAACTGATGGCATAAAGTACGTCGGTCTAGTGGAAACCGAAACCTGCAAAGCTTTGGATCAAGGTGTTCCTTTCGCGACCCTGATTGATGCCCTAGAAAAAGAGTTTGATAAGCAAGGAAGTTCGATGCCTGCGGATAAACTTAACAAGTTGAAGGAGTACACAGGTTTTGTGGTGGGGTCTAGTGTGGCGATCGCTTGTCCTCAACACGCAGATAAAATTAAAAAATAATCATTTCCGCAATTAGGATGGATGGCGTAAAGCAATATTCATCCTAATGCTAAATCTAAAAATATGTCTGATAGTTGGATTGCAAATCTTAAATACGACGAGAAAGGATTAATTCCTGCGATCGCTCAAGATTATCAAGATGGCGAAATTTTGATGATGGCTTGGATGAATCGTCAAGCACTAGAATTGACGGTTGCAACTGGTGAGATACATTACTGGAGCCGTTCGCGTCAAGAGCTATGGCACAAGGGCGCGACTTCTGGACATATTCAAAAGCTTAAAAAACTATATTACGACTGCGATCACGATGTGATCTTGGTCAAGATTGAGCAAATTGGCAATATTGCCTGCCATACGGGTGAGAGAAGTTGTTTTTTTACAGAAGTTACTCTTTCATGAAATAAGGCTTACAGTAGATTGAGAACAAACCAAACCCAGATTTTTTGTAAAACATGGCGCGCTTCGCACGCTTTATTTTATAGTGATTAGCGAACTAACTTTATTGACTAGTTCTAATGTCGAGAAACCTTTGGTGAGATAATCGGTTGCGCCGAGACGACTTGTTTCTCGTGACCATTCTTCAGCCAGACGGGATGAGATCACAAGGATCGGCATATTAAATCCAGCTTGGCGACAGCGATCAATAAGAGTAAATCCATCCATACGGGGCATCTCAATATCCGTAATTAGCAATGCAGGTGGATTGTGTCGTTGTAGCCATAGCCAAGCTTCCATACCATCTTCACAAGTAGTAATTTCATATCCCTGTGGTGATAAGCTGCTTTCAATGCGACGGCGCATCAGAGCTGCGTCATCAACTACTAAAATTTGGCGATCGCTAGATGAATCGAGGAAAGATGCACTTGATCGAGAACTAATTGTAATTAAGTCAGTCTGAGATGCGAATAAAGCTTCAACAAATGAGAGAGCATCAATAACGGGAATAAGTTTACCATCAGGCATCAAGCTCATGCCGATCAGACCGATCGGAGCGATAAGAGGCGATGGAATCGGGTTGACTAATAAATCGCTCTGTCCAATTAACGTATCCGCAATTAGCCAAACTCCAAAATCACCTTCAATTTGCTTGGTGCGTATAGCGATCGCAGATGGTAAAAGTGGTTTTGTTTCAGTTTGTCCTTGCCAATATTGAGTAAGATTGATCGCTGGTACTGTCCTCTTTTCTTCGCGGACTTCAATTGTATAATCAGCGCGTTCGGTCATTTGCCAGAGTAAACTCTCAACTAAAGTAGTTGTGTAAATTTCAGAAGTGGGAACCGCAAAAGTGCGATCGCCCGCCTGCAAAAGCATACAACGTACAAATAAATGTGGGACAGGAATCTGAATTGTAAAAGTTGTTCCTTTCCCAACTTGAGAGGCGAGGTTTAACTTTCCATTCATTAAGGCAACTTGACTAGCTACCACATCCATTCCCACACCGCGACCAGAAATATCGCTAACCACTTTAGCTGAAGTAAAACCTGATTGACATATTACGCTGAGTAGGCGTTCCGTTGTACTGGTATCAGTGAGCAATAATCCTTTAGATTTGGCAATCTGACTAATGTGATCGGGGTCAACTCCTTTACCGTCATCACGAATACTAAGATCAAACATACTACCGCGCCGTTTGAGAGCCAGCTCAATTTTCCCCTGTATTGGTTTGCCTAACTTCTCCCGTTCAGTAGCATCTTCCAGCCCATGATCATAGGAATTACGCAGTAAATGTAATAGAACAGGTTCTAAACTGCGAAGTGTACCTGCATCTAATTCCAGTTGTTCACCAATGATTGTCAACTGGACAGCCTTGCCAACACGAGTCATCAGATCGCGTAAAATCCCTCTTGCTCTAAAGGCTAAACTTTCAAAGGGAACGAGGCGACTCTCTTCGATTGTTTGTTGGAGATTGCGTAAACTGCGATCAAGAACTTGGATACTGTCGGCTGTACGTCTTGCTGATTCACCTGTTTCTGAGCCTAATTCAATTAGACGCAGACTAATTTCAAGTAATCGGTTAATTGCTGTATAGCCTTGGCGATAGCGCTCAACCTTTAGCCCATCTTGTTCTCCAGACGAATCTAGCAGTGCATAATCATCTTGGACTTCACGCAATTGCGTAATGTACTGCACGCTATTTTGGGCAAGCGAGACTAAAGGTAATAAATTTGTATAAACGGACTGATAAAATCCTTGAGTGGCTCGAGTTGCCATTAAGGTCTCGACTAGATACTGTGACGATCTCTCTAAGCGATCAAGTGGCACAGGGATTTGAATGTCATAAACAGGGCTTGCTAGGGAATTAGCTGATAGAACTTCATTCCCAATTGGTAACGATTCTATAATTGAGGATAAAACTAGTTCTTTCTCAATTGCCAAAACTCCGCCTTGCCGAGCGCTTTCTTTGACCTTTTTCAGAAATGGCATCCATTCAGCATGCCATAGCTCACAATCGTTACTATTGCAAAACTCTAGACCTTTTTTCAAAAAATCTTGCCAAGTTTCCGCTAGGCTTATTTCTACACCAATTTCTTGTAACTGAGCAATGGTTTGCTCTGCTATCTCGCAAGCGTCGGGCGGTACTATTCCCGTTAGCGGCAACTCTTCGATCGCCATTTCTAAATCAAGAATTACCAGATCGAAACCTTGATCAGCAAATTCTTGCTGAACTTGGCGCATTTCGTTCCATTCAGGTAAATACTCAGCTTGAATGCGATCGCGTAGACTTTGAATGTATCTCACCGCAGACTCTGGATCGCTGCGTTCTCCCATCTGCACACTACCGATCAGCAACTCGCCTGCTTCGATCAAAGACTTTGAGAGTTCCCCATCAGCCAAAGGAGGCGCAACTTCGAGATAGCGGAGATCGGAAAGCAAATCCTCTAATACAGTTGAGACCTGAAGTACAGCTTGAAATCCGACAGTTACGGAACCTCCCTTAATTGTATGCACACAACGATATAATTGTTGGATATCTTCGCGCCAATTAGTGACACTTAGCTGACCGACAGTTTGCACATATAGTTGCAAATATTTCTGAGTATCTAATTCAAATAGAGTACGCAGTTCATCTTGTAGTTGTAAATCATCAAACTCAGAATTTGCCATTATTTCGCTATCTCTTCAATTTCAGCATTATCAGATTGCAGATCAAGTTGCAAAACTGACGGTAAGCGGAAAAATTGCACTCTCTCTAGCAATTGACGTGCTAACATTCCCATCTTGCCCGATTGGTCGCGGCTAAATTGTGCCTGAGAAGCAGAACGCTCTGCGATCGCTTCGATATCTTGGATCGAGGCTAAGCTGAATTTTACGGCTTCAGCAATCGAGCTTGAGGACTCAGTTACGGATGCTCCAATATCCGCTAATTCTTCCGTTACAGTCGCGATGTTGGTAAATGACTGTTCAGAACTATTAACACTGCTAGTAAAGTCTGATACAAGGCTATTTACATCGCGGACATCCTGATCAATACCCGATACAACCACATCCACAAATCCAGTGCGTTGTTGCAGCACTACCAGCCCCTGATTGGTTTGAGTTGCTAGATTATTAACCTGTGAAGCGATCGCTTCAAATTCCCGAGCTACGGAAACAAATTGTTCGGGGTCACGTTGTTCTAAAGCCCGTGCGGCAACCATGGAAGCATTGGTCGCAAGAACCTGAGTCAACGATGCTAAACGTTTTTGATCCAGCACAAATTGTTTCGCCAAAGCAACGAATTCACCAAGATTTTTAATCCTTTGAACCATCTGCACCGTGGCTCCTTGTAAGGACTCAATTGAAGCCGTAAGGTAAATAACTTGTTCCTCACCTTGTCGAACTGCTGAACGAACTCTTTGCACCGCTCGATTGGAAGCGATCGCTTGTTGAGATGCATCTTGAGCCAATTGGTTTACACCCTCAATTCCCAAACGGGCTTGAACAACTAAGGCTTCTTGTTGCTCAGCATTCTGAGATACTGCGATCGCTAGCTGTTCAAGGCGATCAGTGCGGAGAGTTACTTGCTTCGCTGTCTGCAATACTGCTGCTAGCACTTCTGCTAACTGCTCTGACAAACGATTGAGCGTATCGGCAATTAACCCTGTCGCATGAGGACTAACCTCAGCCTTTGCCGTCAAATCCCCTAGTTCAAGCTCTGATACTACATCCAGTAAATGCGAAATTTCGTCTTGGAAAATGTTGTTTTGGACTTCGGCTTCCATCTGAGATGCCGACTGGGCTTGCTTATTTTGGGCAAGATTAAAAGTCATTAGGTTAAATACATCGGCTAGCTTACCAATTTCATCCTTCGCACCAAGATCCACCTTTGAGTCAAAATTACCTGCGGCGTATTGTCTAGCGATTACCTCCAGCCCGCGAATCCTTTTACTGAGAGTACTTCCAATCATCAAACCAAATAACGAACTAACCACAATCAAAATAAAACCTAAGCCAAACACAAACAATGTAGCGTTAGATAATTGCTTTTGAGCCTCTTCATTTACAATTGGCGCAAGGGTGTTATTTAAATACAAAGAGGCGATCGCAAAACCTATTAATGACAAAAAACTCGTTGAACCAATCGCAAAGAGAATTTTGGCACTAATCGATAAATTATTTAACCAACTGCTTTTATTAGAAGACTGTCTAGATATTGGGGCAGCAACAACGGCAGCCTTCCTCTTTTTCTTTGCGTTAGATTTTTTGCTCGAAAAGGGAGGTTTATTTGCCATATCTTTTTATGTTTAGCAATATAAGGATGTTACAGGCAAAGCAATTTGATAAAAACCCGATTACTCTACCTCTGATATTAACAACATACATCTTTGTGTTGCTTCTCTTAAGTGTGCTTCGCAACAATGCCAAAAATAATAGAATTCTGAAAACAGGGAGGTGCTTTACACCTCTTTAACTAAATTAAACTCAAAAGCCTAGGCTTTATCATTTGCCATTGGGTTATTAGCCATTGGATTATTAGTCTTGTTCTGATTGCTCTCTGTATTTAACAAGCCACTTTCTTCAGCCTTAGATTTAGGAATCTCATCATCAAATTCTTCTATATCTATAACACCTAGTAAAAAATCATCAATTTCTGCTCTAGCTGTAACAATTAAATCCTCTGGGTCATCAACTAACTTATCAGACGTCGAAAGATTAAATTGAGATTCGCTATTATCGCTAGATGTAATGTCATTAGATGTAATGTCATCAGATGTAATGTCATTAAATTTATTATCCTCATCTTCTGAGTTTACAGAACCAACTCCAACAGCAGCAGACAAGTCAAAATTGGTTGAAAAATCTGATAAATCTACAGGTTCTTCATCAGACTCGTCCATCAAACTATCAAGTAAATTATCAGCAAATCCATAAGTAGGTTCAGTTGATGTATTAGAAGACAGCTCATTTATCGACGGATATTCAATAGATAAATCTGCAAAATTATCAATATCCTCTTCTTCATTGATAATTTCTTCAAGCCAACTATCTGAAAAATCCATAGAAAGATCAGGTACGGATTCAGCAAATTCGTCTGATGGTTTTACCCCCTCAATTTCAGATGTTGGAGTATCTACAAGATTTTCAGAAAACTCTAAATTTAGATTATTTGATAAAGAATCATCAACAGATGATTCCATAAGATCTAACGAATTTTCTAATATAGAACCGCTAGAATCCAGCGCTTCACCAAAATCGATTATATCAATATCAGATTCTATCTTCTCTACAAATCCCTCCTCATCTATAACCTCCTCATCTATAACCTCCTCA
>Ga0105048_10008197_pt1 | contig 16748 bp, 9 predicted proteins | sample MAT05_FD_78382 | JGI IMG/M metagenome (GOLD analysis project Ga0105048, IMG submission 78382) | Freshwater microbial communities from Lake Fryxell liftoff mats and glacier meltwater in Antarctica - MAT-05 | ecosystem: Environmental > Aquatic > Freshwater > Ice > Liftoff microbial mat | place...
GGCTTGCTGAGTAAAAGTTTCGATTACTACCTCTCCACCTACTCCGTGAACTTTGAAGACCCTGCCTCAAAGGGCCTTGCCTACGAAGAATTGGAGGACCTGTTGAATGGCATACCAGCCCGTAAAAAATTAATGCTGATAGATGCTTGCCACAGCGGCGAAGTAGATAAGGAGGAAATGGAAAAGCTAAAAGCGATGGCGGTTTCTGATACTTCTAAAACACAAGGTGCCAAAGGTGTGGAACCACTGTTTACCCAAAGTGCCAAAAAATTAGGCATGAAAAACAGTTTTGAACTGATGCAGGAATTATTTGTAAATGTGGGGCGAAGTACCGGGGCAACGGTTATATCTGCTGCAGCAGGCACCCAGTTTGCACTGGAAAGAGGTGATCTTAAAAATGGTGTGTTTACCTATTCTATTCTGGAAGCAATGAAACAACATTCCTCTCTGAAAATTAGTGAGCTAAAAAAGATAGTTGGGCTAAGAGTGGAAGAACTGACAAAGGGTTTGCAAAAACCTACCTCAAGAAATGAAACGATTGCGTTGGATTGGGAGGTTTGGTAATCCCTCCTCCTGCTCCCCATTGTGTAATTCTTTATAAAACATACCGATTAATGTTTAAGACTGTTGTTGCTATTTGCTTTTTGTTTTCATTACCTGATTGCTGTGCTGCGCAGCAGCCGAGGCTGGTATTACCTGTTGGCCATACAGATAAAATAAACTCGTTTTCTTTTTCACCAGATGGAAAAAAAATACTTACTACATCGCAGGATTCCACAGTAAAATTATGGGATGCTTTCTCCGGCGCCTTGCTTACAGATTTGAAGGGACATACCTCCGTCGTGACTTCTGCCCATTACTCCCCTGATGGAAAAAGAATAGTAACGGCTTCGGGCGATCTGTCGGCTTTAATTAATGATGATATTATTTCGGGTGACCTTATCGCAAAGTTGTGGGATGCTACTACAGGTAAATTAATGGTGGATGTAAGGGGCCACACCGCTGCCATCTATGATGCATCTTTCTCACCAGACGGCAAAAGATTATTAACCGCCTCCGGAGATAGTACTGCAAAGATTTGGGATGCTGCCACAGGCGTTTTACTTTTTGATATAAAGGAGCATTCCGCTGCTGTTTATGCTGCCCTGTTTTCCCCGGACGGAAAAAAAATAGTAACCACTGCTAAGGATCGCACTGTAAAACTGTGGGAAGTTAGTTCGGGAAAAATACTGATCGATTTTAAATCTAAGGCTACTTTATTGCCACAGTTTTCGCCCGATGGAAAAAAAATGCTAATTGCTTCTGATAACCAAATTACAGTATGGGATGTTACACCGGGTAGACTGCTACTGCATTTGAAGGGTCATACTGATAATATTATTTCTGCAGAATACTCCGCTGATGCAAAAAAAATAGTAACAGCTTCCCGGGATAGCACCGCCATTGTGTGGGATGCCGCTACGGGAGAGCGACTCACAGATTTGAAGTTGAATACAAATTCCGGTAATACCATTTTCTCGCCTGATGGAAATAAAATACTCAACAACTTCAGGAGCACAAAACAAATTATTCAACCAGGTACGAAGTCCTTTTCTCTCCAAAAAATAATACTCAAAAATATTTATATTACAAAAATATGGGATGCGGCATCTGGTGAACTGCTGGCTGTTTTAGACGGTCGAATGGATGATGACTACTTCAATGCATTTTCTCCGGACGGCAAAAAAATTGTAACGCTGTCAGATGATAACGAGCTAAAAGTATGGGAATTTCCTTCCGGTAAATTATTGTTGAACCTGACAGATAATACGCCCTCACTTTATGCTGCCAGGTTTTCGTTAGATGGCAAAAAAATAGTTACCAGTTCCAGGGACAAATATAATACGGTGACCATATGGGATGCCCATTCGGGAGAATTGCTCACCCATTTAAAAGGCCACACTGAAGTTGTATCGGGTGTTATGTTCTCGCCTGATGGAAAAAAAATACTTACTACTCCCGGTCATTTAACCGGGCTTCTTAAAGAATATGATAATTATTCCGGCAAATTGTGGGATATCACTTCCGGCAAAATGATAGCAAGTTTAAAAGGAAACACCGATTTGATCTGGAGTCAGCAATTTTCACCAGACGGAAATAAAATAGTAACCAATTCTTTTAATGATAGAAATATTAAACTCTGGAATGCGCATACCGGGGAACTTTTAATAGCATTTAAGGGGCATCAGAATATCATCACTTCCTCTGAATTTTCTTCAGACAGCAGGAAAATAATAACCGCTTCCTGGGATGGAACAGCTAAAATTTGGACAGCCGCTTCGGGCACATTGCTTTTAGATTTAAAAGGCCATACTGACAATGTGAATACTGCTTCTTTTTCGCCGGATGGAAAAAAGATAGTGACTGCTGCCGGTAATTTAACTTTCAGGCCGCAAGAATCTGCTGATAATACTGCCAAAGTATGGGACGCAGGTTCTGGTGCATTATTATTAGATTTAATCGGGCATGATGCTCCGCTCCACAGTGCTGATTTTTCAGCAGATGGGAATAAAATTTTAACCGTATCCAAAGATAGTACTGCAAACCTTTGGGACGCAACATCGGGCAAATTACTCCTGAATTTTAAAGGCCTTCGCCCATCCCATAATGCTGCCTGTTTCTCTCCTGATGGGAAAAAAATTATTTCAATCTCCCTAAACAAAACCGCTATAGTTTGGGATGTTGAAACAGGGAAATTATTACTTGAATTAAAAGGGCATACAGAAGCTATACACTATGCATGTTTTTCTCCAAACGGAAAAATAATTGTAACAGCTTCTGCCTATAATAGTGCTATAGTATGGGATGCCTTTTCCGGACTAATTTTAAAAGAAATCACGCCAGAAGCCAATCATTATTTTCAAGATTTAGACTGGAATAGGGAGCGCTTAATTTACAGCAGCAACAGTGAGACCATTCTCTATAGTTTTAATACAGGAAAAAAGTTACTAAGCTTCCTTAGTATTGATAGTAGTGATTATATTTTTCAACTTCCTTCAAAACATTACCTCTCTACCCAAAATTCCGCTAAACTTTTACACTATGTAACAAGGGATTTAAAAGTCATCAGCTTTGAACAACTCGATGTAAAATATAACCGCCCTGATAAAGTGCTGGAAGCAACCGGCAATACCGATACTGCTTTGATAAAATCCTATCTCAAAGCTTATGACAAAAGAATAAAAAAGCTGGGCATTGATACCACTGCATTCAGGGATGGATACAGTGTACCCGAAGCAGATTTTGTAAACAGGGATGCCATAGAGTACGAAATAAAAAATGAAAAATTAATACTACCTATTAAAGGCACAGACAGCAGCTACAAACTAGATCGGTTTAACGTTTGGGTAAATGAAGCTCCCATTTATGGTCAGCGTGGTATCAGCCTCCGCAATAAAGGCTCAAATAATTTTGATACCAGCATAACCATTAAACTTTCACAAGGAGAAAATCGCATCGAAACTTCTATCAGCAATGTAAACGGAACAGAAAGTTACCGCATGCCGTTGATCGTAAATTATATGCCAGCCAAACAACAAAAAGAAAACACCCATTTTATCGGCATCGGCATCGACCAGTTTGCCGACAATAAATACAACCTTCAATACAGTGCCAAAGACATCCGGGATCTTTCTAAAAAACTAAAAGAGAAATACGGAGATGAAATTGTTATTGATACTTTGTTTAATGAAAACGTGACCCTAAATAATGTAAAAGCATTAAAGAAAAAATTATTGCAATCAACAGAAAATGATAAAATAATTATTGCATATTCCGGTCATGGATTGCTTAGTAAAGATTATGATTATTATCTTTCTACTTACCATGTAAATTTTGAAAACCCTGAGCAGTATGGCCTGCCTTATGACGAATTAGAAAATTTACTGGACAGTATTCCTGCCCGCAAAAAATTATTATTAATAGATGCCTGCCACAGTGGTGAAGTAGATAAGGAAGAACTGGAAAAAATAAAACAGTTTGCCGCAACTTCATCTACAGAAAATGGTACCAAAGGTGTAAAGCCATTGTTTATACAGGGATCAAAAAAGCTGGGCATGAAAAACAGTTTTGAACTGATGCAGGAATTGTTTGTAAATGTGGGGCGAAGTACCGGGGCAACGGTTATATCTGCTGCAGCAGGCACCCAGTTTGCATTGGAAAGAGGTGATCTTAAAAATGGCGTATTTACCTATTCAATATTGGAGTTTATGAAAGATCATCCTACAGCTACGCTTTCACAATTAAAAGAATATGTAAACAAGCGGGTACCGCAATTAACCAAAGGACTTCAAGTGCCCACCAGCAGAACAGAAACGAATACGGTCAATTGGAGTGTATGGTAAATATTTTAAAAAAGAAAAATAACGGGGCAGATAACAAAAAAGTGTTGCAAAAATGCAACACTTTTTTAATGATGTAGATGCTGTTAAGAATTACTGGTCTCGTATTTGTTGGTAGGCAGCACAGTTTCTTTGAGGCTGTTAAGGCCGCCGAGGTTTAAGGTGCCAAGCAAATCTTTACCGGCTGTTTTGATCTTGTCGGTCAGCATAGCCTTATCTTCTGCACTCATTTGTGAATATTTATAATAGGCAAAGGCTCCTGCTAGTCCGGCTAAAATAATGGCACTGGTTTTACGGTTCATGTTAGTATTTTTTAATTGATGAAATAAGGTATACAAGTCATCTTGAAAAAACCATACCAAAATCGAGGCCGACATTAAGTCAACGGAACCGGGGCAATGCTGCTATGGCACTGTGAAAAACCCAATGTAATTATGTAAAGCGTGTAATAGCAGAACCATTTTACTTTCAAAGTTTACCGTATTTCCGGCCGGCAAAAAAAGAAAGGGGGCTGTCCTTTTAAGACAGCCCCCGTTAAACTAATATTCTAATAAGCCTACAAAATGCTATATGTGCCGTTATATTCATTTAAAGTAATAGTGTAGGTTCCGGCAGTAGCAGGTGTGGTGAAGTCTGATCCTCCATCATAGCCTATTTTTCCGCCACCAACATCTTCATAATCAAAAGCACCCCATGCATTGCCCGAAACAAACTTAATACTCTTTCCCGCTTTTAATGCTAATGTGGCCGTCCAAATGCCATTCCCCTGGTACGTCATTTGGGGAGACGTAGGCGGATCCCAATCATTCACACCAGGAATATTCATACCATTTCCTACTACACGCATTTCTGTAGCTGGATACAAATTGTATTTAAGGTTCAGAGGATCGCTGCCATCCCAAATTGCTCTCATTCTACCACTTCCGCCGGTCCATTTAAAATTAGCATAGCCAGATCCCGGATCCACAACCATCTTGCCCCCATTAGCATTATCAACAGAAAACCAGCGATGCAGGCTGTTAGTAGCATTATTCCAATCGTTACCATCATGAAATTTAAACTCATCATTTGTATTCATACTGGTTAAATAAATGAATTTGTTTACGCTGAGGTAGCTCATTTTAAGCGCAGGTTGAGACCAACCCTGAAATTGGCCAATCATACCCATACCACCAATGCCATTAGCTAATGCCGTTTGCAAATAAAACTTTTTATTGGCAAGATCAAATGTAACCCTATAAACGCCGGTTGTGGTAACTGGTATATTATTTTCTCCAACATCAGTAATCGTACCTGCAGGTGATGCAGGATCCTGTCCCCAATCCATTGCGCCCGGGAAAGGGGGCCAGTTTTGTCCATTAACAAATTTTATGTCGTTACCGCCTGTAAGCATGATATAAGAAAAATAAGTGCCGGGAAAACGGGGATCTTCAATCATCCTCGTTGATAATGCAATATCCCATCCTCCCGGAGTTGCACTACCTACTATATAAACTTTTACTTCTCGTATTATTACCACATCATTTACATAGTCTGCTTGTTGCTTCCATGTACCCGAAGTAGCTATTACCGTCCACTTTAAATTTGCAGGAGTTGGTAATGATGTAAGGCCATGAGCAATCATGGAATCACTAAACGCTTTATAAGTTATGGTTGCAACCGTATCTGCAGGTGCTACATCAGAATTTAAAGAAAAAAGTGGAATAGTAAAATCACTTGTAAGGCTAAAAACAACCTTGTAAGTAATGGCCGGTCCTCCTACTGCTGGTTTTGCTTTTGTCCAACGAAAAATCAAATTTTCTGCATTACTTCCAGGGTTAATGGTTAATGGCGATGTACTGGATACAGGTGCCAATAAAACGAAATTAGATGCGCCGTCTTTCATACGGGTAATGCTGATATTGAAAAGGCTCTGACTCAAAATAGTGACTGAACTATTGGTAGCTTCTACACTCCAAACTAAATCGGTTTTAGCACCATTTGCAATTCCTTTTGCTTTTAAGGCATCATCCAGTTGCTGATAAGTTAAATTGGCTGATGTAATATTTCCTGTAATAGGAAAAACTAAATAAGGCTCTTTTATATCTCCCCCGTTTTTTAGTGCCATAACTATTTTGTAAGTTGGCTGTGTTGACAATCCTGGTTTGGAAGCATTCCATACAAATGGTACAACAACATTTGGAGTACCGGCATTTAGTATGATGCTGGTACCAGACTCTGGTGATTTTAAAGTAAAACCTACTAGCCCTTCCCCGGTAGAGTTTATACCCTCGAATTCAACTTTTTTACATCCCGTAAAAAGCGAAATAAAGAATGTTAGCAGAATAATTATTTTTTTCATATTATTATTTTTATGATTAGCATATTTATTTCATCTTAGTAAAAGAAGATTCAAAGTTGGCGGTTGATACCGTCATTGTTGCTCCATTTACATCAAGGATAGTACCATTAAACCTGTACACAAATTTTGACAATGTTCTTCCGGTGGCAGGTGTAAAAGATGCATCAGGAATAAACGATCCGCTCCATATTGTTGTCTCTGTTTTTCTTAAGGGAACAGTAAGCGGCGATCCTACGGCATTATTTACATCATCATACATCGTAATAGTAACAGTGGCAGGTGCCATCCGTTTATCGTTCGTATTAGCTACCGCATACTTGTTATCAAAATTTAAAGTAACTACATCGTCTTTGTCTACTTTACCAGGAAAGATCCTGGCCATTGATGGTACAAAAATAAGTGGATCAAAAAAGAATGGTTTGTAATCCGGAGTTTGTGCACTTCCATCTTTCTTTTTTAATAAAAAACCAAAACTTTTTAATTGTGCCGGTGTTTGCCCAAACATAATGGTGCCAATAAATTTATAAGTAAATTTATTGGGCCCTGCAGGTGTAAGTTTTGCTGACTCAGATGAATTTCCCCAGGCGCCATTGGTGATACCGTCTGCACCACCGCCGAGGTCTGGGTTAGAAAATATCCATAAATATGCATCGGTAACACCTGCCATACCTGTACCTGTAACATCAATAGTTAATGTCACTTCATCTTCGGCCGTAAAAGCAGAAGGTGAAAACGAAGGATTTTGAGCTGTTGCCGCTACCCCTGACATTAGAAATAATAAAAAATATATTAACTGCTTCATATTAAAATAGTTTATTGTTTAGTAAATTCATAAGTGTAAGAAATCAAAAGCTTACCGGTAACAAAATCCTTTTTTTCTTTCTTTAATTTCAAAGTAGTAGCAGATCCCACCGGGTAGCCTCCAAGAGAAACAGTATCGGTAGCAGCACCGCTTTTTAGAAAAATATTTTTAGGATATTTTAAATTATCTACCGTCCATGTACCACTGGTTAGCTTAATAATTTTAGGTGATGCACCAGGTGTTGAAGTAAAAGTTGTTGGCTGTCCACCAGCTACATTCAGGCTAAATACAAACTGGGTATAAGGAAACAAATTGGTGATATCTATCTGCTGATAAGGAAAGCCCTTTTTAGCAGCGTCTTCATCAACCTGGGTAGCTTTAATCAATTTCCAGTTACCGTTGAGTGATGTTAATAAATCCCGCTCCATCCCAAGATCATTTAAAGCATCCGGCTTGCAGGAAACAAATATGCTCGTTACCATCAAAGCTATTATGGCTATTTTATTTATACGTTTCATACTATTAATAATTTGATAATTTAATTAAATTTAAAAACAACCACCTTCCGGGTTCAGTGTAAAACTCGAATTTGCGTCATTTTCACCTTTAGGAAACTGGAGTAATAATCCAGGGCAATTCCAAAAAGAACCACGCCTATCGATGTTTACGCCTGATCTTGCACCTATTCTTTTAATCTCCTGTATACGATTTCCTTCGCCCACCATTTCCAATTCTCTTTCATTACGTGTTGTAGAAATTACAAGTGCAGCAGATGATGCAAGTGGTAAATTAAACACAGTTCCTCCGTATGCACGGGTCATTAATTGATTTATATCCGCTATTGCAACCGTTAAGTTTGCTCCACCAGTTTCTGCCCCGGCTTCTGCCCTTATCAATTTCATTTCGGTTAAATGTACTAAAGTAAGGTCGAAAAAATTCTTGTTGTATTTTGTCAATACATTAAAACCGGCTTGCAAAGTATTGCTATACCAGGCTTTTCTAAGATCCGCAGCACGTGCGGTTGCCAGGTTGTAATACTGGTCAGTAAATGTAAAACCAGGTATACCCAGATCTGATCTGAAATTACCTCTTAAATCCCCTCCGGGATTGTATTGGTTAGGAGTTACCTGATCTGCAATAACCAAAATGCCTTCCGTACTTAATCCTTTGGAAAATCTTTTGTCAAATGTTGCATCCAGCGTAAACTTGTTACCGGCAATTACTTCGTTTGAATATTGAAAAGCTTTCGCAAAATTATTTTGCTGAAAATAAACTTTGGCTAAATAAGCCTTGGCAGCCCATTTAGTGGCAGAATAAAATTTTCCATTTGCCGCCACATCAGGTAATAAACTATCTGCGGCCCTCAAATCTGAAATGATAAGGTCGTAAACCTCTTTTACTGTTGAACGGGTTCTTGAATTAAGGCTGACTTCTGTTCTGATAGGAATACCAAGATGCGTGTTCTCTGCAGTAAATCCCCAGGGTTGTGCAAACAATCTCACCATTTCAAAATGAGCCAGGCCTCTAAAAAATTTCGCCTGACCTTCTATTAAGTTTTTAGAAGTAGTAGCAAGCGCAATATTTTTCAACACCACATTTGCATCTAGGATAACCCTGTATCCTTTGTTGTAATACCCATCCCTTGTTCCCCCAAAGAATGAATTTTGACGGCGAAAAATCTCAGAGTAATCACCGGTAAACCTATCTCCTTTATACTGGTCTGCCAATAGTTCTGAAAGAACCTGATGTCTGCCTCCATAAAAATCTGCATCGCCAACTAATGTATAAATACCGTTAACAAATGATGAAAGATTGGCTTCGGTTTTAAATGCTTCTGCTTCTGTGAGCTGTCCTTCTGGTGGACGCTCCAGGAATTTTTCGCAGGAAACCAAAATAGTTGCTACTAAAGTGATTGCAATTATTGAAATATATTTTTTCATATAGCTTAAATTAATTTAATTAAAAACCAAGATTAATCCCAAAAATGAAACTACGTTGGGTAGGTGCTGTTAAATAAGTTACGTTAGGACTAAGATTTCTATCCTGTGGATTCTCAAAGTCACGGGTTATTTCCGGATCTCCACCTGGATATTTGCTAAAAGTGAGCAGGTTGGTTCCTGTTGCATAAATACGCAAGGATTTTAACTTCCATTTTGTAAGTATTTCAGGAGAAATTTTATAACCTATGGTCAGTTCCCTTAATCTCATGTAACTGGCATCGTGCAGGAACATGGTGCTGTTAAACTGGTCTTCGCTTGGTAAGCCCGGGAAATTGGTTGCATCGTAGGTAAGGCGTGGATAAAGAGCATTATCCCCTGGTGTTGTCCACCTGTCCAGAAAATCTTCTCTAAAATTCCAGTTCTTTTTAGAAACACCCATCAATTGGTACTTACCCGAGTTATCGTAAATATTACCTCCAATTACATAACTAAATAAAGCAGAAAGTTCTAGTCTCTTATATTCAAATGCAGTATTAAAACCACCTATGTAATCGGGCATCACACTTCCAGCAAACACACGATGGTTCAAAGAAAATGTTTTAGTTTGTTTGCCTGATGCATCTAACCAAATAGGTAACCCATCCTGAGCATCTACTCCATAATAACGAACGAGATAATTTACACCCAGTGGTAATCCTTCAATCACACGTGTATCGTTGGTGCCGCCGCTTACCGCATCAGGGCCAAGTTCCCACTTCTTAACCTCGTTTTGGTTTTTTGCAATGTTGCCACCTACTGTCCATTTAAAATCACGGGTATCTATCACTTTATAGTTAGCACTAATTTCTATGCCCTGGTTTTGTATTACACTATTTGCAAGATTTCTATAAACAGAACCTGTTCCAGTGGAGTTGGGAACGCCAGGTTGCATTAATAAGTCACTCGAAGCTTTGTGATAGTAAGCTATCTCGCCTGTAAGCCTGTTACTGAATAATGCAAACTCTACAGCCACATCAATATTTTCCAGCGTTTCCCATTGCAGGTCAGGATTTCCAATTCCATCTGTATTTAGATAGAGTGTTGGATTGCCATTGTATCCAATACCTCCTACCTGGTAATTATCATAGTATTTGCCTGATGGAATATTTGCATTACCTACAATTCCATAGGAAGCTCTTAGTTTTAAGAAATTGATTTGACGTACATTTTCCATGAATTTTTCTTCACTCAATGTCCATGCTCCGGATATGGCAGGGAAAAAGCCATGTTTGTTATTGGTTCCAAACTTAGAAGATCCATCCAGCCTTGCAGTGAATTGTAGGGCAAATCTATTATCAAATGTGTAATTTATTCTCCCAAAGAAACTATTGAATGTATATTCTTCCAGTGATTTTGTAGTAGCCTGGGGAGGTGTTGCTGTCTGACGTTGATTAATAATCTTGTCTCTAAGTGTTCTATAATCGGCTGGGTTTTTCCAGAAGGGCTCAGCAGCAAAATTTCCTATTTCAAATAAATATCCTTTTCTCACATAAGACTGTAATTCTACTCCACCGAGTATATTAAACTTATGCTTTTCGCCAATTTGTGTAAGATAATTGGCTGTAAAATTTCCGTTCACATTTGTACCCCAATATGGATTGCGCTTGGCATAACCAGAGTCTGTATTTGATTGATTGATCCAGGTATTGGACTCATACTGGTCATCAAATGAATTAACATATTCAATAGATGTGTTTGTACGTAAAAATAAATTTTTGATGGGTTCAAATTCTAAACCTACCCCACCAATTAGCCTGTTGTCTATTTCACGTCTTTTTGTTTCCTGTACCCTTCTTACAGGATTAGCACCGTTTAAGAAATAAGTTCCATCTGCTTTGTATACAGTAAAGAAGGGTAGCGCACTGCTCATTGCTTCGCCAATGCCACCATCCCATGCAGCAGGTACTCTTTTATTTGTACCCTTGTTGTATCCTGAGGTAAGTGTAACTTTTAGATTCTTCAAAATATTATAATCAACATTTAATCTTGCACTCAGTCTTTCGTAACTATTTGTTTTTATATATCCTTCATTGTTGCTATAAGTAAGATTAGCGAAGGTTTTAAGTTTCTTTGTCCCCTGGGTCATACTCAGGTTGTTCTCATTTATAAAACCGGGCTGTGTAAGTTCATCCCACCAATCTGTATTATTATTTCTTGCTGTTGCAAAAGTGTATCCTCCTGGCAATGGTGCTTCACCAGTGTTACCATCATTTGTCCAGGCTTCCTGGCGCAATTGGAGCCACTTATCTGTTTCCACAAATTTCTGTCTTTTAGCATAGGTTGCCACACCTACCCTTGTATTAAAATTAAATTGCGGTTTGCCTGTTTTGCCTCTTTTAGTTGTAATAAGTATTACCCCATTAGCACCCCGGGATCCATATATTCCTGTGGCACCAGCATCTTTTAATATTTCTACAGATTCAATATCTGCGGGATTTATAGAAGAAAGTGGATTTTGATTCATCGCCCCGGCATTGCCTCTTAAAAACTGGTCAGAATTAACGGGGATACCATCCACAACATACAAAGGATCTCCTGATGCAGAGATAGATCCCACACCCCTGATTCTTACAACAGAGCCAGAACCAGCTAATCCGTTGCCTTGCAGAATCTGTACACCTGGGGCTTTGCCCTGCAACGCCGCCTCAAAACTTGGCACGGGTATAGAATTCAGTTTTTCACTACTTACTTTAGTAATAGCGCCAGTAACATCTCGCCTGCGTTGTGTGCCATAACCTATTACAACAACCTCATTAAGGCTGGAAGTGTTGGTTTGCAACACAAGGTCGTAAGAACTTCGCCCTGCAATAACAAGTTCTCGTGTTGTAAATCCAATACCGGAATAAACCAGTGTGGTTGCAGTCTGGGGAACCAGAATACGGAATGTTCCGTCTGCATCTGTAGATGTTGCAGTTTTGGTGCCTTTAACCGTTACGGTTATACTGGGAATCCCGGCACCATTGGCATCCGTTACTTTTCCTGTTAAGGTAGTTTGTGCATGTGCTGCACCTGCCGCAAAAATTAAAGTAAGGAATACACAGAAGGTTCGTAAGAATAGAAGTTTAATCTTTCTCATAATAGCAATCGTTAAAGTTTAAAAAGAATGTGTATTTTGTACACAATTTAGATATTTTTTGGTAATAAAAAGATATTGTTAAAGTATTTTTTAAAAAAAAAATTGTTTTGTTTTACAAACCACTCCGGTATTACTTCTAAAAGGCAATTCCAGCCCATTTTTTGGTACTTTTCTCAAACTTTAGATAGTCAAATTTATACAGCCTGCCCGGCCTGTGTGGCACTTCTGTTTCTATTTCATCCAGGTCTATCAGGAAATCCATGGCAAAAAATTTCTTTCTGAAATTTCTCCTGTCCAGCTTCACATTCAGGATGGCTTCATATAAATTCTGTAATTCCCTCAGCGAAAACTTATTGGGCAAAAGGCTAAACCCCAAAGGATGTTCCCGCACTCTTTTTTGCAACTGGCAGTAACTGGTATCAAAAATTTTCTTATGGTCAAAAGCCATTTCTGTAATACTGTCCACATCGTGCCAATGCAATTCGTTATCCAGTATTTTTAATTTATGATGCTGAATATTGATCAGTGAATAATAGGCTACCGTTACCACCCGGCTGGCCGGATGCCGGTTCACATCGCCAAAAGTATGCACCTGCTCCAAAAACACATCGTTCAAACCGGTACGCTGTTTTAATATACGGTGAGCCGCTTTGTCCAGTCCCTCATCAGGTAATACCAAATCTCCCAGCAATGACCATTGCCCCTGGTATTTTTTCAAATCGGAGCGAATGAGCAATACTTTTAATTTATTTTCATCAAAACCAAAAATCACACAATCCACCGACAACGCTACTTTATTAATACTCTCTACTTCAAATTGAATTGTTTTAAATGTTTTTATTTTACTGTGTGTGCCATTTTTAACAAGATCATTCATGTTGGTTGTTTAATATGGGTTAAATATTACCTGGCTTTTAAAATCCTTATAGTTGTATTTTTTTGTTGAGAAATCATGGTTAACAAATAAGTTCCGGCAGCCAGTTTTTTTACTTCCGGTATTTCCAAAACATTCACCCCTGCCTGCACCTGCACAGCCTGCCTGTATAAGGCACGGCCACTTAAATCGGTTAAAGTTAATGTTACCATTTCCTTCATCGTGGTAAAAATATTTACTTTAAGAAGTTCTGTAAATGGATTGGGCGTAGCCGTAATGCTGCTGTTTTTTATAGCACCGTTCAACCTTAATGTAGCACTGTAGGTAAAGCGGCCATCTGTATCTGTGTTTTTTAACCGATAAAAATATACAGGCGATTTGCTGATATCAATATCTGTAAAATTATAATTGCGGCTACCCGTAGCTGTTATCAGGCTTAGGCTGGTAAAATGTTGACCGTCTATGCTGCGCTCCAATTCGTAATGAGACAGGTTTTGTTCATTGGCCACTTCCCACATAAGTTGATTGGTGGTTCCCATGTTCTTGCCATTAAAGTTTAGCAGTGTAACCGGCAATACCACATTGCTGCTCAGGTACACATGGTATTCTCCCGGTTGCAGGTTAATAAACTGCGAGCCACCGGTCGCAATAAATGTAGCCGGAGCATTTAAATAATCATACCAGGTTCCGCCGGCCGGGAAAGTAACATTGCCACCCTGGGCCACCACATCAAAATTTCCTACTACCACTACCTTGCCCGAAGCACTGTTCAGTGTCATCCATTTAAATCCTGAAGAAAAATTCCTGCTGATAAAACCGGTTGTAAACGCTTCGGCATACAAAGGCGTATTTCTTAACTGCAACAAAGCCTTGTATACATTATATAAATCTTTGCGCCCTGCCACCTGCAGGTAATCCCACCTGATAGGTTTGTTATCGGTGCGGCAATTGCTATTGATGGTACCATTACTTGGGCAATAATTGATAGAATAATCATAACCCAACTCTCCAAACTGCCAGATCATTTTAGGCCCGGGCATGGTTAACAGGAAGGTAGCACTCAGCTCCATCCTGTCTAATGCTGTTTCAAAATTTTTAGTATCGTACCCTCCTGAAGCATTGCCAAATAACTGGGTCTTATACATCAATCTTTCCTCGTCATGGCTTTCCATATATGAAACCAAATGTGGCTGTGCCCATCCTCTTGTTACGTGCATGGCCCAATCAAAATTAGAAGTACCTACATAACCCATGGCAGCTTCATTAAAAGTGTTATTCAGGTTTCCCCAAAGCATCATCCCATAATTGGCCAGTTCTGTTTCTTCATTATTGTTGGCAAAATGCTCAAGTATGGTATAGGCACCCGGTGCCTTTAACTGAATGGTATCATGATATCTTTTCCAGATGGCTATGCGGCTTGCATCATAATTAGCCATAGCACCTTCGTCGCAGTTGGCTCCATTGGCATCGCAGGTTTGGTTTTGCGTAAATCCTTTTGAAAGATCAAAACGGAAACCATCAATTTTATATTCCGTAAGCCAGTGTGTTACTACCCTGCTGGTAAAATAACGGGTAGCCAGGCTTTCATGGTTCATGTCGTATCCCACATTGTAAGCATGCTTGGCTACAGTATTAAACCATGGATTATTGGCAGCAGGCCGGTTATTGGCAGCATCCCAATATAATTGTACCATAGGAGATAATCCAAAAGAATGATTTAAGGCAATATCCATTACCACGGCAATTCCTTTTTTATGGCAACTGTCTATAAATGCTTTTAAGTCATTCTTGGGGCCGTAGTATTTATCAGGAGCCAAATAATAATCAGGATTATATCCCCAGCTCAGGTTTCCTTCAAACTCGTTAATAGGCATTAATTGAATTGTATTGATCCCTAATTTTTTAATATAATTCAATGTATCATTTAAGGTCTTCCAGTCATGTGCTGCCAGGTAATCCCTCAATAGCAATTCATACACCATCAGGTTCCTTTTATCAGGCCGGGTATAACCGGTCGTTTGCCAGTTATAAGCAGGGGCATTGGTTTGTAATACCGACACGATTCCGCTTGTAAGGCCCGCAGGATAAGGCTTCAGCGCCGGGTAGGTAGCCCCAGATATATACTGATCATTCCAGGGGTCCAGTATTTTTTCGGCATAGGCTTCACCAATGCGCAGATTACCATCTACCAGGTATTGAAAAGAATATTCAGTGCCCGGCGTAAGGCCTGTTAAAGTGGTCCACCAGTAATTACCATCAGGTGTATTCTTCATTTGGTACTGCGTTTGATCACTCCAGTTACTACCGGGCAGATCACCAATAACAGTTATCCTTGTTTTGCCTGGGGCATACATCACCAGTGTAGCCGTTGTGGCATCCGCATGGTAATTAATGCCATCTTTTACACCCGCCGGCAGGGCCTGTATAACAGTTGTAGCAGGTACAAAAAATTTCAGCGTATCGGTTTTGGTATTCACACCATCAAAAGCTTCAGCAACCATTTGCTGCATTCCCGTATTAACAATTACAGGATTAGCAGATACACTCGATCCGGCTACGGGTCCACTCACCAAATTTCCGTTAAAATACATCTTCATAGTAGTGCTCCCTGCGGGGCTGCTGGCCACAGCGGTAGCAGCTATATTATCGCCCAGGGCCTTGGTAATGGGCTCTGGTATGGGATAAAAAGTTGGTTGAATAAAGGGGATGGTAAATTTTACCGCAAGGCTCCCATCGTAAATGGGAATATACATATCGCTTCCGTCAAGGTTGCGTTGCACCTTGGTACCAGCGCCATTCCTGAATAAAATAGAAATTTTCAAAATTGTTTCTCCCACAGGTACTCCGTAAAATGCACGTATGCCACCGGTGATGGTAAATTTCCATTTATAGGGAAAGGTTGAATTTATATAAGGCGCATTCAAAGCCGGTACGGGTGTATTAAAATTGGCAGGGCGCACATAGCGCCAGTCAGAATTAGAAGTACTTAAATTGGTAATTACACCCGTGTGCACATACACATCAGCCTGCGTGTGAAAGTTGAGTGCCTGGTTTCCCTTGGAGCCATCCATTGTTATTTCAAAAGGAGTAGTACTTTCAACCGGGAAATTAGGCGTCCACGATAGTAATTGGGAAAACAGGGGCAGGCACAGCAGACTGGCCGCCAACATGAGTAAGGCTTTCTTCATATGCAAACAATTTTAAAGTGTAATTTATACACAATAATTCGTAATTTGAAAAAAATTTTTCGATGCACATAAATAAAATACTCCTTTGTATAATCTTTGCCCTGCAAAC
>Ga0105048_10008199_pt1 | contig 16744 bp, 12 predicted proteins | sample MAT05_FD_78382 | JGI IMG/M metagenome (GOLD analysis project Ga0105048, IMG submission 78382) | Freshwater microbial communities from Lake Fryxell liftoff mats and glacier meltwater in Antarctica - MAT-05 | ecosystem: Environmental > Aquatic > Freshwater > Ice > Liftoff microbial mat | place...
CAACAAATTCGCAATAGACAGCAGTAAAGTCAGGCCAAAGATGACTTGATGTACATAAGGTTGCGTATAATAGTCTTGGATTCTTTTCATACTTTTTCTCCACCGATTGCAGATTTTACCCAGCAAAAACCAGGCTACTCCGCAGCAATACGACCACAAGTACCTGTCCACGCGATTGGCAGGCACAGTTTTTTGATTTTTGTGAGCATCACAAAAATCTTTGTTTATTTTGTTGGCGATGAGTCTGGCACGTTCAGCCGCGCCCGATTGAGCAGCGTGCGCTGGATTTGGCCGTCAACGGCTGGCCGTACCTGTGGCAATTCCTTCAGCAGCGCCAGAAAGGCATTTTTGGGCAATGTCAGGAAAAGGCAGTCCGTTACTGTACGAATCGTAGCATTACGCGCCACATCTTGCAATAGGGCCATCTCCCCAAAATGCTCACCATCATCCATCCGATCAATGGCCCGCGTTTCCCCCTGGGCGTTGTGTACCAATACCTCAACTTGCCCGCGCGCAATCAGATAGAGTTTATCCCCGGGATCGCCCTGGCGGAAGACAAGTTGGCCGGCAACAACATACTCATGGCTGAAGCGATCTGCCAGCACAGTGAGGAGCGCACTATCCAACCCGGCAAAGAGCGCCATTTGGCCCAAATAGGCCACAGAAATGTCTTATAGCTCTCATAGATCAACAACAGCAGGAGAAGCAATAGCGCTTGTGGCCAATGGCGGCGCCATTGGCGCAAAATATAGCGGATGCCATTGCCCAAGCTCATCGGTGCCATGCGTCCAGCGTGGGCTGCAGAATCTTTCGTAGTCCGTATTTGCATTACACTGCTTTGCTCTGGCTACAAACAAGCGCTTTCGCACAGGTAGAAATTGTAGTCTACTAGCTTGCCGGCGGCGATGATCTACGTGCGTAGATGATACCAGTAGCATACAGATTGATCGTGAGGAAATCGTGATAAAAAGCATCCACTAGCGTGATGAAATCCAAAAAAGTGGGCAACTATTCAGGCATCGGCGTTCCCGGCTGATTCACAGGAGATCTGTAGGGTCTTCAAGACCCTACAGATCTATCCTAGCGGGTAAGTCCTATCTCTATCCGGTTTATATCAACAGCGATAGCCTACTCAAATACAGGCGTTTCCATGCGATTGGTTTTGCGCAGGGGCAGTTCGGGCAACCAAAAGACGATCAACAGAAAAGCCGCGCCCACTAGCCATAGGGCATAGAAATAGATGCGTGTGATGCTGTTGGCAAACGAAAGTTTTAGCGCCGCGGTCACTTGGGTAGCCACGGTCTGCGCTTGCACGGTCATCTGTTGTTGCGCTTGTTCGACAATGGCCAACGCTTGATCCAGGGTAGATTGATCGCTGGTTGGCGCGCTCAACAATTCCCGCAAGGCTGGCTCGGTTGCCGGGTTGGCAAGCAGCGTTGCGCGTGCCGCAGCATCCCCTTCGCCGAAAGCCGCTGTCACCAATTGGCGCTCGGTGGCAAAGGCAGCACTGGCCTTTGCCATAATTTGCTCACCCAAATTCACCTTTTCGCCACCGGCACCTTCACCACCGGAGACACTGCTGCGGAACTGCGCAGGATCGAGACCGGCTTGTAACGCAGGGGGCGCTTGGCCCAAAATCGGCGCAACATTGGTCGTGATCTGTGCCGTTAGGGTGGTCGCTAAGATCACACCAAAAACCGCAGCGCCAATCGCCTGCCCAAGTTGTTGGAAAAATTGACGGCTGGCGGTGGCGGCACCAATCTCGTGAAAGGAAACCGCGTTCTGCATGGCCAGGTTGAGCAGTGGCAAGGCTGGTCCCATGCCCAAGCCGACAATAAACATGCGCCAGGTAACGTCCCACATGGTCGAATGGACGCCAATCTGTGTCAGCGAGAAAAAGCCCAACAACATGATCAGAAAGCCGCCTAACATTAGATATTTATAGCGCCCAATTCGCTGCACAACTTGCGAAACAATGTTGCTGCTGGCCACAAAGGCGAGCATCAGCGGAATCTGCGCTGTGCCAGCTTCGGTGGCCGATAGCCCCACCACGTTAACCATAAAGAGCGATAGAAAGAGAATCGCGCCAAAGAAAGCCGCGCCATTGAGCACCGACGCCGCCACCCCCACCGTAAACGTACGATTGCGAAACAGACTCAGCGAGATGATCGGCGAGGGCACGCGCATTTCCACGAACAGGAAGAGCGCCGTCGAAATGACCGCTGTAGTCAATAACCCAAGAATCATGGGCGAACTCCAAGGGTAAAGCCCCTTGTCGAGCGTTAGCCCCAACATGAGCGGGACAACAGCGAGAATCAACAAAATGGTGCCCAACCAGTCGATTTTGCCGCGTAGGCCACTGGCCAGGGCAGGCATCTTCAAGGCGACAAAGGTCAACGCAACAATGCCTATCGGCAGGTTGACGAAAAAGACCCAATGCCAGCTCAGTTGATCGGTGAGAAAGCCGCCGACAAATGGACCAATAACGCTGGCCAGACCAAAAACACTGCCCAACAGGCCCATGTAGCGTGGGCGATCTGCCGGGGCAAACAGGTCAGCCGGAATTGCAAACGCTGTCGAGGTGAGGGCGGCTGCGCCAATGCCTTGAATGACGCGAAAACCAATCAGTTGCATCATGCTCATGGCCAGACCACAGAGTACCGAACCCAGCAGAAAAACAATAATGCCCCACATCAAGATAATCTTGCGCCCGTACAGGTCGGAAAGCTTGCCATAGATCGGCACCATGGCGGTGCTGGCCAACAGATAGCTGGTAGAGACCCAACTGACCAGATCGATTGCGTTGAAATCAGCGATGATCGCCGGCAGGGCGGTCGAAACAATGGTTCCATCGAGCGCAGCCAGAAAAAGACTCAACAAGACCGCGGCCAAAATTAATAATTTGGTACGGTGGGGCAGAATTTCCGCATAGTCAATGCGTTCATTCATGGGTAACGTGGTTGCTGTCATAAATTCCTCAAAATTTAATTCACTACAAAAAGTAATAGACTCACAAAAAAAGGGTGAACGTTGTGTTCACCCAAGTCACTTGCCTTGCTCATCGACTGATTAGCACTTGCTGGTTACTCATGCCATCTTGTTTGGCTCTAGCTGTAGCTGTTCCAACATGCTCGCCATGATGTTATCTGCCGATTGCAAAAGCGCCATTGGCAAACATTCGAGCCGCTGGGCCAGATCGCGAATCCGGATTTGTTTGATCTCCTGCACGAAGGCCTGACCTTGCGCCGTCAACATCACCTGGCGCAAGCGACGATCGTTGATATCTTCGGTGCGTGTCACATAGCCACCACAGACTAACTGTTCGACAATGTGGCTGGTATTGCCCAGTGAAAGATTCAAATAGCCACTAATATCCGAGATCGATGCCGTTTTTTCATGCGCCAGAAACATGAGCGCCAATGCACGCGACATTGACAATCCTTCCCGTTGCATCAGCCACAGCACATCCGCCGCACTGGCGCGCACCATTTCTGTCGTCAGTTGACTCAGCCGATTGCTTACTTGCTGAGATAGTTCAGTTTTGCATAGATCAAGTTGCATCATATTGCTTTGGATACCAAATACTTCTATTCATAGAACTAATTTGATTATAGCAGCACTATTGCCCGCTGTCAACAGGAAAAAAGGGGCGTCGTGACAACGAGCCAGCATCTGCCAGACGCTAGCTCGTTGGTCTATTTCTACGCTTGTTGGGTGGGGTCAACGGGTTTTTACACCTGTACGGCGCTATCTCATTGCGCAGCACACAGGCGCTGTTGGCGAAGCAGACTTAGTCACTGAGCATTAGCGCAACTTGTTTGTACAAAGCTGTTAGCGGATGGTCAGGGTAGCGCAGGGCAAAAATGCCACTGCTCGCCAGCGTCATCATTTCATCCGAATGGGGCAATACCGCGGCAACTTCACAGTTATACGCTTGCTCTACGCGCGCCTGTACCGCCGCGCGATCCAAGCTGGGGGGCGTTTTGTTCACCATGAGCAAGAGACGTGGCACATCCAAGGAGCGCGCCACCTCGATGGTCACACCAGTGCCCTCATAATCTTGCTGATCGGGGCGCATGATAATCAGCAGCAGGTGCGAGATCGCAATCGAAAAAAGGGTCTCTTCATTCAAGCCAGGGTGCGTATCGATTAACAATACATCTAACGTCAGTTCCTTGATCAGCTTGCGAAAGCCATTGGTCAATAGACTGACATCATAGCCCTCGCGCAGCACGTTTACGATCTCATCCGCTTGGATGCTGGAAGGAATGAGAAAGAGTTTGCCTTTGGCATCTGCGCCCAATTGGGCCGAGACATCGTGCGCGGCCTGGCCGATCTCGCAGCGCCCCCACAGATAATCGTTGAGTGAATGGTCGATCGTGCTCCCCGACAAGCCAAAGAGCACATGAATCCCTGGCGATTGAATATCGGTGTCGATCACGCCGACCCGTTGGCCAGTAGCGGCCAACAGCGCAGCCAGGTTGGCGGTTGTATTGGACTTGCCCGTTCCGCCACGAAACGAATGAATTGAGATGATTTTAGACATGGTTTTCTCCGTCACATGATTCCGTCACATGATTCCGTCACATTATGTAGGGTCATACGATTCAGGCATTTTCGCAAAAGGCCGTAATGAGCGCGGTTGCAAGCATACCCAGATTGGTACCCGTACCTGCACATTTGCCCCGCACATAGCCCGCGTTACCGTTTGTTGGTTGCTACTCCTTACCCTCCAGCAGATTGCGTAGATCACCAGCCTTGCCGCGTAGTTCGCGGAAGTAATCTGTGCCGGTAATCTTGCTCACCTGCTGGGATTGGCGCGATTTGTCCACCTCTATGCGCAATTCTTGCACTTGTTGTTGCAAGCGTTGTTCGCGGGCATAGATCTCGCGGATCATGCGTTGGAAGACGCGCGCCAATTGCCCCAATGCATCTGTCCGCTGCGCCACCTCTTCGATCTGATCGGGCTCGTAAATGCCAGTCTCTACGGCAGCGGCGGTAGTGGTCAGGCGCTCAACTTGTTGCAAATAGCGATAATCTTCGACCATGCTCGTCGTGCGCGCACGCAGGTGTTGCGAGAGAATATGAATAATGCCAGTTGCCACTTCACTGCGACTGGCCATCAAAGCGTACAGCGCAGCGCGGCCCATACGCAAGAGGTGTGTTGCTTCGATGGCCGTGACAGACGCGCTGCGCGGTTCGGGATCAAAGACAGCCATTTCGCCAAAGACATGGCCCGCCTCCATGACGGTTAAGGTACGGCCCCCGCTGTGGACACGCACGCTCCCCGCCACAATAATATACATGGCATCGCCATGATCCCCTTGTTCAAAAACCGTTTGATTGGCTTGGAAAACAACTTCTTCCAAGAGGCTCGCCATGTCGGCCAATATGTCGTCTGGGGTTTCCGCAAAAAGACGGGCAGAACGCAAAATGATAATCTTTTCTGTTGTCGAGCGCATTGTTTTCTCCTCATTTTGCCATATCGCGCCGCGCTACACCAACCCGATACCAGCACCCGCGCACTTACGCCATTTCTAGCTGGGCGCGCAATTGGTTGACATCATTGGTCCGGGCGCGCAGACGCTGTAAGAGCACCCGAATCACCCCGCGCGCAATTTCAATTTGATCATCCATCAATTCATAAAATGGCTCTTGATCGAGCCGCAACAAGCGCGTCGCCTGGGTCGTACGGATTGTCGCGGTACGGGGTTCGCCATCCAACAGAGCCATTTCGCCGAAAAGCTGGCGTTCGCCCATGCGCGTAAAGACACGCTCGCCATCGCGCGCCTCAACTTCGCCTTCGACAATAATATACATACTCTCGCCCTGGTCGCCCTTTTCAAAGATCGTTGTCCCTGCAGGCACGGTCATCTCTTTGAGCAGAGCAGCAATATCAACCAAGATCTCATCAGGAGTCTGGGCAAAGATGTCAACCGTGTTTAGAATCATGACTTTTTCAATCGTTAATAACATGCCATTCACTCCACCATGTGACGTTTTCTGCGCGGTTTGCGGCAGGTTGGGTATGGCTTCATCGCGATACGCGCCAGGATCGAGCGAGGCCAGCGCCCAGGTGGCTGTTTCCTGCACCAATGCATCCGGCGTAGGCAAACAGTGTACCATGAGCGCGTGCAGGGCGGCTCTTTCGCCAGCGGCAATTGACGGTGTAGACAAGATCTGGGTTGTGGCCGTATATAGGGCAACAGACGTAATCCAGGGGCTCACCCAAGTATCGGGCCCGACAATGATGGCCTGCACGCGCGCTTGGTAGTCCAGGGCAGGTTGGGGGAAACTGACGGCAAGCTGCTTTAATTGTTGGGCCGGTGTTAGATCATTAAAGAGTGGCAACAAATTTTTGGTAATCGATTTGTCCACCAATACGTTCAACGTCTCTAGCGCATAGGCCCTTTGTTCCTCTGTATTGCCGCGTATGCGACCAAAGGCATCTTGTACGCGCCGCACCGTTGTGGCGTCATAGAGAAAGGCGAGCAAGAGAAAAAGACGCTCGCGTCCCCGGCTCAGACTTCTTTCCAGGGCAGTATAAAGCAAGGGCCGTGGGGCAATGGTCGTCAAATCGACCAAGCCGGCCAATGTCCAGGCAACATGCAGCAGTTCAGCTTGGATCTGATCTTCGATCATAACGCGGGCCGCCGCATCGGCCTGATAGCCGCACTGTTGCAGGGCACGCAACGTTTGCGTACGCACGGCCCCATCCCGCAGGTGCAGTTGGGGCAATAAAATTTCGGCGGCTTGCGGGCGATGCAGACGGCCAACCGTGCGCACCAGGGCAAGCCGGAATTGCCGATCCTGGCCCGCCGCGGCCAAGGCAGTTTTCAACGCCGGCAGCACAGTTTCACCACCAGCCACCAATGCAGCCTGGGCAGCGGAACGCGTTTGCGCCATAGCCAAATGCGCACAGACCATCGGCCACAGTTTGGGCTGTTGCAATTTTCCCGCAGCGCCCAGCGCAGCGCGTTGCACCTGGGGTTCTGGATCCGCCAGCAGTTTTAGCAGTGGCCGATAGAAAGTTGCCAGACCACTCTCGCCCAACACTTGGGCGGCCAAAATGCGATCCGCAACTTGGCCCGAATTGATCAATCCCGCAAGCGACTCGCCCACCGCGAGGATGCTTTCCAGTTCACCGTTGCGCAAAAGGCCAACCATGACCCCTTGGCGTAGCTGGTAATCAGGCACCGCCAGATAGTCATAAATCTCTTCAAAATGCGCGACACCACCCAACGTGGCAATGGCACGCAAGGCAGCCGTGCGCACAGCAGGATCATGATCCGTCTGAAAGAGATGACGAATGGCTGGCAACGCTGTCATGCCGCCCAAACGCTCCAAACGTGTCAGCACATCCAGCCGTACTGGGGCGCTTGGGTGGTTGAGCAAAGGCGGCAACGCACGCACAAATTCTGCGCTGTCCATACTCTCCAACAACGTCAGGGCATAGATCACAGCACCTGGGTGCGGATTTGTCAGATTTTGCCGAATGCTCTCCAGGCTGGCGCGATCGGGCTGGGCGGCACTGTTGCTTGATAAAAATCGTTGGTGCAACGCCTGTTGCACACGTTTGGGATAAAGCCGGCCCAAAACAGCGGCAATTAGCACCCAGATCACCAGAATCGGCAACAGCACATAGGCGAGTTGCACCGACGTAAAATGCAGGCCGTTGGTCAACCACAATAGGAGCAGCCCAGTTACACCACTAGCCAACGGATAGATAATGCCATCAATCATCGTCTGGAAACGCGTGCGCGTGGGACCAGGCAAAGGTTGATAGAGTAGATTCGCGGCCGTATTGTCAATGGATGTTGTCGTGTAGCGCGCCAGGTTCAGGCTAATTGTCACCCAAAAGAGCAGCAGGGTGGATTGGGAAATGGTACCCATCAACGCAAAGAGCAAGATGCCCACGAAAAGCAGAATGGGGGTCAATAAAATGACCGTACGCACGCCATAGCGACGCAACAACCAATTCGAGAGAAAGAGTTGGCTGCATAAACTCAGCCCGGCGACAATGGCCGTAAAGATGCCCAGAAAGCTCGCCATCTGATCGGGATTGACAATTTGGCCTTCAACTTGGGCATAAAAAATATTATCAACAAAATAGTCGCCCAGCGCAAAAAAGAAATACATGGCACAGACCAGGGGAATATACGGATCGGTCAACAAATTACGCGGCGAAGCCGGCTCTGGACGCGCAATTTCTTCTGTCTGGTTAACCGCTTGGCTCAGGTCGGGCGCTTGACGTGCGATGGAGAATAATAGATAGAGGAGACCACCCGCCACCACCGCCGCCACCCATAATAGATTGGCCGCCCCCATCAATAGGACAAGCCCTGGAATTAAAAACCCAACCACCAAGATCGTAATTTCTTGGCCAGCGCCCAGCAGGCTGAAGAGGCGTTTCCCCTGTTGGAGATTGAAAAGCCGCCCCGTTAGATTCCAAAACATTGTATAGAGCAGCGTGTTCACCAACCCACACCAGATCGGCAGGGTAAAGAGAAACCAGCGGCTGCTAGCAACAATCAGCCCCACCCGATAGCCGAGCAAGGTGAGCAAGATAAAAACCACCTGTCCAAACACCAATTGCGCAAGTGAATAGCGCTGGCTGAGGCGCAAAGAGACAACCGTCACAAGTGTTGTCACAATGCTGGCACCCACATAAATATAGGGCAGGCTTGGGGCATCAAATGCATTGAGAAACAGTGCATAGGCGACTGTATAGACGATGGTATTGATCGTTTCGGCGAGCAGGCTAAAAAGCAACATCCATACGACCAATTTGCCTTCATTTGGACGAATATCGATCAAGGTCAGCAGCTTATTCACAGCAGGCATCCATAGATTTTTCTAGCAGATCTATGCACTTAGGGTCTGTCCATAAATAAAATAGTGAATTTACGTGATGTTACCCAAGTAAATCTGTCTAAAATCATCCATGTTATTCTTGGACAGACCCTTAGCATCCACAAAAGAACAAATGTTCCTTTATTCATTATACATGGTTGTACATATGGATAAAAGGTGTATAATAGCACGATTTGAAGGGCCAATCGCACGATTCATGATACGCGATTGGGCAACTCGCCAAACCGACAATAGACATCCAACAGCAAATCTAATCTAGTAGATAAAGGTAGAATTCAGTTCATGGTCACACCGAGCAAAGAGCTGCGGAACCGGTGTCTCGCACTCTGTATCACCATCCTTCTTTTGTGTACCAGCTGTACAGCCGATCCGACAACAGAAGCACCGACCAGCCCAGCGCCGAGCGTGTTACGGATCGGCTGGAAAGGTGCGCCGGATACGCTAAACCCGGGCATGGCTTTTTTGAACGATTCATACACAATTTTCAATCTTGTCTATGACACGATGTATGAATTGCAATTGGATAACACCTATACCCTAAGCCTGGCCGAGAGTGTGCAAACGTCTGAAGATGGCAAGGTGTGGACCTATCGCATTCGCAGCGGCATCCAATGGCATGATGGGCAACCGCTGACGGCGCGCGACGTGGCCTTCACCTATAACTTTTATCACAGCTATGCCGAGTTTCCCTATCTGCCCACCTATACCGAACACTTTGCCAGTGTCGAAGCACCAGACGATAGCACCGTAGTGATTACGCTCGACCAACCCATTCCCAACATGGAAGCGCAACTCGTTTTTCTCTACGTGCTGCCAGAACATATCTGGTCGGCCCATGCCGAAGGCAACGGTCCTTTTGAATTTGCCAACACCGAGCTTGTCGGTAGTGGCCCCTTTCAGTTGGTGGAGTATCAACAAGATGAATTTGTCCACATGGCGGCCAATCCCAACTATTTTGCCACCAAACCCAACGTAGACGAGCTCATCTTTCAAAGCTTTGGCAACGCCGACGCCTTGGTTCAAGCGCTCCAAACCGGCCAGGTGGATATGATCACCGAGTTGCCTAAAACCGCGCTGGCAACACTGCGCAATGCCCCCAATATTAAGCTCGTCACCGGGCCACCGCTCTCGCCGGAACTTTCCGATATCTTTTTCAACCAAATCGATCCGGCCCAGTGCCCAACCGCCGAAGGGGGCAAATGTACGGGTCATCCAGCTTTGCGCGACCGCACTGTACGCCAAGCGTTGGCACATGCAACGGACAAGCAACATATTATCGACGTACTGTTGTTGGGCCTGGGCACGCCGGGGTTGACATTGGTGCCAGACAGTCTGGGTGCGTGGTACAACGACACCTTGCAAGATTATGCCTTTGATCTCCCCAAAGCCAACCAACTGCTCGACGCGGCGGGCTATCTGGATCAAGATGGGGACGGAGTACGCGAGCTGCCAGATGGTTCACAATCGTTGGTCTTTCGTCTATTATGGGCCAATGATACGCCCGATGCACCACGCATGGCCGACTTGTTGGGCCAAACTTGGGAGCAAATCGGCGTGAAGGTGGAGCCGCAGACCTATGATCCCGACGCGCTGTTGGCGATCTGCTGTCCGGCTTTTGATTATGACATTATCATCTGGGGATGGACGGCGGACCCCGACCCGACAATTCTACTCAAAGTCATGACCACCGACGCGATTCCCAATGGCAGCAGCGAAGCTGGCTATAGCAATCCCGCATATGACGCGCTCTATGTGCAACAGGCGATTGAACTCGATCCGCAACGCCGCCAAGCCTTGATCTGGCAGATGCAGCAGATGGTCTTCAACGATATTGTCTATATTGTACCCTATTACGCGCAAAATGCGCAGGCCTATCGTACCGATCGATTTACGGGCTGGCTCGAGCAGCCCACACTTGTGCTGGAGGATCATGGTTCGTTGGTGAATGTGGAGCCTGTTCAGTAACAGGCAACATCTATCGGCAGTATAGCAGACGATCGTGATAAAAACGTGAAAAAACGCAGAGTCTGCCGTGATGAAGCGCGGCCAGAAGAAAGTAAGTGAAGATTAGCAGAAATAATCCTGCGCGACTCGTTCATCCATAACAAACATATTCGATACATATTTCGATATGGTTGGCGGCGTGCCTGCGCTGACCGCCAAACGATCATTATGTGCGACCATACATACATGGTGATCGTTTGGCGCTATTATGAAGGGTGTTTGCTTGTTATGCATGGGGTGTTGCATCTGCGACAAACGCCATCGATAGATGAGAAATTGTAAAGTTGAGGTGGACTGTAAAGGAGATCGCTATGCAAACTGATAACCAGAACCTAATCCCACGGGTACAGCGCAATGGCGTTAGGCGTTTCAGCTATCTGTTACTGTTTCTGCTGTTGGTTACACTGGCCGGGCTCTCTAGCCTGTGGACCGATGGCATTGTCCTGGGGCAGACAACACCACCCGGCACGATCCCGCCAGGGGGCACGCTGCCACCACCGCCAATACCGGCGGCTGGTACGGGTCTTGTGCGGGTGTTGCATCTTGCGCCCTTTGATCCAGTGGTGGCCAATACGGCCATTGATATCTGCGCGGCGGTGGGTGATCCGGTAGCGGGACTCACGGATCTGGTCTATCTGGAACAGAGTGGCTACATTGCGCTGCCCGCAGGCACTTATGATTGGACAGTTGGCACGCCCGGCTGCGCGACCGAGTTGCTGGATCTGCCGGCGTTTACCTTGTCATCTGGCACTGTGCTCACCCTCTTGGTGATCGGTGGCGACAATCAGCCGCTCAGTAGCTTCTTGCTGGTGGATCGGACAGATGAAACAACGAAAGTCTATCTGCCGCTCATCGGCAGGTAACGGGCAGCTAGGCCAGCCGTAGGCTAGCGCGCCGGGGTAGCACCAAACTGACTCATTTACGCCTTGAAACAGGAATTGGTCTACCCCGGCATAGAGCTCGGCATAGAGTTAGTACGCGATCTATGCTGCGTAGAGCAGATCTTCCACGATCTTCGCCGAGGAAAGTACGCCCGGCAAACCTGCGCCGGGATGCGTACCTGCACCCACAAAATAGAGATTATCAATATCTTCCGACCGGTTATGGGGGCGAAACCAGGCCGATTGGGTCAGAATTGGCTGTACCGAAAAGGCAGAGCCGAGATAGCTATTCAAAGTGTTTTGAAAATGTAACGGATCAATATAATGTTCGGCGACAATGTTGGCTTGCAAATCGGGCAAGTACTGTTCTTCGAGCAAATTCATAATCGCATCGCGATAGGGCTTGGCCGCCTTGGTCCAGTCAATGTTAGCGCCCAGGTGTGGCACGGGTGAAAGTACATAGAATGCTTCATGCCCCGCCGGTGCTATGCTGGGATCGGTGATGGTGGGCATGTGCAAATAGAGTGAGAAATCGGTGGGCAATTCCTTGGCAGCAAAGATATCGCGCAACAGCCCATTATAGCGCTCACTGAGAATAATATTGTGATGGGCTAATTTGCTATCCGTATAGCGACGCTTGGTGCCAAAGTAGATCACAAAGAGTGACATACTATATTTCAGATTCTTGATCCGCCGATCACTATTTTTGTGCCGATAGCGTGCCGGCAAGAGATTGAGATAGGTCCATGCCACATCGGCATTCGAGACAACCGCATCTGCTTTGTGGATGGTGCCATCGGCCATGCGGATCCCGGTCGTCTTGCGCCCCTCGACCAAAATCTCGGCCACTTCCGCGTTGAGATGCACCTTAACGCCCAGTTCTTCCAACAAGCGCCCAAACGCTTGAATAATCGCGCCGGTGCCACCCATGGCATAATGCACGCCCCATTCGCGCTCCAGATAGTGGATCAGCACATAGAGCGAAGCCGCATCCAGCGGGTTGCCGCCGATCAGCAGCGGGTGAAATGAGAAGCAACGGCGCAAAAAGTCATCCTGAATAAACTGGCTGACATAGCCATAGACGCTGCGATAGGACTGCAGACGAATCAGATCGGGCACGACCTTGATCATATCGGTCACGTTCAGAAATGGTTTGTCGATCAACGCCATGCCCGTCTTGAAAATATCCTTGGTGGTGCGCATAAAGCGCTCGTAACCCGCTTTGTCCGCCGGATTCCACTGATCGATCTGGTTGAGGATAAAGTCTGGATCGCCATTGTAATTAAAATGCCGTCCAGTGTGATCGAAGATGCGGTAGAAGGGATCGCACGGCACCATTTGGAAATAATCGGCACGCTTGCGGCCAGCCAATTCCCAAATTTCGTCAAAGAGCCACGGCGCGGTAAGAACCGTGGGGCCGCCATCAAATTTGAAGCCGTCGATTTCGTAGACATAGGCGCGGCCACCCAACTTGTCGCGTTTTTCAAAGAGTTCCACAGTATAGCCGCGCAGGGCCAAGCGTACGGCCACGCTCAAACCGCCAAAGCCACTCCCGATCACGATCACTTTTTTGCTCATAAAATTAAGGCTCACAGAATATTCTGGTTAAATGTCAAGGTATTGCACAGGTTTTATTCATTCTACCTGACCTCGTCCACGGCTTCTGTGAGCCTTATTGCCTTTACCGCGTTACATTTGTTGGGCACACCAGCGCAACGCATTCTGGATCAACGTCTGATAAGCGGGATGCAACCAGACTTCTGCATTGTGACCAGGTGTCAGCACACAGACGCGCCCTGCGCCTTCGTCACGCGTCCACCCTGCCGGTTGCACACCATGTTCCGAGATCGAGTGCAGAAAGCAATCGACCGGCGCGTCTGCCATCTCCATGAAATAGTGTTCATCGACCAGCGTAAACGGCGCACTCCCAGCCGTCAGCGGGTGATCGGCCTGTGGCTGGACCGTGACTGGACATTGCTTGGGGTGCTGGACAAAGACACCCCCCAGCAGGCTGCGCAGGATCGTCGTATCGCGATAGCCAGCCGTGCCCGAATGAATCGTTAGCAAACCATTGCCCGCGCGCACATAGTCAAGTAGCGCCGTTTCGATCGCTGGCGTCATCCATTTGCGATCATCCTGCGCAGAAACGTTGTTGGCCTTGACGAAGATCGTCAGCGGATAGGCGGCCATGCGTTCCGCCGACCAATCGCCGGCATTCTCGATCCAGTCGAAGGTAAAGCCACAATCGCCCAACGCACCCAGCCCCGTGCGCGCCACATGGGCAGGATGGTAACGATCATCAGCAAGAACTAGCGTTTGCATAGCGGGAACTCCTTTGGTTGTCGATAGTCGTGTGTTCGTGGTCAATTCGAATTATGCCATAAATTACCGCGAAAGCGCGATCTACCGTGAGATTGATCCACCAGCTTTCTCGGCAATCTGATTAAGCGCTCCCACCCAATTTCCCTGAATTGTATGAATGATTGCGCGTAGCTAAATTTCCTTTATGCTAGGGTAAGGTATACAATGAATAGCGTGAACGTATATTTTACCACTCTATTTTGCCGTTTTATTGTATGAAGGAAACATAGTAACGTACATGAACCAACCAATCATTGATAGTGAAATTGAAGAACAATCAGAAACTGCGAGTGATTCACCGACAACAGCCGAAAGCATACTGAACGCGACACAAGCAGCCAATGCGCCAACGAACGCGCCCGATCATGATGTCGTCGAACCCGAAGACGCGCTGCCCGAAATCACCTTAGAAGATCTGCCCCCTGCGCTGCGCGCTGCCGCGGCCAAGGCCAATTGGAACAAGTTGATGCCCGTGCAGGCCAAAGCCATTCCCTACATGCTGGCCGGTCGCGATCTGCTGGTGCAGTCGCGCACAGGCAGCGGCAAGACCGGTGCCTTTCTGTTGCCGATCCTAGCGCGCATTAACCCCAAGCTGGCTGTCTGCCAGGCAATTGTCCTTGTTCCCACGCGCGAACTAGCCCAACAGGTTGCCAAAGAGGCCGAGATCCTCGGCTCAGCCACCGGTGTGAGCAGCGTTGCCATCTATGGTGGCGTCAAGTATGGACCCCAATTGGAGGCCCTCCACAAAGGTGTGCAACTGGTCATCGGCACGCCAGGCCGCATTCTCGATCATCTGTTACGGCGCAATTTGCGCTTGGATGATCTGGCCGTGATGGTCTTTGATGAAGCCGACCGTATGCTCTCCATGGGTTTCTACCCAGATATGCGCGAGCTACAGCGCTACTTGCCCAAACATGCGATCAACGCCTATATGTTTTCGGCCACCTTCCCCGCCAGCGTCATACGCCTAGCCTATGAATTTCTGGCCAATCCTGAATTTCTCAGCCTGAGTCGCGACCGCGTACATGTGGCCGCGGCCGAACATGTCTACTACATCACGCCGGTGCTCAAGCGTGATCGCAGCCTGGTGCGCCTGATCGAAACGGAAAATCCGGCGTCGGCGATCATTTTTTGCAATACCAAGAATGCCGTGCATTATGTGGCGACCGTTCTCCAGCGCTTTGGCTACGACGCCGACGAGATCAGCTCGGACCTCAATCAGCAGGCGCGCGATCGGGTGCTCAATCGCGTGCGCGATGGCGAATTGCGCTTTCTGGTGGCGACCGATGTGGCGGCGCGGGGCATCGATATTCCGGATCTCTCGCATGTCTTTCAATATGAGCCACCGGAAGATCCCGAGTCCTACATTCATCGCGCCGGACGCACCGCGCGTGCTGGTGCAACTGGCGTAGTGATTAGCCTGATCGAGAATTTCAGCGAACGGCTGCAATTAGAAGGCATTGCCAAGCGCTATGGCATTGAGTTGACAGAACGTACCTTGCCCAGCGAGCAGGATGTGACAACCCTTGTCTCTGAACGCGTACTCGTCTTGTTGGAAGCGCAACTGCGGGCACGCGACAAATTGAAGACCGAACGCATGCAGCGCTTTGTCCCCTTAATTGTCGAGTGGACAGGTAGCGAAGAAGGCCAAGCCTTGCTGGCGATGTTGGTGGATGATCTCTATCAGCAATCCTTACACAGCCCAGCCTTACCGCCTGCTAGCGAAAAACTACCCCAGCGCGGGGAGCGCATTAGCCAGAATCCTCGCCCAAGCCAGAGCGCTGATCAATCGAATCGGCGGCGCAGTGGCCGGCGGCGCAGTTCCAGCGGCAAGAGCCAAGCGTAACAGTCGCGCGCTCGATTACGAATCGGGACGCGTCCATTCATAGACAACTAACCCCACCGGATCTTCCCGCGCACCGCCAATGTAGCGAAAGCCGCAGCGGGTCGCGATGCCGCGGGAAGGGTCATTTTCACGCAATCTCGTCACCAACATAGCGAAAGCGCGGCACGGCTATGCCATCTACCATCACCTGTTCTAGAAACATAGATTTGGGTCGAATCCACAGATCAAAGTTGCCATAGCGGGTGCGATAGACGACATATTCTTCTTCGGTCTCGCTGTGGCGGGCGACGCCAATCACCTCGTACTCTTTGCCTTTATAATGGCGGTAGCGGCCAAGCGGTATGGTTGTCATGTTGCGCTCCATTCACAATGGTTTGCACATCGTGATCGATGTGCCCGACGTGCCCACTGCCACAAAACCAACTCGTTGATAGAGGCGCAATACCGGATTCTGCGGATCGACGCTGAGTGACAATGCCGCATAATGCAGGCGGGCTTGCTCGATCAGCTTTGTCAATAGTGCCGTCCCAATGCCTTGGCCGCGGTAGGCAGGCAACACGGCCATGCTTAGTTCCGGTGTGTTAGCATCGACAAAGCCCCAACCGGCATCGTCTGCGGAAAATACGCGCCCCCACGCCGCGCCCACCGGCTCACCACTGCGGTTATCCAGCGCAATCGCGCCGAAATCACCCGTGCGCGTTCCCCATTCAGCAACTTAGTGTGCTAACGTTGGATCTTGCAACAGCGCGCGGTCAGGCCGCGGTTGATCCGCCGGGAC
>Ga0105048_10008200_pt1 | contig 16743 bp, 11 predicted proteins | sample MAT05_FD_78382 | JGI IMG/M metagenome (GOLD analysis project Ga0105048, IMG submission 78382) | Freshwater microbial communities from Lake Fryxell liftoff mats and glacier meltwater in Antarctica - MAT-05 | ecosystem: Environmental > Aquatic > Freshwater > Ice > Liftoff microbial mat | place...
GAGAGCGGCGCTCTGCACCGCGGCGTTGAAACCCGGGTTGGCAATCAGCAAGACGGCATCAAAGGGAGACTGGATCAGAGTGAACGCGGCGTTGAGCGTGAACTGCGTGGCAGCATACTCGCCGGGCATCCCAACGTTGGCAACGTTGGCAGGGGACGCAACAAAGGCCGCGATCGAGCGGGTGGTGTTGTTGAGGAATGCGGCCGCGGCCTTGTTGGTCATGCCTGGGGTTGCGAGACCCTGGCCGCCGACTGCGACGGGCTCAGCGAGGGGGTCGCCCACGGTGGCGAGCACGGCGGGACCGCCGATGACCCAGCCGTTACCGCCTGAGAACACGATGTTGGTGGTCGTGGGGCGGACAAAGTTGGTGCCGCCAACGTAGATGTCATTACGCACCGAAGGGATTTCGAGGGCGAGATTGGTCAGCCAGGAGCCGGAGCCGCCGCCAGTGACACCGCGCTCGCCACCGGCATAGCCAATGCCGAGGCGGGCGTTACGCAGGGTGGCTTCCATGTTGCCGTTGGAACTCTTGTTGGTCGGGCTCCACTGGCTGCCGATGTTGTTGTTAACCGTCAGCACAGATAGGCCGCCGATGTTGTCGCCCACACCGAAGGATGGGTCAAGGCCGATGCAGTTGTAGAAGGCGTTGCGGGTGCCCGAACCGATATCGCGGGTGATAACCTGAAGGTTCTCGCCGGTGATGGTGCGGCCGGTGGCAAACATGTGCCGCAGCTCGGTGCTGGTGACCTGCGTGATGCCGGTACCGAGCGAGACGATGGGGCAAATCACCGCGTAAGAGAGCGGGTTGTCAAAGATGGTGTTGGCGTTGGCGTTGGCGGGCACACCGTCGTACAGGTTGCGGCTGCCAAGTTGGGCCAGATCGTTGGGGAGATTACCAAAGCCGGTGGTACCACCGTTGCGGTTGACGGAGCGGCGGGCGTTAGCGCCGTATCCGGCATCAGCGGGCTTATCAAACGCTTGCGGGGTGCCGGCTTTCTGCACACCCCAAAAGACGGGTACATCGGTTGGGGCAATGTCGATACGGACTGAGCCAGGCGCCGAGGCGGGAGCGGCAATCCATGAGGCCAGAGCATTCGCGCTCAGGTCGCTGCGGTAAGGGGCGCCACCTGGGTTGCCGGCGTTATAGACGCCGGTGAATCCGCCGCCGGTGATGTAAGTCGCGCGGTTGACATAGGCAACCGATGCATCGCCCGTGATGGCGGGCATGCTGTTCGGACGCGCGCCGAGGATGCCGCCGGTGGCGTTGGGGTTGGCATCGTTGCCAGTCGCAGCGTTCGGTGAACCGAAGAGGAAGAGTTCCTTGATGCCGTTGACTGAACCGACGACGCGGTACTGGATGATCCAGCGCAGGTCGGGTGAATACACGCCGCCGGTGGTGGCGGGGGCGAGCTGATCAACGCCGGTTCCGGCGATGCCCGAGATGCCATCGAGATCGACATCGATGAAATCGTTGGTGGCGGCGGGGAAGCGGATATAGTTTTCCAGCAGCGTGGCGCCGGAGATGTTGATGACGCTGGGCTGCGCGAGGGCTGGGACGGCAGCGCCGCAGCAGGCAAGCAGGGCGAGGATGTTCAAGGCGTTACGGTTCATGAGGGTCTCTCCAAAGCTCACAGGCACCAAAGGAAGGCCAGCGCGCACCGCGCCGGTAATCAGGTCGCTCGCCAAAAGTGACAATGGCATAACCCACAAAGTGACCTTGGGCACTTTGGACGGCTTGAGCACTATCACGAACACTGGCTTGCGGAAACATCGGTTTTCCGCTTTCGCGGAATACCGACGGTGTGCTGAATCTCGTCCCTCAGTTGCGCCTCAGCCAAGCTGGCTGGGCGACGTACAAGCCGGCGGGGCTTGCGTTTGTTGCAACAAGTGTGGTCTTATGGGGTCGTGCGGATGTCCACACGGTTGTCGCCGGTAATGCTCCAGAAGCGGTCGCCCCACTTGCGCTGCTGCATCGAATCCCAGAGTGTGAGCTGCTCGACGTGACCATCGACAAACGCGAACTGGCTGCCGCCGCCGAACTTGTCCTTGTTGGGCTGCTGACGACCGACAACGTTCCAAGGCGTGTCGCCCTCGATGGAGCCATCCGGCACATCGTCAACCTTCTGGATTTCATTCTCACGTGGGTAGCGGAAGCGGCCAAAGCCGGTTCCGGCACCACCGGTTGGCTCGGCATACGGGTTGCCACCAGCGGAGATGCCGTAGAAGGGGGTGACGGGGCGGTGGCTCTTGATGACGCCTTCGCCCGTCTTCATGGGGCCATTGCCGTTCTTGTAGATGATCTCGCAAGCCAAGATGGACTTGGATGGGTTCTGAATCCAAGCATCGCGCACAAGCTGGTTGATGCGCTGCTCGCCACCGTTGCGGACGAACTTGTTGCGGGGGAAGATGGCGGCATTGCCCATGAAGGCGATGCGCTTGACCTGGCGGTCACTCGGTGGGTTTGACGGTGTCGTCTGGCCTTGGTCGTTGACCTGGCCGGGATCCCAGTCGTCGCTATTGGCACCCGGGTTAGTCGCGGGGAGGCCGCCCTTGGTGGGGATGAAAGGGCTCTTGAACGCATCCTCAGGCACGCCGCCACCCTTGCCATCACCGCCGAAGAGCGAGTATGACCAGTGCACGTAGCCGTTGGCTGGGCTGGGGTTTGATTCCTGCTGATCGGCCATCTTCCAGCCCATGGAGTCTGGCTCGGAGCCGTATACATAGCTGGGTGGGAACAGCGCCTGGCTGGTGGCGGTGTAGGTTGCCACACCGATTGCAACCTGGCGGGCGTTGCTGGCGGTGGTCACCGCGCGGGCGGAGTTGCGAGCACTCGCGAGCGATGGCAGCAGGATGCCCACCAGCAGCGCGATGATCGCTATGACGACGAGAAGTTCAATCAACGTAAAGCCGCCGATGCGGCGAGATCCGATCTTCATCACAGGTTCCTTCGCAGAAAAGCAGTTCGGACTTGAGAATGCAACGCACCTCTCTCGTCGCAGGCAGTGGCAGCTTACCTCCGATGCGAGCTGCAACCGAGTCCATCACTGTGAGTGTTTTGCGAAGGAGGGCCGCGTTCAACGAGTCTTTACGCGGCGCTAGGGTGCGATACGAACAGAGTGTGATGAACGTGTTGCCGTTGCGCTAAGAAAGGCGCAAATGCTGTGGAAGAACTTGACCAAAAATGGGCCGGCCGCGCTTCAATCGCGATCGGGTTGCGTCAGCAGCTCCATCACATGGCCGAGCCGCGGCGGCACAACGCGGAGCTTTGCCCCGCGGTTGGCGGCAGCGCGCACGGCTTCACTCAATCGCACCATCGGCTCATCCATTGGCTCATCGGATAGTCGAAAGGTGGAATGGTGCACCGGCAGCAAGGCGTCAACGCGAGCCCGCTCGGCCATGTCGACGACCTGCTCGGGCGTGGCGTGGGCATCGACCCACGGTTGATATGCGCCAATGCCGAAGATGCCGAGATCAATCTGCGGCAGGCCCTCCGCGGCAAGCGCGGCGAAGGTGTCGGTCATGGCGGTGTCACCGGCAAAGAGCACGCGCTGGCGTTCGGCGGAGCTCGCAGCGCCATCAATCACATAGCTGTTGAAGCCGCGGTGGCGATCCCACGCCGTGCGCGCTCCCCAATGCGCCGGACGCATGGCTGCGATGGCGATGCCATCGATGCTCACTTGCTGCTCCCACTTGAGGGCTGCCACCTCGCCATAGCCGCGGGGTATCAGGCGGGCTGTTCCGGCAGCGGTCAGCACCCGCGTCGACTTGCTGGCGAGCGCTTTGAGCGTGGGCACATCGAGGTGATCAAAGTGGGCGTGACTGACCAGCAACAGGTCTACCGGGGGCAGCGAGCGCACATCGATCTCCGCTGCGAGACGTTTGGGGCCGACGGTGAGCGGGCCGATGCGCACGCCGATGCGAGGCGAGAAGACAGGGTCGGTCAGCACGGTGTGGCTGCCGAGCTTGAGCAGTACGCTGCAGTGGCCAAGCCAGCAGACGCCGTTGATTCGCCCGGCAGTGTCGGGCAAGTTTCGCCACGTCTCGGCCAAGGGCACCTCGGGCACGGTCGCAGTCCTGGCGCCGTCGGTGTGCGCTCGCGCCTCAACGGAATCACCGGGCGGGAAGTTGGCCAGATCGCGCTGGCGGAGCGAATCTGCCACATCCTGCGGGTAGCGGCCCATGGCGGAGCGCGCGGCCGCAGCCATGGAGCCAAGCTTCTGGCCCACAGTTCGTGCGCTCTTTTTGGAATCGCCCTTCGGCATCAATGAATGTTCGTTCTTGGAAGGGTCGATGGCGTGCGGGCAGCGTGGGTTAGGTGAGACGAGGTGCTTTGGCTAGAGAATCGGCGCGAACAGCCGGGCCACACGCTCCAGCACCCGGCGGTGCCACGGCCGCCGCTTGCGCGTGGCGAGCGTAATCTCAGAGCAGCGTAAGAGATCACGCTGCAACATGGCTTCGATGTGCATGACGAACGCATCATCGCAGATTAATGCCATCAGTTCAAAGTTGATACGTAGCGAACGGTTGTCGAGGTTCAGCGAGCCGATGGCCGCCAGATTATCGCTCAGCAGCACCTTTTGGTGCATGAATCCGGGCTGATAGATGAACATGCGGACACCGGCGGGCAGCATGTCATCCTCAAAGCTGGCGGAGGCAAGCTCGACAAGCTTGCTGTCGCTCGCGGCAGGGATCATCAGGCGGACATCGACGCCGCGGATCGCGGCGAGCTGCAGAGCTTCGATGATGGAACCGTCGGGCACAAAGTAGGGGCTGGCGATCCACAAACGGCTGCGGGCAGAGCCGATGAGATGCAGCATCATGAGCGCGCCAGTTTCGAGCTCGTCGGCTGGGCCGGTTGATGCGACGACCACACGGGCATCGTCGCTGCTGCGCGCCACCATCGCATCGGCTTGCGGTGGCATGTCTGCCGCGGGCACGGGCACCCACTCAAGCGTGGGCGTGTGGCCGGTGACGAAGGCCCAATCCTCGAGGAAACTGAGCTGCCCTTCAAGCGCAGCCGGGCCGCGGATAATCAGCCCGGTATCGCGCCAAGGGTTGAGCACAGGGTGCTTGTGGTTGTACTCGTTACCGACATTGAGCCCGCCGACGAGCATGGTGCGCCCATCGGCCACCACCAGTTTGCGATGATTGCGAAAGTTGATCTGAAGGCGGGTTCGCGGGCCGCGGGCCGAGCGAAATGTCTCCACCTCGATACCTTTTGCCTTCAGCGTGCTGACCACCTTTCGCGGCAGGTTGGCGCAGCCGATGGCATCGATCAGCAGCAGCACACGCACCCCACGATCCGCCGCGGCGTAGAGGTGGGTCACGAACTCGCGGCCGACATCATCATCATTCATGATGTAAAACTGCACGAGCAGCGTGCGCTTGGCCGCGGCCACAGTGCTGAACAAAGCGGGGAAGAACTCAGGACCATCGACAAGCAGCTCGGCGCGATTGCCGCGGGTGCATGGGGTTGTCACCATCCGCGTGATGGCTTTGCCACCCATGCGGCCGGGGTCGAGACTGGTTACGAAGGGTTCGAGCGAGGCATTGAGCTGACGCAGAGACTGGCTTAATCTCGCACGGCCCTTGCGGCGCGCTTTCACATAGCCCTCGAACCTGCGCGCACCAAACACAAGATACAGGGGCACGGTGATGATGGGAATGACAAGCAGGCCCAGTGCCCAAGCCAATGTGCCCTGAGGCGTTCTGCCCCGCAAAACGGCATCGATGGCAAAGCCAACACCTGCAAGCTGCGCAAGGGCCAGGGAAATTCCCAGAATGGTTGTCCATTCAATCACCTCGCATCGTTGCACGCCTGTGCGCGCAACGCGCCGCGGGGCTTAGTGGCCCTTGCCGCCCGCATCGGCCTTCTTTGCCGGCGCATCGGCCTTGGCTCCGTGCGCGGCATCAGCGGGGTGAGCGGTAGATTGTTCCACGGCGAGCTTGGCTGCCGCTGCGCGAATTGTCTTGCTGGCGTCGCTCTCAACCGGTCCGGCGAGCGTGGGCTGCGGGCCCAGGGCCACCGGTGCCTCTGGCGGGCCTTTAAGAAGCGCGTAAGCCCAGATCACGCCGGCGTTGAACATCGTCAGACACGCCACCCAAGCCACCGTTTGCCGCGTTTTTGGGTTGCGAATGGCGACGATCTTGAGAAATGGCCTCAGCGCAGCTTCGAGCAGCGCGAGCGTGCGCGCCGAGATGGCCGCGAATGCGCGCACAATCACGCTTGGCCGCTTTGGTAGCGTCGGCTGCGCCGCTGGCGATGGCGTAACCGCTGCCGCGGCGGCAGAAACAGGTTTGGCGACCGTGGGAGCGGTGACAGGAGCGATATCGGCGACGGTGAGCTTCGTCGCGGCGGCAGGTGCGGCGATTGCCGCAGCTACAGGCGCGATCAATTCTCCTGGTTCCGGCGTGGCCTCTGGCTTGGCGGCGGGAAGGTGCTCCGTGCCGTCGGTGAAATCATCCTCGGCAAGGAGCGCAGAGGTCTGCGCGAGCTTGGCATCGAGCGCAGAGAGTGAGTGTTGAGCGGTGGGCACCGTGGACGCGGGGAGAACTAACTCTGGCTCGCCTGTATCTCCAGTGGCCTGCTTGGCCAACTCGGGCGAGACTGTCGTTGAAGCGGCAGCAGATTGATCTGGCGGGACGAGTATCTCGGATGCCAGATCCTGCGACTTGCCCGCTTCTGGAACGATGTTGGGGAAACCCCCAGCCGTAGAGCTATCAGGATTTTCCCCTGTGATTGCGAGCTTCTCACTCTCATCATCACTGGGTGCGCGAAGTGTCGTCGCATCAGCGCGAAGTGCCGCTGCGGCAAGCATGGCATCAGTCTGCTGCGCGAGCGCGTCATCAACAGCCTGCTGGCTCACGGCATCGTCGCCAAGCGCGGTGCCGCCGGTAAGCGGGGTTTGCCCAGCCGCGGCCTGTGCAGATGCCCCGTCGGCCAATCGGGCCTCGGCGGCGGCGCAGGCATGATCGATGTTTGCGACCAACTGATCAACTGCCGCATCGAGGGCGGTGTTGTCCATCAGTACAGTTGTTTCTGTCGCAGGGCCAGACATGGGCGGTTCACACTCCTTACAACATATACGCTCCGCTCTGCGGCGCACAGGAAGTTGGCTCTGTGGTGAATCGACGGGTTTTCCCCAAGTCCTTACTGGCGGAGCCGTGGAACTTGCGTCCGCGATCACGATACGCTGCGCCGTGAGTATTCATCGCCTGTTCTCGGACGCTATCCCCAATCAAGCCGGCCTCGAACTTCGCATCACTGGCGAGGAGGCGCATCACGCTGCCAAGGTGAAGCGGATTGGCGCAGGGCAGCAGGTATACGTGCAGGACGGCGCCGGCACCGTGGCACTTTGCGAGGTGCTCAGCTCGGAGAAGGTTAGAGGCCTGATTGAGGTGCTTGTTCGCATCAACAGCGTGCAACTGGTCGCGCAAGATGTGCCAGAGATTCATGTCTATTGCGCGGCGCCAAAGGCCGACCGCATCGCATGGCTCGCCGAGCAGCTCTCGCAGGTGGGATCTACGTGCTGGACGCCGCTGGAAACAGAGTTCTCATCTCAGGACGGTGCTGACCTCAAGCTCGATCGCTTGCGGCGGATTGCCAGCGAATCGAGCAAGCAGTGCGGCCGCCCGTGGCTGATGGCAATCAACCCGCCACTCGCACTCGCCGCTGCGCTCACGGCCACGAAGGCGAACTCGTTGTGCGCGGTGTTGATTGGCGATTCGGATGGGGAGCTGCCGGACCAAGCTCTTGCCCGCGCGGCACCAGAACTTACAAAAATCGGTGAAATCGCTATTTTTATCGGTCCTGAGGGTGGGTTTTCGTCGCGAGAGACTGAGCAGTTCGCCAAGCTGGGCGCAACGCGGATCAACCTCGGTCGCCACATTTTGCGGATCGAAACTGCCGCGGTGGCCAGTGTGGTAGCCGTGAGGCAGGAGCTTGCCCGCCGCGGCGTGCGATAGACTGTGCGTATGCCGATTTACGAGTATCAAAGCGAGCAGGATGGCACGGTCGTTGAGTTGATGCGTCCGATGGCGGATGCGGACAAGCCGGTGAGCGACCCGGATGGCAAGGCGCGGACGTTTCGGCGGGTGATGTCGACCTTTGCAGCCCAAGGCACTGGCACTAAGGGCAAGGGTGCTGGCGCATCGCTGCCGATGGGTGGGTGCTGCCCTTGCGGCAAGAACGCGGGCAGTTGCAGCCGCGCGTGAGGTTCGGGCGAAACAGGGCTGCGCTAGCGAGTTGGAGGGGGCGGGTAGATTGGCGGCAGGCCGCGGCGTTTTCGCTCAAGCGGATGGTGTACCCCGACCACCTCTCGGAGGCGCGATCGATCAACGTGGGTGTAGATTTCAGTGGTGGTTACGTTGCTGTGACCGAGCATCTCCTGCACGGCGCGGAGGTCGGCTCCGCCCGAAAGCAGGTGCGTGGCGAAGGAGTGGCGCAGCGCGTGCGGGTAAACGGCGGTTAGTCCAGTGGCCTTGCCATGTCGTTTAACGATCTGCCAAACCGCGACGCGCTCGAGCGAGCGGGCGGTGCGGGAGATGAGCAGGGTGCCTGGATCAGGCCGGCCAGCGAGAAGCACCTTGCGCCCGCTGGCGAGAAAGCTTTGCGCTGCGGCGAGCGCTGGCTTGCCGATGGGCACCAGTCGCTGCTTGTTTCCTTTGCCGATGACGTGGATGACTCCCAGTTCGGGCTTGATGTCATCGGTGCGCAGCGTGGCAACTTCAGTCGCGCGCACGCCGCAGGAGTAGAGCAGTTCGAGCAGTACACCATCGCGCTGGCGCAGTGCTGCATCTATTGCTCCGGCAACATGGCCTGAGTTTGCATCGTCTTGCTTCGCGGCGCCGCGTCGAACGGGCTTAAGCGCCACTGCCGCGGCTGGCGACTGGATCAACCTGCTGATCTGGCCGACGGTCATGACCTCAGGCAGTTTGCGCCAGCGTGTCGGGCGGAGCAGCGCATCGGTCGGGTCGCTGGTGATGGTCCCGCGCTCGCGCAGAAATCTGAAGAAGACCCGCAAGCTGGCCAGATGGCGGGTGATCGTGCTGCCGGAGAGGCGCGTGCCGCGGTGGGCCTTGGTGGCATCGGCAGTGCCTCGGCTGCGCAGCCAGGCCAGGTGGTCGGCAAGATCGCGCGCCGAGAGCGCAGCCAAGGTCTGCGAGCTGCCATGCGTGGTAGTGGTGTGACGGCGCAGCTCCAGCACATCGCGCAGATATGCGGCCTGCGTGTTTCCGGAGAGGCCAGACTCGACCCTGAGCCAGGCGAGATATTGGCGGATCTGCGTGTGCTCTGTGGCGAACTCCGGCGCGGCAAGCAGGCGATCGGCCGCGAGCTTTGGCCGCGGCGGTCGGGCATCGGGTTTGGCGATTCGGGGCATTTGTTGTGGAGTGGCGCAATGATTGCCTTGGCCGGAGCGCAACATCGGCCAGTGAGTGGCCTGAAGCATAAACAAAACCCCCGGCGTGGTGCCGGGGGCTGACAGGCGAATTTGGTTTTTATGTTGGCGGACCGGTTTACTGACGCAGCAGGGCCAGTGCAGACTGCGGGGCCGAGTTGGCCAGGCCGAGCGAGTTCTGCGCGGCCTGGGAGAGAATCTGTGACCGCGTGAGCGCCGCAGTTTCGGCCGCAAAGTCGGCATCGCGAATAACGGATTCTGCCGCGGCGGAGTTTTCCACGCTGATGGAGAGGTTGCGGATGGTCGCGCCAACGGTGTTCTTTTGAAAAGCGCCGAGCCGGCCGCGGAGCGAGGAGATTTGGCGAATGGCTTCGTCAACGACTCCAGCAGCGGCCACAATATCGCCATCGAGAAGGTTGGCGACTTTGCCAGCCGCGAGGTTGGAGAGGAAGCCAACAGAGTTGTTGCCAAGCTTGCGAGAGGCGACATTTTGGATGCCGATGGCGACTTTGCCGGCAATGTCCACCTTGCTGGCGAGCTGGAATTCAGCGCCGCCACCGTTGATGGTGAGGGCGTTGGTCAGGCCGCGCGCCTGGGCGATACTCGTGCCAAAGGTGACTTCAACATCGAGAAAATCGGTGTTAATGCGTGCGGTGCGACCTCGGCTGGTTGCAGCCACGCCGTTGACGGTCGCTACCAGATCCTGCCCGGCATCTCGGATGCCGTTACGAGCATTCGATGAGTTAAAGGTTGCGGTGAGCGTGGTCGTCGGTGCGTTGCCGTTGGTAGCGGCGGTGTTGTAGACGCCGATGTTCACGCCCTGAATGTTGGCGGCGTTGACGATGCGCACCGAGGCGAACTCGTCGGAACCAAACTCGCTAGATTTGATGCGGATGCCATTTTGCGAACCAGAGGTGTAAACTGAGGCGGAAACACCGGTCACTGAGGAGTAGGTGTTGACGGCATCGACAACCTGCTGGCGGGTGGTGCCCGAGGCGAAGGAAAGCTCGCGGCTGCCAAGGCGGCCACCGATTTCTACCGTGAACAGGCCGCTGCCACCACCACCGAGATTGATGCTTGCACCGGTGGAGAGATAGAGCGCACCCTGCTGAGCGGAAGTTGTGATGAGCGCCTGCACCGCGATGTTGCCGCCGCGGGCCACCTTGGCGGAGTTGACACGGAAATCGCTGATTCCGGTGGCGACGTCGGAAGTATTGAAATCGAAGTTGCCGTTGAGGAGTTTGACGCCCTGGAAGTTGGTGCTTTCAGCAAGGCGGTCGATGGTCTGCAGGATCGAGTCAATCTGCAGCTGGTTGGCGGCCTTCTCCTCTCGTGAGAGCCCACCGGTATTGGCGGTGGCAGTGACAAGCCCGCGGACTTCAGTCAGTAGATTGCTGAGCTCCTGCAGGCCACCCTCGGCAATGTTGACGAGTTGGTCGGTGCGCTCTGCGTTGCCGATCGCTGCGTTGAGTGCTGCGCCTTCAGCGCGGAGGTTCTCGCTGGCAATCAGGCCTGCGGGGTCATCCTTGCCGCGGTTGATGCGCAGGCCCGTTGAGAGCCGCTCCAGCGTGTTGTTGAGGGTGCGGTTGTTTGCCCCCAAGTTGCGTTGGGCAATCAGCGAGGCGGGGTTGGTGTTGATGCGGCTCATGACAGAATCCCTTCAAAGCTGCTTATCTGTTAACGGTGGGCCCGAGGGCACACTTGGTCAACTTCGCGACAGGGCCAGAGTTGCCCTTACGCAGCGGGGTTGCCGGCTTCCGTGCCGGCAGCAAAAGGCACCCGCGTGCCGCGATACAGACGGTGCCGACTGGGCGGGTTGCGCCGGTCGTCACTGTCCGATAGCAGTGTCGTCCCATAGCCGGAAGGGCTTTACGCAGAGGGTCGCAAAAAGGGACGCAGCAGCCCGCACATTCGTCACAGACTGTCGCAACGAGCCGGTTTAACGCGTTGGCCAAATAAAAAGCGGGCCCGAACGCTGCGTCCGGGCCCACTCCAAGGAAGGGTTCAAACTAGTTTAAGCCGCCTTTGCGGCTTGGGATTACTGACGCAGCAGCTGCAGAGCCGACTGCGGAGCCGAGTTGGCCAGGCCCAATGAGTTCTGGGCGGCCTGAGAGAGAATCTGCGAGCGTGTGAGCGACGCGGTTTCGGCGGCAAAGTCGGCATCGCGGATGACGGATTCGGCAGCTGCCGAGTTCTCGAGCGAGATGTTGAGGTTGCGGATCGTCGCGCCGACGGTATTCTTCTGGAACGCGCCCAGGCGTCCTCGAAGGCCCGAGGTCTGACGGATGGCCTCATCGACAATGCTGCCCGCTTTGGTGAGATCGCCATCGACCACGTTACTTGAGCGTCCTGAGGAGAGCGACGAGAGGAATCCGATCGAACTGCTGCCAAGCTTGCGGGCAGCGACGTTCTGAATGCCGATGGCCACCTTGCCGCCGACATCGACCTTGCTGGCGAGTTGGAACTCTGCTCCGCCACCGATGATAGTGAAAGCGTTGACCGTACCGCGCGTTTGGCTAACGGTGTTATTGAAGTTGACCTCAACATCGAGGAAGTCGGTGTTGATTCGGGCCACTTTGCCCTTGGTTGTGGCCGCAACACCATTGATGGTGGCAGCCAGATTCTGGCCGACATCGCGCACACCGTTGCCAGCCACTGAGCCGCCAAAAGCCGAGACAAGGGTGGTCGTTGGTGCACTCCCATTGGTGCCAAGCGTGTTGTACACGCCCGTGTTTGCGCCTTGGATGTTGCCAGCGTTGACCACACGAACAGAGACGAACTCATCGGTGCCAAACTCGAGAGAACGCAGACGAAGGCCCTGGGTACCACCGCCGGAGCTATAGACGGAAGCAGAAACGCCGGTGACGGAGGAGTAGGTGTTGATGGCGTTGACGATGTCCGCCCGCGTGCTGCCGGAGGCGAAGGAAAGCTCACGCGAGCCCAGGCGGCCACCAACCTCAATGGTAAATAGACCGCTGCCACCGCCGCCGAGGTTAAGCGAGGCACCGGTGGAGAGATACAGCGCGCCTTGCTGAGCCGAGGTTGTAATCAGCGCCTGTACGTTGATGCTGCTGCCACGGGCGACTTTGGCAGAGTTGACGCGGTAATCGGTCACGCCTGCGGCGACGCCGGTTGCGTTGAAGTCAAAGTTGCCATTGAGCAGCTTGACACCTTGGAAGTTGGTACTCTCGGCCAGGCGATCAACCGTCTGGAGAATCGAGTCAATCTGAAGCTGGTTGGCAATCTTTTCCTCTCCGGACAGACCGGCACTGTTTGCCGATGCAGTGACGAGGCCTTTGAGATCTGTCAGCAGGTTGCTAAGCTCCTGCAAACCACCCTCGGCAATGTTGACGAGCTGATCGGTGCGCTCAGCGTTGCCGATGGCGGCGGTAAGGGCCGACTTCTCAGCGCGGAGGTTCTCACTGGCGATCAGACCAGCGGGGTCGTCCTTGCCGCGGTTGATGCGAAGGCCCGTGGACAAACGCTCAAGCGTGGTGTTCAACGTCTTGTTGTTGACGCTGAGATTTCGCTGTGCGATCAGAGAAGACGGGTTTGTGTTGATGCGACTCATATTGACCTTCCTTGTTGAGCGCCGCCGGAAAGGGCGGACCTTGCTACCAAACTTCCGAGAGTGCAACTGCTTACGCAAGCTCGTGTGCAAATCTCGCTGCCGTTGACAGGCTTCATCCGTGAAGCCTGCCGCGGGATTGACACCTTGCCGATCCACGCTGCATGTCCGGGAACATCGAGTGTGGCGGCTTCATGCTTCATCGAGAGACCCGCAGGAATCTCTTGGCTAACCGGGTTCTCTTGTACAGCCGCCCCCGGCGTTACAGGCCGTCAAGTCGCGTGCCCGATAAGCAAAGCGCACGGCACTGGCGCCGATGCGAGGTGCCATTTGCGGACCGTCCCAAGATCAGCGGCGGCGGTGAAGCGGCAGGTGGGTGCGCTGGCGATTGGTTATCTGAGCTGACGAGCTCCGAATAACCAACGGTTGGGCGGGAATCGGGGGGATCGCGCGAGTCCGCAAACCGGGTACCTCTGTTCGGATTGTGCCCGTTGCGCGATCACTGGCCAAATCTGGCTCATGGCAGCGGCCGGGCCCATTCCGGCGGCGGCGCAATGTAAGTGCTGGACGATCCGTCGAACATCGCGGCGTTGAAGCGATTGCGGGTGCCATGCACAAGGCCGATACGCGCGGGGTTGTGCGCGCTGTTGCGAAAATCAAGCACGCTGGAGGTGCTGGTGGCTGGCGGCTGCTCGGGCCCAACTGGCGGCACCGAGGTATCAAGCAGCAGGCAGGCCCGTGAAGGAAGCGTGATGCGGGCCACGTTGATGTGGCTGGTCATGCTGGCATCATCGAAATTATCGGGGTCGGCAGGGCTTGTGGAGGTGGCAGGTCGCCCGGCGTGACCGGTGACGTTGATGCCGTAGGTGCGCGTCATGGCATCGCTCAACGCGGATTTGGCGGAGGGGCATACCAGGATTGAGTTTGGGCTAAGCAGCTCGGCGCCGGTACTGCCAGCACGCCCGGTGGCGGCCTGCACCACGACCGACCAGTTGGGCAGTTCGCGGTAGGGCCGGCCCAGCGCGGGCGACTTGCCCTTGTAGTCGTCCGCGTAAGACAGGCAGAGGAGGGCAATCTGGCCCTGCTGCGATTGGCAAACGACCGTTCTGGCGGCCGCGCGACTGCTGCGTAGCGCAGGCAGCAGCAGGCCTACGAGCACGGCGACGACAGCGATGACAACAAGCAGCTCGATGAGGGTGAACGCACGGCGCACGAGCAATGTTACGGAGTGCGGGCGCAGAAGTATGCGCGCGAGCGAGCACAGGACATCGAGCGGAGCGGTTATCTTGACGTGGAAGCGGTGGTGCGGGAGGGGATCAAGCGGCCTTGGCAGCCGGTTTTGCTCAACGGTTCCGCACCTTGGGCCTGCCGGTGCGTATACCATCACGTCTGTTCGGGGCCGATGTGGTTTCGATCGAGCGTGTGATAGATTTGGTGGCGCGCCGTGGAGCATGCAGGCCACGTAAAAAAGCATGCAAAATATAGTTGCCAATAACAACTACGCTCTTGCTGCCTAACTAAGTTAGCCAGTACATTTCGTGTCACTCGCCCGCTGTGACACGCAATGCAATCCGCGGGCTGGCCTTCGCGGGGCGCTCCCGGCAACGAAGGTAAGATGCACCGGGCGCTAGGAACGCGGTAATCCTGCCGAGGGAGTGCCGCGGACTGAATGTAAATCATCGGATACGCGCGTAGAGGCCAGGTTTTGACCGTCTCGACACGGGGGTTCGATTCCCCCCGGCTCCATTGTGAGAAGTTCTTGTTGGGAAGTACCGGGACTTGCGCAAGCAAGCTGCAAGTCCCGGGTGGGGGCAGTCCAGTGCGGGGTGCGGGTTGTCCGGATAGCGAGCATTCCGGGCAAGGGGTGGCCGTGCGGGCGGCGGCTGGGGAACACAACATGCCGGATATACGTGGTTAGGGTAAGGGCAATCCCAAAACACTTTGCGCCGATAACGCTTTATCGACCTTTGTTGGCTAGAGGGCCGCGGGTGAGGTACTTTGTTTGTGCGTGGGCGCGCTTCGCAGGTCAGTTTTGGTGTGTCGATCGCCCGTCGAAAGCCTGCTTAGGAGAGAGAGCATGTCCAGGTTCATCGTGTCCATCGGTTCGATCGCGTGTGGTCTTGTTGTAGCCGCGGGCGCTTCGAGTGCCTTGGCCCAGACGCTCACCACGCTTGCTTCGTTCAACACCACCAACGGGTCGCGACCGCGTGCCGGGCTGATCCTCTCGGGCAACACCCTGTACGGGACGACCGAGTTCGGCGGAGCCAACTTCAGAGGCACGGTCTTTTCATTCCCGGTTACCGGCGGCGCGATCACCACCCTGGCGGCGTTCGACGGTTCCAACGGGGCCAATCCCCGGGCGGGGCTGGCCGTCTCCGGCAACATGCTGTACGGGTCGACCTTTAGCGGGGATGGAAGCCTGGGCACGGTCTTCTCTGTTCCGGCCTCCGGCGGCACGATCACCACGCTGGCGGCGTTCACCTCCACACTGAGCGGGTCCCGTCCTTCCGGGGTGACCCTCTCGGGTAACACCCTATACGGGACGACCGAGGTCGGCGGAGCCAGCAACGTCGGCACGGTCTTCTCTATCCCGATCACCGGCGGTACGCCCACCACGCTGGCGACGTTGAACCTCACAACCGGACTCCTGCCCGCTGCTGGGCTCATCCTTTCGGGGAACACCTTGTACGGGACGACTGCCGGCGGCGGTGCCAGCAACAGCGGCACGGTCTTCTCCGTCCCGATCACCGGCGGTGCGCCGACCACGCTGGCGACGTTCAACGGCACCAACGGGGCCCGGCCCCTTGCCGAGCTGATGCTCTCGGGCAATACCCTTTACGGGACGACCAACGCGGGCGGGGCCAGCGATCTGGGCACGGTCTTTTCCGTCCCACTTACCGGTGGTGCGATCACCACGCTGGCGACGTTCAACCGCAGCAATGGCGCACGCCCCCTTTTTTCCGGGCTGACTCTCTTGGGCGACACCTTGTACGGCACCACTGAGGAAGGCGGTGCCAACAACAGCAGCTTCGGCACGGTCTTCTCCATCCCCATCAGCGGCGGCACGGTCACCACGTTGGTGTCGTTCAACGTCGCCAATGGGTCACAACCCTTTGCCGGGCTGACCCGTTCAGGCAACACCCTGTACGGGACGACCCGCGGCGGCGGGACCAGCGGCGTCGGCACGGTTTTCGCGATAGTCCTTTCTTCCCCTTCGGTGCCCTGCTCGATCGCCGACATCGTCGGCGGCGATGGCAACCCGCCGGCGGAGGGCAGTGTCGATGGTAACGACTTCCAGGCCTTCCTCAATGCCTTTGGCGGCGGTGACACACTGGCCGACATCGTCGGTGGTGATGGCAACCCGCCAGCCGATGGAAGTGTGGATGGCAATGATTTCCAAGCGTTCTTGAATGCGTTTGCGGCGGGATGCTGAGTGGGGTATTAGTGAGTAAGTGAGAGCGGAGGCGCGAAAGCGTTTCCGTTTTTTTTGTTAACAGAGGGGAGAGGGCGGTGAGACGGCGAGGGTGATGGCACGGGGGTACTCGATCTTGGTGTGTCTGCAAAAACATCGCCCAGAAGGGCGATGCCACGTGAGTACCGCCGGGACGAAAGCGGCAGTGCGACGGCACGGTGCGGGTGATGGCGGTGCAAAGGCTGGCTACTGCCCACGCCCGCCCCTCCTTCCCCCGACCCTGCCACACCTAACTTTGGCGCATGGGTCTCCCGAACGTGCCAACTGATTGCGCTGGCGTCTGTCTCATCACTGGGGGCAGTAGC
>Ga0105048_10008202_pt1 | contig 16739 bp, 11 predicted proteins | sample MAT05_FD_78382 | JGI IMG/M metagenome (GOLD analysis project Ga0105048, IMG submission 78382) | Freshwater microbial communities from Lake Fryxell liftoff mats and glacier meltwater in Antarctica - MAT-05 | ecosystem: Environmental > Aquatic > Freshwater > Ice > Liftoff microbial mat | place...
GGTGCTGATGGCCGCCGACATCTTGCTCTACGACTCCGACGTGGTGCCGGTGGGGCAAGACCAGAAGCAGCACCTCGAGTTCGCGCGCGACTGGGCGACCAAATTCAACGTGATGTACGTGAAGGGCTACGACGCCAACAAGCCTGTCAACGGGGTCTTCAAGCTGCCATCGGCCCGCACCCGCGACGAGACCGCAGTGGTGCCCGGCCGCGACGGTCAGAAGATGTCGAAGAGCTACAACAACACCATCGATCTCTTCGGCACCGACAAAGAGGTCGAGAAGCAGATCAAGTCGGTGAAGACCGACTCGACACTGCCTGAAGCGCCCAAGCCGACCACCGACGCGCCGCTCTACGACTTGCTCAAGCTGGTGCTGCCAGCAGATCAGTTCGCAACCGTCGACGCCGAGTGGAGAGCCGGCGGCGCCAACAAGGGCTACGGCTACTTCAAAGGCCTGCTGATCGACGGCTACCGGGCCACCTTCGCCGAGCCCAGGAAGCGCTCCCTCGAATTGGCCAGCGACCCGGCCGAGGTCGAGCGTCTGCTCAAGGTTGGCGCCGAAAAGGCGAGGAATTACGCGGCTCCGGTGATCAGCCGGGTGCGTGCGGCGGTGGGTTTGTAAATGGCGCCCCGGCGCATCTGCTGCTAAGGCGCCGCAGGCCGATTTACCGGCCTGTGGAGCACTCTTGAGCGACGTGAAGGACGTGAGTCCTGCACCCAGAGACGATGAAGCCTTGGGCGAGGTGCTCGCGCCGCGTGATGCCTTTCGCATCGCCTTGCCGAACTTCGAAGGCCCACTCGACCTGCTGCTGCACCTGATTCGCGAGCACAAGCTTGAGATTCTCGACATACCCATCTCGCTGATCACCGAGAAGTACCTCGCGCACCTCGACGCGATGCGGGTGATCGACCTCGACATCGCCGGCGAGTTTCTGGTGATGGCCTCCACACTGTTGCACCTCAAGTCGCGCATGCTGCTGCCGCGAGAAGAGGTGCCGGCAGGGCCCGAGGGCGTCGAAGGCACGGTCGACCCGCTCGACCCCCGCGCCGAATTGGTGCGCCGGCTGCTCGAGTACCAGAAGTACAAAGACGCCTCGGAGCAGCTGGCCAAGAACGACCTCCTCGACCGCGATGTGTTTCGCCGCCGGGTGGCGGTGCAAGAGGTGCCGCTCGACCCCGAAGAAGTGGGGCTGCAAGAGGTCAGCATCTACAAGCTGATCGAAGCGCTCGATCGCGTGCTCGAGAACCTGGTTCCGAAGAAGCAGCACGAGGTGGTACGCGAGCACTTGTCGCTCTCGGAGGCGATGAGCAGCATCGTGGGCAAGCTGCGCGCACTCGACGGCGAAGAGCTGCGTTTTCTGGGCCTCTTCGCCGGCATTCGCAGCCGCAGTGAGATCGTGATCACGTTTCTGGGCTTGCTCGAGCTGTGCAAAATGAAGTTGGTGCGCGTGTTTCAACCCGAAGACCGCGACGACATTTACATCACCGCGAAGCCTGCGCTGGGCAGCTACATCATGCCAGCCGCAGAGGAGGTTGACCGTGAGTACCAATAAGAGCGGCCCAGGTGGCCCTTCACCATTCAGCGAAGAAGAAGTGGCGGCGGCGACCCAAGGCCCCGCGGGCGACCCGGAGCTCGATGAACTCGAAGCGGCCACCATCGACGCCACCGATGTCGAGACGCCGTTCGAGAAGATCGTCGCCAAGGCCAAGCGGCTGTCGATCTCTCAGGTGCGCAACGTGGTCGAGAGCGTGCTCTTCGTTTCACCCGAGGCGCTCTCGGTTGATCAAATCTACGAAGCCACCGGCATCGATCGCGAGAAGGTGCAGAAGGGCCTCGAGGCCTTGCAAGGCGAGCGACGCGAGGGTGTCTCGGGCCTAGTGCTCTATGAGGTGGCGGGTGGGTGGCAGTTTCGAACCGCTCCCGAGTCTTCGGAGTTCGTGCGCCGGTACTTGAAGGTGAAGCCGCAGCGATTGACCCGCGCCGCACTCGAGACTTTGGCGATCTGCGCCTACCGGCAACCGGTGACGCGCCCGGAGATCGAAGACATTCGCGGCGTCGACTCAGGAGCGGTGCTCAAGGCGCTGCTCGACCGCCGGCTGATCAAGATCGTCGGCAAGAAAGAAGAAGTGGGCCGCCCGATTCTCTACGGCACCACCAAGGAGTTCCTCGAGTTCTTCGCGCTTCGCGACCTCAACGCCTTGCCCACCCTGCGTGAATTTCACGAACTCACCGAAGAGCACCAGGAGATCGTCGAGCAAGAGGCTCCCAGGCCGACCGCCGAAGGCACCGTGGCCGCGTTCGCCGACCCCGAATTTCAAAAGAAGCTCGACGCCGCCGACGCGCAGTCAGAAGCGGCGCTCGAAGAGCTCGAGAAGGCCATCGACACGGCCGACCTGACCTCGAAGACGGCAGCAAAAATCTTGAACCCGCCCCCGCCCATCGCGGGCTCGGGTGGCGAAGTTTCCTCCGGCGACAGCCCGCCGAATACCCCCAGAGAGTGAAGTCATGGAGCGCCTCCAGAAGTACCTCGCGCGTGCCGGCATTTCGTCGCGCCGGGCCGCTGAGCAGCTGATTCTCGATGGTCGGGTGAAGGTCAACGGGCAGGTCATCACCACGCTCGGCACCAAGGTCGATGGCCACAAAGACCTGGTGGTGATGGACGGCGCGCCCGTCGTCGCCTCGAACGAGCGCCAGTGGTACCTGTTTTACAAACCGCCCGGGGTCGTCACCACCATGCACGACCCGCAGGGCCGGCCGACGGTGGGCGAATACGTCGAGAAGCTCGAAGGGCGCGTCTTCCCTGTGGGGAGGCTCGACTATGACGCCGAGGGTGCGCTGCTGCTCACCGACGACGGCGAGACCGCCAACAAGCTGATGCACCCCAAGCACCAGGTGCCCCGGGTGTACCTGGCGAAGGTGAAGGGCGCTCCCGACGATGCCTCGCTCGAGAAGCTGCGGGGCGGCGTTCGCCTCGAAGACGGCATGGCCACGCCCACCGAGGTCTCGCGCTTCGAGAAGGCCGAGAAGAACACCTGGCTGAAGATCGTGGTCACCGAAGGGCGGCCGCACCTGGTGAAGCGGCTGTGTGCGGCCATCGGGCACCCGGTGGTTCGACTCTATCGGCCCCAGCACGCGGGCATCGGGGTCGAGGGCGTGAAGCCCGGTGAGTTTCGGGCGCTGACTGCTGAAGAGGTGAAGCAGGTCAAAGCGGCAGGTGATGGCCGCTCGCTGACCGCGAACGAGCTGCGACTGCCAGCGCGTCGACACGGCCACGGCGCGTCGTCGAATGATTCGCCGGCCAGGCCTTCGGGGCGTGCGCTGAGCGAAGAAGAAGAGACGCACGAGCCTGATGAGGCCTCGGTCGAACGCGACGAGCCTGAAGTGCGGCGCGCGCCTCGCGAGCGGGTGTCGACGGGCGGGCGTTCTGGCGTGATGGGGCCCCGCGCAGGAGCGAAGCCCCGTGCGGCGGTGGCGACGCGCTCAGCGAGCGCTGAGAAAGACGAAGGCAAACCGTTCAGAGCGCCTCGCTTCGGGGCGGCGTTCAAGCCCCGTGACGAATCGGGCCAACGAACCAACGAGCGCAAGCCCGAGCGCGGCGGCGGCGAAGGTCGCGGCCGAGGCTTGACCTCACGCAGCGGGGCCGCTGGCGGCTTCAAGGTGCGCACGGCAGTTACCAGCGAGCGGGGCACCGGGTTTAAGGGCCGCTCCCTGGGAGACGCGGGTAACCGCCCAGGCCCCTCCAGCGCCCGACGGGTCGCCGAGGTGCCGGATACCGGCTATCGCGGCCGCTCCGCCAAAGGTGACGAGGGCGGAGGCAGCTTCGATACCAGCCCGAACCGGGTCGAATCAGAGCGGGGCGGCGTGCACCGCGGCACCAGCGCGGGCGCGCGGGCGGCTGCCAACCCCGGCGGCTACAAAGGCTCCGGCGTGGCGACGGGCGGCGATCGATTCAGCACCCGCACCGCCGTCAAGGGCGCGTTCGGCAATCGCACTGCCGCGTCGAAAGAGCGCAAAGGCGGCGGCGGCGGCGGCGAGCGAAAGGGCCCACCCCGCGGCGGTAAGGGAGCCCCTCGGGGCGGCAAGGGCGGCTTTCGCGGCGGCCGCTAGCTTGGTTGCCAAGCTGTACCGCCACGAATCGAGCTTTGAGACGATCTCCGCGACCCGATCGCCGCCGGTTGCTCCGGCTTGCCCGGAAGAAGCCCAAGGCTCGCGACCGTCACCAACATAGAAGGCGATTCATCGGAGGGTCGTAGCTGACTTCGACCCCATCCTCTCCCTCGACACCGTCATGTCGAGGCAATTGAGAGAGCGTGGTCGAGTGTTCAATACGCACAATGTTTTGGAGCTGCGGGGCAGTTCGGGCGGACCTTCGGTCTGTGATGGCCACACAGCCGTTCGAGCCGAGTTGGTCGTATGCATCCATGCACACCAAACCTTCGACGCAATCGGCATCATGTGCGCACTGATGGCCCCGACTCATCGTGTGAAGTGCATCGCATCCGATGCTCGCGAACACTCCCACTGGTTTCAAAGTGATCAACGGCTAACGAATTTTCGTCACCGTGCTGACTTAGCGACGCCGTAACACCACGAGCACCATCAGCACGCTCAGCCCGGCGCCAGACTGACAGCCACAGCCAGCTTCGGGCGGTTCGAGCCGTGGTGGCAGATTCAGCGTCGCTGCCCGGGTGCCTCGAATGTTCAGCATGCCGACGCCGCCATCGTCATCGCGAATCGCGCCTTCGATAAACTCCCGCTCGCCGAAGAGATTCGGAAACGTGTTTCTGTTGCCGATGGAGCAGTCACCGGTGCTGGTGCTTCGAGTACGACGTCATCTCCGCAGGCCCGAATGGGGCGTGGGCACGGTGGTCAGCGAGAGCGATGCGGGCCTCGAGGTCGACTTCGCGGCGGTCGGTCGCAAACAGGTGCGAAACGTTGAGTTGCTCGAAGACTTGATCGAGTGAAGTCGCTATGACCGCCCCAATGCCTCTGCACTTGCGCTGGAGATTTACGTGCTGTGCGGCGCTGATGTTGATCTCGTGCTCCGGCGGGCGCGACAAGCTCATCGCCGACCTCCAGAGCCCTCGCCCCGACGAGCGTGCGCTGGCAGTGAAGAAGCTGGCCGCGCGCTTCGAGTCTGACGATCTCGGCCTCTTCACCCAGGCCGCACGAGACCCGGTCGCCATCGTTCGCGCTGAAGCGGTCGTCGCGCTGGGCAAGAGCAACGATTCGCGAGTCGTCGACCTGCTCGGCGAAGCCCTCGGCGACCCCGATGACGAGGTGCAGGCCCGCGCCGCGGTCGCCCTGGCCGATACCCGCAGCGACAAGGCGCGCGCCTACCTCACCTTGCAGTACGGCCGACGAGGCCGAGCGACCCGCCTGGTAATCGTGCAAGCCCTGAAGAGCGCGAACGTGCCGGGCGCGATGGCCAGCGTGGTGGCCGCCGAAGCGAGCGCCATCTGGGAGCGCAACCTCCAGGCCCTCACTCAAGGCTCGTTGCCGGAGCGGGTCGGTGCCGCCGAAGAGCTCGGCAAGTCTGGGCGGGCAGAAGCGGTGAATCGGCTGGTGCCCCTGCTCAAAGACAACCAGGTCGTGCTCGCCGCTGCGGCCGCGCGCGGGTTGGGGTACGCCGGCGACAAGCGAGCCGCTGCTCCGCTCTCGGCGCTGTTGAGTGAGAACTTCCCGGAGCTGCGCGAGGCGGCGTGTGAGGCCCTGGCGCGGCTCAAAGACCCCTCGGCCTTGCCGCGGTTGGTCGCGGTCGCTCAAGAGCACAGCCCCTCGAGCCCTCTGGCCGCCAGCGCCATCGTCGCGCTGCCCGCTGCACCCGACACGGACAAGGCGTTGTGCGAGATCGCGCTCTCCGGCAGCGGCCCTGAGGTGACCACCGCCGCCAGAGAAATGCGTCGTCGCGGAGGCTGCCCCGTCGACCCAATCGTCGAGAAGCTGAAGAACCAGAGCACCGCCAGCGCCGCGCTCCATGCGGTCATCGGCCTCGGCCCCACCGTCAAAGACCTCGCTTCGAAGGTCATCCCACTCCTCAGCTCGAGTGACTCCAGCACGCGCAAGCTGGCGGTCGATGCGCTGCTCGAGTTGGCAGACCCGTCGGCCGCTGCTCCGCTGCTCAAAGCGTATGAGACCGAGGTGAAGACCCTCGAGCCGCTCCGGGTCGACTGGGTGCCCGCTGAGCTGCCTCTCAAGTACGGGCCAGGCTACGACCCCGCGCTGCCAGCCTCTGATGATGACCCCTCGGTGCGGGTGCGGGCGAAGACCTCTGACCTGCTCAAGCGGGTCAACGCGCTGCAAGACAAGCAGCTGCGCGAGGCAGGCAAAGTGATGCTTCAGCCGCGACCTCCAAAAGAACTGGTCGATGACGCAGGCGAAGAACAGGTCAAGGTGCTCGCGTCGCTGATTCGCGCGCTGGGGCATCTGAAGGTCGATGGAGCTCGCGAGCGCATCGAGCCGTGGCTTCGTGAGTCGAGCCCCTCGCTTCGCGCGGCGGCGTCGGCGGCGCTGGCCGATCTGGGTGGCAATGGGCTGGCGTTGGCAGGGCCGGGGCTTTTCGACACCGAGCGGCAGGTGCAGTCGGCGACCGCGCAGGCACTCGGCGAAGCAGGCGCGCCCGGGCAGGCGCTGCTGCTCGAGGCGATTCAGAAACTGGGCGGCGATCGCTCGCGATTGCTCGAAGGGCTGCGCGGTCAAGAGCTCGCGCCCACCGCGGTGCCAATTCTGCTGGCCGTGGTCAAAGAGGGTGGGGCTGATGCGGCCACCGCCGCTTCGCTGCTCGGCAACATTCACTCGCCCGCAGCGGTCGACCCGCTGCTGGCGCTGCTCGAAGACCAGACCACCGTGGCCCGCCGTGACGTGCTGCTCGCACTGGGCCGCCTCAAAGACCCCAAAGCCGCCGACGGAGTGGGGCATGACCTCTACAGCGACAGCGCCGATGTACGCGCCGCCGCCGCCGAAGCCCTGGCGACTCTCGGGGCCGGTTCGAACGCCGAGGCCCTCGACGCACTCAAAGGCGACTACTCGGTCAAAGTGCGTGAGACTGCACAAGCCACCCTCGCCCAGCTCAACCCCGGAGACAAACGCTGATGGATGCTCGGGCGATCAAAGAGAAGGCGACGCAGTTCTTCACCAAAGGCAAGTTCGCCAAGGCCGCCGAAGCGTTCGAAGAGTACTGCAAGGCCGACGTGCGCGACGTGCAGGCGCGCCTGCGCATGGGCGACGCGTGGGCCAAAGCGGGCAAGAAAGACAAAGCGGTGCTCGCCTACACCAGCGCCGCCGAGGGCTTCGCCAAAGAGGGCTTTCTGCCCAGGGCCATCGCCTGCAGCAAACTCATCCTCGAGCTCGACCCGACGCATCAGGGCGTGCAGAAGATGCTGGCTGACCTCTACGCGCGCAAGTCTGGCAGTGGCAGAGCCGCGGCGTCGCCCAAGCCGTTGAGCGTTCCGACTCCTGTCGCCGAGCCGGCCGTCGAGGTACCTCCACCGGCGATGTCAGCGGGTTCGGGCGTGGTGACCGCGCCGAGCTTCGCGAATCGCGCCGATGCCATCGAGATCGAGATTGAAAATGACGCGGCACCGCCCCCCGCCCCGGCCGGAGCCGCAGAAGCGCCCATGCCGATGCCCGAGCCCATCGAAGTGCCGGCCTGGGAGCTGCCTCCGCCTCCGCCCATCGAAATCGAGCTCGAGACGACACCGTCTGCGAGCGCGGGCCATGAACTGGAGATCGAGCTGACCAGCGAAGACGCCGACCAGCCCATCATCTCGGGCGAGGTCGAGGTAGAATTCATCGATCCGGAGCCCTCGGCGCCGAGGCCCAGCGCGCCCGAGGCGAGCTTCGAGCTCGATACGCCACCTCCGGCGATCGTCTCGACCACGGTGATGACGCCTGAGTCGGTCGAGGTGTCGATCGAGGTCAAACCGCAAACGCCGAAGTCATCGCCCGAAGACAGCGTGGGGCCTCCGGGGTTGAAGCCCCGCAAGACCGCTGCGCTTCCCGAGGTCATACCATCTTCGAGTCAGCCGGTGTGGGCGGCGTCGACCGATGTGGCCGGCTCCCGGCCTTCGAGCGTCACCACCGAGCTCGAGCGCAGTCTGGAGGCGTTCTCGCAGTTCGACGTCGACGCGCCAGCCGCCGCCCAGCCGGCCCCGGTGCCCAGCGCCGAGCCGTCATTCACCGAGCTCGAGCTCGAAGGCGATTCGTTTCTCCAGGCAGTCGAGGCCGCAGCAGGCAAACCGTACTCGTCGTCGCCCAGCATCTCGGTGTCGACTGAAGAGGCGATGGAGGCCGTCGAAGAGCCGAAGCTCGAGCCCGGGTCACTGCCGAAAATTCCGCTCTTCTCTGACCTGCCGCCCGACGCCTTCATCGCGCTCTTCGAGCAGTGCCCGCTGCGTCGAGCCGAGCCTGGCGACGTGTTGATCGAGCAGGGGTCGCAGGGCGACAGCTTCTTCGTAATCTGCTCGGGCACGGCCAAGGTGTTTCGTCGCGATGACGGGCAGCGTCGGGAGCTGGCCACGCTGGAAGAGGGCGCCTTCTTCGGTGAGATGGCGCTGCTCTCAGATGCGCCTCGGAGCGCGTCGGTCGAAGCGGCGGCTGAAGACACCCAGCTGCTCGAGATCTCTGCAGCGGTGCTCACTGATCTGTCGCGCAAACACCCGACCATCGCGAGCGCGCTCAAGAAGTTCTGCCGTCAGCGGTTGCTGTCGAACTTGATGAACGGCGCGACCCTGTTTCGGCCCTTCACCAAGAGTGAGCGCCGCGATTTGGTGCAGAAGTTTCGGGCCCGTGACGTCAACCGGGGCGAGACCCTGATTCGAGAAGGCGAGCGCAGTGACGGGCTCTACGTCATTCTCACCGGTGAGGTCGGCGTGGCCGTGCAAGGCCAGTCGGTCGCGACGCTCAAAGAGGGCGACGTGTTCGGCGAGATGTCACTGCTGACCAGAACCGCGGCTACCGCGACGGTGATGACCAGCAAGAAGACCTCGCTGCTGCGACTGCCGCGCGAAGACTTCGACGCCATCATCATGAGCCACCCTCAGATTCTCGAGCAGGTCGCTGAGCTGACTGATGCGCGCACGAGAAAGAACGCCGAGCTGCTGAAGTCGAAGGCAAACGCCCAGTCGGTCATCTGAAGGGCGCTTCAGTCGGGGCGATGCAGCTTCTGCACATACTCATCGCGCGCGATGAGCCCTGACTCGATCAACAGCTCGAGCAACCCGCGCAGCGCCCGAACCTGACTCGCGTTCACGGTCTCGAGTGAGTCGACTTTTTCTCGCAGCGACGACAGCTCACGACGCAGCGCCAGCTCGACCTCGCTGGCGGGCGCGCGCTGAGGCGCCGACGTCGGAGGCCTGGGCGGAATCTCGCCGAGCAGCTCGTCGAGCTCGTACGCAGTCTGGTCGAGATCCGAAGCAGGTGCCTCGGCCACTGGCGGTGTGGGCGCCGAGGCCCTCGCTGGCAACGGAACCGGAGCGGGCGCTGACACCGGCACCGCAGGCATCGACCCCGAGGGGAACTCGCCGAAGTAGTACCGCCGAATCGCGCGGTCGATTGACGACGCAGAGGCCACCGTCGGTTGAATGATGAAGCTGGTCGAGAGCGCCAACGCCCGCAGCGCCTCGGTGTTGGTCGGGTCGGAGGTCGCCACGCTCAGCGACTGCTTCTCCAGGTCGACCTTGAGTGGAAAGACCCCGTACCGCTCGGCGAGATCGAGCCGCAGGTGCTCGACGACGCGATCAGGGAAGAACGCGAGGTCGAGATCGATGATTGGCAACGACAGCTGCCCGGCCAACACTTTGACCATGGTCTCTTCAGTGGTGAAGCCCAGCTCGACCACCGTTCGCCCGAGCCGACCGCCCCACTTTTTCTGCTCGATCAACGCCGCCTTGAGCTGGCTGTCGCTGATCAACCCGGCCTCGACCAACAGGTCACCCAAGCGTCGTCGACGTGGAGCTGCAGAAGCGGTCGCCACGCGCGAACCGTAGCAATGCACTGTCAGGCGCGGAAGTTATGACTGGGATGCGGCTTTCAGAGCGTGCCCCCACACCCGCCCACCTGGTGACCTCAGCTCAGCGGCTCGTCTGCGCGCGCATGAGTGGTCTTTCGATCGGGTTCGTCGCCGTGTGTGGGCTGTGCGCATCGTGCGACTGGTCACCGACAGGCTCGACCCCATCGATGGCGGCACCTCCGTCACCAGCGGGCCAGGTGCCTTTCGGCAGTGGCACCGAGACGAGCGGGCATCGGCATCAATTCACTGTTGGCTGTTGGTGGGCACGGTGGTGCCCCATCTCCACCATCACCGCGGCCGAGAATCGTCGGCTCGAGCGCTGGTTCTAGAGAATCAGGCGACCTGGTTCTGATTCGCGGCGACCGCTTCACGCAGCTTGACCGCCACCAGCTTCGAGACGCCGGGCTCCTCCATCGTCACGCCGTACAACATGTCGCCGACCTCCATCGTGCGCTTGTTGTGGGTGATGAGAATGAACTGCGAGGTCTTGCTCATCTCGCGAACCATCTCGTTGTAGCGGCCGACGTTGCCTTCATCGAGCGGAGCGTCGACCTCGTCGAGCAAGCAGAACGGCGTCGGCTTGATCAGGAAGATGCCGAAGATCAGCGCCACCGCGGTGAGGGCCTTCTCGCCACCCGAGAACAGGTTCACGCTCTGCAGCTTCTTGCCCGGCGGCTGCGCGAGAATCTCGATGCCGGGCTCTTGCCCCGGGCCTTCGTTGGTCAGCAGCAGGCTCGCCCGCCCGCCGCCGAACAACCGGGGGAAGACCTGTTGGAATTTCTCGTTCACCACGTCGAAGGTCTCTTTGAACCGCACCCGGCTGGTCTCGTCGATCTTGGCGATGGCCTCGGTCAGCTGCGAGAGCGAGTCCTCGAGGTCGGTCTTCTGCTTCGACAAGAACTCGAAGCGGTCGGCGATCTCCTTGTGCTCCTCGATGGCGGTGACATTCACCTCGCCCATCTTCTCCACCGCGGCGCGCAGCTCCTTGAGCTTCTCCTGCGCCTCGTCTCCCAGCTGCGGGAGCAGGTGGTACTGGTGAATCGCCGCCTCCATATCGACCTGGTGCCGGTCTTGAACCAGGGTGGCCAGGTTGTTCATCTCGAGCGAGAGCTCTTTCTCGCGAATGGTCATCGTGGCCACGTTCGCGGTGAGCGACTCGAGTCGGGTGCGCACCTCTTTGAGGCTCGCTTCCGTCTCACGCACCGAGCTCGCCGCCTCGGCGTGGGTGGTCTTGCGGCCATCGAGCGCGGCCTTGGCAGCCAGCAGCTCGGCGTCGCGCGCCACTCGTTCAGCCGAGGTCTCGACCAGGCGGGTCTCCAGCTCAGTCACCCGAGCCGAGCCTTCTTCGCGCGTCGTCGCCAGGCGGCCCAGGCGCTCAGTCAGCTCAGTCACCTGATCAATCATCTGATCGGCCTTCTGCCTCGCCGCCGAGCCACGCTCCGAGCCCGAGGCCACTTTCACCTTCAGCGCGGTCGACTCTTCGTTCAAGGCCTCGCTCTTGGCGCGCAACGACTCTGACTCGCTCTCGAGCATGCGCACCCGCTCATCACGGGCCTCGCGGTCGGTCTGGCCGTGCATCACCTCGCCGCGCGACGACTCCAGCTCGTGCGCCATCGCCTGCTCAGAGGCGATCAACTGCGCGCGCTCGGCCTCGACGCCAGCGATGCGCTCACGCAGCTTCACCAGGCCCGAGCCCGCTGAGTGCAGGTCTTTCTCGTGGCTCGCCAGGCTCAGCTCTTCTTGATGCGTGTTCTTCTCGAGCCCCTTGAGCACCCCTTCGGTCTGCCCCATGTGCTTCTGCAGCTCGTAGTGGCGGGTGATCAGCTCGTTGTACCGCTCTTCGATGCGGGTGAGCTCGGTCTGGAGCTCGCTGATCTCGCGCTTCTTCTGCAGCGCACCGACTGCGGGGCCCTCCATCACACCGCCGGTGATCACGCCGCCGGGGCGCACCACCTCGCCATCGAGCGTGACGAAGGTGTAGCCGGGGTGCTGCGCGAAGAGCCGCCGTGCTGCTTCGACATCGGTGGTCACCGCGACGCCCGAGAGCATCTGCTCGATGACGCCACGCAACGTCTCTTGGCGAAGCTCGACCATCGGCAAGGCCATGCCGACCACGCCGTCACCTTCGAGCGCGGGCATCAGCTGAGAGGGCTCCGAGGGCACCGGCATGAAGGTCGACCGGCCCTCGGCCAGGCCCTTCAAGTAGTCGATCAGCTCGTAGCCGCGCTCGGCGCTCTCGACGATCACATGCTGCAGTCGCTCGCCCAACGCCGCTTCGATCGCCTTCTCATACTGCGCCGGAGCAGAGATCACATCGGCGACCAGACCGAAGACGCCCACCTGCGCTGGCTCGGCACCGGCCTTGGCCATCACCGCCCGAACGCCGCGGTCGAACCCGTCGTAGTTGCGCTGAATATCTTCGAGCGACGAGTGACGGCTGCGCTTGTCGGCCAGCTCCTCGCGCAGCGCGATGACCATCACCTCGTTCTCGGCGAACGACTCACGCACCCGTTGCAGGCTGGCCTCTTCTTCGCCGCGCCGCGCGTTGAGCTCGAGCCCCATCTGCCGGCTCACGTCGACCCGCTCCAGCACCTCTTTGCGAGCGGCCTCGAGCTGCGTCTCTTCGAAGCGCAGCGCAGTCAGCTCTTCTTCGAGCGTCACCACCCGGCCTTGCAGTTCGGTCTTGCGGGCCTCGAGGTTTTGCAGGTTGCTCTCGTGGTTCGCGACCCGGGTCACCAGCTCGACCAACGCTCGGCGCTCTTCGTCGAGGCGGGTGGTGATGCTCGACATCAGCTCGGCGGTGCGGCGCAGCTCTTCTTCGCGCACGCTCAAAGTCACTTCGTCTTCGCGCGACGCCACTCCAAGTCGCTCCAGCTCACCGTAGGCCAGCGCCTGCTCCCGCTCGGCGGCCTGCTTGCGCTCGATGACCTCGGCCAGCTCTTTTTCGCCCTGGGCCACCCGCAAACGGGTCGCCTCGAGATCTTCCGTCCAGTGGGTGAGGTTCTGGGCGTCGAGCTGCACCTGGCGCTCGACGGCGTAGACCTCGGCCGACAGCGTCTCCAGCTCGAGGGTGTCGCTCTCCAGCGAGAGTCGCCGCGCGCTGATGTCTTGATCGACCGCGTGCACGTGCTCGAGGCGCTCGCGCTCTTCGACGCTCACCGCCGCCAGCTCGACCTCCAGCACCCGCTTTTCGGCCCCCAGCTCGAGGTAGCGGTGGCTGCTGTGGTGCAGCTCGATGTCACGCATCTCACCGCGCAGCCGCTTGTACTTCTCGGCCTTCTTCGCTTGGCGCTCGAGCGAGTCGAGGCGCTTCTCGAGCTCGCTGACGATGTCGTTCACCCGCAACAGGTTCTGCTGGGTGTGCTCCATCTTGCGCTCGGCGGCCTTGCGGCGGGCCTTGTACTTGGTGATGCCGGCGGCTTCTTCGATGAAGCTGCGGCGGTCTTCAGGGCGCGCCGAGACGATCTGCCCGACCCGGCCCTGCTCGATGATCGAATAGGCCTTCGTGCCCACCCCGGTGCCCAGAAACAGCTCGGTGATGTCGAGCAGGCGCGAGGTCGTCTTGTTGATCTGGTACTCCGACTCCCCCGAGCGAAACAGCCGGCGCGTCACCGAGACCTCGGGCATGCCGGCCAGGGTCTCGGGCATCACGTCGTTCTGCTCGACCGCGAAGGTGATGGTCACCTCGGCCATCGAGAGCGGTGCGTGGGTCTCGGAGCCGTTGAAGATCACGTCCTCCATGCCGCGGCCGCGCAGGTTCTTCGCGCTCTGCTCGCCCATCGACCACCGAATCGCGTCGACTACGTTCGACTTGCCGCAGCCGTTCGGGCCCACCACCGCGGTGATGCCTTCGTCGAACGAGAAGACCGTTCGATCCATGAACGACTTGAAGCCGGTGATGTCGAGGCGCTTGATACGCATGGGTTGGGCCCTCCCCAAAATCGCGCTGGAGCCGGAAAATCGGCCCAGAACGCGCGTCGAGATACCATGTCGGTGTTCGGGTGAGCAAGCATGACACTACGTTGCGTGACCCCATGTGACGAGATGTTGCAGCCTGTTGAAAGCCCTCGGCTATATCGTGGCGGTCATGCGCTCCAGCTTCTTCGGCTGTGTCCTCCTCGTCGTGGTCTCCAGCTGTACCAGCTGCGAGAAAAAATCAGAGCCCGCGGTACAGAGCTCGCCATCGGTGCCTGCGGTGGCGCTCACCACCGGCACCCCGAGCCAGTTCTGGAGCTGGTTCGCCGCCAGTGAGGTGGCCCTGGCTGACGCGGTTGTCGGCGAGGAGCCGATGGACCCGATGAACGCCATCAACGAGAAGCTCAAGCTGTTCAGCTCGGGCATGGTGGCCGAGGTGGCCATCAACCGTGAGCCGGGCGCGATGCACACCCTGGTCATCTCGGCCGACGGTAGGGCCACCCTCTTTCCCTCGGTGAGGGCCTTGGTGGCAGAGGCGCCCAGCTTGACCCGCTTCAAGGCGCTCGCGTTTCGGCCTCGGCGCAGCGGCGATAGCGAGCTCAACATCAACGGCAAGACCTTCGCGATGGCTGACTTTTTCTACCGCGAGCTCGGCCGCTCCGAGGGCAAGCTCGATGTGGAGGTGCTGGTGAAGGGGCTGACGCCGGCGACCACCGAAGGGGCGACCCAGGCCATCTCCCTGATGCTCGATGGAGCCCTGGGGGAGTTCGATGCGGAAGCCAAGTTGGGAGAGATTCGAATCGCGGTGCTGCCGGCAGAGTTGCCTGTGAATGCCAAACCGCTCAACGAAATCGCCAAGGCCGTCGACAGCCTTTAGGCCCTCTCAGGGGCTGGCGAGCTGAACGACGACAGCCAACTGACCATCGACGATTTGCAGCCGACGCTTGGTGACGATTCTCGTGACCGGCATCACCGCCTGCAGGCGCGGAAATGACTCGCGCTCACGAGGCTGATTGTCTGATGGGGCAACCGAGTTTTCAGTCATTGGAGAAGAAGATCCGTTCGCGGGGTTGAGGCGGCTCATAGCAATTCGGTGACCAGCGACGGAGCGTCGAAGTTGCGACGGGTTAGGCCCGAAAACGGCTCGGTTTCGGAACAGTCATGTCTCAGAGGCCGCGCGCCTTCGCGCTCCATGCGACACAGGCCTACACGTGCCGTCATGGCATTTCGACCGCGATCAGCGAGCGATTGCTGCCGCCGCCGGGCACCGCGATCTTCAGCAGCAGAACGCCGCCGGGCTTCACGTTCTTGAGCGCGGCCATCAACTCATCACGGCTGCGAATGGCCTTGTGATTGACCTCCGTCACCACCATGCCCCTGCGAAAGCCGGCGCGTTCAGCCGGGCTGCCTGGCGCGACTTCGACAACCAACGCTCCGGCACCGGGGAGTTCAGCCGCCTCGGCGTCGCGCGGGTCGATGTCTTGAAACGACAGGCCCACCTTCTGTTTTGCGGTGCCGGCCTCGGCTGCCTCGCCGTGCTTGCCCGTCTCACCGATGCCCTCGAGGTCTGGGCGCAGGCCGATCTTCACCTTGGCCTCCAGCGGCTTGCCAGCGCGGAACACGCTGAGCACCACCACGCCGTCGGGTCGCTTCATCGCCACGGCGCGGGTCAGGGCGTTCGCCGAGGTCACCTTCTCACCGTCGATTGAAACCACGACATCTTCGTCTCTGAGCCCCCCTTTTTGTGCCGGAGAACCGTCGTTGACGCTGGTAATCAGCGCACCGTCGTTGACCGGCAACGCGAGGGCCTTGGCCAGGGTCGGGTTGAGGTCTTGAATGGCGACCCCCAGCCACCCGCGGGTGACCACGCCGGTCTTCTCGAGCTGAGGCAGCAGCGCCTTGACCATGGAGGAGGGCACCGCGAACCCGATGCCGGTCGCCGAGCCGATGATCGCTGAGTTGATGCCGATCACCTCGCCCTTGAGGTTGAACAACGGGCCGCCGGAGTTGCCGGGGTTGATCGCCGCGTCGGTCTGCAGAAACTGATCGTACCGGCTGGCGCCGATCTGCCGGTCGAGGGCCGAGATGATGCCCGCCGAGACGCTCGATGAGAGGCCGAACGGGTTGCCGATGGCCACCACCCAGTCGCCCACCCGCATCGTCGACGAGTCGCCCAGTTTCAAGGCAGGCAGCTGGTCGATCTTGCCCTTGAGCTTGATCACCGCCACGTCAGAGAGAGGGTCGCGGCCCATGATGTCGGCGTCGAACGAACGGCCGTCGACGAGGCGCACCCGAATGGTGACCGCGTTCTCGACCACGTGGTTGTTGGTGAGCACGATGCCGCTGGGGTCGATGATGAAGCCCGACCCGGTGCCCGAGTTGAGCGGCTCTTCGCCCCCCCGGCTGCCTCGCCCGCGCCGCATGAACCGCTCGGTCGCACCCAGCTGGTCTTCGCTCACTCGCTTTTGAACGTCGACGTTGACCACCGCCCCTTTGACCGATTCAACCAGGGGAGCGAGGGAGGGCAGGGTGCCCTCTTTGGGGGCCACCACCTGCGCGAATGACGACGACACGGCGAGGCACAGAGCAACGACGACGATTCTCATGTTTGAAAACCTCATGGGGGGCTGGCCCTCAACGAATGAGCGCAGCAAAGATTTCCTCTCTCGATATCTCGAGGGCGGGTGAAAAGGGCAGGCTTGACGGTAAGGTGCACCCCGCTGTTTCGCGGTTGGGCCGAAGGAGCTGTCGCACCATGCGTTGGTCGGTTGGGTTACTGGCACTTATCGTTCTCTCGGGCTGCCCCCGCATCGA
>Ga0105048_10008203_pt1 | contig 16738 bp, 15 predicted proteins | sample MAT05_FD_78382 | JGI IMG/M metagenome (GOLD analysis project Ga0105048, IMG submission 78382) | Freshwater microbial communities from Lake Fryxell liftoff mats and glacier meltwater in Antarctica - MAT-05 | ecosystem: Environmental > Aquatic > Freshwater > Ice > Liftoff microbial mat | place...
GCGCTGCGCCTTGGTCGTCGCGACCTTGACCATGCGCCAGTTTCTCAACACGTATTCGTGGATTTCGGCCTTGATCCAGTGCATCGCGAACGACACCAGGCGGACACCGCGCGCCGGGTCAAAGCGCTTGACGGCCTTCATCAGACCGATGTTGCCTTCCTGGATCAGGTCGGCGTGCGGCAGGCCATAACCGAGGTAACCGCGAGCAATCGAGATCACCAGCCGCAGATGCGAGAGGACGAGCTGACGCGCCGCGTCGACATCGGCTTCGTCGCGAAACTGCCGGGCCAGACGAAACTCGTCGGCCTCGCTGAGCAGCGGGAACCGCTTCGCCGCGTGGATATAAGCGTCGAGGTTGCCTAGCGCAGAGATCGTCGGGAAAGTGAGAGCGTTTGCCATATCTCCTCCGTAGCTCAAGTGAGCTCAATTTTAGCACTCGGCAACTGAGAGTGCTAAAGAGCGGCGGGCTTTCTTGTACCGATTTGTAATCTCGACAGTCGAAAACTGCATGGCAAAGTCCCCTTCGCGGATTTGCGCATGCTTGATCCGCCAGCAGAAGTTCTCGATTCGTGGCGGACGCTGACGTAGAGGGCCTTGTTGGTTTATTGACAATAATCTTCTTCTTCCTGACAATAACAATCATGAACATTGACAAAAAAGCGGTAAGGGCACTCGTTCTGCGTCTCGCCGACGCGGGCGGCAAAAACGTCGCTGCGAACGTCTCCTCGACTTTTGACATTTCCCGTCAGTCGGCAAATGCGCACTTGGTGCAACTGGTGAAGGCGGGAGAGATTGTTCCAGAAGGAGCAACGAAGGCGCGTCTCTATCATCTCGCGGTGACTTCGGAAATCAGTGAGTCATTTCCTCGGGAGGGTCTTGCCGAAGATCGGGTTTGGCGGTCGACCTTTGCGTCTGTGTTAAGCGATCTTCCACAGAACGTGCGCGACATCTGGCATTACGGCATGACCGAAATGATCAACAATGCCATAGACCACTCTGGATCTCTTGATGTCCGTATTGGCCTACGACGAACGGCGCTTCACACCGTAGGATGGGTCGCCGATGATGGAGAGGGTATCTTCCTGAAGATCCAAAAATCGCTTGGTCTCTTCGACCCAAGGGAAGCGATACTCGAGTTGGCAAAGGGAAAGTTAACAACTGATCCGGACAACCATACCGGTGAAGGCATTTTCTTTTCGTCGCGAATGTTTGACGCGTTTGAAATTCGCTCTGGGAATCTCTTTTTTGCGCATGACGACGGGGCCGAAGATTTTTTGATCGAACATCCGAAAGGTGCTCCAGGAACCTTTGTCTCGTTAAAACTTGCCAACGACAGCGCAAGAATCCAGAAGGAAGTCTTCGATAGCTTCGCTGCCCCCGATCAGTTCACATTTGACCGAACAATCGTTCCCGTTCGCCTTGCTCAGTATGAAGGCGAAAAACTCGTATCTCGCTCCCAAGCCAAGAGATTAACGATGAGGTTCGAACGATTTAAGACCGTGATGCTAGATTTCACAGGCGTGGAGACGATAGGTCAGGCATTTGCCGACGAAGTCTTTCGCGTATTCCAGGCTGTGCATCCTGGGGTTGCGCTCCATCCAATCCGAATGACCCCTGCGGTTGAGGGAATGGTAAAAAGAGCCCTTGCCGGAGCAATTATCAATGCTCCAAGAAAATAGGCCGGCGCTCCGGAAGTAGCGACGGTTGGGTTGCGTACTGCAGGGCGGGTTCTGCCCGCACGGCGAGTCCTTGCGAACAGTGAGCAGTAAAGCGAGACGGCAGATCTCGTGATCAGTGCGAATAAATCATCATCCAGGCTGCGCAATAGCGTGCTGGCGGGCGTAACCGGCGCACGGTGGCGGTGAGAGCGACCGGACAAGCTGCGGGTTTCCACAATGTTTCGCACGCGCCATTGCTGCTAGCGTGGAAGTTTCCCCAACCGCGCTCAGGCTCGCTGCCATGACCCCGTTCCGCTGCAAAAAAGTGCAGATTTCCAGGTGGCATCTCGGCGGCGTGCTGGTGGTACTGCTTGCCGGGCTTTCGTCCGCGGCCCGGTCAGACGAACCGATCATCATCAAGTTCAGCCACGTGGTGTCCGTGGACACGCCCAAAGGCAAAGCCGCCGAGTTTTTCGCCAAGCGGGCCGCCGAGCTGACGGCTAATAAAGTCGTGGTCGAGGTGTATCCCGACTCGACGCTGTACAAAGACAAGCAGGAATTGGAGGCTCTGCAACTCGGCGCCGTGCACATGCTCGCTCCGGCCCTTGCCAAGCTCGGCCCGCTGGGCCTCAAGGAATTCGAAGTCTTCGATCTGCCGTACATTTTCGACAGCGTCGAGAAGTTGCATAAGGTAACGCAGGGGCCGCTCGGCGAAGCCTTGCTCGGCGATCTTGAAGCCAAGGGCATCAAGGGTCTGGCTTTCTGGGATAACGGCTTCAAATCGTTTTCGGCGAATACGCCGCTGCTCAAGCCGGCAGATTTCCGCGGGCTCAAAATGCGGATACAGCCGTCGAAAGCGATCGAAGCGCAGATGCGCGCCCTCGGCGCCCGCCCGCAGGTCATGGCCTTTTCCGAGGTTTACAGAGGATTGAAGACCGGCGTCGTCGACGGCACCGAAAACCCGCACTCCAACCTCTACACGCAGAAGATGTATGAGGTACAGAAACACATGACGCTGACCCGGCATGGCTACCTGGGCTATGCCGTGTTGACCAACCAGAAATACTGGCAGAGCTTGCCGTCGGTCATTCGCGGCCAACTCGAGCAGGCGATGAAGGAGGCGACGATTTACGCCAACCGGATCGCCCATGAAGAAAACGCCAACGCCCTGGCGAAGATGCGCGCCAGCGGCAAGATCAAGATTCACACGCCGAGCGACAGCGAGCGCGCCGAATTCAAGCGGGTGCTGATCGCGACGCACGCCGAAATGGCCGCGCGTATCGGTCCGGGCGTCATTTCAGCGATCTACGCCGAAACCGGATTTGACCAGGCGCAACTGAAAAGCCGCGGGCAGTGAGTTCGGTCCGTGCGCCCCCGCCTGCGCCGTCAGCGCCGGCTCCCCATCGGGCAGCGATCGGCGCTGCGCATCGGCCTGACCTGTGCCGTACGCCGGTTCCGGTCGGGTACGGTCGGGCAGCGGCGAGGGTGGCGGCAATCTGGCGGCGCTGGCGACGATCTGGCAACAACGCGCTGACTGTGGTTTTCCACAATTGTAACGGTCTGTATTTCTTGCCATAGTCCGCACGTTTTCTTTGGCTTGGTTGGTTTATTCCACTGCACTCGCTGGAGAGAAAACAGGTCATCACCGAGTCGGCAAGCCGGCTTGATGGCTACCGTTCTCTCCCGTTCTGCTCACAATACACACTAGAGGGGTCAGCATGAGCAACGCTGTATTGACGCTAATTGTTTTAGCTGTCGTCGCATTTTTCTTCGTCACCGAGCTCTTGCCGCTGGCCGTTACGGCAATGGCCGGCGCGATCGCCGTCGGCGTTCTCGGGATCATCCCGATGAACCAGGTTTTCTCGGGTCTTTCCAACTCAACAGTCGTTCTTTTTGCGGCGATGTTCGTCGTCGGCGCGGCGATGTTCCATACCGGGCTGGCGCAGAAGATCGGCGAAGCCGTGGTGCGCATCACCGGAACCGGTGAAAACTCGCTGATGATCGGCACCATGGTCGCCGCAGCCGGGCTTTCGTCCGTGACCTCGAACACGGCGACTACCGCCTGTTTGATCCCGGTCGTCGCCGGTATCTGCGCCGTTTCAAGAATGTCGGTCAATCGGCAGATGATGCCGCTTGCTTTCGCCGCTGGTCTGGGTGGAACGATCACGCTGGTCGGTACGCCGCCCAACATCATCGCCGCCGGCGCGTTGAAAGCCGCCGGCCTGACGCCGTTCGGCTTCTTCGAATTTGCCTGGATCGGCATTCCGCTGACCGTCGCCGGTATCCTTTACATGGTTTTCATCGGCAAGCACTTCCTGCCCGCCGCCGGCGCCGTCAGTTCCGAGGTCGATGCCGCTGCCGCCGCTGAAGCCAAAGCGGGCAGCACCAGCGTCACCAAGCAGTGGATCACCGGCCTGACGCTCCTGATGGTCGTCGTCGTCATGGCGCTCGATATCAAGTCCTTCCCGCTCGAAGTCGCTGCAACAATCGGCGCGCTGTTCCTGGTGATCACCAAGTGTATCCACGAAAAAGACGCCTACCGCGGTATCGACTGGGTGACGATCTTCCTGTTCGCCGGCATGCTGCCGATCGCCACGGCGATGGACAAGTCCGGCGCCGGCAAGCTGATCGCCGAATGGGTCGTCGGCCTGATGGGCAGCAGCCCGAGCCCGATGGTCGTCACCGCGGTCCTCTTCATCCTCGCCGCCGGTCTGACGCAGTTCATGTCGAACACCGCGGCCACCGCGCTGCTCGCGCCGATCGGCATCGGCATCGCCAAGGGCCTGGGCGTCAGCCCGTACGCCGTGATGATGGCCATCGCCATTGCCGCCTCGTGCGCCTTCGCCACGCCGGTCGGCACGCCGCCGAACACGCTGGTCCTCGGGCCGGGTGGATACCGCTTCATGGATTACGTCAAGGCCGGTAGCGGACTGGTGGTCGTATGCTTCATCATCTCGGTCATCGTCATCCCGCTGGTCTGGCCGTTCGCCCTGGTGGTCAAGTAAGGTCTGCTGATGCCCCGGCCCCACGGGGCGGCAGGGATCGTGTAAGATGGATGCCGCTGTAAATCGAGGAAACCCAAGGCAGTCGCTTTGGGTTTCACTTGAAAGAAATTGACAGGTCCTCAAGCGGCAATCCTCCTCCTGCCAACTATCGAACGACCGGCCTGCGCTTAGCGCGGGGCGCGGACAGATTTTTTTGCATTGTGAATTAGCCAAGGAGTAGTTAATGGCAATACGTAAAGAGTTGTTGGAACAGCTGGAAGCGCGCCGCGCCGAGGCAGAAGCTGGCGGGGGTCTTGACAAGCTCGCCAAGCGTCACCAGAAGGGTCAGCTCACTGCACGCGAGCGCCTCGATTGTCTGTACGACAGCGGCTCGTTCCAGGAATCGGGCATGCATGTTAACCACGCGACGCCTGGCCTAGAAGGCAAGCGCCTGCCGGGCGACGGCATCGTGACCGGCATTGGCAACGTCGATGGCCGTCCGGTCGCTTCCTACTCGCAGGACTTCACCGTCTCGGGCGGTTCGCTTGGCCGCATGCATTCGCAGAAGATGTGCGACATGATGGACACGGCGGCCAACCTGGGGATGCCGGTCGTCGCCATCAACGACTCGGGCGGCGCGCGCATCCAGGAAGCGGTTCATTCGCTGTCCGGTTACGGCCAGGTGTTCTACCGCAACGTTGCGCTGTCCGGCCTGGTTCCGCAGATCGCCATCATTGCCGGCCCCTGTGCCGGTGGCGCGGCGTACAGCCCGGCGCTGATGGACTTCCTGATCATGACGAAGAAGAACTCGCAGATGTTCATCTGCGGTCCGGACGTGATCAAGGCGGCGACGGGTCAAGCGGCTCCGATCGAGCAGTTTGGTACGGCCGACGCGCACGCTTCGGTGAGCGGCAACATCCACTTCATCGCCAACGACGACAAGCATGCGCTTGATATCGCGCGCAAACTGCTCTCTTTCCTGCCGTCGAACAATATGCAGGACCCGCCGCACCGCATCCCGGCGCAGATCACCAGCACGATCGATGAAACCCTCAACGACCTCGTTCCCGAAGGCACCAAGGCCGCGCTCGACGTCTACAAGGTCATCGATCGCATCGTCGATAACGCCGACTTCCTCGAAGTCATGCGCGAGTTTGCCAAGAACATCGTCGTCGGCTTCGCGCGCATTGAAGGCATGGTCGTCGGTATCATCGCCAACCAGCCGACGGTCAAGGCCGGAACGCTCGACGTCGATTCCTCCGACAAGGGCGCCCGCTTCATCCGCTTCTGCAACGCCTTCAACGTCCCGCTGGTGAACCTGGTCAACGTTCCGGGCTTCATGCCGGGCCTCGCGCAGGAACGCGGCGGTATCATCCGCCACGGCGCCAAGCTTCTCTTCGCCTACTCGGCAGCGACGGTTCCGAAAATCACCGTCATCCTCGGCAAGGCCTACGGCGGCGCGTATCTCGCGATGTGCTCGAAGGACCTCGGCGCCGACTTCGTTTACGCCTGGCCGACCGCCGAAATCGCCGTCATGGGCGCCGAAGGCGCGGTGCGCGTGATCTACAAGAAGGAAATGGACGCCGCCGAAGATCCCAAGGCCAAGGAAGCCGAACTCATCGCCAAGTACCGTGACGAATTCGCCTCGCCTTACCAGGCGGCTGAAAACGGCATGATCAACGATGTCATCGCCCCGTCGGAAACGCGCAGCAAGCTCGCTCTTGCCCTGCGCATTTCGCTGACCAAGCGCGTGACGCGTCCTCCGAAAAAACATGGATTGATTCCTCTATGAGCCTAAACACTTCTCTCCCGGTCGTCGTTGCCGCGCTGCAGGATACAGCGACAGCGGTCAAGGACTCCACGGTCGTGCAGAACGCTGCGGTTGCGGCGGCAGACGTCGTCGGCAAGGGCGGATTTTCCGCCAACGAGACGATCGGTCAGATGATCGAGTTCCAACTGACCGGTCTGCTGGTCGTCTTCACCGTGCTTGGCGGGCTGACCCTCATGTGCGTCCTGATGGCCTGGATTCTCAAGACCGTCGCGCCCGACCAGTACTACGGAAAAAAAAAAGCAGCTCCACTAGCCCCGGTTAGCGCCCGACCGGCGGCGGCAAGCGTTCCAGCGGCGGGCGGGGTTCATCCCGGCCTGTCCGATCAGGAACTCGTGATTTTGCTTGCCGTTGCCGCGTCGGAACAACTCGGGAAGCACGCCAACGTCGTCAGGTTTCGCCCCATGGACAGTATGGACTGGTCCTGGTCGCTGCAGGGCCGCGTCGGCCTCCACAATTCACACAAGCTCAGTTGAGAAGGATATCGCTATGAAAATGCTCAAAATCACCCTGCAAGGCAAAACCTACGAAGTCGGCGTCGAGTCGATGGATTCTCCGGCCAGTGCCGGCGCTCCGGTCGCCGCTGCGGCGCCCGCCGCTTTTACTCCAGCTTCTGCATCGGTTTCTGCGCCGGTCTCGGTACCGAGCCCGGCTGCTGCACCGGCGGCGGCTCCGGTCGCTCCGCTGGCCGGCGGCCACTCGGTAACGAGTCCGATGCCGGGCCTCGTCTTCAAGGTTCGCGTCACAGTCGGCCAGCAAGTGGCCCAAGACGAGGAACTGCTTGTTCTCGACGCGATGAAAATGGAATCGCCTGTCTACGCCCCCTGCGCCGGAACCGTTGCCTCTATCCTTGTCAAGGAAAGTGATGCAGTGGTCGAAGGCCAGGTTCTGATCCAACTGAGCTGAGGTCTCCCATGTCCGGAATCATTGAGCAATTCATGCTGATGATGACCCAGTCAACAGGGTTCCAGCACATCACCGTCGGCATGATGATCATGTGGGCGGTCTGTGCGGTTCTCTTCTACCTGGCCATCGTCAAGGACTACGAACCGCTACTGCTCCTGCCGATCGCTTTTGGCGCGCTGCTGGCGAACATCCCGACCGAGGGCGTTCTCAACGAGCCCTTCGTCGATAATCTGGTGCACGTGCCGGGCGGGCTGTACTACTACATCTCGCAGGGTATCCACCTCGAACTGTTCCCGCCGATCATCTTCCTCGGTGTGGGCGCGATGACCGACTTCGGTCCGCTGATCGCCAATCCGCGCACGCTGCTGCTTGGCGCCGCGGCGCAACTGGGGATTTTCATCACCATGTTCGTCGCTGTCATGAGCGGGGTGTTTACGCCCGGCGAAGGCGCTTCGATCGGCATTATCGGGGGTGCTGACGGTCCGACGTCGATCTTCACGGCCAACAAGCTCGCGCCGCATCTGATCGGGCCGATCGCCGTCGCCGCGTATTGCTACATGTCGCTCGTGCCGCTCATCCAGCCGCCGATCATGAAGCTGCTGACGACCGACGCCGAACGCAGGATCCGTATGAAGAGCCTGCGTCCGGTCGGCAAGCTCGAGCGCATCATCTTCGCCGTGGTGGTGATGATCGCCGTGATCCTCGTCGTTCCGCCGGCCTCCGCACTCGTTGCCATGCTCATGCTCGGCAATATCATGCGCGAGTCGGGTGTCGTCGATCGTCTGACCAAATCGGCACAGAACGAGATCATCAACGTGACGACGATCTTCCTCGGTACGTCGGTCGGCCTGACCATGGGCGCAGAGAACTTCCTGAACCCGAAGACGCTGATGATCATCGCCATGGGCGTCGTCGCTTTCGGTTTCTCGACGGCCGGCGGCGTGCTGCTCGCCAAGCTGATGAACAAGCTCTCGCCGGGCAACCCGATCAATCCGTTGATCGGTTCGGCAGGCGTGTCGGCCGTTCCGATGGCCGCCCGCGTCTCGCAGGTGGTCGGTGCGCAGTACGACAAGCAGAACTTCCTGCTCATGCACGCCATGGGACCGAACGTCTCCGGCGTCATCGGCACGGCGGTCTGCGCGGGCTACTTCATCTCGCGTCTGGGCGCCGGCGGCTGATCACTCGTTCGTCGTTCCAATGCAACGTGGCTCCCGATGGGAGCCACGTTTTTTTTACCCTGCGCAATCGTCGCCAAGTCACGATGACCCGCGCCGACGATGAGCGCCGGCGCCCGGCGAACGCGCCGCGCATCACCCCGCGGCGACCGCGCCTTGGCCTGCCGCGGACCACCTCAAGCGAATAAGGTGAAGTACGTGCTGCTGACGATCACGGTCACAAAGACGATCCAGATCATCCATCCCTGGCGCGTACACGGGTAGCCCAAATGGATAAATTCGCCGAGGAAGCCGCGCCGATTCAAAAAACTCTTGGACAGGTCACGCTGGCGGAACCATGCGTGCTTGCGCTCAAGACCAATCGCCAAAACCGTCAAGGCGACCATGGCCAGCCATGCGGCGATTAAAACAACCATGCGCGACACTATTTCCGTTTCATCCACGTCAACTTCTCCTTGTTCCAGCAAAGTCGGGCGACCATCCAAGCGACTTTTTCATTAGTGATTGGCCGTCTTGACCGGCCAGGGTGCATCAGATAACGGGTTTTCCCGACAGCGCGGCGAGCGTCTGCGCCAGTTCTACCGCCGTTCTGACCTTCATTTTAGTAAACAGGCTGGAACGATGAACTTCGACGGTGCGCATGCTCAGGTGCAATTCGACGGCGATCACCTTGTTCGGTTTGCCGGCGAGAATCCTTTCCATCACCTGTCGTTCGCGCGTCGAGAGCTCGTTGAGCAGTAAATTGAGCGACTCGGTCGATGCGGCCGACTGGCGGCGTGCCGCATCGCGTTGCAAGGCTGCGATCACCCGGTCGACGAGTTCGTTATTGTTACACGGCTTCTCGACAAAATCGAAGGCGCCGTTCTTCAGCATCGAAACCGCCATTGGAACGTCGCCGTGGCCGGTGAGGAAAATAACCGGCAACGGGCACGCTCGCTCAAGCAGTCGCTCAAACAGTTCGCACCCGCCCATTTCCTCCATACGCACGTCGAGTACGATGCAGCCGGCGAACGTGGCGTCGCAGGCGTCGAGAAAGGCGCTGGCGGACGCGTAGGCGACGCTCTCGATGCCGCGCGACTGCAACAGCCAGGCGAGCGAATCGCGAATCGCCTCGTCGTCATCGACGATATATACACGCGGGGTCATGGTTGATCGAAAGGCAGTGAAAAAGCGAAAATTGTACCGCCTTCCGGGTTGTCCTCGACCCACAATCTGCCGTGGTGAAACTCGATGATCGAACGGCAGATGTTGAGCCCCATCCCCATGCCCTCGACCTTGGTCGAGAAAAAGGGCGCAAACAGCTTCTCCTTGACGGCTGGAGCAATGCCCGAGCCGCGATCGGCAACGCGAATCTCGATCTGCTCTTCACCCTGTTTGAGTGCGATCGTCAATTGCCGCTGTGCCGGTGCCGTGTCGCTCATCGCCTCGATGCCGTTGCGCATGAGATTGATCAGAACCTGTTCGATCATCAGGCGATCGGCGATCGACTGCGCACCGCTGTCGGCGATGTCGGCAACGATGCGCACGCGGGAAAGGCGGGCGCTCAATTCGATCAGCGCGATCGAGTCGTTAATTGCTTCGGCGAAATTGCACAGCGCGAGCTTCGGTTCGCTCTTGCGCACAAATTCGTGAACCCGATGGATGACACGTCCCGCGCGTTCGGCCTGGACGCCGAGTTTCACGAGCGCCGCCTCGATCTCGCTGGTCACGAAATTGCCCGAACTCAGCTTGTTCAGGCAGCCGGCGTTGTAACTGGAAATTGCCCCCAGGGGTTGGTTGAGTTCGTGCGCCAGCGTTGACGCCATCTCGCCCATGGAGACCAGCCGTGAGCGAAGCTGCAGCGTCTCCTGTTGCTGGCGGGCCAGTTCTTCGGCCCGTTTGCGCGCTGTGACATCGACGATCGAAGCCATCCATCCGGCGTGCTTGTCGTCGGCGTCGATCAGCGGTGCTTCGTAAATCAGCGCGTCAAACAAGGTGCCATCCTTGCGCTTGAAGCGCATTTCCAATCCTTCCTGCGGTGCCTTGCCAGCCATCACCCTATCTTGAAACGACAAAGCCTTCTGAACTTCCTCGGGCGCCCAGTAAGGGGCCGGCAAGGCGGCGCCGATCAACTCGTCGGCAGCGTAGCCGACCATTCGACAAAAAGCCGGATTGGCGTACGTGGTCAGCCCCTGGCGGTTGCGCGCCCGCATGCCGACGGTCAGCGAGTCTTCCATCGCCTTGCGGAAGGCGGTTTCCGAACGCAAGGCCTGCTCGGCGGCGAGTCGGCGCTTGATGTGGCCGCGCATCGCCCACAGGCTGAAAAACATCGCCGCGGCAAGGGTGATGATCAGCGTCTTGATCAGCATCGGCGCCAGATTGCCGGCGCTGCGATAAGCCGTGATCTGCAGCTCCATGCCGTAACCGGGCGGGTCGAAGGGGATCGTGTAGTTGATCGTCGACGACACGGTGCGGATTTTCGATTTGCTGGCCAGCAAAACGCCGTTGCTGTCGACAATATTCACCTGGTATTTTTCGGCGAACCACCAGGGAACGATGTGCTGCAGCAGCGCGTTGAACGAATAAACGCTGACCAGCGCGCCGCGATACTGGCCGTCTTCGAATATCGGCGCGTAAACCTCGAACTGCGTCTTTTCCGCCGAGCGATAGGCGTCGGTGTAGATCGATTTGCCGAGTTTGCTGGCCATTTCAATCGCCCGCGCCTGGGACTCGGCGAGTGGATTGTCGGAAAGCCCGTTGTAACCCCGGCGAACGATTTTGTGCGTCGGCGTCGCATCGATCAGCCGTGCCGACGCATCGAGCCAGACGAGTCCCTCGAGGCCGGGGCTACTCTTCATGACGTTGCGGCTGCGTAAGGCGAAAAGCGATTGCTGGTTCTTCTCCCGGCCGAGGTCGTCAGCCAGTTGCCGGACCTGCTCGGTGGTTCCTTCGAGTGCGAAATTCACGCTCTGCTCGAGCCAGAGCACGTCGGCGATCAGTGCGGCACGCTGCTCATCCGTCTCGTTCTGACGCAAGAGCAAGAACAGCGCGACGATCAACAAGAGCAGCAGAGCGCCCACCAGCTTGAGGACGGCGAAGTACCAGTTCGACCATTTGAGGGGTGCGTATTTGAGCCGTATACCGCTTCCCCAAACGCGGGCGAATTTCATCATTGCCAACTTTCCCGATGCCCTCGAGCGGGTGACGCCGGCCGAGGTTTGGCGCGACTTTAGTGCCAGGCGGCTAATTCGTCCAGCCCTAAATTTCGGTCACCGGGCAACGCGCACTGGCCGCGGTGGATGACCGGGCGGCCTTAAAGTTTTCGCGTGCGGGGTCGGGCGCCGAGCGGATGCATTTCCGACGGTGCCCTGAAGGCGTAGCGAGCGATCACAACATGGCGAGCGGCGTAGCCTTTTTGGGCGGCGGAAAAATCGCATCGAGCGCGCCGAGTACGTCGGCCTCGAGCGGGCGCTCGAGCGCGGCGAAATTCTCCTCGACGTGCGCTGGATTGCCGGCTTTCGGGATGGCGATCACAGCGTCGCGCGCGACGATCCAGGCGATCGCCAACTGCGCCGCCGAGCGACCGGTTTGCGCGGCGAGCGCGGAGAGACGCGGTTCGCGCAGCAGCGCCGCCTGTTCGATCGGCGAATACGCCATGAGCGGAATGCGGCGCTGCGCACACCACGGCAGCAAATCCCATTCGATTCCGCGGCGCGACAGGTTGTAGAGCACCTGATTGGTCGCCAGACGATCGCCGCCCGGCGTCGTGACGAGTTCGGCGAGGTCGCTGCAATCGAGATTGCTCACCCCCCAGTGGCGAATCTTGCCTTGGGCGACGAGCGTCTCGAAGGCCTGTATCGTTTCGGCGAAAGGCACTGCGCCCCGCCAGTGGAGCAGATACAGGTCGATCCGGTCGGTCGCCAGGCGTGCCAGACTGCGCTCGCAGGCGGCGATCGTTCCGCGCGCCGTGGCGTTGTGCGGATAGACTTTGCTGACCAGGAAGACCTCGTCACGGTGGCCAGCGATCGCTTCGCCGACGAGTGCTTCGGCGGCGCCTTCACCGTACATTTCGGCCGTATCGATGAGCCCCATGCCGAGTTCGACGCCGCGCCGCAGGCTGCGCAACTCGGCCGCGCGCGTCGCCGGCCGGTCGCCCATGTTCCAGGTGCCCATGCCGAGCGCCGGCACTTTTTCATCGTCAGTCAGCTCGACTTGCTTCATCGCATCTCCAGTGGGGGGCGGCCGATCGTGTCAATCCCGATCGTGTCAATACTTGTCCGGCGCGGTTCACGCCGCGTGCTTCTTCACCCAGGCGACGTAGCGGTCCATCCAGTTCTGCAGAAACTTGCGGCTGTCGCCGCCAATTTCGCCGCTCGCGTCGAACAACCCTTCTTTCATCTGGATAAAGGCTTCCGGCTGGCCGAGCGTCGGCATGTCGAGGTACGCGAGAATCGTGCGCAGGTGCTGCTGCGCCACGGCGGTTCCGACGGCGCCCACAGAAACGCCGATGACACCGGCCGGTATGCCGGCCCAGGCGCTCTTGCCGTAAGGACGCGACGCGTGGTCGATGGCGTTTTTAAGCACGCCGGGGAGTGAACGGTTGTATTCCGGCGTCACAAAAATGACGCCGCGCGCGGCCTGGATCTCCTCTTTGAGGCGCGTGACCGCGGCTGGCGGACTGGCGTCCTGATCCTGGTTGTAGAGCGGCAGGTCGCCGATTTCGGATTCGCTAAAAGAAAAATCGGCCGGGGCCAGTTTGGCGAGCGCCCTGGCCAGCCGGCGATTAAAGGAATCGGCGCGCAAACTGCCGACGATGACGGCGATGGGGTATTGGCTCATGATGGTCCTTGGTCTGGAAAAATTTTAGAGCATCGGGGGCGCCTCGAGTTCAATGACGGCGCGCTATATCTGGCGAGCTTGCAGCGCGTTTGCGGCGCGCTTGAAGTGGACTGGCAGACGGGCGACGGCGGCGACCTCTCGTCGTCAGGCGACGCGCCGCAGGTGGATGGCGACCGAGAGCTGCGCACCCAGCCAGCCCAGGGCGGCGCCAATCGCCGCGAGCGCTGCGACATGGGTTGGCGTCAAACCGCGCACGACGAAACCGCCGCTGTAGAGCGCGACGAGTTCGCCGACCGGTTCGGCGAGCCACAGCGCGCCGAGGCTGACCAGCAGCGCGGCAAAGAGGCCGCCGAACGCGCCCTGCAGCGCACCGTAGTAGTGATACGGCCGGCGGATGAAGGCGTCGGTGGCGCCGATCAGCTTGGCGATTTCGATCTCGGCGGACTGCGCGAGAATCTGCAGGCGGATGGTATTGAAGGTGACGATGACGAGCGCGCCGCCGAACAGCGCCGCGAGCAGTGCGATGGCCAGCTTGCCGATACGCAGGAAGGCGTCAAAGCGCTTGACCCACGCCGAGTCAAGCTGGACGTGGGCGACCTTGGGCCAGTCGGCGATGCTTTTGGCGAGCTGTTCGAGCGCCTCGGGCCGCGTATCGTCCGGTTCGACGACAAAGGCGTCGGGCAGCGGGTTTTTCGGCAGACTGGCGACGATCTCGCGCATCCCTTCGCCGGCCTGCAGGTGTTTCAGCGCGTCGTCCTTGGCGACGAAGCGCCAGGCGCCGGCCTGCGCCGCGCGCAGCCGCGACTCGATCTCGGCGACGTCGCGCGCGTTGGCCTCGAGCGCCATGAAGACGGACAACTGTTGCGTTCCCGAGACGTTGCCGGCGACGCTGCGCAGATTGTCGAGGACGACCCAGCCGGCCGCCGGCAGGGCCAGCGCGACGCCGATGACCATCAGCGACAGCACGCTGCCGAGCGGCGTCGCGAGCAGCCGGCGCAGCGCGCTGTGCAGCGCGTCGCGGTGCTGGGCGAAAAAGGCGTTCATGGGCGCTCTCCGGCCAGCCGCCCGTGTTCGAGGCGCAGAACGCGCGCCGGAAAGCGCGCCATTGACTGCTCGTCGTGGGTGGCGATAACGAGCGTCACGCCGACCGCGTGGAAGGCGCGAAAGATGTCGAAGATGCCGGCTGCCGAGTCGCTGTCGAGATTAGCCGTCGGCTCGTCGGCGAGGAGGATCGCCGGCCGGTTCACGACGGCGCGGGCGATCGCCAGGCGCTGCTGTTCGCCGCCCGAGAGCGCGATCGGCTGCGCGTTCTCGCGGCCGCCGAGGCCGACCTTGTCGAGCGCGGCGCGCGCGCGGCGGCCGGCTTCCTTCGCCGGCAGGCCGACGATGGCCAGCGGCAGCAGCACGTTCTCGAGGACGCTGCGATCGAACAGCAGCTTCTGGTCCTGGAAAATCAGGCCGAAGCTGCGGCGCAGGTACGGGATGGCGCTTTTTCTCAGCGCCGCGAGGTTTTGACCGTTGATGGTGATGCTGCCCGAGGTCGGTCGCTCGATCGCCGCGAGCAGCCGGAACAGCGTCGACTTGCCGGCGCCCGAGTGGCCGGTGATGAACACCATCTCGCCGGCGCCGATGGCGAAGCTCAGGTCAGCGAGCGCCTGACGGCCTTCCGGATAGCGCTTGCATAAGGCGCTGGCGGAGATCACTTAGGCAGCCTTATTCAAAGCAGAGAACACAGTGACCACAGAGGCACAGCGTACACAGCGAGAAAAGCGGGTTAAGAAAGACACAAACAGGGTTGTACACTCGCGTGCCTTTTCTCTGCGCCCTCTGCGTCGAAAGCGGTTCACTCAAAAAGCGCATCGACAAACTCGCGCGCGTTGAACGGGCGCAGGTCGTCGATGCCTTCGCCGACACCGATGAAGCGGATCGGCTTCGGGCATTGGCGGGCAATCGCCGCCAGCACGCCGCCCTTGGCGCTGCCGTCGAGCTTGGTGACGATCAGGCCGCTGACGGCGATCGACTTGTCGAAGGCCACGACCTGTTGCAGCGCGTTTTGGCCGAAATTGGCGTCGAGCACGAGCAGCGTCTCGTGCGGCGCGGTCGGGTCGGCTTTCTGGATGACGCGCCTGACCTTGGCGATCTCCTCCATGAGGTGGAGCTGCGTCGGCAGGCGGCCGGCGGTATCGGCGAGGACGACGTCGATGCCGCGCGCCTTCGCCGCCGAAATGGCGTCAAAAATCACCGCCGCCGGGTCACCCGATTCCTGCGCGATGACGCTCACCTTGTTGCGCTCGCCCCAGGCCTGCAGCTGCTCGCGCGCCGCGGCGCGGAAGGTGTCGCCGGCGGCGAGCAGGACCGACAGGCCCTGCGCCTGAAAGTGCTTGGCGAGTTTGCCGATCGACGTCGTCTTGCCGGCCCCGTTCACCCCGGCGATCATGATGATGAACGGCCGCTGCGCGGCGATGTCGAGCGGCGCTTCAAGCGGTTGCAGCAGTTCGTAGAGGGCATCCGCGAGCGCCTGCTGAATGCCTTCGGGCGTCGCGATGTTGTCGCGCTTGGCGCGCATTTTGAGCTCGCCGAGCAGGTGGGCCGTTGCCTCGATGCCGACGTCGCTGGTGAGCAGCAGCGACTCGAGGTCTTCGATGAGCTCGTCGTCGATCCGACCGCGCGCGAAGATCGATTTGAGCTTTCCGCCGAACTGTGCGCGCGTGCGCGCCAGACCGGCTTTGAGCCGATCGCGCCATGACGCTTGCGCCGGCGGCGTCGCTTCGGCGGCCGGTGCGCCGGGCTCGTTGCCGGACTTCTTGAGGAAACCAAACATGCGCTTTTCTTGTCTCCGTAATAGCTGGAAATGCTGGGAATGAACGAAAATGCGGCGATGGCAGGATGCCAGCGCCAGTGATCTGCCGATAAATTTTAACAGAAGCCACCGATGCCCATACTCTGCGCGCGCCAAATCACGCGCCTGGCGGCCCTCTTACTGGTGCTCGCCGCGCCGGCGCTGGCGCTCGCCAACCCCTTCGAAAAACAGCTGGCCAACGGCCTGCGCGTCATCGTCAAGGAAGACCGGCGGGCGCCGACGGCGGTCGCCATGACCTGGTATCGGGCCGGCAGCATGGACGAGACAAACGGCACGACGGGCGTCGCACACCTTCTCGAACACATGATGTTCAAGGGCACACCGAGTACCGGCGCCGGCGAATTCAGCCGCCTCGTCGCCGCCGCCGGCGGCCGCGACAACGCCTTCACGAGCAAGGATTACACCGCCTACTTCCAGCAGGTGCCGAAGGAAAAACTCGAGCAGATGCTCGCGCTCGAAGCCGACCGCATGCGCCATCTGAACCTCGAGGTCAGCGAGTTCGAGCAGGA
>Ga0105048_10008205_pt1 | contig 16738 bp, 15 predicted proteins | sample MAT05_FD_78382 | JGI IMG/M metagenome (GOLD analysis project Ga0105048, IMG submission 78382) | Freshwater microbial communities from Lake Fryxell liftoff mats and glacier meltwater in Antarctica - MAT-05 | ecosystem: Environmental > Aquatic > Freshwater > Ice > Liftoff microbial mat | place...
ATTTTTCCCAGCCGTGGTGAATTCCATCGGTGGGCGACTGGTGATTGTGGGCACGCCGGCCTTGGTCTGTTTGTATTGTTCGCGGCACCGGCTGCGGTTCGCGTTGGGATTGCTGGTGTTGTTTGTCGTGGGGCGCAATCAGGCGCACCAAGGCAACACGGTCTTGTTTGCCGAGCGCTCATTCTTCGGGATCCATCGCGTGGAAACCAATGCGGAGCGCCAGCTTCACTGGTTATTTCACGGGACGACGGTGCATGGCATCCAATGGCAGGACGCCGCGCGCCGCGGCGAACCGTTGGCGTACTACAGCCGGACGGGGCCGTTGGGACAGATCATGGATGTCGCCGGCCCGGCGCGCCGCCAAACCGTGGCCTTGGTCGGTTTGGGGGCGGGCGGTGCGAGTTGTTATGCGCAGCCGGGCGAGCAGTGGACTTATTTCGAGATTGATCCCGTCGTCGAAAAAGTCGCGCGCGACCCGCAGTTTTTCAGCTATCTGAACGATGCGCCCGCGGGGTGGGCCATCGTGCTGGGCGACGCGCGGTTGACGTTGCGGACGGTGCCTGCGCAACACTATGGGTTGATCGTGTTGGACGCGTACAATTCCGACGCCATCCCGTTGCATCTGGTGACGCGCGAAGCGCTGGCGTTGTACGGGGAGAAGTTGCGTCCCGACGGCATTTTGGCTTGGCACATCACCAACCGGCATCTCGATCTCGAGCCGGTGTTGGCGGCGTTGGCCGAGGATGGCGGATGGGTGTGCGTTCTGCGCGATGATCAAGACCTCACACCCGCCGAGATCGCGGCTCGCAAAGCCCCGAGCCGGTGGGCCGTAATGACGCGTACCCCGGCTGCGTTAGGATCGTTGGTTGAAGATCCGCGCTGGCAGCCAGCCCGCCGTCGTCCGGACGTGAAGCTGTGGACGGACGATTACGCCAATCTGTTCCGTGTCCTGCGGTGGCGTGATCCCTGAGCCGGAAAGATGCAGTGGATATGGGTGGGGCGCGGAGTGGCTTGTCAAAGCCGGGGCGGTCGGCTAAGGTCGCGCGCGATTGCGAGACCATTTCATGACTACCCAGAGCAATTTACTCCGCAAAGCCAAGTCGTACGGATTTTCCGACCGCCAAATCGCCGCGCTGGTGGGTGCCACGGAAGATGCCGTGCGCGCCTTGCGCAAGCAACACGGTATTCTGCCCTCGTACCGGCTGGTGGATACGTGCGCGGCGGAGTTTGAGGCGTACACGCCTTACTACTATTCCACGTACGATACCGGCGATGATGAGGTGCGGAAGACGGACACGAAGAAAGTCATGATTCTCGGCGGCGGCCCCAACCGGATCGGGCAGGGGATTGAGTTCGACTACTGTTGCGTCCATGCCGCGTTCGCGATGAAGGAACTCGGGTTCGAGTCCATCATGGTCAATTCCAATCCCGAAACCGTCTCCACCGACTACGACACGTCCGACAAACTGTTCTTCGAGCCGTTGACGTTGGAAGACGTGCTGCATATTTACGAGCGGGAAGGGTGCTGGGGAGCGATTGCGCAATTTGGCGGTCAGACCCCGCTCAATCTCGCGCTTGGTTTGCAAAAGAACGGCGTCAATATCATCGGCACCTCGCCGCAGAGCATTGAAATGGCCGAAGACCGCAAGCTCTTCGCCGCGTTCCTCGACCGGCTCCAGATACCCCAACCGCCGCACGGCCTCGCGACGAACGAAGAAGAAGCCTTGGCCGCCGCCCATAAACTCGGCTACCCGGTCTTGGTGCGCCCGTCGTTCGTGCTGGGCGGCCGGGCGATGCAGATTGTGTATTCCGACGATGAGATTCGTCACTACATGCGGTTCGCCGTCGAAGCCTCGCCGGAACGGCCGGTGTTGGTGGACAAGTTCCTCGAAGAAGCCATCGAAGTGGATGTGGATTGCATCGCTGATTTCGGCGTGGGCGGCCAGACGGTGGTGATTGGCGCATTCCTCGAACACATCGAGTTTGCCGGCTGCCACAGCGGCGACGCGGCGATGGTGTTGCCGCCCCATTCGCTCGGCGCCGACGTGATCGAGACGATGCGCCGCTACACCCACACCATGGCGCGGGAACTACAAGTGGCCGGCCTGATGAACGTCCAATTTGCCGTGAAAGGCAAAGACGTCTGGGTGCTCGAAGTGAACCCGCGCGCCTCCCGGACGGTGCCGTTTGTGAGCAAAGCCATCGGCCAACCGCTCGCCAAGTTGGCGGCCAAGGTGATGACCGGCAAGAAACTGCCCGAGCTGAACTTCACCGCGGAAATCTGGCCCAAGTTTTTCGCCGTGAAAGAGTCCGTGTTCCCCTTCAGCAAATTCCCCGGCCAAGACATCTTGCTCGGCCCCGAAATGCGCTCGACCGGCGAAGTGATGGGCATCGGTGAAGATTGGGGCATTGCCTACGCCAAATCCCAAATGGCCGCCGCCCCGGCGTTGCCACAAAAAGGGAAAGTGTTCCTCAGCGTGCGTGATTCGGACAAAGCGCTCGTCGTTCCGATTGCGCAGGAATTTGCCGCGTTGGGTTTTGAACTTTGCGCGACCGGCGGCACCGCGCGTGCCTTGAGCGAGGCCGGGCTGAAGGTGCAAACACTTTTCAAACTCTCCGAAGGCCGGCCCAACTGTCTCGACCTCATCAAGAATGGCGACATTCAACTCGTCATCAACACCCCGGCTGGCAAGTCACCCCGCGCGGATGAAGTGAAGATTCGTTCCGCAGCCGTGGCGCACCGGGTCTCCATCATGACCACGCTGGCCGGCGCCCGCGCCGCCGCACGCGGCATCAAAGCCCTCCGCGAAAAAGGCCTGACCGTCCAGTCCCTCCAAGAATATCACGCCGCCGCCCGCGCCTAGTGTGCAATCTTTCCAACGCCTGTCATTCTGAGCGCAGCGAAGAATCTCTGTCGGTCTCGCGATGTGACGCACAAAACGACTGAAATCGGCTTTGACCAGCCCGTGGTCGTTGTGGAGGGCGTCGAGGCGAGTAGTAGTTATCGGGTTCGTGGAGCCGCGTTTTCAGGGGGGGAAATGCGGAGCGCGGCTTGCAGACCGCCGCCATCTTCGACAACGAGGTGTTCGGCGTGGATCTCGCCGGCGAGCAAGCCGCCGGGGCGGATGGTGATGAGGCCGGTGGCGCGGAGCGGTGCGGTGAGCCGGCCGAGGATCTCGACGTTCCGAAAGCGGGCTTCCTGCCGAAACGTGATGTCCGCCGCCGGGGCGATGCGGAGATCGAGGGCACGGATGGCTTTTTCGGAGAAGATCGCGCCGGCACCGAGTTCGAGTCGGCGCATGGCGCGGATGGTGCCGCCTTCCACCGTGCCTTCGAGAACGACATCGCCGCCGACGAGCTCGCCGGATTGAAGCACCGCTTCAGCGGTCAGCCGGATGGTGCCGACGGTCTTGAGCGTTTCGGTGCAGGTGGTGCTGAGCGTCAGATCCGCGAGGTTGAGATTCACCCGGCATTTCGAGCAGTTGATCGTCTTGACGCGGCCATGGAGCTGGAAGGTGTAGCCGCACTCATAGCATTCGATGATTTGCTTGGTGGGAATCGCGGTGCGGGCGATGTGCGCAGTCGGCGGCGGCGGAGAATCCGTCGGTGCCGGACCAGCCGGCGTCCCCGCCGCTGGGCCGGGCAGGGGCGGAGCGGCCCGGGCGACGGCCTTGATGGTGGAATAGGCGTCGAGCGTGCCGGTTTTTTTGTACTTGGCCACCGCAACCTTGGCCGCGAGGGGCGCGGACTTTTTTAGCGTCGGGCAAAGGTGCGCGCGGCGGTCGCGCCGGCGGTCTGGCCATTGTCTTCGGCTTCGGTCGCGCCGGTTTCCGGCAACACGGGGGGCGTGGTGAGCGGAGAATTGGTCGGGTTGACCTCCGAACGACCGATGAAGGTGACGCCATCTTCGACGCTGAGGCGTTTGGCCTTGATGTCGCCGTGGACGCGCGCCGAGGATTTCATCTCGATGCGATCTTTGGCGACGACGTTGCCGTTGATGGTGCCTTCGATGGAGACGGAACTGACGGCCAGGTTGCCTTTGATCTGCGCGGTTTTGCCGATGACGGCGTCGCCGGTGCAATGCAACTCGCCTTCCAGTTTGCCATCAATGCGGACCGAGCCGCTGCTTTTGATGGTGCCAATGATTTCGACTTCGTTGGAAATGACGGACTGTGGAGCGGTATTTTCCATGGCTGATAACCTCCTGATGTTTGACTCGCCATGCGCAGTTTTGCCGACAACCACCGGCCATGACAAGCCGAAACGTCTATTTTTTGGGCACCGGCACGAGCAACCAGTGATCGCCATCGGTCAACAACAGCATCGCCCCCGCCGGCTCGACAAACGTGATGCCGCCGTAGCTGGTGCCGGGCGAGAGCAGTACAGGTTGGGTTTGGCCGGGCGCGCGAAAGGTGGCAATGCCGGATTCGATGCGCACTGGCTGGAGCGTGATGCGCGAGCCGTAGGGGATGGCCAAGGCGGCTGCGAGATCGGAAGCTGATCCCAGCGTTTTACTTTCGAGCCGGTAGGTTTGTTTCGAAATGCCGGTGATGAACTTGGGTTTGGTGATCTCGTAATCCCACGGCTGCCCCCAGCGATCGGTGAGCGGCGTGAGTCCCACGAGATGATTCGGATACTCAATCTTCTTCGCGTACACGGCGCGCAGGCCGGCTTTGACGGTTTCGCGGTCGAGCCGCGTGAGCCAGCGGCGGGCCATTTCGTTGGCGGCTTGGGGGAGCGGGTCGGTGCTGGCGGAGAGCATGGATTCCCACTGTCGCGTGGCGGCGGCGGGTTGGCCGTCTTGAAGAAGTTGCCAAGCCTGTTTGCCGCGAGTGACCAACTCCGGTTCAGCCGCCGCCGCCGGGCGGACGAGGACGAGCAGGAGAACGAGCGCGCCGACGATCTTACTGCGTGATGGCATAGAAGAGGATGTTCTCGCCGAGCGCCAAGCTGCTCGGGGAATCACAGCTAAAGGCGTACGGGTTGGGCGTGAGTTCCCAGCCACCGGCGAGGCCGTAGGGACTGTAGATGACGGCGAAGTGTCCATTCATCTCCACGGCTTGCAGCACCGGTTCCGCAGCGGTGCGATTGCCGAGTTGGGCCGACAGTGCCGGTGTGAGGCCGACGGCGGTGATTTTGTTCGGGAGCGCGTAGAGGGAGTGGTTGAGGGGCACGCGGGTCCAAGCTTGGTTGCCCACTACTTTTTGCATCTCCCGGCGGAACGCCTGGTCAAACGCGCGCCGGCCACAGCAGGCTTCGGCAAACAACAGGCCGCCGCGTTGTAAGTATTCGCGGAGTTGGGACGCTTCGGCCGCCGCGAGACGGAAATCTTCGTGGCCGGTCATGTAGAGCACGGGCACGTCGAAGAGGGATTTATCAGACAAGCGCATTTCTTTGCGCTCGAATTTGACGGGGATTTCGGTTTTGCGATTGAATTGTTGGAGTAAAACCGACAACCCGGCGGAGCGGGTTTTCCATTCGCCGTCGTAGATGACTTGGGCGATGGCGAGTTTGCCGGCCGTGGCGCCGGGTTGGTCCACGAACTCCATCGCTTGCACGAGATTTTTCACCCACGCGCGCTGGGCGGTGGCGTAGGCAAGGAGATTGACACCGAGTTTTTGCGCGCCCTCAATGGAATAGCCCAGCAACTCATCGTTATCGAGCGGGTCCCAGCCAATGTCCATGCCCCAACGCGAGATGACGGCCGCCGTCCGGCAATTGATGGTGAGGCCGTCGAACCAAGGCTCATTTCCGCCATACCCGGCTTTGCGGACGCCGCTGCGGTAGCCGATTTGGTTGAGGTCGTAGTAGGAGTGAAAAATCGGGTGATCGGACGCGAGGCGTTGGATGGGAATTTCGGGAAAGACCGCCGCGAGTTCGCGTTTGGCGGAATCATAAAACGGTTTCGAGCCCATGCCGGGATTGAAAATGATCATGCCGCCGTTGAGTAGGTATTTGCGGAGTTTCGCCCGCTCCGCCGGCGTGAGTGTGAAATGGAAATGGCCGGTGCGGTAGAGGATGGGATTTTTCTCGGGATCAATATCCACCTCGGCGAAGGATTTCACTTCCATCGAGAAATGGACATTGATCATGTCCTTGAGGCTTTTGAGGAGATTGTTGAGATCGTTCGGTCGCGCGGCCCAGTCGAGCACGCCGCGGTCGGAACGGATTTTGACGAACATGACTGGCGGCTGCGGCGGTTTCTTCTTTTCCGAGCGCGCCTGCGGCGTGACGGGCGGGCCGGGGTAGGGGATGAAGGTCTCGCCCGACGAAATCTGGGCCGGCGGCGGCGGCGGTTTGGGTGCGACAACCGGCGGCGCGACAAACCCCGGTTCATCCGATCCATCGCCCTCGAACAGCATGTAGCCGCGCAGGGTGGTGGTCGCGCCGAGCAACAAGGTGGCAACTCCGATGGCGGCGAGCACTCTCATGCCGGTAGTATCAAACGATGTGGCGGTGAATTCAAGATTTGGTTTGACGCGGATTTTTCCGGCTGGCATTCTCCTCGCGCCGGTTCAACCAAGGAGGAACCGTTGGTCAAATTTCGCTGCTCACACTGCGCCCAGAAAATTGCTGTCAACGACGCGGGGATGGGTGTCATCATCCAATGCCCCGGTTGTCATCTCATGGTCAAGGTGCCCGCCGGTGACGGCGGACGCAAACTGCCATTTGCCTTTCCCTCGGCCCCTGCCGCCGTGACGCCGGTGGATCTGCCGGCGCGCGATAGCATGGTGCCGTATCTGGCCCGGCTGATGATGGACAAGCTGGTGCAGGCGCTGGTTTCCCAACGGCGCAACCTGATGCAGACGCAGCAGGTGGGCACGCAGCAAATGGGTGAAATCGAACAGCGGCTCGCCCGGCTCCACGCCAAATATCAAGCGCGCGTCATGAACCTGGAACGCACGCTGGCCATGCGCGACGAGGAAATCCGGTTGTTACGCCGGGAAAACGCCATGTTGCTGCGCGCGAGCGAAACCCGGCCAGCCGTCACCGCGCCGGCACCAGCCGCGCTACGACGCAACGTGGGTGTGCTCCTTCGTGCGTAACGCCTCTTCGTAACACGCCAACGCCTCGTGGTAGCGTTCGAGCCGATTGAACACGCCGCCTTTGCAGAGATACGCCATCGTCATCGTGCGATCCGCCGCGATGGCTTCGTCGTAACACTCAATCGCCTCGTCTACCTTGCCTTGCCGCTCCAGCACGGTGCCCTTTTTGACGAGCGCCTCGGCATTCTTGGGATCGAGCGCCAGCACCTCGCCAAAACACGCGAGCGCCTCCTCGACTTTTTCGAGATTGAGCAACGTCTGGCCTTTGCCCAGCAGACTGGCAATTTCCTGCGACCGCTCATCCAGCACCACCGGCTCAGGTGAGGTGACCGTCGCGTCGTGCGCGCCATTGCCATTCGTGCCCGTCGTCGTGACCGGCTCGGCGAGATCGCTCTCCATCGCGGCCAACCGCTTCTCCAACCGCTCCAGCGTGCTGAGGAATCGGGCGCTGGACTGCTCCGCTGGATCGAGCGTCGCGAGTTGTGTTTCGCTGCCGCCGAGGGCGGCATACGCGGGATTGGCGCGCAGACCGGCGTTGGCCAACGGGGCGAGCACGGTCTCGAACCGGCGGTTCATGCTGCGGAAGATCAACAACGACAGCAACAGCATGCAAATCAACCCAATCCCGGCCACCGTCCCCACCACCACCAACGTGGATCGCTGTGATTGCTGGAGATTCTCCACATCGCGTTGCCGCTGCGAGCTCAACGACTGCTCGATCTCGCGAAGCCGGGCCTCGACAACTTCCGTGCTGCGTTTAGCTGTCGCGGCAGCCGTGGCGGAATCCTGCCGGGCTTGATCGAGCGCCTGATAGGTTTGCTGCTGTTGCCGGGTGTAATCTTCGTATGCCTTGACCACGTGGCGCGCCCAATCAATATCGTCGGCTTTGGCCGTGGCATTGGTGGTTGTCGCGGCGCTGGCAGTGGTGTTCGTGGGAGCGGCGGAGAGTGTTGGGAGGCCGGCCATCAGCGCAAAAAGTATCAACGAAAAAACAGCTTTGAGCTTCATGAGATATGAAGCGCAACCTAGGTAAAGCCCCCTCTAAACGCAATCATAAAATCGCCCAATCCCGGCCCCGGGCCGCTAGGTAACTGGAAAATATCGGCGTTTCACAGAAGCGCCGCTACATAACATCGAACGGATCACAAGGCCGGGGGGCGAAGGCGGATTTGGAAGCGGAACTCGGCGGGTTTGAGTAGCTGTTGCTCCCACGGGCTGTGCCGGAACCGTCAGCCATCGTACGGCGCTGGACTCAACCAAATAGGTTGTCGAACTGATTGTGCGTCCCGACCCAGAACCAAACGATTGTATCGCCATCACGCTCACCCAGTGCCCGGCACTGCTCATTGATGCGTACCGACCAGATGCGGTCGTGTCCGCCCAGCTTCTTGAAGCGCAACGATGGGTGGGCGGGATTCTTGGCGAATTGGGCATACGCCCGGCGGGCTGCTTGCCGATGCACGTTGCTCAAGCCGTCATACGCCCGCCAGAAACTAGGTCGAACGCGTGATTTCACAAGCGACGCGGGTCGAGCGATTCATCTCCCTCGGTGGCGGACGTCCGTAGGAACGCTTCCAAGCGAGGCCGCGCCTGGCCACTCACGAGCCGCTGCTCCCACGCCTCCTCGTCTTGCTGGGCTAACAAGAACCGCGCGAAGTCGGCCAACTCCGCCTGTTTCTCCGGCGGCAGCGCCTCGCAGACCTCAATAATCTCTGCGGTGGTGATGCTCATATCAAACTATTACCGGCAACCGTACTCGAAGACAAGCCGACTTTACCCAATGGCCCCTTCCGTTGTAGCCGCGCTTCTGTGAAGCGCAGGTCGTTCCGGAGCCGGGAAAAGCGGTGCTTCACAGAAGCGCCGCTACATAACATCGAACGGATCAAGGGGCCGGGGGGCGAAGGCGGATTTGGAAGCGGAACTCGGCGGGTTTGAGTAGCTGTTGCTCCCACGGGCCGGGGCCGCAACTGGCGGTGCCGATGCCGTTGTGTTGGTGGTCGAGATTCAACGTGATGAAATCGCGCGGCACCAAGTCGGTCGTGTGCCGGGCGTTCTCAAAATCCATCGTCGAATACCGATGGGCGCTGAAATTGGGTGCGCCGGCGGCGAGCAGGCCGTGGCCGTGAGCGTCCGCCAATGCGACCCAACTGACATCGGTGCGGTTGCCGTTTTCTTGGGGGAAGATGTACGGCGTGTACGATTCGTCCACTGTCGCGCGCCAGAGACCGAATCGCTGTGCTTGTTTCGTGTCGCGGTACGATTCGCCGGGGCCGCGGCCGTACCAACTCACCCGGTTCAATGTCGTGGGGAGCGTGAGTTGCAGTCCGATCCGGGGCAGCGTCGGCGGTAGCGCACCGACCGGCACGCCATGGGTCTCGATGAGAACTTCGCCGGCGCCGGTGATGGTGTACGTGTAATCGCAGACAAACCCGACATCAATTACCGGCGCGCCGATGCGCACGCGGGCGATGATTTGGACGACATCCGCGCGGTGCTGTTCCACCACGACTTCGTCCACGCGGTGTTGGAGCCGGTGGAGACCGGCGTTATGCCACGCGGCGGCTTTGTCCCACGCGCGATCGTTGTCGGTGGTCGCCCGCCAGAAATGGAGGCGCGGCCCGGTGTGCAGCAGCGGGACACCGGCGTGGAGCCAGGCGGCGATGACGGCGCGAACGTTGTCGAATCGCAGTTCAAAATCGTCACCTCGGATGCGCGTTTCGTGGGCGGTTTGTGTGACGGCGAGTGGCCGGGGCGGTGGCGGGGTGGCCGGTTTGACCGGGACGGGAAGATCAAATTGCGCCCACGCGACTTCATGACCGGTTGCCGCCCACGCGGTGGCGGTGGCGAGGGTGAATTGCAGATTTAACAAGGCCGGCTGTTTCGGCCAGGAAAACGGGAGCGTGAAATCTTTGGTTTTGCGGGCCGGGACAGTGGGGAGTTTGGCGGTGCCGGTTTGGAGGAGGGCGCCGTCGTGAGCAACGATGGACCAACTGAGCCGGAGATGGTCGAGTCCGAGGAAGTCGTAGCGGTTGGTGAGCCGGAACTTCCCGGCGCGGAGATCCACGGCGGCGACTTTGACCGGTTCGATGACTTTTTTGTATTCGGTGAGGCCGGGCGAAGGTTGGCGGTCGGGGAAAACGAGGCCGTCGCAGACGAAATTGCCATCGTGGGGGACATCGCCGAAATCGCCGCCGTAGGCGAAGTATTCTTGCCCGGCGGGGGTGCGTTGGCGGAGACCGTGGTCCACCCATTCCCAGATGAAACCGCCCATGAGCCGGTCGTGTTGGTAGATGGCGTCTTCCCAGTATTCGGTGAGACCGCCGGGGCCGTTGCCCATGGCGTGGGCGTATTCGCAGAGGACGAATGGTTTGCTGGCATAGCCGGTGCCGCTGGGTTTGAGGGCGGCTTGGATTTCGGCCTCGGTGCCGCCGCCGATGATTTTGACGTGATCCACGTGCGGGTACATGGCGCTGTACACATCGGCAGTCTGGAGACCGTAATCGCCCTCGTAATGAATGGGCCGGGTGGGATCGAGTTCGCGGGCGCGTTGGGCCATGGCGAGGTGGTTGCAGCCGAAGTGGGATTCGTTGCCGAGCGACCAGAGGATGATGCAGGGATGATGGATGTCGCGCGCGATCATGCGTTCGAGCCGGTCTACGCAGGCGCGTTCCCAAGCCGGGTCTTCGGTGGGATTGCCGCGCCAATCTTTGATTTTGCAGAAGCCGTGGGTTTCGAGGTCGCATTCGTCAATGACGTAAAGCCCGTACTGGTCGCAGAGATCGTAGAAGCGCGGGTCATTCGGGTAATGGGAGGTGCGAACGGCGTTGATGTTGTGTTGTTTCATCAACACCACATCCCGCACCATCGTTTCCACCGGCACGGCGCGGCCGAGGTCGGGATGGATTTCGTGGCGGTTGACGCCTTTGAGTTTGATGGCGACGCCGTTGACGAGGAACCGGTCGCCGCGGATTTCGATCTGCCGGAAGCCGACGCGTTGCGGCACGACTTCGATCACCCGGCCTTGCGCGTCCTTGAGCGCGACGAGCAAGGTGTAGAGATACGGATCCTCCGCCGACCAGAGCCGGGGCGGCTGCGGTTTCACGACGCGACCGGTGTGGTCGAGAAGTTTGGTGGTGACCCGGTACCCGTCGGTTTTGCCGGCGAGTGTCGTGTGGACTTTGAGTTTGCCGTCGGCGGGCGCGTGAATGCGGATGTCGGCGATGTGGGTAGCCGGACGAGCGAGCAGATAAACATCGCGGAAGATGCCGGAGAGCCACCACATGTCTTGGTCTTCGAGGTAGCTGGCGTCGGACCATTGCAGCACACGCACCGCGAGCACGTTGCGGCCGGGGCGGGCGAATTCCGTGATGTCGAATTCCGCCGGCAAGCGACTGCCTTTGCTGAGGCCGACTTCGTGACCGTTCACCCAGACTTGAAAAAAGGACTCCACACCCTCGAAGCGGAGGTGGATGCGCTGCCCGGCCCAGTCGTCGCGGATGGTGAAATCGCGGCGGTAACTGCCGGTCGGATTCTCCGTGGGCACGCGCGGCGGGTCGACCGGGAACGGAAAGTCCACATTCGTGTAGTGCGGTTTGCCGAAGCCGAGCAGTTGCCAGTTCCCCGGCACGGCGATGCTGGCCCAGCCGGTGGTGTCGAAGTCTTCGCGGTAGAAATCGGCTGGGGCCTCCGTCACGGTGGGGGCGATGTGAAATTGCCACTGGCCATTCAGGAGTTGGTACCGCGCCGAAGCCGCCGGATCGCCCATGCGCGCACTGGTTTCGTCGGGATGCGGAATGAAATACGCGCGCGGCGCAAGCCGGCCCCGGCCAACGATCTGCGGATTTTCCCAGTCGTTCATGAGCCGAGTGTGTAGCGCACCCCCGGCGGGAGACCAAACATTTTCTCGACGCGCGGCTCAAGGATCTGTTGCAGTCCGGCTTGGTGGACGCGGTGGTGATCGCGACGCCGGGCACCCCGCGCCTCGGCACGGCCGCTTTTACCGGCAGTTGTTTTGACAGGTCGCAAAGGTGAGGCGTAGAAAAGTTCTCGTTCGAGAAGTTAATGGCAATCACACTTCGCACACACGGCGCAACCGCCCCCTCCTCGGTGGCACAAGCGTCCCGGCTTGTGTACCTTCGGGATTGAATCCGGACACCCTTCCCATCACACTGAATGGCGTGAGCGCGACTGATCCTTCGGCAAACTCAGGACCGGATCGTGCCGTCCCCGCCGGTTTCATGACGACTCGTGAAAGAGGTGGTTTTTCAGCGGAATCCAAAGTGAAGCGTTGACCCTTTTTTACTGTACCGACGGCGCGACGGTCCAGCCCTCCTGCTCGCGCTACGGCCCGGACTGGAGTTCGTTCGCAAGTTCCTTAGCAAGAGATTGGTCTATAACGGACCCGGATTTTTCTAGTCGACTCACGACCTCATGCGCCTTATCACGCTGTCCGCGTTCCATGTAGACCATACCAATCTTGTACAGAGGATAGTTATCGTTTCGGCTTAGTTTAGCTTCCTTCTCGTAGGCGATAATGGCCTCGTCCCATTTGCTCTGCTTCCTGTACACATCGCCAAGATCGGCCCACGCACCCGAGTTGTCAGGGACTCTTCTTGTGGCTTCGAGATATGCAGCGATCGCATCATCGTGTTTCCCTTGAGCCATGTAAATATCACCTAGCACCTGCCATGCATCTGGTTTCAACTCAATAGCCTTTCGACATGCGGCGATTGACTGATCAAACCGCTTCTGCCTCATTTCCGCTATGGCTAAGGCAAACCAAGCCTCATAGCTACTCGGACGTTCCTTGGTTGCGCTTTCGCAATATGAAACAAGATCGGAATTCCTATCGAGGAGGTCATGGGTCAGGCGAAGAACTAACCACGCCTCTTGGTGTTCGGGATAGTCCATCAGGGTGTTCTTGGCCAAGAGTGCTGAACTGGTCAGCAACTCCCGAGAACCGGAGCGCAAGTTCCCGAGGCAGGCCACTAAACACCCCCATGCACCCTTGGTTTCAGGGTTCAGCCTGATTGCTTGCTGGAGCGCTACACCCGCATCTGCAAATTTCCATTTGGCGAAGTACGCATGGCCAAGTTGGAGCCACGCGAAATTGTTATCAGGTGCAATCTTCACTGCTTGCCGACACGCACCAACAGCTTTGTCATGTTCCTCTTGTTCGATGTAGATGACACCCACGGCAATCCATGGAGTGGCGTCATTCGGGTCAATCTGGATGGCATGCTTCAACGCAGCGACTGCATCTTCGTAGAACTTGAGTTTCTGGTAAGTTATACCGATGACCACATAGGGTTTGGCGTTGTTGGGGTAACGATCCGCCACTAACTTCATCCGCTTTAGTGTTTCAGCATAGTCCCCACTAAGAAGGGCATCGCGTCCTGCCCGAAAATCTGGGTCAGCAAACAGATCGGAGCCTTGGTTTCCGGGAACGCCTGCAAGTTCCATAGCTTTTGTAGTACGGGCTGCAGCAACAACGAGGCCTTTAACTGCATCCACAGGTACAGCAAAGCCGTTATCTGTAATCTCTTTGTGTCCCCCATCAATTCCCGTACCGCCGACACAATCCCTTCCGACAGCGTTCCCTCCAGCCCGAGCGGACTGCCGATAACGACAATGCGGGTGCCGACTTCGATATTCTCGCTGTTGCTAAGCGTCAGGAACGGCAACTCCTTACCTTTGATCTTCAGGAGGACAAGGTCGTTCTTCGGGTCGCTGGCAAGGACACCTTCGACCGGGAACAATCCGCCGTTCTCGGTCTTGGCGACGGCGCTGGCGGCCTTCTCGATGACGTGAAAGTTGGTGATGAGTTTGCCATCGGCGGAAACGAGGAACCCGGTCCCGGTGGCGATCTCCTTGCCGTTGGCGTCGGAGATGACCAGCAGCATGACGGCGGGGCGGGCTTTTTTGGCGAGGGCTTTGAGATCAATCTGATCCGTCTCCGCGCAGACGGTGAAGTTGGCGGCGCTCAGCGCAATCGCGGTCAGCAGACCTCCCAATAGTCGCTTCATGCCCGGCAGGATAAGAAGCCGCACCAAGAAGGTCAAGCGGGGGGTGTAGCCCAAATACCCATTTTGAGTTTTCCAGAAAAAAACTTCCCTAAATGCAATGACTTGAGACGGGGTCGGTGTCCGGTGGTGTCCGTTGTCAGGTCTCCGCATTCAACATTTATGACTGGTGGGAGGGAGGGACGTGTGAGCCTGTGGAGCGCGGATTTTGGGTCACATCCCCAAGGCGTGTTGCCCCCAAAAAAAGGGGGGTGCGGTGAGTAATTTGATCGGGCAGTGTGGTTCCGTTTCCGCCCGAGGCGGCTCTGTTCAGCCCGGGGCGGTAAAATACTGCCCAACAGGGTGGCACAGGTGAAACCAGCCGGCCGGTGGGGCGTGGTGCCCCCGGGAAGGGAATGATTTGGGTCTGGGCCGGAAGAAAAATCTTCAGAAAAATATCGATTTGGGCAACACTCCCCGGGGATGTGACCCCTTCGCCGTGTTTCAGTCCCGCGCTTGCCCAGTAAGACTGATGGCTGCTATGATTCGAGAGTGAAGAGTGGCCCAGAACGAAACGATGCTGATTATCGAGAACTCCTTCGCGCGTTGGTGCTTGTTGCGGAAGAGAGCAAGGGCACGCCAGGAGCGGATGGCCGTTTGATTGAGGCGGAGGGGCTTTGCCTAAAATGCTTTTTCCATTCGGCATCTGTACTTTACTTGTCCAGAAGCACCACACTGACGGAAATGCAGGTAAGCTTCTTCGATTCGGCTTCCATCAATGTCCTTGCGCGGGCTGCATTCGAGACGTTCCTGATCTTCCATTACGTATTCGTCAGGCCCAAGACAGACGACGAGAAGGACTTCAGATATATGTCTTGGGTTCTATCTGACCTACTGCAGCGACAAACCTATCCGGTCGAGTTCCCAGAAAGCCAGCAGCGTCTGGAGTCAGAAAAGGAGTGCATCGATCTGCTCATTGCGAAGATTCACGCCAACAAGTCCTTCTTGGCCCTGACACCGAAACAACAACAGCAACTGCTGAAGAAGAAGCTCTGGCGCTTTCATTCTTGGACAGACATTGCGTTGTCGGCGGGCATCAGCCACAAACATGCCGAGTCCTTCTACCACCACCTTTGTTCGTATGCCCACGCAGGCAATCTCAGCGTTCTTCAGTTGACTCAGGCAAGAACAGCTGAGGCCCAGCGAGGACTCCACAGCGGAACGCTGGGTCTCTTGAAGATCACAATGGCCAATATGGTGAAGGCGTATTGCGAAGTATTTCCGAAGTCAGAAGCAGTTCTTGAGGATAATCCGACCTTCCAAGAGACAGTCAGGAGGTGGCTCTACATTGGTGCCAACGCCTAGGTCACCGAGGAGGTCGGCAAGACCAGTAGAAGTCGAAAGGGGTTGAGGTCGAAAGGGGCGAGTCGAAAGTAAGCGTCAGCCGGGCTACAGGGTTGACGAGGTTGGGAGCGGCCGAGTGTGAATCAGGTTGAGGGCGGGGCTGCTGGCGTGGAAACTGGAAGCGGTGCCGGCGTAGCGCCGCCGGTCTGGTTGTCGGTGGGAGCCGGCGAAAGTCATCGGCGCGACTTCCAGAGCCATCCTAGCGTCAAAATCGCGCAGATTTCTTCGCCACGCCCGCCGGTTTCACGACAGCTTGCGTAGGAAGGGGTTTTTCAGCGGAATTTATTGTGTAGTTACCCTGTCCTGTTTCCACGAACCGGACGCAGCCCTTTTCTCCGAAGACGAGGGGAAAACCAAGCTTCGTGTTGGCGGCGCGGAGCCGGCGGGCTGTGCGACGGAAAGCGCGGCGAGCCGGTGCGATAAAATCGTCTTGGTTGCGATATCCTTGGCCGTTCTTCATGGCTCAGTCCTTCATTTTCCGCAAAATATGGCGGGCCAGATGCTCTTTGATCTCGCGATGCCGGGGCACGGGTTGGCAGAGCTTGGTGGGGGGGGTGATACCAATCATGCCGACCACCGTGGCGAATAAAGACGCAGCCATTGCGCTCCAACTCGCGGATCAAATCGAGTCGCTTCATGCGACTTGCAGTTCGGCGACGCGGCGGACAGAGGGAATATTGCCGCTGGTCAACTCCCCGTAGATGTCGCGAAGGTTTTCTTGGAGTTCTTCCAACGATTCGCCTTGGGTCATGTAGTCGGGGAAGTCTTCCAGATACCCCAACCACATTTCGCCGTCCTGCCACTGAACATAACGGAGTGTTTTCACACCAGTATCCTACAATAGCAGCCACCGCAGAGCGATGCGGTTATCGCTCCCCCATGGTTCACTGATAGGCAGGCGCAAGAACATGGGAAACCGGGGTCAAAGCTCTTGAATCTGGAAATGAGAATCACGCTGAACTCGTGGTGAGCCGGTCATCGCACCTGATGGTGGTGGAGCGGACGGGCAAGTTTCGGGCGGTGTTTTCCCTTCGCGACTCAGGACAGGCTCCGCCGGGGTTTGGGGAGTTTGCGAATGGGCGGGAGCTTCCTGTCAGCGGGACGGTGAGCGCGAAGTATGCGGAAGGGACGGACAAGGAGTTGGGTCTGGCCGGGGTGAGTGTGAACGGGGTGGCGGCGGATTTGGATTGGAGCGCGGTGAAGCCGCAACCAGTGGGGCGCGACCGCCGAGCGCGCCGCGGCCACGGACGGCCCGGCGGTCCGTCCCTACCTGATCACCAGATCTAC
>Ga0105048_10008209_pt1 | contig 16736 bp, 15 predicted proteins | sample MAT05_FD_78382 | JGI IMG/M metagenome (GOLD analysis project Ga0105048, IMG submission 78382) | Freshwater microbial communities from Lake Fryxell liftoff mats and glacier meltwater in Antarctica - MAT-05 | ecosystem: Environmental > Aquatic > Freshwater > Ice > Liftoff microbial mat | place...
AAAGGACCTGAGACCATGTTTGATAAATGGAAGTTAGAAATCAAGAAAATTCTTCGCGCGTCAACTTCAGGTCAGCTCTCCCGAGCGCCATTTTGGAAGAAGGCAGGTCCCACATGGTATTTGTCTACCTGGTGGCCAGGAGAAAAGTTGGAATCGAAGCAATACTCGCTTTTGAGTCTTCTGGCGATATGCAATGCCGAGCGTCTTGATCCAAAGCCGCTGGTGGGTGCGTTAGCCGTTGAGCATCGCGGAGGATATCGACGAAGACTCCTTCAATTGGCTCCGCGACTAAATGCGAATACGACATTGGTGAATGCCTTGGAAAAAACGCCCGATGTCTTAAGCCAGAGTGTTGTTTTGGCACTGAGATATGGAAGCCAGTCGGGCACGCTTGCTCAAACCTTTGAGCAACTGCTTGCGACTGAGAAACCAACAGTGGACGAGGCACGTACGATGCAAATCAATGCTCGGGGTTACTGGGCTGTATTGGCTGCAGCGATCGTCTTGATACTTCTATTCCTCATATGTTTTATTTCTCCAACAATTCGAAAGATGTTGGACGAATTTGAGATAAAACCACCGATCTCGTTTTATCGCCTCCTAGTATTTTGGGAATTTGTCTCCGCCTACGCGTTGTGGATAGGCCTGGCATTCTTCGCATTGGGGTGGATCGTTTGGTCCTCTCGTTCTCGACGGTTTTTCCGACGAGAAGTCGAAGATTGCCTGTTTCGACGAACATCGTTGTCACGCTCTGCGCAGTTGTTGCGGATGCTTTCTGTCACAGTCGAAGCAGGGCGACCTCTTGCCGGTTCACTTTCAACATTGGCCAAGTACCACTTCGACAGAAACATTCGGCAGCGGCTACTGATGGCACGAAACGAAGTCGAGCAAGGTGCACCTGCATGGTCCAGTCTGGTGGATGCTAAGATCATTTCACCGGAGGAATTTCGAGCGGTGACGGGATCATCCAATCGAAGTGTGCAGTCCTGGACGCTTCGTCGCTTAGCGACCGTCAAGCAAGAGATTGCGAAGCAAAGGATGGTGATGCTTACGACCTTCCTTCACCCGGTTGTCATTCTTGTCTTTGCGGCAATTGTTCTGTGGATTTGTTTTTCTTTCTTCAGTGTCCTTACGAATATGGTTCAGTCCTTAGCGGGATGAGGCGGCCAAAATGAATCAACGTAGAACCCATTCGCGTCGCGGACTTACGATCACGGAAGTGGTGGTCGCTGCCACACTGGTCGTTAGTATGATTGGGCTGGTCGCACCGCTAACGGTTCGAATAGGCAGAGTTTGGCAAAGCACACGACAGTATCGATTGGCTTTCCATGAGTTAGCCAATCAAATGGAGTTCCTCAGTAGTCTCGAAGTCGCCAGTTGCGAAGATGCTCTGCCGAGCCTCAAGCCCTCAGCCAATGTGGTCCAATCATTGCCAGGTGCGCGACTCGAGGGGGAGATGGTTCGTGACCAAGATGGGACACGTTTAGTTCTGAGTTTGAATTGGGATCGAGGATCCCAATCGGTCCCGATATCGCTCGTGGGTTGGCTCAACACCGATTCCGTCGAATTGGCGGACTCTGCCGCAGAGAAGACGGAAGATAAGGCGAACGCCAGGCTTAAAACTACCCGTGTGATGCAACCCCTCTCCGGCCTTTCAGACCGACTCTCCCGGAGGGAGAGTGACTTCACCCTCCCTCCGGGAGGGTCGAGCGAAGCGAGGGGAGGGTATGACTCATTCTGCCGTTCGCCTAACAGGGAATTACCATGAAACAACGCAATGGATCGACACTCATAGAGCTCGTCCTGAGTATGTCGGCGGGTAGCGCAGTCATGCTTTTGGCCATCAGTCTGGTGCATCAGACAATGATGTTGACGGAACGGTCGCGGCACCGGTCGGACAGCAGTCGCACATTAGATCAATTAGCACAGAACTTTCGGCGCGATGTTCATTTGGCTACAGAATGGAAGGTCGATGCAGAGGGTAAGCTGACCGTAAGAAGTGCGGATGGTTCGCAGATAACTTACGTCGCTCAAAACCACTCTGTCGTTCGACAACGAAAACACACCTCGGATGAAAATGAGCAGGAACGCTATCAGCTCGCAGAGGATGCGTCGGCAACCTTTCAGGGGATACTAGAGCCAGATCGAGCTACGCTGACGGTTTGCGGTGAGGCAGGACTTCAAGGGACATCGCCACGGGTCGACTTGCATGTCGAAGCCGTGTTGGGTCGTTGGCAGGCACTAGAACACGTTGGAAAGGTGTCCGAATGAAAAAAACGACTTCGAAATCACGCTCAGGAACGGTACTTATCTGCGTTTTGGCTTGTCTCGGCATTGTGATTACCTTGGTCATGACGACCATGCAGTCTTCCCTGCGTGGACGGCGGGAGGTTCGAATGCAACGACAGCTCATCCAAACGGAGCTCTTGTGTGAAGCTGGCGTACAGAGAGCCGTACGCCAATTCGGAAAATCGCAGGAGTACCAAGGTGAAACTTGGCACCCGAAGTTGGGGACTCGATCTTTCGAAAACGCAATTGTCGAAATCCGATTAGAACCATCCAAAGAGGACGCACAATCCAAGCGTGTCGAAGTAATTGCGACGCTCGCCACTACGGCGGAAAGCCAGGATCGTATGCAACGCAGCCACGTATTTACTATCGGTCTACCACCCTCTGCTACTCTACCACCCTCTGCTACTCTACCACCCTCTGCTACAGAGACAAAATAATGATACTTCGAATTCGTCCCGGTTTCATAAAGGCCTGTTCCATGTTCTTTGCCATTCAACGTCGCTTTTGTTTCGCGAAACTCAGCAGAAGGACAATGAGGGGAAAGTCGGCGTTCACGCTGGTGGAACTCCTGGTCGTGATCGCCATCATTGGGATTCTGGTCGGTTTGCTTTCACCTGCGGTTCAAGCGGCACGGGAAGCGGCTCGTCGATGCCAATGCATGAACAACATGTCACAACTTGGACTTGCGGTACATACACACGAATTGAACACCGAGCACTTTCCGTCAGGGGTCATCAATGAAAATGGACCTATCAGGAACGAGCCAATAGGCCGACACGTGAGCTGGATTGTTCAAATATTGCCACAAATGGAACAGTCCGCTCTATTCAGTCATTTCGATCAAGCAACCGGCGCTTACGCTGCCGAAAACCAGGACGCACAGCGACGGACAATCCCTACCATTATTTGTCCGTCATCACCTGAGAATAGTCGCGTTGGTGACGAACAATCGGTAGCCGTAAGCAATTATGCAGGCTGTCACCATAGCACCGAATCGCCGATAGACGCCGATAATAATGGGGTTCTCTTTTTGAACAGCCGCTTGCGTTTCAGTCAGATTTTGGACGGTTCGTCGCAGACGATTCTTCTTGGAGAGATGCTTAATGGCCCGGATAGTTTGGGATGGGCCTCTGGCACCCGTGCCACACTTCGCAATACGGGTAGTTTCTTAGCGCCACCGCGCACGACGGCGAAACGCGAGCCAGCAACCGTTTCGGAGCAACAAGGCTCCTTAGCGGTCGGCGGATTTAGCAGCTATCATACCGGCGGAGCAAACTTTACCTTTGCAGATGGATCCGTTCGGTTTTTGTCCATAACCATCGACCCAACGCTTCTAAGTCAACTTGGAAACCGGGCTGATGGGGAATTGTTGATTGGGGACGGATCCTTCTAGAGCTGAGGTAAAGATCCCCCGAGTAAACTCGGGGGCATTGGCACCTTGCTATTTTTCGTTTTTGAAACCAGCTTCGAGGAGTTCTTTGTATCCTGGTTTCAATGGCCTTATTTCGTATCCCTGTTTTTCTAAGATCTTAGCCGCCTTCAGCGATCGAAATCCAACCATGCAATAGGTGTAGAGGATAGTGTCTTTCGGCAACTTTTCTCGCAGCCCGGACGCGTCGAATTTGTCTTGTAGATCTCGAAACGGCAAATGGATTGCCCCCTCGATATGCCCGTCGTTCCATTCCACCAATTCTCGAACATCCACCAGGACCGCCTTCTTGTCAGCGATCCGCTCCTTAACTGTCTGCAGCAAATCCTCGGTGTGCTTTATTTCTGCCAATAGCTCCAAGGCACCCGATGCCATGGTCAGAATCGCAGTAGGCAATGTTTTGTCGATATCCGGATAGTAGTCTGGCGCATGCAAACTGAGGGTTTGACCGCGACGTTGCATGGCATCGAATCGCCCAGATTCAATGGTTCCAATCCGGTACATTACGCTCGGTACGCCTGCGATACCGAATTGACTAAAATCCTCGCCTCCCATCACTTGATCGGCCTCACCTACGCTGTCTTTTCCAAGAGTGTTTTCAAGCGTTTTCCGAAGTCGTTTGGTCAGCTCCACGTGATTGTGAAGGGCTGGCGTTCCGTCGGAGAGAGTGATGGTTGGCTCTTCGGCACCATAAGCCGTTGCGATGGCCTTGGCTTTACGATGGATAGAATCGATCAGCAATTTTCTAACTTCTGGAGTGTAGCTTCGAACCGTTAACTGCAGATCGCATCGGTCGCTGATAATATTGTGCTTGGTGCCAGCGTGGATTGCGCCAACGGTGATGACTGCCGGCTCCGTCGGCTTGACTTCACGGCTCACGATCGTTTGCAAACTCATCACCAATTCTGCAGCCTGAACGATCGGGTCGATCGTGGTATTGGGAGCCGCTCCGTGACCACCGCGTCCCTTCACGATAATGTCGACACTGTCGACATTCGCCATCATGTAACCTTCGCGCAATGCAACCGTGGTCGCCTTGGACGCTTCGCAGTGGAGCGCCAATGCGAAGTCAGGTTTTGGAAACCTTGTGAACAATCCGTCGTCCAGCATCTTTTGAGCACCGCCACCGCGCTCTTCGGCCGGTTGTCCAATCAGCATCAACGTACCTCGCCAACGGTCTTTGTTTGCCGCCATCAATCGGCCCACCGCGATCAAATTGGTCATGTGGACATCGTGGCCACAGGCATGCATGACGCCGGCCGTCGCACCGGAAGCGAGCGTCGTCTTTTTGGTGGAAGCTCGCGGCAGGCCTGTGACTTCACTCACTGGCAACGCATCGAGATCCGTTCGAAGCATCAGCGTTGGTCCCGCCCCATTTTTCAGCAAGGCTACTACGCCGTGTCCACCAACGCCAGTTGTTACTTCAAATCCGGCTTTCTTCCACGCAGCGGCAACATATTTGGCCGTTTCCACTTCCTGGTAAGAAAGTTCTGGATTTTCATGGAGCCACCAATAGTCTTCGACCAAAGCAAGCAGATTGGCATCGACCCAGGCTTTTACCCATTCGGTGGACTGGGAATTCGGACTGGCCGTCGGCTTTGGCTCCTGCCCCGCGGCCATGAACCCGCATGATAGGACAACACTGCAAATTCCGAGCAGCGACTTAAAACGAAATGGGTTCATGAGTTGAGCCTTGAAAGTGATTAGGAAGCGGCAGCTGAACTCACACGAATTCAGTTTCGAACAATGCAAAAGCAAACTACATACTGGCCGATTGAATAAGTCTTCGACATGTCTCCTGAACTTGTCTTGGATCCACATTCTTGTTCTTCTTTTTAGCAGGGCCAACGAGCGACGCTATGGCTTTATCGTTTCCGGCACGAACTTTTTCGATCACCTCTGGATTCTCCGCCAGCAGTTGCTTGCAGAGCGTTTCCAACTCGTTGGCGTCGACCTGAGCAATCCCAAGGGACTCGATCGCCTGTTCGACGGACAAGCCTGGTTCTGCAACCAATTTGCCAAGCGCTTCTTTGCCTTTGGCTGTGTCCAGTTTTCCCGCGTCGATAGCAACCAGCAGTTTTGATAGCGAGACGGCGGATACCGGGAAAGCCTGGATTTCGGCATTGTTCTCATTGAGGAACCGCAGAACATCTTGAAGCATCCAGGAGTTGGCTCGCTTTGGCGACGCCCCTTGTTCCACCAACGATTCGAAATACTCAATCACCGCGCGCCCCTGCTGAACCAAAACCTCGGCCTCGCTTGGCTTGAGCAAATGCGTTTCAATGAGCGACTTTCGTACGGTGGCTGGCGTTTTGCTTGCCGACGATTTTGCAGACGCGATCTCGTTTTCGGTCAAAATAACCGGCACTAGATCTGGGCAAGGGAAGTAACGATAGTCCGCGGAGTCTTCTTTTTCACGTTGCATTTCCGTTTCGCCAGACGCATCATTCCAACCATGGGTTTGTTTGGGTGATTGGCCGATGGTCAGCCCGGTTCTTTGAAACTCGGCGAATTGACGTTTTGATTCGTAAAGTACTGCTCGCTCGACGGCGCGAAAACTATTGAGGTTTTTGATTTCTACGATGGGGGTGGCAATCGTCTGGCCGTCTCGTTGCAAATGCAAATTGACATTGGCGTCGGCGCGCAGGGAGCCCTCCTGCATGTTGCCATCGGTTATGCCCAAGAACATCATCAAAAGTCGCATCTCGGTCAAGTAATTTTTCGCTTCCTCGGCGCTGGACAACTCGGGTTCGGAAACGATTTCCAGCAGTGGTGTTCCAGCTCGATTCAGATCGATTCGGGTATCCGCTCGCCCAGCCACTTCGTCATGCATGCTTTTTCCAGCGTCCTCCTCGAGATGGGCTCGAACGAGTGCGATCTTCTTGCGAGTCGGCTCACCCGAAGATGGGTCATGGGAATCAATCTCGAGGTACCCACCGCCACAAATGGGCAGATCGAATTGGCTCGTTTGGTAGCCTTTGGGCAGATCTGGGTAGAAATAGTTTTTCCGATCCCATTTGGTAAAGGGTGCAATCGTGCAATGGAGAGCGATTCCGGCTCGAACAGCTAGTTCGATGGCTTTGGCATTCAGAACAGGAAGTGCCCCGGGCAGTCCCAAGCAAACCGGACAGACCTGAGTATTGGGAGATGCGCCAAACTGCGTGCTGCACCGACAAAACAGCTTCGTTTGTGTCTTGAGCTGGACATGCACTTCGAGGCCGATAACGGTTTTGTAGGGATTTACAGCGTTCATGAAGGTCTATGATGGGGTAGCGATGTTCTCGTTAACGAAACAGCTATTCTATCGAAATACAAAACAATGTGGCGCGGCGGTCGTCCAGCATACGACCCGTTCGACCATTTATTGTCGTAGCGAAACTCGCCAAGAGTTTCGGCGCACGCTCATTCCGAAAGTCTTGGCGACTTCCGCTAAGGGAGAATCAGACAGTTATTGATCGAGTGATCCTTAGCCACCCTCCTTCTGGGAGGGTCTTGCGAAGCGAGGGGAGAGTGATGCGGAGGTTCGCCTAAAAGCTCAGTGGCCGTGTGACTTGCATAAATTTGTGTTCTGAATCTTCCTGTCGAAACCAATCGATCAAGCCTTCTGAAACCGGAGCAAGAGATCCCCGCCATACTGTCTGCAAGTCGACAGCAGGATCTAGCCCATGTACAATGCCATGCCGGTCGGGGGTGATCGACGTTTGTGCTTCATCGAGATTGGTGCTCATGTTTGCAATTCGATCATCATGGCGACCGCTTCGCCGCCGCCTAAACATAATGCCGCCACACCGACGGATAGCCCCCGTGTTTGTAATGCGTGCATCAAAGTGACCAATACGCGAGCCCCACTGCATCCAATGGGGTGCCCCAGGGCCACCGCACCTCCATGTACATTGAGTCGTTCCGGATCTACTGTCAGCTCGCGCATGCATGCGATGGTCTGCGACGCAAACGCTTCATTAATTTCGAAGAGATCAATGTCCGAAATCTTTCGATTGGTTTTGCGTAGCAGTTTCTCGATCGCTCCAACAGGTGCCAAGAAGAGATCTTGCGGCTTGCCGGCGTGGATGGCAGTCGCAACGATGCGAAAGGCCGAATGCTTCGGCAAGGATTTTCGGACCGCTTCATTTACGACGACAACCGCCGCAGCACCGTCGCTGAGCGTCGACGAATTCCCGGCCGTCACGGTACCATCGGTATGAAAGGCCGGTTTCAATTTCGCTAATTTTTCCAACGAAGAATCGGCTCGAGGACCACCGTCCAACTCAATCATCAGCCCACTTGCAGCGGGCAATGGGTTTGCGGCCGGAACCGGCACGATTTCCGATACAAACGCTCCTGAGCGTTGTGCAGCGACTGCCCGTTGATGGCTTTGCAGGGACCACTCGTCTTGGGAACGGCGATCAATTCCGTGTTCGCGAGCCACATTCTCCGCATACACCCCCATCAATGCCGAGCCGTGTGGACATCGTAGCCCATCGGTTTCAATAGAGTCCAGGAGAGGTTGCTGTCCATACTTCCAGCCAGACCGGGAATTGCGCAGTAAGTGTGGGGCTTGGCTCATGCTTTCCATCCCACCGGCGACAACAATCTCACTATCCCCAGCCCTCAACGATCGATCCGCCAGCATAATTGCATAGAGCCCTGAACCACAGACTTTTCCAACGGTCGCACAACCCACGGAGTCGGGAATGCGTGCATGCAACGCAGCTTGTCTGGCCGGGGCTTGCCCAACACCCGACGTCAGAACCTCGCCCATGATGACTTCGTCGATTCGAGACGTGTCCACTTTGGCGGCTACCAGGGCAGCCTGAATTGCGAACCCGGCTAATTGAGGAGCGGAACAATGCGAAAGCTCACCCATAAATCGACCGATCGGAGTTCGAACTCCCGAAAGCAGCCATGCGTTTGACATTGCGCAGACCCAACCTATTCAACAGATGCAATGAGGCGATTCCCCTGTTCATTGTAGGCATCCACGGGCAAGACGCGTAGACTTGATCCCTAGAATGGATGGTCAAAACCCTCGGCATAAAGCCGACGGCATGCAAATGCCCCCGAGTTTATCTCGAGTTTATCTCGGGGGATCTTTACCATACCTCTAGAAATAGAAATTGGAGTTATTCCAGTCGAACTGGCTTGAATGGACTTTGATGGCTTGGTCCAAGGCAGGAATCGTCGAATCCATGACCGACGGCTTGTTGCATATCCCGATTGAGGTACGGATTATCGAGCATCGGTGCAAAATTCTTGGGATGTACTTGCACCACTTGAATTCGTCCATCTTCGTACAATACATTGGCTAAATTCTCGCCGTGAACTGCGGTAGTCAAATCATCGGAATGAATCGGCAACAGCGAGTCTCCCAGAATTGGAAAATGACTACGACCATAGCTTGGTGTTTGATAAACGCCGTCAACAACGTGACCAAGATTAAAGGAATAGTTGCCCCCTGCCGTATTTCTCAAGCTTTCCTGTACTTTCGGCGGAGCGGTCAAAAACATTTTAATGCTTGGGATTTCCTGGTTGCCGTCCAATTTCTTAACGCCAGGGCACCAAAGCCATTTTGGAGATTGGAGTAATCCGTAATCCTTGAGCCGGATAGAGTAAATGCCCGCGAACGAAAGTGGTCCGCTTTCCTCAATTCTCGGGACTCCATGCTCTGGGGTAACTTGGGCAAATACTGAGAACATTTGCCCTAATTCGCGCAAATTGGAAGCGCAGGAATTCCTACGGGCTGCTTCGCGAGAATACCAAACACTTGGTAGAAGCATCGCAAGAATGATGATGCCAGCCGCTAAGGCAACGAGACTGTCAAACCATGCTAATCGCGAAGCGCGATCGCTTTCGAAAATGGGTTGCGACATGCCGACTTCCGAAGGGCTCACGCCGGAACGGCCACGTTGAGTTTCTTGTTCGATGAATGCCATGGTCGAGGCAGTCAGACCAGAACGCGGCTCAATTGGGTGCGACAACTCTCGAACGGGTTCGAGCAAGTCCCTCAAGTCCTCGATACGTTGTCGAAGGACTGGATCGGAAAACGCCTGGGTTTCTATCCCCCACTGCTCTGCTTCCGGCAATGCAATCAGCAAATACCCAAGGAGGGTTTCATCGGAGATTCTGCTATTGTGGCTCATCGAAGTTTGGTCAAGTTTACGAACAAATCACATTATGGCATACTAGAAGGGGGAGTTTCATTCATACGCATCCAAATCTGATTCAGTTTGCGTATTGCGGTAAAAACGCGACTTTTTACGGTCCCGAGAGGAATTTGCAATATATCGGCAATGTCGGAGTACTTCATTCCTTGGTAAAAAGCCAACTGTATCAATTGCTGAGTTGGCTCATTGAGCTCTTGAACCGCAGCTCGCACTCTAGCACCGGTCTCATTAACAATCGCTTTTTCGTCAGGCGATGCGACATTGCCAGCCAAATGATTGATCATCGAATCCTCAGAGGCTCCATAGGACATTTTTGCATCGAGACTAGCGGCTTGGTGGCGGCGATTGCGCCGCATGTAGTCAATCGCTTTGTTGCTCGCAATGGCGTAGAGCCACGGCCTAAAACGTCGTCCCGCCTCAAACTGATCGATTCTCAGGTGAACACTCAGAAACGTCGCTTGAAAGACATCTTCTGCTTGTTGCACATCGCCCAGAAACCGGCGAAGAAACGTATATAATTCGCGTTCGTAACGGTGCACAAGTCGTTCGAAATCTTGCGAGTTCCTCGTTTGCAAGTAGGCGCTCACGATTTCTTCATCGGTCAGCTCGGGCGGTTGAGAGCTGAGCCGAATCAAATCCATCTCGATTGGTGCTGTGTCCAGTTGCGGCTTCATCGTTGATCTCAATCTCCTGCGGCGACGACAAAAAAACGGGGTCGAAAGCGCAATAACGCCGATTTGGGGCCAACAAGACGCCAACACTTGCAAATCGACCATCCGACGAATTGTAGTCGAATGCCTGGATCGAAGTCAAAGTGTTGGTAGCAACAATCCTGGAATCTTCAAAATTGATTGACAGCATTGACTAGGGTGCTAGGCTCTCCGTCTTCGGTTTTGTAGGTGCAGTTTGGCTTCATGACGGCACGGAGTGCCGTGCTACACTTATGCTAGGCTCTCCGTCCTCGGTTTTTGATAGTGCAGTGGATTTGATAGTGCACGGGAGGAGATTGCGAATGGATCGTGGATATCGCTGGGCCGCTTCAGGTGACGTAAACGCTTATTTTGGCTTGCTTTTGGACAATATAGCAGGCCTTGTATTGATGGTTGGATTATTAGTCGGCGGGTTTGGAATTCCGGCTGACTTCGTTCTTACCCGGATGATTCCGGGAACCGCCATCGGAGTCCTAGTGGGTGATTTGCTTTACTTCGTTATGGCGCTGCAATTGGCCAAAAAAACCGGTCGATCGGACGTGACAGCGATGCCACTCGGTCTAGACACTCCCAGTATTTTTGGCCTGTCCATTTTTGTGGTTGGAGCCGCGTACACAACTGCGCTGAAGTCGGGCTCATTGCCGGAACAAGCGGCCACCTACGCATGGCACATTGGAATCTGCTGCATGATCTATGCGGGAGTCTTCAAAGCAGCTTGTTCCTTTGGTGGCGCATGGGTCCGCAAAGTCATTCCGCGAGCCGGCCTTTTTGGTTCGCTGGCTTCCATCGCCCTGGTCATTATTAGCTTTGTCCCATTGGTCGACATATTCCGCGAACCGATTGCCGGATTGGTTGCCCTAGCCATCGTGCTTACGAGCTTAGTCGGGCGGGTCCCGTTGCCATTCAAAATACCTGGCACGTTGGTCGCGCTCATTGTTGGTGGCATCATTCACTACATCCAATTGGTGGTATCCGGACAACCACTCGCCACCTTGGCGTCCTTGACGCCAAGTTTACCGCCAACGGAGTGGATGTCGGCACTGGGGTTTGAATGGTGGAATCAGATGGGCGCGGCTGTCAATTATTTGCCCGTCGCGCTTCCGTTCGCACTCTGCACGGTTGTGGGCGGGATCGATTGCGCGGAGTCAGCCAGCGCAGCGGGCGATGACTATCCAACGTTTCAGATTTTAGGTGCAGAGGCTTTCGCAACCATTGTCGCAGGACTTTTCGGAGGTGTTACGCAAACGACCCCTTATATCGGTCATCCAGCTTACAAAATGATGGGTGGAAGAGCCGCTTATGTGCTCGGGACTGCAATAACAATAGGGGCCGTTGGGCTTCTCGGTGGCTTCAGTTATTTCTACATGTTGGTACCCAAGGCAGCCGTCTACCCCATTTTGATTTTTGTTGGCCTTGAAATTTCAGCACAGAGTTTTTTGGCAACTCCCAAACGACATTATCCAGCTTTGGTCTTGGCGTGCGTTCCGGCTTTAGCTTTTTTGGCTTACCTTTATGCAGATCAACTTCTTGGCGGATTCGGTATCCAATCGCTGAATCAGCAATCCGTGCTTCGGCCAGATCTCCAACAAGCCCTTGATGGTTTGGCCGCTAACGCGACTGGTAACCAGGAATTGATGGATCAGCTCAGGACGGTGGAAGATTCGTTCCGCATTCGCCCCGATCTGCTTTCGGATCTGCATACGGTTCATATTCTCAAACAGGGGTTTATTCTAACCAGCTTGCTCTGGGCCTCCATGTTGGCCATGGCGATTGACAGGCGAATGAATCAAGCCGCAATCTTCACTGCGTTGGCTGGCGTTTTCACTCTATTTGGGCTGATACACTCACCCCTTTCGAACAACGCTTTGTTTCTGCCAATCGCTGTGCCTGGACTCTCAGAGGCGTGGCTCTTGCCTAAGGAAATGATGTCCACCATGTTGCAACTCGCCTTCGGCTATTTCGCAACGAGCGGACTATTTGTCCTCTGGGGATGTTATTTGGAAGCAGCCGGTCAGACCCAAAGCGCACATGAGTAGGATCCATCCTATCTAGTCCTTGTGTCTCCCTACCTTATTCGGTGTGCATATCACTCGGTCGGAATTGAGCGGAAATCGACCACAATAGGCTGGTCGCTTTTAGCTCAATGTTAGGTAAGCCAGTCGCGAACACTTGAAAACGCTCCATGAAGAGTAATTCATTTTCAAACAGCTAGTGATGTGGCATGGCATTTGCTTGAATTGTCCTCTCAGCTATTCAAAGCCCCTTGCGGAAGACTCGAAGGCGCAGAACGCACGCAGGGCTAGACGATTTCTGATTCATTCTCTTCCAGGAAGGTAACGATTCAAATGATGTGGACATTCTTTTCGATGACTCTTTTCTTAGGCCTTGGATTCGCTGCTTCCTTGACGCTGGGCGGATTCGTGTATGTTCTGCTTGCGTTGTTCGTCCTTGTCTCGTTGCTGAAAATCACACAGGATCAGTCGCCGTTGTCGGAGAGTCTTCACGGCAACTCACCGAGATAAGGCGAGGGGCAGTTTAAAATCTCCTGTTGGCCAAAGGTCTCAGCGTAGCCAGGGGCAACGCGGCAACGCCCTGGAAACTCACGAAACGATTCGGTTTGGCCAACGGCCATATTCAATCCATCCCGTCCAGGACGAATATGGCCGTTGACCAAAGAAACCTCATGTTTTCCGGGTTCCTGGGGCGTCGCCCCGGGCCATGTTGAACAAGGCCCCTGGCCTTAAAGGCATGTACTCCCAAAATCGCGGAACTTAAAAACGCCTGAGCGAGGACTAATGAAAGGCCACTCGATCAAGTTTCGGGTTCGGAAGCAGCAATCTGATTTGATCATGGGCCACCGGGACGGTAGTAATTGCAATGGCAACGCCGTGTGCCTTCGTGTATAATTTTCGGAACGCACCTGACTCAGAATCTCCGTGCACCCACCCCGTTAAAACGGTTTAAATACTCCCGCCTATTCATTTCTATGCTTGGATTTACCGCCAGCTTCGGTCCCCCCCTGGCCATTTGCGCCGCATTCTTGCTGGGTTCAACGCATTCGTTGGCTCAAGAAAGTTCAGGGATCGAGCCGGCTGATTTGGCTCGAAAGACACTGAGCAAGTACTGTTATGAGTGCCATACCGGAGACAAGCCGGAAGGCGGAGTGCGAGTCGATTTTTTATCGACGGATGGGGAGCTCTCAGGTCACATTGAACTGGTCGACAAGATCATCTTGGCGTTAAAAGATCAGCAAATGCCTCCCGCCGATGCCGAGCAACCGGAGGTCGCCGATCGAGTGCAGGCAATTGAATGGATTGAACAACGACTACGCAAATTCGATTGTGGCAGCGCCAGTCGTCCTGGTCGCGTGACCATGCGTCGTTTGAATCGAACCGAGTACAACAATACGGTTCGTGATCTGACGGGTTTGGATTTAAGGTTGGCAGATGATTTCCCCTCGGACGATGTCGGAAATGGATTTGATAACATCGGCGACGTGTTGTCGTTGCCTCCGATCTTGCTGGAGAAGTATTTGTCGTCGGCAAAGCAGATCGCGGATGAGGTCATAAAGAACGGAGACGCCACGAAAAAAGTATTTCCTAGGCAACCCGACGATCCGAACAACCTCGATGAAGTCGTGGAAGTAACTCGTGCCAACGCCAGCAATTTTGCAAGTCGAGCGTTTCGCAGACCGCTCGATAACGAAGAGTCGGAGCGGTTGTTCCAACTGATGCGGGCAGCTTGGGAATCGAAGGCGACTAAGGAGGAGATTATGCAGACGATGATCACTGCGGTCATGGCCTCACCCCATTTCATTTACCGCGTTGAAGATGACGATCCAGACGATTTTATTGACGGCATTCGACCGCTAAACGACTTCGAGATGGCTTCGCGAATGTCTTACTTCCTCTGGAGCAGTATGCCTGACGATCGATTGGTCGAATTAGCCGGCCAAGGAAAACTGCGTACGGTCGAGCAATGCAACGACGAAGTAGACCGCATGTTGGCGGATCCCAAGGCCAAAGCGTTGGTAGAGAATTTTGCTGGGCAATGGTTGCAGTTGCGTGACCTGGAAGCGCTATCACCGGATCCGGTCAAGTTCGCGTCTTTTGATGACAAGTTGCGGCGGTCTATGCGGCGAGAAACCGAGTTGTTGTTCGCCAGCATCGTGAATGAGAATCGAAGTATCCTTGAACTTCTGAGCGCGGATTACACCTATGTAGATGCGCGGTTGGCCAAGCACTATGAAATGGAAGGTATCAGCGGCGATGAGTTTCGAAAGGTAGATTTAAAGGGCAAGCGACGCGGAATGTTGATGCATGGTAGTATTCTGTTGTTGACATCGAATCCGACGCGTACGTCCCCAGTGAAACGCGGAAAATGGGTGTTGGAAAACTTACTCGCGGAGCCTCCGCCTCCGCCACCACCGAATGTGCCTGAATTAGGGGCCGCAGGCGAGACGCTCGGAACATTGCGGCAACAGATGGAACAACATCGAGCCAATCCGAATTGTGCAGTGTGCCATGTGAAAATGGACGCGGTCGGATTTGGCTTGGAGAATTTTGACGCGATTGGATCGTGGCGGGATGCAGACGGTCGTGAAAAAATCGATCCCTCTGGAATTCTGCCCGGAGGACGAGCTTTTAATGGACCTTTGGATTTAGTGCAGATTTTGGTCGAAGATAAGAAAGCTGAATTCAGTCGCTGCCTTACAACGAAAATGTTAACATATGCCTTGGGGCGTGGGCTGGGTGTTGCGGATCGCTGCAATGTCAGTTCCATCGTTAACCATTTGACGGAAGATAATTACCGATTTGTTACCTTGATAAAGTCGATCGTGACGAGCCCGCCTTTCACCCACCAAGAATCAGGACGTTAAGATGTCAAATTTATTGAAGTCCAAGTTGTCTCGACGGACAGTACTTCGCGGTTTAGGGGTTTCAATTGCTCTGCCATGGTTGGAAGCGACCAGTACAGTGGTCAAAGCGGCAGCGGTTCCGTCCTCACCCACTCGAATGGCATTTATCTTTGTCCCAAACGGGGTGGTGATGAATAATTGGGTACCAAAAACAGAAGGCTATGGATTTCAGCTACCGCCGACCTTGGAACCGCTTGCAGCAGTGCAAAATGAGCTGCTGGTGATTACAGGATTAACTCACGATAAAGGCCGTGCAAATGGTGATGGTGCTGGTGATCATGCTCGTAGCGCTTCGGTGTTCTTGACCGGATCGCAACCAAGGAAGACAGACGGTGAGCACATTCGATCTGGGATTTCGGTCGATCAATTGGCGGCTCAGGCTGTCGGGCAGAAGACTCGCTTCTCCTCGTTGGAGTTGGGGGTCGATCCGGGTCGCATGGCTGGTAATTGCGATTCGGGTTATAGCTGCGCTTACTCGTCCAACATTTCTTGGTCATCGGAGTCAACGCCTGTCGGCAAAGAGGTCAACCCGCGGTTAGTGTTCGAGCGACTGTTCGCTGACGGCAAACCTAGCGAAATGGACAAAAGTCAACAACAACGAGAATCGCTCCAGAAGAGTGTGCTCGATTTTATTGCAGATGACGCGAAGCGGTTGCAGACGAAACTTGGTCGCAACGACAATCGAAAGCTCGATGAATACTTGACAGGTGTGCGTGAAGTCGAACGTCGGTTAGGCACTAAGACAGCGAAGCCGTTGGATGTCGAGGTTGATTATGCAATTCCGGATGGCATTCCTGGCGACTATCAAGATCATATGCGGATGATGTGCGATTTGATGGTGCTCGCATTCCAAACCGATTCGACTCGCATAGCGACGATGATGTTCGCCAATGCAGGGGACAACAAGAACTATCGCAAGATCGGGGTTCCAGATGGCCACCACGATTTGTCGCATCATGGTGACAACCCAGAGAAACTTGAGAAGATCAGTAAAATCAATCGATTCCAGGTCCAGCAACTTAGTTATTTATTGCAAAAAATGAAGTCGATTCGCGAGGGAGAACGCACGCTGCTGGACAACTCCATGGTCGTTTATGGAAGTGGGATCAGCGACGGCAATCGTCACAACCACGACAACTTACCGATCTTAGTAGCGGGCTCGGGTGGTGGAACGATTGAGACCGGGCGGCATCTTCGCTATGACCTCGAAACACCTGTTTGTAACT
>Ga0105048_10008210_pt1 | contig 16736 bp, 12 predicted proteins | sample MAT05_FD_78382 | JGI IMG/M metagenome (GOLD analysis project Ga0105048, IMG submission 78382) | Freshwater microbial communities from Lake Fryxell liftoff mats and glacier meltwater in Antarctica - MAT-05 | ecosystem: Environmental > Aquatic > Freshwater > Ice > Liftoff microbial mat | place...
CGATGGGCGTGTGGACCGTGTGGCACGCCCATAGCGATTAGCGATGGGCGTGGGAAGTGTGGCAAATGACTCTAGCGATTCACCACGCCCTTCGTACCTCAGAGCGTGCTACACAGTTTACAGGCAGATTTCAAACTGCCCCTCGCCTAAGGGCCTCGCTCGTCCTCTGCCTCGCTCGTCCACGGCGACAATAGCCGCTACTGTCCGTGCACGTAGCCTCTGGGAGCCAGTTGCTTAACGCCGCTCTTGTCCTTGGACCAAAGTCCGGTTCTAGTCACAAAGGTGCCGATACGAGTCAAAGGTATTCCATCGATTTGAGTTGGTAGCTTGGAAAAAACGTCTTCAGGCACCGCCAACAACAACTCAAAGTCTTCACCGTCACCCAGTGCGTGTTCAAGAGGGCTCCGACCCGATTGCTGAGCACAACTCACAGCATCGTCACTGATTGGAACTCGGTCCAACCACACTTCCGCACCGCATTTGCTTGCGACCGTCACGTTTAGCAGGTCGATTCCGAGTCCGTCGCTGATATCCGTCGCGGCAGAGACTACGGCCAGCCGCTTCAGTTCGGCCGCTAACTCGAGTCTCGGTTCGAATGACAAGTGCTTGCCAAGGATACTGCCCCCCAGTTTTCCCGTGACAACGATTGCATCGCCGGGCCTTGCACCGCTTCGGAGCCAACTACTGCCACCAACGACTTTTCCGATGGCCGTCATGTGAATGACCAATGGGCCATTCCAAACGTTGGTATCCCCTCCGGAGATGGCCACTTGATACTTTTCTGCCAGTTCGTAGACTCCTTCGAACACTCCGGCAGCGATGTCCCCTGCGTTTTCCTTGGGCAAACAGAGCGAAAGGAACACCGAAATCGGTATGGCTGCCATGCTGGCTAAATCGCTTAAGTTGACGGCCATCAATTTTCTGCCTGCCGCCTGGGCTCCACATTCGGTTAGAATAAAGTGCGTTCCGTCGCAAAGTGAGTCGGTCGTTATTGCCAGATCGGATTGGGCCGAATCCAATGATTCAAAGCCAATCAGCGCGCAATCGTCGCCGATTCCCAACTTTACTTTGGGCAATCGGGCTGCTCTTTGTTTGGCCCATGCTATAAAACTGTGTTCCATCGGAGCTGTCAGTTAGTTCCTAGAAGTGAAAAAACGCGGTATGAAATCCAACGCAATTGAATCATCGAATCGATTGAGGACGCATTGTGTCCTAAATAGCCGACTCAAAGCAAGCGGTCGGACTGCCTATTGTCGTATCATCAAGCTGACTTTAGCCTTGGTCTTTGCGATTTCCACGTCGAATTCCCCTTGCTTTTTGTCCGCACAGGAAGACGAACCGAAACCAGCCAATCAAGAAATCAGGTCTTGGATTTCGGATCTAGGTTCGAACGACTACTCCACACGACAATTGGCAACCCTCAAACTAGGAAAGCAACGGGCAGACGCGATTCCGTTTGTCATCCAAGCGATTCATGATGCAACTGGCGAAAAGGCGGACCGTCTTTTTCAGTTCCTCTCCTCGGTTGCTTCTGACCCCTACAGTGATTCAGGCAAGCTCGCCTTCGATTCGTTGAACGAATTGGCTGCTTCTCGAACGACTGGAAAATCGATTCGGGCGGAGAAGATCCTGCAAGTCATCGGTGCCGACCAAAGAGACGCCGCCATGGATTTGCTCGAAGCCTGCAAAGCACCGTTGCGGGAACGTGAGCTTCAAGTGATGAGCAGTAAGTTCTTCGTTAGGAATCCACTCGTCATCGACAGGAGATTCACAGGGAATGCTGCGGACCTCGCCTGCTTAAAATGGCTAACCGACATCGAATTCGCCAGGCTAGAGGGACCACAAATCGATCGCGAAGTATTGCATCACGTTATCAGCCTGCCACACCTAAAGAAACTTCAGCTCGTTGAAACACTGCTTTCGGCTGAGGACTTAGTCGAGTTAAGGGACGCGCCCGACTTGGACTTATTGGAATTCGTGTATTCACCCATCGGCGACGAATCCGTGGAGTTACTTACCAGTTTACCCGTTTGGGGTAATATTTATCTGTTCGGTACTAAGTTGTCGCAGAGTGGCCAACAAGCGCTAAAATCCAGGCTCGATGGCATTGAACTTTTTATGTCTCGTGGAGGCTTTTTGGGGGTGCAAGCACTCGGAAACTCGTCGATCATCAGTGCCGTAGTACCTGGCGGCGCAGCTCAAATAGCTGGCCTTAGAAGCGGCGACAAGATGCTGTCCGTGAATGGTGTCACGATCCATTTGTTTGACGACTTACGAAAACAACTTGCCAATTTCGCCGAGGGTGAAAAGGTCGTTATCGAATTCGAGCGTATCGAAAGATTCCAGCGAGAATTCCCTCAGGGCTTCCCACAAGGATTCCCACAGGGACTTCCTCAGCGATTCCCGCAACGGGATGGACTTCCAGGCGAACTACCGAAGCGAGAAATAATGCAGCTCGAAGTAACGCTTGGTAAGCGAGTGGAGAACAGCAGAGAACGGTGATGCAGAGAACGGTGATACGGGACGAGATTCACGCTTGGAAGCCAAACGACTTAACACGACTGCGTCGTCTCGCGACAAAATGGTTTTCACGACATGGAAGAGCGCTGCCGTGGAGGCAATCGTCCGATCCCTACGAGGTGTGGGTGAGTGAAATCATGTTGCAGCAAACCCAGGTTGCAACCGTGATTCCCTATTACCTCCGCTTTCTCCAAACCTTTCCGGATGTGGTTTCCTTGGCGGATGCTCCTCTTGATGACGTCTATCGTCTTTGGGCCGGGCTGGGCTACTACCGGCGTGCAAGGCAAATGCACCAAGCTGCCAAAGTCATCCAAGCGAAACATGAGGGCGACTTTCCTATCGATTTCAAAAGCGTTAGCGAGTTGCCGGGCATCGGTCGCTATACGGCGGGCGCAGTCCTTTCCTTTTCCCAGGACCAGCGACAGCCCATTGTGGAAGCCAACACGCAGCGACTCTACGCACGCTTGCTCCACCTCAAAGCCGAAACATCTTCCAAACAAGGACAGTTGCACCTTTGGACGTTCGCTGATCTTGTCTTGCCAAGGCGCAACGGTAGCGGGGGACTCAATCAAGCGCTCATGGAAATCGGTTCGCAAATTTGCTTACCCAAGAATCCGCTTTGCTTGCTTTGTCCTCTGAACGAGATGTGTCCGACCTATGCTTCCAACTCGCATGCCACCATCCCTTTCCCCAAACCTCCGAAAGTCTTTACGGAGCTGCGTGAAGCGGCTTTGATCGTACGAGACAGCAAAGGGCGAATTCTGATGCGTCGTTGCGCTCCGGACGAACGATGGGCAGGCCTTTGGGATTTTCCTCGATTCGACGTTTCTCAGTGCAAACCCGCTTCCGAACTCGATCACATTGCGACACAGTTTCGCGAACGATTTGGTAAGGCGGTACTGGTAGGCAATAAGGTTCATGAACTACGACATGCGGTGACGCGTTACCGCATTTCACTCGAAAGTTACCAAGCGGAAATCCAGTCACCAAACTTGGGAAAGTGGAAGTCGGGGATCGAAAAGATTTGGGCGGATCCTACCAAGCCCTCCGATCTTGCGCTGAGTTCTTCGGGGAAACGCGTGTGGGCGTGGCTCTCAGGTGTGGCGTAAATCTTTGTGCTTGTCGCTGAGCGCCAGCCCATCCGTTCGGGGCTCCGCCGGTTCCGCTTGGGCTGCGCATTTTTTCTTCCACTTCGCCTGATTGAACAGACAGGCAAACCGATTCATTTTGCTTCCGTCGGTTCGAAACCGACGGTAGCCAAACCGAAGTGACATGGCCCCACGAAATTTGCGCGGAACAAAAACGGAAGTGAAAAAACTTCTTAGATTCGATCACAACAGCAAATCTTTGACAGCTTACACTTTGGACCAATCGCGTCTTTGGCGACTGCTTGGGATGGCCATCTTTTTGCGGTACTTGGTAATAGTTCGACGCGCAACGCCTAGCCCTTGTTTCTTTAACTCTTCGACCAAATCATCGTCGCTCAACGGATTCTGCTTGTCTTCTTTACCGATGATCTCCTGCAGCTTGATGCGAATCGTTTCGTAAGCGACATCTTCTCCGTCGGCGCTTTGGGTTCCGAAGACAAAGAATCGCCTGAGCGGCAAGATACCTCGAGGAGTTTGTATCCACTTGTCGTCCACGGCTCGCGATACGGTGGTGACGTGAACGCCAACTTGGTCCGCAATCTGCTGCATCTTTAGTGGCTCAATGGACTCCGGACCTTCATCCAGAAATTTCTTTTGATAGTCGACGATGGCTTGCGAGACGCGCGTCAACGTTCGGCGCCGCTGTTGAATCGACTCAATCAACCATTGGGCGCTCCCGATCTTGCGCTTGATGAACTCTTTTTCTTCTTCGCTCGCTTTGGGATCTCCCAATCTGCGACGGTAGTACTCGCTGATACGCAACGGTGGCAAGGAATCATCAACCAAACGGACGGTATAGACCCCTTTTTCATTCGACTCAACGATCACGTCTGGCGTGACCAGAGGGACATGAACCTCCATGAAGGCGGCGCCCGGCTTTGGATTGAACTGGTGCATCTGCTCGCGGATCTCTTTGATCAACTCGATCGAGTAACCGGTCTTTTTCTGTATGACCGGCAATCGATTTTCGGCCAAGTCGTCTAAATGCTGCGAGATCAATGTTCGCATCTCGTCAACCAATCGCATGTCCGGCCGTAACTGGTTCAGCAAACACTCGCGAAGATTTCGAGCCGCCACACCGGCTGGCTCAAGCGATTGAACAATCAGCAGGGCTTTCTCAGCTAGTGCCAAATCCGACACTTTGTGATCGGGAGGCAAAATGTCCGATAGTGAAGTTTTGAGATAACCTCCGTCGCGTGCGTCCAAACAAGAAATGATGCGTTCTGCAATGCGCTCGATATCGTCATCGATATCCATTTCTGCAAGTTGATGAAGCAAAAAGTCATTGAGCGATTCTGGTCGCTCGGCTGCGTTGGCCATCAAATCATGCGCACGGTCGCCATCTTCTTGGATGCGACTACTCGATCGACGAAAATCATCGAACGTATCCGGCATGTCGTTATCCATGTTCGCCAGCCGCTCGAAGTCTTCGACATTAGATTGGCTGTCTTTTACGATCAGCTCTTTTTCATCTTCGGTGCGCGAGGCGGTCGGACTTTCCTCATCGAGCGGCTCTTCATCGGGAAGAGTTTCGTCCCGTTCCTCGACCTCCAACATCGGATTTTCGTTCATCTCCTGTTCGATGCGCTCCTGCAAGGCCAGAATCGGCAATTGCAGGATCTCCATCGACTGGATCATCCGTGGGGCCAGTTTTTGAGTCTGAATCTGACGTGCTTCTAGTCCGAAAGACAGACGCATAATTGAATCCATTAAAACAAGTGAATGATACGAACGCTTGCCAAAGCACTATCGTGCATTGGCGTTCCCGGCTTGGAATTGAACTTTTGACGGCCCGCCAGTACCTCTACTGTATCACTAGTCTTACCGTAAGTGCAGACTTGACTTGTGAATAAATGACGATATTGGAACGTGATTTGCTAGAATTTCTTTTTCTATCGAGTTGAACGACCTTTTTGCCGCAATTTCCAGACAAAATCAAAGATGAGCGAATCCAGCCCACCACCCGAAACACCTGTCGAACTTACGCTGCGAGAATTACAGTGCACAATAGACAGTTGGATAAAGGACATCGGAGTCCGATATTTTTCGGAGCTGACCAACCTCGCCGTACTGATGGAGGAAGTTGGAGAGCTCTCGAGAGTAATCGCCAGAACTTACGGCGATCAAAGTTTCAAAAACTCGGATGCTGCCTATAGTTTACCGGACGAAATGGCGGACGTCCTTTTCGTGCTCGTCTGCCTTGCCAACCAGACGGGCGTCGACCTGACGAAAGCCATCCACGAAAACTTAGCGAAAAAAACGACCCGCGACGCTCAGCGACATCGGGACAACCCGAAACTTCAACCCTGATACGAGCAAACGCGAATCTTACCTCTTGACCCGGAAGCGGTCATCCACATTAGAAAGCCAAATTTATGAGTCTCACCATCATGCGTCGAATCAAATTCTGCGCAGGCCATCGATTGTTCAAGCATGGTGGCAAATGCGAACATTTCCACGGACACAATTATGTTGCGGACTTCTTCGTAACCGGAGAAACGCAGGATTCCGTAGGACGTGTCATGGACTTTGCGGATCTCAAGGCCAAATGCAAAGGCTGGCTCGATGAACACTGGGACCATAGCTTCCTCGTATCCGAACATGATGAGAATGCGATTACAGCCTTGAAAATGGTCAAGCCTTGCCGGCTATTCGTTATGCCGTACAACCCAACTGCGGAAAACATGGCTAAATACCTGCTTGAGGAGGTTTGCCCAATGCTGTTGCATGGGCTTGGGGGCGTTGCCAAACGAGTCAGGATTTGGGAAACCGACGAATCGTTTGCGGAAGCGTCGATCGATGAGCATGACAAACTGGTTGTTTCCAGTTACGATGCAGCCGAAGCGAACTGACGACTGACGCTAGCAGCGTCCGCCACGTGGCGGACGCTGCTAGCGTCCGATTTGAATCGCGCGTCGGATTTGAATCGCGCACACCTTGACCATCGAGTGAAACTGACACCTTGAAAATGCTCTTTGCGGTTATTCAGCCTAACAAGCTTCAAGCGGTTCGCGAAGCGCTTAATCTGGCTGGAGTTCAACGCTTGACCGTCTTGGAAGCCCAAGGGTACGGACGCCAAAAAGGGCGATCTGCGAACTACCATGGTATCGAATACCATGTCAACTTACTCCGCAAAGTCACTTTGGAAATTTGCGTCAACGACGATTTCCTGGAACGAGCAATAGATACTATTACTTCGATTGCTCGAACAGGCACCGAAGGCTGTATTGGCGATGGCAAGATATTTGTATTACCTACACTGGAGGCCATCACCATCGATGACGGCCAACGAGGACCGGGAGCCGTATAGTGATTCTCTTATTGTCGAGCGATTTGATGTTCCAATCCCGGATTAGTTCTGCCGCCCGCGCTGCGGGCAAGCAATGCGTTGTCGATCGATCGGTGACGAAGCTAATCGAGCGTGTCGCGGAACCGGATACCGTTTCACTCGTGCTGGTCGACCTAACTCTGCGTACGCTTGATCTAACGCTGGAAATCCCGCTGCTTCACCAAGCGTTTTCCAATTGCAAAATCGTTGCGTATGGTCCACATGTCGACGTCGAAAGCTTGACGCTGGCGGAGGAAGCCGGTGCCGACACTGTTGTTACACGCGGTCAAATGGATCGGGATCTCGCTTCGATCATCCAAGGGACATAAGCCCGATGATTGCAAGCTCTGGGATAGCTGAGCACGCTTCCATCCACATTGCTGTTCGCAACGCTTTTCGCAACGCATCCGATACGTTTCGCAGCCCCGTCTCCTGCATTTTTCTTTTCGTGAGTGGCGACAACCTAGGCGACTGCTCCGATGCGATTCAGTCCGCCTTGGACGAACTGGCACCCAATATTCCTATTTTCGGTTGTTCGGCGGAGAGTGTGGTCGGAAGAGGCCGCGAAATCGAGGGACAAACAGCGGCAAGCATACTACTGATTGGCGAGCTGTCTCGGCCACCCAAAATTTTCACCATGGAATGCATGAGAACTCCAGACGGCCCAACCGTCCTCGGACTTACGGATGAGATCATCGAGCGGGCTCGCCAGTGCAATGGCATGCTGGTTGCCGCTTGCCCACTCACCTTTTCGGTCGATATGCTGATCGAAACTCTTGAACCGGAACGGGGCGCGAATGTCGTTCCCATCCTTGGAGGCTATTGCAGCAGCCAGAATTGGGAAAACATCAGCCTATTGTTCTGCGACAATAAGGTCCTCAATCGCGGGGCTATTGGGATGGTTCTGCCCCCCGAACTGCATTGGCAGACAATCGTAAGCCAAGGCTGCAGGCCGATTGGCGATCCGATGATCATCACCTCTTTGGATGGAAACACCATTTTGGGGCTGGGAGGTAAACCAGCCTTGTCTATGCTCCGAGACATGTTTCAAAAACTGCCAAGTCACGAACGGGACATGGCGATCGATGCGCTCTTGATCGGCAGGGCCATTACCGAGTACAGCGACACTTTCTCGCATGGAGATTTTTTGATTCGCAACGTTCAAGGGGTCGATACGGACGTGGACGGAATCCAAGTCACCGATCGCTTTCAAGTGGGGCAAACGATTCGATTCCATGTCAGGGATGCTCAAGGAGCGGATGCCGACTTGATGAATCTATTGAGTCGAGTCAGCAAAGGGGGAATCGACAACAAAGCGGGGCTCCTATTCAGTTGCAACGGTCGCGGCCATCGAATGTTTTCGCAGCCCAATCATGACGCGCTGGCCATCGATAGGTATTTCCCGGGCCTTCCGCTCGCGGGCATCTTTGCCGCAGGCGAATTTGCCCCACTTGCCAATCGCAATTTGACGCACGGCTTCACTGCGGTTACCGCGTTTCTGAGAGAAACGGTCTAGTCATCCCATTCCTGCAACTTGGAAACCAAACCTTTCATTTGTTCCCTTCGTTTCTCGAACAACGCGAACATCGTCAGTATCAACACACCCATCACTATTCCGCTTACATACCAAACCCAAGTCTGTTCTAAATCGACAGCCGCATGCCAAATCACCGTGAACATGGCCACGCACAGGAACATCGAGCCCAACCATAACATGGCCCGAATTCGCAATGCGATGCCGGAAATAATGCCTGCAATGGATAAACCAGCCAAGACAATCGGCAGCCAGGGCGCCTCAGCAATCCCTTGTATAAAAACCTCCGCGGTGGACGCAACGTAAATGCTCGATGTCGCAAGATATCGACCCGCTACAACCTGCTCCCGTGGCAATCGCTCTTTAAGTATCTGCACAATCGCAAGCAAACTCAGGGCAGGTGGAATGACCCACAATTGCGGATGCTGGGTGAACTGAAAGTCAGTGCTATGAAGCGCAAACCACAAAGCGGCATTCCCGGTGATAACGCTTGCTCCCCAATACAGCATCGACTTTCGAAGATAGCCAAAGCTGGCATAGGCAACCGACGCACATAGCAACGACACGCCATAGTGCACCTGGGACGGAACGATCCAATGCGTGAGCAAGGGCAACAGCGGCAGCATCATGCCGGTTCGCTCCAAAGGGTCCGCAAGAACACCTAGCTTGTTTCGTTTGGCCCACTCTGAGACCCCTAACCCTACGAACGCCAGTCCAACAATCAACAATGGCCAAACGGCCTGAACCCAACCGCCAAACAACCACGGCATCGTCAATCGCAAGTGCATAACCATCATGACCAATAACGCTTCCGTCACCCACACGTAGACCGTTCGACCACGCTCCGAAAGTCCAAACGGATCGCTGCCAGAAATCAGTGCAGCGGCCATGCAAGCTACCATCGAGGCAATGATCGCAACGATGATGCATACGATCGCAGCGAAGGAAATCGTCGCCTCAAGGCCAACGGGGCCAAGCGACCACTCCCAATACAAGACTACCCCGACCGCGGCGGCCGTCGCACCAACCAGAGTCGGCATCAACATCAATGCCGCCTGGCACCATCGATCCGACAATCCGACGTACTTGATCAAACCAAATCCGTAGACCAACGCCATTATTGCCAAGGAAAGACTTGCGTACGACAGTCGATTGAGCCCAATGATAGTATCGATCGAATCGAAATGCCAACCAAACGCAACTGCGGCACAAACGCCTAATGACAATGCGATAACTCGCATCACGAGCGAACCATCATCGGACGTTAAAGTCTTCGCGTTGCTACTTGATATCTCCTTGTACCTTGCTAGCAAACCGACGGCGAAAGCTACGGCCATAATCGCCTGTGACGAAGCAAGTCGCAGCGGAAGCGATTCACACTGAAACTGAGCCCAGATCCCGAGGACCGCTACGCCAAACGCGAGTACCGTATTCGCCACGATCACAACGATCGAGCCGCTGCGTGCCTCAAGCGTCGGAAAGATTCTTAATCCATTGACGGTCGCTCGTATCCGATCACTGGCTCGCCAAACAAAACTACTGGCCAAGCAGAAAGCCGCGAAGCCCAGCGTCGAAATCCTTTGCAATTCCATAGGGCCAGTGTTCAGCGTTTGAAAGAACAGCACAACGCTGCTGAGAGCGCTCACGTACACTAAAAAGTCCGTATGGCTCGATGTTCGCAGCCAATAGCGAGCTACACTTCCAAACGTGCAAGCAGCTACCGCCAGGGCGTAGTAGCTGAGTGAAAATGCGTTAACCGTGTGATCTAGACTGCGCAAATACCAAGAGGCACTCATGAACGCGAGCAAAAAGACTGCCGCAGCGTGCAAATAGCGCATGCGTCCAGCGAAACCGATGAGCGAACACAGGAAACTCATCAAGGCAGCGACGCTGATTTGCATTAAAAAAGTGTTAGTCATATGCTCAGAAAAATTCGCGCCACCCCAACTGGAAAAGGTGTGAACGAGCCCCGCTACGTGGGCTGAAACAATGGCACCGACAGCGAAACTAAACCTGCCGGACCGCCAAGCTATAAAAAGAGCTATGAACGTCACTGCCAAAATCATGGCTACCGAAAAGTGCTCCGTCTTTCCGATCAGGAGGATTCGCAACGCGAGTAGGAAGCACTGAACCAACGGCAAGGAAAGCGCAGTAAGCAATCCTACACTAGCCGACTTGCTCGCGGTTCGCCATGCGAGGATCGCTCCAGCGGATATCAGAACAACGCACGGCGCGATAATGGCTGTCGTCAGGTTGCTTGACATTGCCGCTGCAAAACCTGCGGCTAGAAACGCAACTGCGACCAAACACCAATGCAAAACCACCTCTTTGGACGCGTACCAATGGGCCGCAAAAACCACAAACACTGCCGCCACAGCCGCTATTGAAAAGAACTCCAACCGATCTATAACGAGTCCGTTCCGTATCAACAACACGGCCGTCAAACACACGCTGGCTGACACAAACCCGATCGCGATCTGCCTTAAACAGTTCTGCCAAAACGCCCGATCCCTTTCCAGGTGAGGTTCTGCACGAACATGTGGAAACCAACCGAGCGAATTCGACCTGGAATACCAATTCCAAACCAGCGTAAATGTCCCGCTGATGATCGTCAGCGTAGCCAACAACCCAACCCAAGCGGAAGGCTTGAGCCCTTCGGACTTGAGGGCTAACATGAATCCAGCCAGCCCAGTCAAAAGCAACACTAGGCACGCCGAAAAGGCAATGCCGGGACTTCGCCGAACAACAGATATCGCGACCAATCCGACTGCGAAGATGAAGATCGGGATGGTATAGGATGTCGCCAATCCCATGCGGACAAATAAGCTATTGGCATTCGGCCCGGTCAGCGGATGTTGAACCAAAACCAATACGATCTGCAATACAAACCAAGCGAGGAACGGCGAGATCAACAATACAAAGCCAGCGATTCCGTATTTGGCGCCAATAGATTGGCGGTCCATCCGCATGGTCATCAACCAGATAGCGGAACCAGCCAACGCCATAAAACCGAAAGCCATCCAAATCGTGACGTCCCATGGCGCAAACGAAAAATGGCTCACGGCGCCACCAATGACAATCGCTCCCATCAATGCCAATGGAACGATGATGTTTGCCAGCAGCGTGGAAAAAAATGCATCGAAACGGCCTGCCATCCGAGCCTCGTCCGCTTCTTGTGGTGCGTTTCGATAGGCATACCAGACACACAGGAGTACACATCCCACTGCATAAACAAAACTCAACGCCCATCTACAAGCGGACGCAACCGCAACCTCCGATTCCCAACGCGATGCAATTGGCAACGCGATCGCAAGGGCGCAACTAATCAAGGCACTGACTTGCCAACGACCGGGCTTTTCCGAAAAGCAAATTGTCAAACTCGCGCAAAGCAGACACCACAACCAAAACATCCGTGGCAATCCTGCAAAACCCATAGCAACGCTTTCGCTGTTCCATCCCGCTGCCTGATGCGGGATCACCGCGAATTCAAGTTTTGCAATGTCCGGTATCACGCGTGTGACCGACTTGCCATCCACCTCGAACGCGACTGACTGCTTTTCCTCCATTCCATCGACTGGCATCAACTCTTGGATGCTGCCTGGCGTCGCTCCGTAGTAAGCCAATGCGATGAAACAAACTACTGCAATTTGGATAAGCCCGGGGGCGATCGAATATTCGTGCAACGCTATGAACTGCCGGATCGCCTGAACTGATTTTGGCGGCCCAACATTTTCAATCTGTGTCGTCCCATTCTCGCCCGTCCGGTTCCCCGTCGTCCTGATCCCCATCGTCCTGATCCAGCGGTTCGCAAAAGCCATTATCAGGCAGGACACGGTTGCAAAAATGGCAAACCATGCCAAATGCATTTGAACCGAATAGGGATGCAAAAATCCTGCTCCGTTTGCGATGTACCAATCCTGCAGTTTTGCGTGATGGTGAATCCATAGCATCCCAGCCGCGGTGCCAATCAATTGTGCAATCGTCCAGTCCATGGCTTTCCTCTGCAAGCAAGCGATTGCAATCCAAACCGCGTTGAGTAGCACGAGTTCCTTGACCTCTAGGAGTCGTGCCCCAGGAAGTGCCGTTCCACTTTCGCTTATTGCCAACCACAACCCCGCAACGATGACCGCCAATGCGGCCAAACCTCGATACCAATCGTCGAGCGGCTTAGGTGCAGCAAAGGGTTCCACGCCGATCCACTTGCGAATCGCGACCGCGGCGATGATGATTATGGCAGCGGCTGTCAGCGACCAGTAGATCGGTGCCATCCAACCCGTTCCCTGCAACCAACCAAACGCGATACCTTGAAAACAGGCCGCCACGACAAATGCTCCAGCGATACCATCGAGATACCTTCGGCGCCGTAGCGTCGCAATAACGATCATTGCAATGCCGTACAGCAGATAGATCAACGCCACACTCACCGCGTACTCATGTCGACCAAGCCCAAACACCGTGAGAATGCCCGTGCCCACTATGCCGTTGAGTCCAGCGGACCTGAGGGCTACCAAACTATGCTCAGCTCGCTCCCGTTTCGACAAGAGAATGGATGCACCCAGACACAAAACGCTCCAAGCCACAATCGCAAATCCCGTATCCGCGGTCCCCATCGCTCGGAGCAGTAAGCGCCATTCGTCGTTACGCAGTCCGACATGCCCGATGGCCACATGCCACGCAAGGGCCGCAACACAACCGCCGATCAAGTACCATGCGTATCCAATTTGTGGTTGTGGGAACGCCTGAGCAACGATGGCTACCAGCAAACTCAGGCCAGCCAAGCATGCGATGATCAAAAGCGGCATTGGCCAGGCCAGTACCACCCCCAAGCTAGAAATGGCAAACGCAAACGCGGCGAGTATCAAAGACAGCAGTAACAATTGAGACTTAGCAGAAGCCTGTTTGCCAATCGCCATCGAAGAGACAAGTATTGGAAACGCGAAAAGCGACAACAAAGGGCTTAATAGGTGGATGGATTGGGTTGCATTGCCGCTACAGCCCAATAGGAAGCCAAACGCGATTAGCAATCCAAACGACCCTAAACCCAGTAGTCTTAGGAGCGAACTTGCATCGTGCTGCTCGGACTTGTGTAGCAAATATTTCCCAAGCAGCATCATCGCGACGAAGAAGCCGATCAGCGCGCTGGCGCTCGCATAGAGCACGGTGGTACTAGACTCCGCCCCAACAGTTCGCCGAACGACAAGGTTTGCGATCGCAAAGCCAACGATGGTGATCGTCGTTATGGTTTCTGCCCGTGGGGTAACAACTTTGGCTGCAAACCAAGCCAGACATCCAAGCAGCACGAGTGAAAGAGATTCGCCAAGGACTGTCCACCAGTCAAACGGAATGCCTAACGTAAAGATAGCGAAAGCGAGAAAATTCAGTGGCAGCAATAGCAATCCGATCATCAAGATGCCGCGACTGGTCGTCGGGAGTTTCCAACGGTGCCAAGCGTTTAGGCCCAGCCCAAGCGTCGCGGCGTTGATGCCGGTAAAGATGCAGAACTTGAGCCAAGGCCGGGATGCAATGTGCTCCCAAAAACTGACGACCAACGCGGTTGAGCAGCACAGGATGAGAATTCCACCTGCAAGCTCTCCCCATTGGATGTTCTTTTCCTCCATGAACGCGCTCAGCCATTTCCCCCACGTCTTCTTGATTCGGGACAGTTGCGGTTCTGTCGCTATGGGGGGCTTTGCATATTCCTGGTCGAGCGCATGCGGTTGCGGAATTGCTTTGGCCGCGACGAGGACGGGTGGCAGATCGGCTTGATCCTTGGTAATCGGCAAAGTCGGCTGAACCACCACGGAGTTTGGCGAGCCGATAACCGCCGCCGAGGGCACGAGGGTTGCTTCCACCAGGGTTGCTTCCACCATGGAGTCGGATGGAACGTTGGGTTGAGCAGCATTGAGAGATCCTGGTACGTCCGTTGGCGGGGCAGATTGTGCCGCCAAGATTGGAGCTTGAGGGATTTTTCCGGCAAGTGATCGCTCTAGGTCGCTGACCGTCTTGATTCCACGATCGAAGGCCTCTTGGTCGATCAAACCTCGCTTTAAGGCAGCGTTGAGGGCTTGATGGCAAACCCGCATGGCCGCGGCGCGATTGATTGCTCGACTGGTCCAACCGCATTTCCGACAGGCCTTATCGTCGTCAGCAAGTGCATCGTTGCATTCAGGGCATGTCTTCTTGCTGGCTTGCCGGAGAAAGAACGAAAAGACCAACCAAATAGCGTGCCCCGTCCCAGCCCAAAAAGCTAGGAACAGGAAGAGAAAAAACAAACCAATGATGAGTTGACTCATCGTCGACCTCAACTCTAGGAACGCGACCGCAGAAGAAATCAGTCACTATTGTGATCCAGAGTATCAGAACACGCACAAAAAACTGCGAACTATGCGACTGAAACGCAGCGGAATGCTTCGCAATAGTGCTTTCAACTTGATTTAACCATGGAAGCACGTCCGCAGAGAAACAGGGGACTGATCTCTGCGTTCCTCGTTTCTCTGTGATTTGGCTGCAACCACATTCCAATTACTGAGGGCGTCGGGTTGGTCGCAAGGGAGTTTGATCAATCGTCAGCGCAGCACCTTTGAGCGCTTCAAGCTTTTTGACTTGTGCTTCCGTCATTAGCCCCATCAAGGACTTGCTCTCACTCGCAGTCAACTTGGCTATGGCTTCTGTTCGTTGCTCAGGGCTCATGTCTTGGAATCCCTGCATTGCTTCGCGTCGAGCGGTTCGGTTCGCATCGTTTGCTGACTTGAGTTTTCCAAGTTGCTCCTCGTTCACGTCAAGCGCTTTCGCGATATCCGGATCCAGCAGTGCAGCAGCCCCGTTGACTTGAGCGATCAAGCCATGCATTCGCGACTTCTGTGCATCGTCTAGTTTCGCAACGAAGGCGGCATCCAGCTCCGTGTTCATTTTTGTAATCTCTGCCTGCATGGCCGCAAAGCCAGCACCACCGCCACCACCGCCTCCGCCGCCAGCCGGTGCCAGAGCTGCTCGCTTTTCACGTTGCTTGGCAAGCTGGTCGGCAGCTAGCGTCTTCTGTTCGTCATTCAGTTTGAGATCGGCTTGAACTTCAGGCAGCGTTGCCAGTTCAAAACGAGTTCGCGTTTGCTGGCCGCCCAAGCCACCTCTTCCTCCGCCTCCGCCACGTTGCGCGTGCGTTACTCCTGCCGTTGTCGCGCAGACAATGAGTCCGCAAAATGCCAATGATAAATGTTTTGCAAGTGACATGGTACTACTTCGCCCCAATTGGAAGGATCCGATTGAATAATCCCTATCGCGATCAACGACAGCCACCATGGCCGCCGAATGCAAACCACGAACGAGTTTTCAAACGAACCATACATGCTAGCGGACATTCATTTATCCTGCGCGCGACTACCAAAAGGTTTTTCCAGCGGTCTTCATGGTAATTGGCCAAGCCCGCTAGCAAAACCGAAACGACGTAAACCCCTTTGTCGGCGAAGTGTTTCGTACATAATGAAAAAAACCGGATCTTTATGTTCCCATCTTTGGGGGGCTGCACCCAGCGATCCAATCCGCTTTCCATCCAATCCAATCCAAAAACAAATTCTATGTCGGCGCCCCCATTCAACCTTGTCGACGAATCGCTCGAGGAATTTACGTCAACCAGTACAGTCAAAACATCGTTCCTCGTACTAATGGCATTCGCCGCCCGTTCCAATTCCCTTATTTTCAAGAGCGTCCGCACCTAGCGTGTAGTGTAGCACGGCACTCCGTGCCGTGATCCCTCCGTCGCATTACTCTTCAAACGATCCAACGGACTAACCCACGTAGAATGGGTTTTCACCCCTAACTCACACGGGGAGAATTTTTTGTTCCGCTTGTCAGTGCGAAGATCGGCAGCCGCGACAAAATACAAACACTTACGTCAATTGCCTCTGGTCGATAGAGACACAGGCGGTTGATTGGAGACTGCGAATCGATTCGAATGGGCGAGTGGCAAGTCGTGGATTGCATTATCATGCATCCACGCGAAACTGGCCCATGATTGCAGGCGGTCGATCGGACTCCTACAATAATGGATGTCGCCAGTTCGAAATCCAAGAATAGGTTGACCAAAAACAAGCGGAACAATGGTACTGCACACGAAGCAGCCCATCACCCGTTTTTTACTTGTGAATCCGTGTACTGGGCTGCTCGGTGACTATAGGTCGTTCGGCCGCTCACATGTTTTGCGAAAGGTGAA
>Ga0105048_10008213_pt1 | contig 16733 bp, 13 predicted proteins | sample MAT05_FD_78382 | JGI IMG/M metagenome (GOLD analysis project Ga0105048, IMG submission 78382) | Freshwater microbial communities from Lake Fryxell liftoff mats and glacier meltwater in Antarctica - MAT-05 | ecosystem: Environmental > Aquatic > Freshwater > Ice > Liftoff microbial mat | place...
AACGCCAAACCCCATTGTCGCTGTTCTTCATACACCCGCCCAATTTGATGATAGGTGCCACCTACATCAAATTCATTTCCGGTTTTGGTGTACCAGTCAATGGCTTGTTGGTAGTTTTCCAACGCCAAACTCCATTGCTGCTGTTCGGCATACGCCCGCCCAATTTGATGAAAAACAGCTCCAAATTGCTGTGCTTTTGAGTAGCCCATTGATTGCTCATAAAGCGTCAGGGCATCGTCAAACCGTTGGGTATCCAAATATACCCCTGCTAAATTGAATGATAATTCTCCCAACTGGAAGTCATCCGCGTGGATGCGCTCGGCAATAGCGAAGGCATTCTGGTACGCCTTTTCGGCTTTCTCAAAGTCAAAAGCTTCCTGGTATTCCTGCCCCAGCAGACTAAAGATGGAGATTTTGTCCCGCTGAAGGCGGATCTTATCGGCGGTGTTCTGGTTCAGCCGGGACAGGGTATCCTCCAACTCCCGGATGCGGACCTGCCGTTCGGCAATGTTGCCACGCTGCACGAGCCGCTTTGTAGGTAGGGGCGGGTGTTGGTCGGGGCGGTCCGACGGGTCGGTGAGGGCTTCGGTATCCTCAAACCGAAACTTATACGTTACCCAACTCCAGAGGTCGGGGGCTTCGCGTTGCAGGGTTTTGAAAAAGTGGGAGTCGGCCCAAATCAGGATGTTGTACGGTACGTTACGAAACAGCAGTTCCCGTTCCAGGTTGAGTTGGGCCGTGAGCATGGATGGTTCGATGCGGCCATCTCGGTTCATCAACAGGCTATTTTCTAAGCCCTTGATGTTAACGCTGTACGTTACCGGCTCCGATTGCACTACCTCGGCGGGCAGTTGTTCGGTCAGCACCCGCAGCAGCGAAACCGTTGGGTGCGGAGTTAGGTCAATGGTATAGAATTTGTATTCGGGGAGGTTCTGGGTTAGGAAGCTTTCCAGTTCCGTGGCTTTGCGGGGGCTGTTCGCTTCCAGAAACACCACCGTCGGACGGTCGCGGTGGTGAAGGGCAAAGAGGAGTTCCGTTTGCTTTTGGGTTTCGGTGGCCGTCAGGTTAGCCATTACTGGGGTATAAATATTCAGTTAACAGGGGATTTACCTCGCTCTCCCCATTATACTTCAACAAAATGAGTTGAAAAAGCATTTCCCGAACTTTCGGATTGCCGGGCAGATAGGGTCCTCCATCTTTTAAAATGGCCAAATGGTCGTTGGTTAGCAGTTCATACTTCTCTTGCCCCAAATCGTGAATCACTTCCGTCAAATCGGTGGCCGTAGCCTTTACATGGCCCCGCTCCGGCTGCTTGCCAATGGCGGTCAGGATAACCTGATTCACGATGTGAAACAGTTGCCGGATACACCCGCCAGAATAGTGAATGCAATTGTCCAGTACCCCTACCTCAAAAAAGATATCTTCCTGAACTCGTTTGGTCACCAATTCCCGGAAACACTCGTTCGCTGCCGGGTTGGTTTGCAGGCGAACCATCGGCAAGGTGTAGCGGTGGGTAAATGGCGTTGGCGCGCCCTCAATGTTATAGTAGGCATCGATAGGAACCGTGCTAATCAGATTCATATTCAACGCCTGGAGCAGGTGGGCATCCGTTACAAACAGGGTTTTATAGACATCAGATTTAAGTTTCTCTGGCCCATCGACGATAAAAACAATGTCGTGTCCTAACCCAGCCTCCCGAATTTTTTCCCGAATGTCGATCAACGCGACATTAAACTCATCAATGATAGCCAGTGTGTTTCGCTTAACCTGCTCCCGAATGGTTTTTGATTCCTGACTGCTACTCCCAAATACACCTTTGGCAACGGCTTTAAAATTGATGAACCATTGCCAGTTTATCCCTTCTTCAAGGCTGACCTCTGCCTGAGTTGTCGATTTAAGTTCTTTCTGAAGTGTCGTTTCTGAAAGCAACTGTTTAGCCAGTTTGGTTAGGCTTTCGGTGCCAGCGGTAATGCCCCGCTCCTTTAGTTCCGTCACTACTTTCAGGATAATCCAAACGAATAAATCTTCTGGCTGAAAAGCTCCGTAGGCGGTCTCGTCACTAATGCTGAAAAAGACCGCAACGTATCGCTTGGGGTTGTTCAGTTCCTGGGCAATGCGTTTTAGTTCGGTGGTTTTACCGCACCCTCGATGGCCCGAAATAATGATTTTGACGTACTGATTGCTTTCATTCGGAATAAGGTCCTGACCCGGCAGAATACCCAACTGAGGGAAAATCTCTGTTCGGTATTTCTTCCCCCGTACCTTGTCTAAGGGTACATAGAGCTGTTTGTCCTTATCCAGCAGGTCGGGTTCAAAATCAGGCTCCGTTACGCGAAGTGCAGCAATGGGTTCTTTAACGGGATATTGGTACGTTGCCATGAGGTTTAATGTTGACCCAAAGATACTTTTTTTTGGCTACTGCGCTTCTGCTCCCACCACGCCCGTCACAATCAAATACTGAGCAGCCACATACGTTGCCATGACAGCGACGGAAGCACCAAAAAACGGCAAAGCGAATTTGTTAACGGCAATGGCTGAGTCGGACAACACAAAAAGCACCGCTCCCACCAGGACTTGCCAGTAATTACCTGGCGACACAGCCCCCCGACGCAAACTGGCCATTACAGCCATTGAGCATAGGCACACGACATAAACAATTACGGGCCCCCAAAGGCCTGCGGTGCCTGCCGTTCTATGAAATGGTCCGTTCAGATAAATCAGAAATCCGCCCGCATAAGCCACAAAAGGAATCAGTATGAGGGCGATCCGACGTTCTGATATCCGTTGTTTCCCCGCCCGGATCTCCTGCCGGAACGCTCCGATATAGCACACCTGCATCAGTAAAAAAGCCCCTAACCCAGGCCCGAACAAGTCTACTTCCCGAATCATCAGAAACACGTCGCCCAACAGCGCAAACACGGTCCCAATTAGTAGCCACCGCATTTTAGTCGTTTGCCAGTTGGGGCGTTGAAACACAACCCAGCCAATTAGCATGAGCATAATAAGGGGCTTACATACATAAATCAGGAGTTTGTTGGCCAATGTTTCGCCCGTAATTTCGAGCGCGGCTATCAGCAAGAACGAAAGCAAAAACAAGCGTGAGGGGCTGGTCATAAAGAATGGAGGTTTAGGACTATGTACACCAAAAAGGGAACCCCGTCAAGAGTTCCCTCAATTACCAAATAATGCCACTATGTTATTAACCCAGTGTCCGATCCCGGCGCAACACCTCGTCGATCAGGCCGTATTCTTTTGCCTCGTCGGCCCTGAACCAGTTGTCGCGGTCCGAATCTTTCTCCACTTGTTCTGATGTTTTGCCTGTATGGTTGGCCAGAATCTCGTATAATTCATTACGGAGTTTCACAATCTCGCGGGCCGTAATTTCAATGTCTACTGACTGACCTTGTGCGCCACCCGATGGCTGGTGAATCATCACTCGGGCATGGGGCAGTGCAGACCGCTTGCCAGCTGCGCCACCTGCCAGCAACACCGCTCCCATCGAAGCTGCCAAACTGGTGCAGACCGTGGCCACATCGGGCCGCACATACTGCATCGTGTCGTAGATACCCAAACCTGCATAAACCGACCCACCGGGACTGTTGATATACATCAGAATGTCTTTTTTGGGATCAGCCGATTCCAGAAAGAGCAACTGGGCTACAATAATGTTGGCGATGTTATCGTCGACGCCCATACCCATAAAGATGATGCGGTCGGCCATCAGGCGCGAAAACACGTCAACTTCGCGGAAGTTCATAGGCCGCTCCTCAATAACAGAACGGGTCATGTTTTCAACGGTATGAATGTCGTTGATCGTGTGTTTCACGTATCCGTCTACAGTCAGGCCGTTGAGACCCATACCGTGTACGGCAAATTTTCTAAATTCTTGTCCGAAATTCATGGTAGTGTTTCCTTTGTTTAACTAACGAATACGGGTGGGCGGAAGTTTCAGAAAAACCCGCCACTGCCCGGCTCCAAATCTTTCGGTACAAAATTGCGTTATGCCAGCGAAATGTAATGTCGGTTTAGCTTTAGAAATTGTCAGTAATACTTGAAATAGGCCTGAGAAGTTGCTCCTCACTCCTTATTACGATCATTCCATGAATACCTCTTTACCCGAACGAATCCGGCTCCGGCGTCTTCAGCGGGGTCTCTCCCAGGAAAATATGGCCGATTTGCTCGGCTTGTCTACCACTGCTTACGGCGATATTGAGCGTGGCAAAACCGATCTTACCCTCTCCCGCCTTAACCAGATTGCTGGCGTATTCAATCTTTCCCTGATCTCGCTTATGAGCGACGAAGATCAGCCCGTTGTTGAAGCCATACCGCTGCCCAACCACACCCACGAACTCGAAACCCTCCGCCTGACCCTTGAAAAGCAACAACTCGAATTAGACAAGCTCCGCCTGGAAACCGACTATTGGAAACGCCGTTATGAAGAACGATTGGCCTGGGAACTGGCCCGTGCTGCCAACAATGGCACTGTCCGGGAACGGATTGGATTCTGATGTGTATAGTAGCCGCGAATGCCTGCCATGCAAAAGAGGGCGAACCATCTGGCTCGCCCTCTTTAATCGGTTAGCCGGATTCGGCTAGCGGGCTTTTATTCGGTTACTGTCCTTCGGCGATTTCCTTAAACTCCTCGAACGAAACCGGTTTGGGCTCTACGGTTACCCGTGTCTTAGCGTACTCGATCACTTTGTCATCGAACACCCGGTTAGACAGGTTGGTGTAGTTCTGCCCATTGTTCTTTTCGTCCATCAGGTAGTTACGCGCAATTTTGTCGATGGTTTTGTTCATATCGTCGTCGTGGTCGCTATCCATAAAGCCAAACTGCTCTCGCACCATGTTCCTGGACATCTCCATGAGTTCTTCGGGATCAACTTTTACGGCGCCTTGCTCAGCAATTTTATTTTTTATGAGTTGCCATTTCACCGACTTTGTGAAATCTTCGAACTCGGCGTCGATTTGTTCACGGGTTACTTTGCCCTCGTTCGAATCAAGAAGCCAGTTTTTCAGAAACTCTTCGGGCAACAGAATTGGGATGTTGTTCAACAACTCCCGTTCAATATCGTACCGCAACAGCGTGTTTGATTCCCGTTCGTAGTTGCCTGTAAGAACTTCGGTAATTTTGGCGCGAAACTGCTCCTCACCTTCTACCTGGCCAACACCAAACGTCTTATCGAACAATTCCTGACCAATTTCAGCAGGCTGATGACGGGTGATGTCTTCGATCTCAAACGTAAACTCCCCGGTTAAGTTAGCGGCTTCTTCTTTTTTTACGCCCGTTGCGTTGGCCCGATCTTTTTCGTCAGGGAACAGCGCTTCAATCGTAAACGTCACTACCTCCCCTTTAGCTTTACCGATAAAAGCAGCTTTGCCTTCTTCCGCCATTTTATTGGTCGGGAAAGCGGTTTTACTAGCAAATTGGGACGCCGAATCGGACTCGGCATCTTCTGGTGCAACAACCTGCTTCAGATCGCCGTAGATGGTGTCTCCATCAGCTGCTTCCTCCACGTGTTCATGCGTATGGAACTGCTTCTGGAGATTCTCAATTGTTTCGCCAACTTCCTTGTCGGTAGCCTGAATTTCGTATTTAGTCAGGGTAGGCAACTGGTCGAAATGCACCTCAAAGTCAGAGGCCAGACCCAGTTCGTAGGTAAAATGAAACTGCTCCTGGTTATCCCAGTCAACGGCATCAGCCTGTTCGCGGTTAGGAATAGGGTCGCCTACTATCTGCAACTTATTTTCGCGGATGTACTTAGAGACTGTTTTGCTAAGAATCGTATTTATTTCCTCCACCAAAACTCCTTTACCATACATCTTTTTGACGAGGGCTGGCGGCACATGGCCCGGGCGAAAACCCTTGAGTGCCACATTTTTGCTGTATTGCTTGAGTTTTTTATCGACTTCCGTTTTGTAGTCGTCCGGGGTCAGCGTAATCAGCAGCGAAGCACTGGTGTCGCTTGCTTTTTCGAGGGCTATATCCACAATCGTATAGGTTTAAAATGAGTGAATGAGCGAGTTAGTGATTGAGTGATGGCTGACCAGTGACCAGTGGCCTATTCACTCATTCACTCACTCGCTCATTCACAATTCAGTACGGGCGGAGGGACTCGAACCCCCATGCCTTGCGGCACCAGATCCTAAGTCTGGCACGTCTACCAATTTCGCCACGCCCGCAGGAACAGTTAACAGTGGGCAGCGATCAGCTAACTGGCTGTTGAAAACTGAGAGTCGCTTACTGTTTCGGCCCGCAAAGGTACGAATGAATTTGAATTATTCAAGCAGGTAGGCAAAATCGTTTAATTTTTATACCCCAGGGGCTTAAATAACTTGTTCTATTAGCGTAACTTGATCGACTGAGTACAACCAACCGAGATGATTGACCTATGAATGCTGTAGCTGAACCTATCATTGATCTGGAACTCGAACGCCAGGAGATTCTTAAACGGTATCGTCGGCTGCTTCGTGCGGCCAAACCGCTACTGAAAGATAATGATGCCAAACTGATCAAAAAAGCGTTTAACACCTCAGCCGAAGCTCACAAAGACATGCGTCGGCGGTCGGGGGAACCGTATATCTATCACCCGCTTGCAGTAGCCCAGATCGCCGTTGAGGAAATTGGGCTGGGCACTACCTCTATTGTTGCTGCGCTGCTACACGACGTAGTAGAGGACACCGATATGACCATCGCCGACATCGACCGCCTGTTTGGCAATAAGGTGGCGCGAATCATTGACGGACTCACCAAAATTTCGGGCATTTTCGATTACGGCACGTCTCAACAGGCCGAGAATTTCCGCAAAATGCTCCTCACACTCTCCGACGACGTGCGGGTGATTTTGATCAAACTGGCCGACCGCTTGCACAACATGCGAACGCTCGATTCGATGCCCCGCGACAAGCAGTTGAAAATTGCTTCTGAAACGATTTATATATATGCCCCGTTGGCTCACCGGCTCGGTTTGTATGCGATTAAATCGGAACTGGAAGATTTGCACCTGAAATATGTGGAGCCGGAAGCCTACAAAGACGTAGCGCGCAAGCTCCGCGAAACCAAACTGGGCCGCGACCGCTTTATCAGTAAATTCATTGAACCGATTGAGGAAAGTCTGGCCGAAACGGGCTACAAATATGTAGTGCGCGGCAGACCCAAGTCCATCTATTCGATCTGGAACAAACTCAGTAAATCGAAGAAACCCTTCGAAGAAATTTTTGATCTGTTTGCAGTTCGGATTATTATGGATGTACCGCCAGAGCAGGAAAAAGCAGCCTGTTGGCGAGCCTATTCTATCGTGACGGACCATTACAAACCAAATCCTGACCGGCTCAAAGACTGGATCAGTACGCCCAGGGCCAACGGGTATGAGTCGCTGCACACCACCGTAATGAGTAAAACCGGTCAGTGGGTGGAAGTGCAGATCCGTACGGAACGGATGAATGAAGTAGCCGAGAAAGGGTACGCAGCACACTGGAAATACAAGGGTAACGATACCCAGACCGGACGCGGCATTGAGGTTTGGATTAGTCAGGTGCGCGACATGCTTGAGACCACTACGCTCGGCGATAAAACGGGCGCTATTGAGTTTCTGGACGATTTCAGAAGCAACCTGTACAGCGAAGAAGTCTTTGTGTTTACGCCCAAAGGCGACCTGAAAGTACTCCAACGAGGAGCCACCGCGCTCGACTTTGCGTTTGATATTCACACCCAGATTGGGGCAAAGTGCATGGCCGCGAAGGTCAACAATGTGCTGGTGCCACTAAGCCATGTATTGCAAAACGGCGATCAGGTGGAGGTCATTACATCCAACAAGCAGAAGCCAAATGAAGATTGGCTCCGGTTTGTGGTGACCTCGAAAGCCCGCACCAAGATCAAAGACCTCATCAAAGAGGAAAACAAGCGATACATAACCGACGGGCGCGATATTGTCCTGAAAAAACTCAAGACACTCCGTATGGAGATGACCAACGAGTTGCTGAACCAACTGCGGGCGTTTCTTGGCTCCAAAACCACAAACGATTTCTTTTACCGATTTGGCAAGGGCCATCTCGACGTGAAGGATATTGTTCGGTTTAGATCGGAAAAAGAGGCTAAAGAAAACCGGCAGAATAAGATCAATACCGACAATATTGCCGACGGCAAAACTTTCACCAAAGAGCTGAAAAAGATGCACGGCGACCGCGCCGATGCCGATATGCTGCTCATTGGTGAAGATATGGACAAGATCGACTACACCCTTTCGAAGTGTTGCAACCCGATCTCCGGCGATGATGTATTTGGCTTTGTGACTATTAACGATGGCATCAAGATTCACCGGGTTTCGTGTCCTAATGCCGTAGAACTCATGTCGAATCACGGCAACCGGATCATAAAAGCGAAGTGGACTTCACAACGTGATCTGGCATTTCTGGCGGGTCTGCGCATCACCGGCACCGACCGCGTGGGCTTAGTCAATGACGTTACCAGAATCATCAGTAATGAACTGAGTATCAACATGCGTTCCGTCACCATTGATTCTAAAGACGGTGTTTTTGAAGGAAATATTAAGCTGTATGTTCACGACACGGCTCACCTGGATACGCTCATGCAGAAACTCGAAAGCGTAAACGGGGTGTATGAAGTCGTGCGGTTCGACTGAATAGTGAACAGCTGTCAGCTAACAACGAGCAGTAAACCAAGTACAATCCACTGTTGGCTGATAACTGTTGGCTGATAACTGTTACTTTTGCACTATGCCTGCGCTGAAACAAACAAATTTAGAATCCGCCCGTACCATTTTTACGGCTTATCTGGAGCGGAAGGGCTTACGTAAAACGCCCGAACGATTTGCTATACTCGAAGAGATTTATAACCGTCAGGATCATTTCGATGTGGACGAGTTGTACATTTCGATGAAGAATAAAAAATACCAGGTTAGCCGGGCGACGGTTTACAACACGCTCGACGTACTGGTAGACTGTGACCTTGTGACCAAGCATCAGTTTGGCAAAAACCTGGCTCAGTATGAGAAATCGTATGGCTACCGGCAACACGACCACCTGATCTGTACGGATTGCCACAAGGTAATGGAGTTCTGTGACCCGAGGGTTCAGAATATTCAGACTATGGTGGGCGATATGCTGAAATTCAATGTGATGCACCACTCCCTGATTTTCTACGGCTCCTGCGCCCGTGATCGGTGTGAGAACCGCGAGGCAGTAACTAGTGAGCCAGAATGACAGCAGGGACGGTCCGTCGATACGGCGTTGGAATATCCGGCTGATGTACGAGATTGATTCCTGGTTTTGTTAGTTGTAAAAAGAATGTTATGAATGCATACACTGACATTGTTGATTTTGTACTCTTAGGTAAAACTCCAGAGCAAATCCTGGCCTTCAAACCCTCTGACGAAGCTCAAATTCGAGTTAACGAATTAACTATAGCGTTGAAAAACGACACTATAACCCCCGATGAACGTGCGGAATTGAACCATCACCGGAAAATAGACACCATTATTCGGTTGGCTAAAGCAAAGGCCCGCAAGCATGTCCAGAACCGGTGATTATATTCCGGCTAAAGTACGCAGACAAGTTGCCATGCGGGCTAACTTCATGTGTGAGTATTGTTTAATGCCAGATGATCCGTCTTCGGGATATTATAAGCATCAGATTGACCATATTATTAGCCTGAAACATAGAGGAACAAATGGCACTGGCAATTTAGCCTATTGCTGTTTTCATTGTAATTCCTGTAAAGGCCCCGATGTTGGCTCTATCTACGACAAAACAGGCCTGTTTGTCGGTTTCTTTAACCCGAGGACTCAAAATTGGTCAGACCATTTTGACCTCCTCAATTTTGTAATCGAACCAATTACAGCGACAGGATGGGTAACAGCCATGATGTTGCAATTCAACACACCGATGCGAATAGAACTGCGTCGGTTGCTCTAAATAGTTTTATGGTTGATGTTTTATTAGGGCTCCAATGGGGCGACGAAGGTAAAGGAAAGATTGTGGACGTTCTGGCTCCGCAATATCAAGTGGTAGCCCGCTTTCAGGGTGGCCCCAACGCCGGACACACGCTCGAATTTGACGGAATCAAGCACGTGCTACACCAGATTCCGTCGGGCATTTTCCGGCCCGACATTCAGAACATTATTGGCAATGGCGTAGTGCTGGATCCCATCGTGTTCCGGCGCGAGATAAACGGACTGGCGAAGTTCAATCTGGATCTGACCCGGAACCGCCCGGTAGCCCGCCTGATGATCTCCAAAAAAGCATCGCTCATTGTGCCAACGCACAGCTTGCTGGATGCCGCTTATGAAAAAGCGAAAGGAGAGTCGAAGATTGGCTCTACCCTGCGCGGCATAGGCCCTACTTATCAGGACAAAGTAGCCCGGATTGGGCTGCGTGTGGGTGATATTCTGTTGCCCAACTTCCACGAAAAGTATGACCGATTGGTGAGCCAGCACAAAACTACGCTCGATCACTACGGATTCGATTATCAGTCGGTATTGCCAGCCTCTGAAGCCGAGTTTTTCTCTGCCATTGCCTTTATGAAGGAGTTTGAGCTGACTAACAGCGAGTATACCATCAACGATGCACTGGCAAGCGGGCGAAAAATACTGGCAGAAGGAGCCCAAGGGTCACTTTTGGATATTGATTTTGGTTCGTATCCGTTTGTGACCAGTTCGACTACGATGACTGCCGGAGCCTGCACAGGCTTGGGTATTGCCCCCCGGCAAATTGGCGAGGTGTACGGTATTTTCAAAGCATACTGTACTCGGGTAGGTAGTGGGCCTTTCCCAACCGAACTTCTTGACGAAACCGGGGAGTTGATGCGGCAGGAAGGCCGGGAGTTTGGCTCGACTACGGGTCGCCCGCGCCGTTGTGGCTGGCTGGATTTACCCGCTCTCAAATATGCAATCATGCTCAATGGAGTCACCCAATTGGTGATGATGAAGGTAGACGTACTCAATATTTTCGAGGAGATAAAGGTCTGTACACACTACAAAACAGCCGACCGCGACGGCGGACCGTGGACGCTAACCGAGCGGCTACCGTATGACCTGGTTGATGCTAACGTAACGCCCGTTTATAAATCGTTTAAAGGCTGGAAAACGTCGCTTGAAGCATTCCATTCATTTGATGAGGTGCCACCGGAACTAGCTGCTTACATCAGCTTTTTGGAGGAGTCACTTGGCTTACCAATCAGCTTTATTTCAACGGGTCCCGACCGGGAAGCAATCATTCATCGGCAGACCCAACTGGCTTAGGTACCTGATTCTTAGCGGGGCTCGTTGTTATATGATCAAATATTAAGAGACTTTTAACCTAATTTGTTGGTTTAAAGGTGGTTGCATAACTTATTTTTGCGTACATTTTTTGCTATTCTGCCTATGAACTTTGTTAAAAACGTTGGATTTGTTGACCAGGTAATTCGCGCAATGCTAGTCTTAGATGTTGTCTTTGCGTATTTAGTGGGGTTTTTATCGAGTATCGGTGCCTTTGTAGCTGTTTTGTTTGCTATAATACTGGTTGGGAGTTGTCTGACTGCCCATTGTCCGGTTTACATGATACTGGGATTTAGCACCCGGCAGGAATACGAAGACCGGCAGCAATAAGCCATCTTCACATCCCCAAAAGCGGAATAGGTTAGTCCTGTTCCGCTTTTTTTATGACTCTGAAACCTACTCAACGTATTGTCTCGCTCGTGCCGTCGCTCACCGAACTTCTGTTCGATCTGGATCTGGATACCGAAATTGTTGGCGTGACCAAATTTTGCATTCACCCCGCCGACAAAGTGAAACACAAAACGGTAGTAGGGGGCACCAAAAACGTCCACCTCGACCGGGTTGCAGCCCTCTCCCCTACGCTGATTCTGGCGAATAAAGAAGAAAACACCCGTGAAGACATAGAAGCGTTGCAGGCTGATTTTTCGGTTTTATTGACTGATATGGTCACGCTTACTGACGCACTTGAGATGATTGTAACGGTAGGCGAACGAGTTGACAGACAGGCCGAAGCACACCAATTGGCCGCACAACTTAAAGAGTCGTTTGCAACATTGGCCCAGGAGATAGAGACGCGTATTGCACCGTCCCCACGCGTGGCATATCTGATCTGGCGCGACCCCTGGATGGTAGCGGCAAGCCAGACTTTTATCGACTCGATGCTAAGTTCCGCTGGGTTCGTCAACGCTTTTGGCGCTCAATCGCGCTATCCGATCATTTCGTTCGACGACCTTCGAACTACCAATCCTGACCTGATTATGCTCTCCTCCGAGCCCTATCCTTTTCGCGAGAAGCACATCACCGAATTGAGTGCCATTTGTCCAAATGCCCGGCTAATGCTGGTTGACGGCGAACTTTTTAGCTGGTACGGAAGCCGATTACGGTATTCTGCGGAGTATTTTCGGAGCTTGCGATAACAAGCCTGCTCTATGCGCTACCAACGAATGCCAATTGAGGCTGAGTCACCCGAAGAAAAAGGCTACGAAACGATCAAGTATAACCTAGCCGAAAGCTCTGTTCGTGATCTTCGCCTGTCCGACATCCTGCCTCCCGCCGAACGGGTTGCCAAACTCTATCACAATTACCAAACCATGGTAGGACCGGGCCACTGGTTCGAGCAGTCCAATCAGTTCTTCCGACTTGGCTTCGGCTACCCCACCACCGACGAACTCCGGCAAGGGCTGGCGAGTATCCGGGCGTGTCTGGTGTAGCGTTATTTCTCTTTGCTCCAGCTCTCGTTCACTTTGCCACCCGTTGAGCTTTGCCCCGAGTGCAACCAATCGTCGCCGTTGAGTTTATTATCAAAGGTAAGCGACTTGCCAACGCGGGAATTATCGCGGGAGAAAAAGTCGATTGTTTCGGTGTACTTCCGGTTCGCCGAACCGTCATCTTTCAGGGTATAGGTACCTCCGCCGGTTCCGCTGAATTGTCTGGTTTCGGGGTTAATGGCAGCCCACTGAAAACGGCTTCCAGTGAGTAGCTTGAGCGTTTTTCTGGCCCCGCGCTGCATGGGTGCCATAACGCCGTCATTGTTGATACGGCCCGTAATGCGCCATAGCCCCGCCATTGGCACTTGTGCGCTTGCATCGTCAACACGAGTCATTACCTGCTGGCCAGCCGGGGTTATAATGGCTAGTTGGTTGTTGCCCAAGACCAGTTCGGCACTGTTGGCTTTGCCAACATTAGTGCTATCCGCCGAGTCGAACTCAATAGTCATCGTCAACTTATTGCCCACCTGATTCCAGATGCCACCCCGCGTGCTGATGAAGCGGTCGGACGCGTAAGTCGTCTGCATAAAATACCGATCCGACACCAGCAGCATGACCGTTTGGTTATCTCTTGTCGCTTTCCAGGCCCCCTGCGTCGATGGGGCCATAGGGCGGAGCGCAAGGGTTGACAGCAGAAGCGTTGCGAGCAGGAGTACTTTCATAAACAGCTGAATTAAAGGTTTTTGACACGGAGAAGCACGGAGTTGCACGGAGATTTTTCCTCGTAACTCCGTGCTTCTCGGTGTAACTCCGTGTCGTCATTATCTACACTTTTCCTAAATCAAAGGGTAACGTTCTGATCCGTTTGCCAGTAGCCGCAAAAACAGCATTACACAGGGCCGGGGCCACGGGCGGTAAACCCGGCTCTCCAACCCCACCGGGAGCTTCTTCGTTTTCCAGAATATGAATCTCAACCGGCGGCATTTCGGGCAGGCGCATAATCTGGTAGTTATGGAAATTCTGCTGTTCCGATTTACCATTGGCAAACGTAATGCCCGATTTGGTGGCCGCTGTCAGGCCCATCACAATATTACCCTCTGTTTGGGCCCGTACGTTGTCGGGGTTCACATACATCCCGCAATCCAGCACTGTCACTACCCGGTCAATTTTTACGCCAGCACCCTGCTTCGATACATACACCGCGTGAGCGCAAATACTCCCGAATGAGCGACAAACGGCCACACCACGCCCCTGCCCTGCGGCCAATGGTTTATTCCAGTCGGCCTTCTGGGCCAGCGTTTCCAGCACCGTCACGAACCGTTGGGCAATTTTACCAGCTTCGCCTTCGGTTTGGGCTTTCAGCAGTGCTATGCGCATGGCCAGCGGATCTTTACCGGAGGCATTCGCCAATTCGTCCACAAAACTTTCGTGACCAAAACAGCTATTCGATGGGTAGACCGACCGCCACCAGACAATAGGAATGTCGGTTTTGACGTGTTTCCAACCTACCAGTGCGTTCGGAAAGGCATATGGGCTTTCGTCTTTGCTAATACCCTCGGCAGCCCAGTCGTCGGCAGCGCCTTCTTTCAACCCCTTGAATACCTGGCCCATAATCGACTCACCCATGAAGGTATGCGCAAACGCGAGCACATCGCCATTGGCATCAACGGCCCCTTTCATACTACTCAGCATACCGGGGCGATACGGCCCTTGGGTGATGTCGTCTTCGCGAGTCCAGATCACTTTGACGGGAGCCTTGGCCGCTTTGGAAAGATTTACGGCCTCCAGCACAAAGTCCAAATACGCTTTTCGGCCAAAGGCCCCACCCAGAAATGGCACGTTGACCTGTACTTTTTCAGGCGCAATACCGAGGTGTTTAGCCACCTGCTCAATAGTTCCGTCGGGCCCCTGAACGGGTGCCCAGATTTCGCACGAACCATCGGGCTTCACATGAGCAATGGCCACTTCGGGTTCCATGGGTGCATGGGCCAGAAATGGAGTTTCGTAAGTAGCCTGTAGTTTTTTCGGGGCCGACTCGTACGCTTTGGCAAAATCGCCAGTGCTATAATACGGAGCAGGAACCGCATCGGCCTGAGCGCGAAGTTCAGCAAAGTACCGGTCGGTGGTCATCAGCTTATCGTATCCCGCATTGTCCCAGGTTACTTTCAAGGCACGTCGCCCCTGTAAGGCAGCCCAATAGTTGGTAGCCAACACCGCTACAGCTTCGGAGGTACGGTGAGGCATAGGCCGCTCCGTTCGCACAACGTCTTTAACCCCTGGTATTTTCCGAGCCGCTGTCTCATCAACCGACACGACTTTGCCATGAATAACAGGGCAGTGTTCGATGCTCGCACAAAGCATGCCCGGAACTTCAAGGTCCATACCAAATACGGCTTTACCGGTTACTTTGGCGGGTACTTCGGGGCGGGGCAATGCTTTGCCGATAATCTTGAAATCTTTCTTGACTTTAAGCGTCAATTTGGTCGGGATGGGCAGTTTGCTGGCCTCATCTACCAACTCGCCATAGGTGAGGGTGCGCTTGGTGGGGCGGTGATGAATGGCTCCGTTTTCGGCGTAGCAATCGCCCTCATCCGCCTTCCAGCGCGTAGCAGCGGCCGTAGTGAACATTTGCCGGGCCGCAGCCCCAGCTTCGCGCAAGCGTTTCCAACCCGTCCGAACGGTGCTGCTTCCTCCTGACAACTGATCGCCATATTTGCGCAACCCATCCGATTGCCGGATGCTGATTTGATCCATCCTAACCTCCAGTTCTTCGGCGATCATCATCGGCACGGCCTGCCAGCTCGCCTGCCCCATGTCGGGACGGTGATTGATGAGCGTGATGGCCCCTGCATTGTCGATTACGATAAACGGGTGCAACTCAAACGACAGCACGGCCGGTTTAGCAGCCGATTCGGCGAGTTGCATGTTTACGAGCGATTCGATACCGGCAGCATCACTTGAAAAGCCCAGCAACAGGCCCGAGCCGGTGAGTCCGGCGGCTCTCAAAAATGAACGACGATCAAAGGCAGGAGATGTCATAGAGGTAGCAATTTGTTGAAATCGTTGGGAAGCCGGTTGGCAAGCGAAAATTACGAAAAAAGAACAGCTTTTTTTGCAATAGACCCCGATCAGTCATCGTCCTTTTCCACAATCGTTAGCCAGGCACCCCGGCGCGGGGCCGGAACGGGGCTTTTTTCGCCTTTAACGGCCATCCAGATTACGGCATTGAACTCGTTGTCGTCGAGCGTGTCAGCCTCGCGAAGGTCAAATTTCTCGGAGCGACGGGCGGGTTCGTTCATGGCCGTGTTTTTGGCATCGAGGTCAATGTTGGCCGGTATGTGTTTGTAGGGCGCGGTGTTGGGCGTATTGGTAAACAGGGCAAACATGGGCCGGGCAGCCGCATCGTATTGGCTCATGGGCGGCATTCCCAAAATTAATTCCATGGTGCGCAACATGCCCGACGTCGAGTACATGGTATGCTCCACGTGTTTCCGTTTGGCGTAGGGGCTGATTACAAGCGCGGGCGAACGGTGCGCATCTACGTGGTCGGCGCCGTTCTGAGCATCGTCTTCCAGAATAAACACCGCTGACTCTTTCCAGATTGGGCTGTTCGACAGGTGTTCAATAAAACGGCCCACGGCTAAGTCGTTGTCGGCAACCATAGCCAGCGGAGTCAATTGCCCGATTCTGGCCCCGGCGGTGTGATTATTACCAAGCCGAAGCGTGTTCAAACGTGGTACGGCGTTGGCAGCTATCAACGAATCGAGATCCTTTTCCCAAATTTCTACCCGGTCAATGTCTTTGACCCGCAGGTCGTAATCGGGGTATTTTAAACAAAACTGGCCATTCAGCGCTGACCCCTTGCGCCGGGAATAAGCCGCAAACTCGCCGTAACCCCGGTAGCTGACGTTAGCCCGTTTGGCGTGATCCCAAATGAATCCTTTTTTTGGAAAAGCCACCGGACGACTGCCTTCGTAATCGTAGTTACCACCCCGCCCGCCGTAGCTGGTTGGCCAGGTTTTTTCGACAA
>Ga0105048_10008215_pt1 | contig 16731 bp, 12 predicted proteins | sample MAT05_FD_78382 | JGI IMG/M metagenome (GOLD analysis project Ga0105048, IMG submission 78382) | Freshwater microbial communities from Lake Fryxell liftoff mats and glacier meltwater in Antarctica - MAT-05 | ecosystem: Environmental > Aquatic > Freshwater > Ice > Liftoff microbial mat | place...
ATGCCACTGTCCATGTGCACCTCGATCTGGCTGCCCACTGCGGCCACGATGGCCGGCAGCGCTTCGATGCTGCTCTGCGCGCCGTCGAGCTGCCGCCCGCCGTGGTTGCTGACGATCAGCGCATCGGCCCCGCTTTGCACCGCCAGGCGCGCGTCTTCCACGTCCTGAATGCCTTTCAGGATGAGCTTGCCGCCCCAGCGCTTCTTGATCCATTCCACGTCGCCCCAGTTCAGGCGCGGGTCGAACTGCTGCGCCGTCCAGGCGGCGAGGTTGCCCATGTCGGTGACGCCCTTCACATGCCCCACGATGTTGCCGAACTGGCGCCGCTTCGTGCCCGCCATGCCGAGGCACCAGCGCGGCTTCGTCATCATGTTGATGATGTTGGCGACGGTGAGTTTGGGCGGCGCCGAGAGACCGTTTTTCAGGTCCTTGTGGCGTTGGCCGAGGATCTGCAAGTCGAGCGTCAGCACCAGCGCGTCGCAACCGGCGGCCTTGGTGCGGTCGATCAGGCGTTCGATGAAATCGCGGTCGCGCATCACGTACAGCTGGAACCAGAAGGGCTGCTTCGTGTGCGCCGCAATGTCTTCGATGCTGCAGATGCTCATCGTGCTGAGCGTGAAGCGCGTGCCGAAGGCCTCGGCAGCCTGCGCCGCCAGAATTTCGCCGTCGGCGTGCTGCATGCCGGTCAACCCGGTGGGTGCGATGACCACCGGCATCTTCACGTCGATGCCCACCATCTTCGCAGCCGTGGTGCGGCCTTCCATGTTCACCGCCACGCGCTGGCGCAGCTTGATCTTCTGGAAGTCGCTGCTGTTGGCGCGGTAGGTGCTTTCTGTCCAGCTGCCGCTGTCGGCGTAGTCGTAGAACATCCGTGGCACGCGTTTCTGCGCCAGCACGCGCAAGTCTTCGATGGTGGTGATGACGGTCATCGTTGTGATACTCCTTGGGCTTTGATCGTAGCGAGCATGCGGCCTACAACTTCACCAGCGAACCCGCACGCACACCCAGCAGGCGCAGCCGTCGCTTCAGGTCCACGCGCTTCAGGCACAGGCCGGCGGCGTGGCGTATGGCCGCTGCATCAGCCACCGGCTGCGGCAGGGTGAGGTCGCGCGTGACGGTCTTGAAATCGTCGAAGCGCAGCTTGATGCCGATGGTGCGGCCGGCGTAGCCCTTGCGCTGCAAGTCGGTGGCCACCTGCTCGGCCAGGCGCGTGAAGATGCTCGAGAGTTCTTCGCGGTCGCGCACGGCGTGCAGGTCGCGTTCGAAGGTCGTTTCACGGCTCATCGAGACCGGTTCGCCGCGGGTTTCCACAGGCCTGTCGTCGATGCCGTGTGCGGCCTCGTGCAGCCAGCGGCCATAGCTTCTGCCGAAGTGCAGAACCAGCCGTGCCGGTTCTGCCGCTGCCAGTTGCCCGATGGTCTGCAAGCCCAGCGTGCCGAGTTTGGCCGCCGCCTTGGGCCCGATGCCGTTGATGCGCCGCACGCCCATCGGCCACACGCGCGCGGGCAGGTCGGCGTGGGTCAACAGGCTCAGGCCGTCTGGCTTGTCCAGCTCGCTCGCGATCTTCGCCAGCAGCTTGTTCGGCGTCACGCCGATGGAGCAGGTCAGGCCCGTCTGCCGGCGCACGTTGTTCCTGATGTCCTGCGCCACCGCACGCACGCCGCCGAAAGGGTCGTGGCCGACAGCATCTTGTGCGCCGGGCAGGTGGGTGAGTTCGATGTAGATCTCGTCGATGCCGCGGTCTTCTATCAGCGGTGCCACCTCCGCGACGGCGGCCTTGAAGCGGCGCGACATCGCGCGGTACTGCTCGAAGTCGGTGGGCAGCAGCACCGCCTGCGGCGCCAAGGCCGCGGCCTTCATCAGGCCCATGCCGCTGTGCACGCCGAAGTCTCGCGCAGCGTAGGTGGCGGTGGTGACCACGCCGCGGCCGGCGTAACCCGCCAGCGTGGTGAACTGGCGCGTGCCATCGCCCAGCAGCACGGGCTGGTGCCGGCGCCCGCCGCCGATGACCACGGCCTGGCCTTTCAGCTCGGGGTAGCGCAGCAGTTCCACCGACGCATAGAAGGCGTCCATGTCCAGGTGGGCGATCCAGCGGCGTGGCGGCATGAGGGCGAGACTAGCGCCTGGGGTGGCGCATGCCGGGTGTATGCCGGGTGTATGCCGGGTGCACGCCGGGTGCACGCCGGGCGCCTGCCGGGTGCATTGCGGCGCCCGAGCTTTGGCGGCGGGGGGGCGTACGCCGATGACCGCCACCGCCACCGCCACTGCGGCAAGGGCCCGGACCGGCGCGGTGCTGACGCTGCCGCCGGGCAAACATACCTTGCAGCTTCTGCTGGGCAACAACAGCCACGTGCCGCACGACCCGCTGCCGTTGAGCGAGAAGATCACGATCACCGTGCTGCCCTGAGCGGGCCCGGTGTCAGCGGTAACGCTGGCCCGATGCGGCGCTGCCGTGCGCGAAAGCCGCCCCCTGGGCCGGGTACATTCGACGCCTGCCCGGCGGTTGCAAATCGAACGGCCATTCGCGTTGAACGAGGATGACTGTCTGCGCTACACCCTCCACCGTTTGCAATCCTGCCGCCCGGTCGGGTCTGCGCCCGCGCACCGGGTTGCCGCATGACAGCCGCCGATCTGGCGGCTTCTGCAGCGGCTGCCGCTTCTGCCACTGTGTCAGCCGCCGCCACGCTGGCCAAGACGCCGATGACGCTGGCGCAGGTCTTCCCAGGTGCATGGCCGCACCCCAATGCGCTGATGGTGTTCGGCCTGCTGCTGGCCTTCGGGGTGCTGGGCGGGCTGCTGGCCGCGCGGGCGCGCTGGCTGCCATCGATCACCGGGTTCCTGATTCTCGGCCTGCTCATCGGGCCCAGCGGTCTGGGCTTGCTGTCTGCGGCGGCGCTGGCCGATGCGCGTGTGCTGGTGGACATCGCGCTCGGGCTCATCCTGTTCAAGCTGGGCGTCACCTTGCACCCCGTGAAGGCGGTGCGCAACACGCGGCTGCTCGTCACCAGCCTGGCCGAAAGCCTGGCCACCTTCGTGCTGATCCTGGCGTTGATGATGGCCATCGACGCGCCCACCGTCGTGGCCGTGCTCGCCGCGGCGATCGCGGTGTCGTCGTCGCCGGCGGTGTTGATCCACGTCGCCGAAGAACTGCGAGCCGCAGGGCCTGTGGTCGAGAACGCCAAGTCGCTGGTGGCCGCCAACAACGTGCTGTCCTTCGTGCTGTTTTCGCTGGCCCTGCCGCTGGCCCTGGTGGGTGAAAGTTTCGACATCCGCACGTCGCTCGTGCTGCCCGCGTACCAGATGCTGGGCGCGGTGGTCGTCAGCATCTTCGTGGCCTGGCTGGTGACCTCGATTGCGCGCCTGACGCGGCACGAAGAAGAGCATTTCCGTTTTGCTCTGGTGGTCGGCGCCGTGATGTTGACTCTGGGCCTGTCGCAGGCCCTCAAAGTGTCGGGTCTGTTTGCAGCTTTGGCACTCGGCATCGCCTGTCGCTGGTTGCAAGGTCGAACGCGGCTGACGCGGGTCGATTTCGGCGGTGGCGGCGACGTGTTCTTCGTCATCCTCTTCGTCTTTGCCGGCGCCAACCTGCACCTGAGCGAAGCGTTGCAGTACGCGCCCATCGCGCTGGCCTTCGTGGTGGCCCGCATCGCCGCCAAGATGGGTGCGGTCTACCTCAGCGGTTTCGCATTCAAAGTGCCGCAGCGGCAAAGCCTGGCCTCGGGCATGTTGCTCATACCGATGGCGGGCCTGGCCATCGGCCTGGTGCAGACGACCACGCAGCTGGCGCCTGAACTGGGCTCGCGCGTGGCCGCCGTGGTGCTGGCTGCGGTGGTGGTCTTCGAGACCATCGGCCCGCCCATTGCCGCGCTGGCGCTGCGCATGGCGGGCGAAGCCGGGAAGGCGGGCAAGGCGCGCGGCGCCGGAACGCAGCCCACGCAGCCACACGCTCAGCCACACGCTCAGCCACACGCTCAGCCACACGCTCAGCCACAGGCAAAGAGATCATCCGATGTCGCCTGAAGCGATTTTCGACCGCATGCTGTCGTGGCTGGGCCAGCCGCTGTTCACGTTGGCCGGCAAGGACGTCAGCGTCAGCGGCATGCTGTTTGCGGCCGCTTTCCTGATTGCCATCTGGTGGCTGGCCAGCCTGCTGGAGCGCACGCTGCTGCGCGTGGCGCAGGGACGCAGCCACGAGCCCGGCGTGCAGGCGCGCGTGCACATGCTCAGCCGATTGCTGCGCTACGGCGTGTGGGTGCTGGGCACGGTGATCGGGCTCAACTACGTGGGCATCGATTTGACCAGCGTCGCGCTGCTGGGCAGTGCCTTTGCGGTGGGCCTGGGCTTCGGGCTGCAGAACATCTTCAGCAACTTCGCGGCCGGCATCATCATCCTGCTCGAACGCAGCCTGAAGGTGGGCGACTTCGTCGACTTGCAGTCGGGTGTGCGCGGCCATGTGCGCGAGATCGCCATGAGGTACACGCGCGTGACCACGAACGACGCGCTCGACGTGCTGGTGCCCAACAGCGAATTCATCAACGGCCGCGTCGTCAGCTGGACTTTCGACGAGTCTTACCGCCGCATGCACGTGCCGTTCGGCGTGGCCTACGGCACCGCGAAAGAAAAGGTGCGCGACGCCGCCATCGCCGCGGCACGCCAGGTGCCCGGCATCCTGGACACCGACGGCCGGCGCGCGGCGGTGTGGCTGCTGAATTACGGCGACAGCGCGGTCAACTACGAGCTCGTGGTCTGGGCCAACCGCGAGCTCACCACCCACCCGGCCTCCACACATGCCAAGTTGATGTGGGCGCTGGACGACGAGCTGGCGGCGGCCGGCATCGAGATACCGTTCCCGCAGCGCGACCTGCACTGGCGTTCTGGCACGCTGCCCGTGAGCCTGACCCGGGCGCCCCGGCCGCCCCGGCCGCAAGAACCGCAGGAGCCGCAGGAGCCGCAGGAGTCGCAACAGCCGCCGGCGCCCTGACGCGGGGCGGTCACACGGTCAGGCGGTGGCAATGGCACCCGCCAGCCAGCCGACCTTCATGTCTTCACGGCACACCAGCAACGGCAGGTGCGACAGACGCACGAGGTCGGCCACCAGGCTGCCGTTCAGCACCCGCGCCATCGTGCCGCGGCCCTGCGAGCCGACCACGATGAGGCCGCAACCTTGTTCGTCGGCGATGCGCAGCACCGCGGCGCAGGGGTCTTCGTCCATGGTCATGACGGTGCGCGTGGCAACGTCGAAGGGTTGGCACAAGGCATGCGCGCGGGCGAACCATTCGGCGGCGCGCTGGCGGCAGCTTTCCTGGTGCTGCCCCAGCGCTTGCATCGCAGAGGGCGCCGAGCGTGCGTCGATGTGCTCGAGGGGGATGACCACATGCAGCGTGATCTCGCCGCCCAGCCGCGCTGCCAACGCGGCCGCCATCGTGGCCGCGTGCAGGCCAAGTTCAGACTCGTCCAGAACGACGAGAAGACGGACTGCGGAAGGTTGCATCGGTGCTCCTTGGCGGGCGGCGCCGCCCTTGCAAAAAACATCATCGTCGCATGTCGTGGCCGGGTCAAACCCGGACGGGTCATCAACTGCCGAGGATTGGCGACCAGGCACTCAAAGGCCGTGGTGGCCGACGAGCGGGAGCGACAGCGCGGGCCGCATGATCAGCAACAGCGGCATGCCCACGCGCAGGAAGTCCTAGATGCGGTAGTCGCCGGCATTCATCACCAGCAGGTCGGTCTGGTAGCCCATCGGTGTCAGGCGGCACAGATTGCAGCCGAACAGCACGGCCAGCAAGAAGGGTTCCGGCGGTACACCCAGGGTCTGCGCCAGCGAAACTGCCAACGGCGTCATGACGATGAGAGTGGTTGAAGTGCCGAGGGTCTTGGCCATGCCGCCGCCAGCAGCAGCGGAATCAGGAGCACCACCACTGGCGTGTCGTTGACCACGCCGCTTGCTGAAGCGGCCAGCACGAGCACAGCCAGCAGCGCAGACCGCGGGTGCAGCGCCACCAGGCTGGCGAGACGGCGCGCCGCAGCTTCCAGGGCACCGCTGACGACCGCGCGCTTGGTGCGCGTGGGGCACCTGACGACCGACAGACCCGGCGAATTGACAATATAGATTGATATCTATATGATGCAGAGGCACTGAAGCCGACGAACAAGATGATGGAGACCAGAAATGAGAACGATGAATCGAATGCCTGACGACTTGCGCGGCCCGGTGGCAGCGGCTGTGCACGATGCCGGACGCGCCGCAGGTCTTGCTGATGATCTGGTGCTGCGTTTCGGTGCCGGTCTCCACCTCTTGGGGGCCAAGGAGATCGATACATTGCGGCGCTGGGTCGCCAGCTGGCTGGCGCGTGAACCCGACGCAATTGTGGTGATGGCCTGCGCCGCGCCGGGCACTCGCGCTGCGCGTGTGGATCGTCTGCGCATGTTGCGCAGTCTGCTCACAGGGCATGGCGTTGCAACGCAGAGCGTGCGCTACACCGGCGACCTGATCGAAGCCGAGAGTTCCGGTCCGGGAACGAGTGATGCGACATCGGGCACCGCAACGCTGAAAGTGATGAGCGCACCGCGAGCCGAGCGCGAGGTACGTTCCATTCGCTCGTACTTCGCAACGGCAGCCCACAGCAGGGGATCGGCATGTACAAGCGCATCTTGATCGTTGTCGACCAGAGGGCGGTGACGCGCGCTGCCGTCAAGGAAGGTGTCGCGATGGCAACCGCACACGGTGCCCAGGTGCTGTTCTTTCATGTGCTGCCGCGCTATTCCGTACCGCTGGCCGACTCACCGCCCTTCGTGGTGATTTCCCCTCAAGATTTTCAGCGGTCGGCCATGGCGGCGGCCGACAAACATTTGAGCGCAGCAGAAAAGGTGGCAGAGAAGGTCGGCGTGGTTTCGCAACGCGCCACCGGCAGCGGCGACGACGACGCGCACTGCATTGCTGATGCCGCGCGCAAGCGGCGTTGCGATCTGATCGTGGCGGCCAGTGAGGGTCGCAATGCCCTGCTCAGGCTGCTGACCGGCAGCGTCATTCCGGGTCTCATCACCTCATCGCCGGTGCCCGTGTTGGTGGTGAAGGAAAGTGGTCGCAGCACCGCCAGCGCCAATGCGGCCGTCACCCCGCTGAGGCCGCGCAAGGCCAGGCTCAAGGCTGTGGCAACGGCGCCCATGCCGCGCAGTCGCGTGAACCAGGCATGACAGGCCCCGAGGCCCCGCACGCACTGACGGCGCCGCTGCTGCCTGAAGCCATTGCCTGCTGATGCCAAGTAGACCGAAGGCTTCTGCGGCGCGCGCAGCGGCCGGCGCAGGTGATGTGGCGGCAGCGCGTGCCGAAGGCGCGTTGGCGCCACACGAAATGGCCCTGCAGCAGTTCAGGATCGTCTTCAACGCCGTGAAGACCCATTTCCAGCAGGTGGAGCGCAAGGCTGGCGTGGGCGGTGCGCAGGTGTGGGCGCTGTCGGTCATCCGCGAACGCCCTGGCATCGGCGTGGGCGAACTGGCCGCTGCACTGAACGTGCGGCAGCCTACCGCCAGCATCATCGTGCGCAACCTGTCGCAGCAAGGCTTTGCGCAGGCGCTGCGCGAGGGCCCCGACCGGCGCAGCGTGCAACTGCACATCACCGCCGAAGGGCGCAAGGTGTTGCGGCGTGCGCCCGGGCCTTTCTCTGGCGTGTTGCCGGAGGCACTGCAGGCGCTCGACCCCGCGGCGCTGGATCTGCTGAACCGGGGCTTGTCTCAGCTGATCTCGCTGCTGGACGCCGACGTGAGTGCCGCGAAGACGCCGCTGTCGAACCTGGGTCCGCAGAACTGACTGCCGCACAGCTTCATCAAGCTGTGCCCTCCGGCGCCGCCAGCGCGGTTTCCAGCAGCGCCACCAGCTGTGCCTCGTCAATGCGCCTGCCCTGCGCAAGCCACCGCTGCAGTTCAGGTGCCGGCAAGCCGTTCTTCATCACGTCCTTCATCAGCCTCATCGCTTCTTCACGGGCACGCGCTGCCAGCCTGTCGCGCGGGCCCTCGGTTCTGATGTGGAACTCGTCCACCGCGCCCAGCACCTGCGCCGCCACCTGGTGCTTGCCGCTGGCCGCTGCGAGCCAGGCGAAGATGTCGCCGCGGTGAAACAGCAGGCCGCAACTGCGCAGCGCCCGCATCACATCCGGCACCGTGGCGCACGCGGTCTCCAGGCGGCCGGCGGCCGTGCGTGCCGCCAGCAGTGCGGCCAGGGCCTCGGCGCGCGGCAGGCCGTCGTGCGGCCCTGGCGGAATGCGGCTCAGCAGGTCGATCAGGCTGTGCTCGGCCACGTCGGGCTGGCCGGCCTGCAACTGCATCCAGGCGCGGTCTGACAACAGGTTGTAGCAGTAGCGCCGGTAGCCGTAGCGCTCGGCGATGGTCAGCGCTTCCTGGGTAGCAGCCAGGCCCTGCTCGAAGCGCCCTCGCGCGTCGGCCAGGAGGCCGTCCAGGCGCAGGCGCCGCATGACATCGGCTGCCGGGCTTTGCGCAGATTCGAGTTGCTGCGCGCGCGCCAATGCTTGTTCTGCAGCATCCAGGTCGTGCAGCGCCAGGTGGGCTTCTGCCAGCTGCCGCCGGCAGGCATGCACACGTCGGTGGCGGCCCAGCTGCTCGAACATGCCTTCGGCGCGAACCAGCACCTCCACGCAGCGCCGCGCCGGCAAGCGCCCGTCTTTGCCGACACGGCCCACCCACTGCCAGTACTGTGCCGTCAGGCCGGGGTCGGTGTCGGCGCTGATGAAAGGCTCGACCTTCAAGAGGTTCTGCAGCACCTCGGGCACGAGGCCCGAGGTCGCCAGCACGACCGCAGAGTCGGTGGCCAGCGACAAGGCCACCGCCGCTTCGCCATCAGTCACCACAGCGTAAGCCAGGGCCGCGCGGATGTTGGCGACTTCGTCGAGTTGCCGGTCCGAGTCACGCTCTTTCACCGCCCGCTTCAGCACCGCTTGCATGGTATGCGCATGGCGTTGCCTGATGGGCTGGATTTCATCCAGCGCCTGCAGCTGTTCGAGCGCGTATTCGCGCATCGTTTCCAGCAGCCGATAGCGCGGGCGTGCGGCCTGGTGGCTGGCCACCAGCAAAGACCTGTCGAGCAGGATGTCCAGCCGTTCGAGCAGCCAGTCTTCGTCCTCTTGCGGCCGTTCTGCCACAACCAGCAGCGCCGTGTCGGTGCAGAAGCCGCCGTGGAAGATGCCCAGCCGCCGCAGCACACGCTGGGTGTCGGGGGCGAGCAGCTGGAAGCTCCAGTCGAGCGCGGCGCGCAGCGTCTGGTGGCGGCGCATCGGCGCGCGAACGCCGCCGCCCAGGGTGCGCAGGCGTTCACCCAGGCGCGCACTCACGCCGGCCAACCCCAGCAGCGGCACGCGCGCCGCGGCCAGTTCGATGGCCAGCGCGATGCCGTCGAGCTGGCGGCAGATGTGGACGATGGTGCCCAGGTCTTCGGCGTGCGGCACGAATTCGGCCTGCTGCGCCCGCACCCTTTCGATGAAGAGCTGCACCGCGCCGTGTTCCAGCGCGGTGGGCAGTTCGTCGTCGGCGGGCACGCTGAGCGGGCCGAGCCGGCATATCTGCTCGCCTTCCACGTGCAGCGGTTCCTGGCTCGTGACGAGGATGCGCAGCCCGGGCGCATCGCGCAACAGCGCACGCACCAGCGGCGCCACGCCGCTGAGCAGGTGCTCGCAGTTGTCCAGCACCAGCAAGAGCGCGCTGCCGCGGGTGGCTTGCACCAGTTCCTGCAGCGCTGCCGCCTGCCCCGGCAAGGGCAGGCCAAGCGTCTGTGCCACGACGGCGGGCACCAGCGCAGGGTCGCGGGTGGCGGCCAGCTCGACGATCCACGCACCGCCCGCAAAACGGCCCGTGATGCGCTGCGCCAGCATGCTGGCCAGGCTCGTCTTGCCGATGCCGCCCGCGCCGCACAGCGTGACCAAGGGCGAGCGTTCCAGCGCGGCCGAGACGGCCGCCATGTCGGCCTCGCGCCCGAACAGCGCCGGCACCGCTGCCGGCACGTTGCCACGCTTCAGGCCCGGCTGGCGGTCGAGCAGCGGCTCTTGCGCCCGTGCCGTGAACCGGTAGCCGCGGCCCGTGACGGTGGTGATGGTGCCGGGCTCGAGCAACTTGCGCAGCGTGGAGATCTGCACCGTCAGGTTGTTGTCTTCGACCACGGTGCCAGGCCACACCAGCCGCAGCAGTTCTTCCTTGTCCACCACGCGTTCACGCCGTGCGGCCAGGGTCATCAGCACGTCGAAGGCGCGCGCGCCCAGGCTCGCGGGCAGCCCGTCTGCCAGCAGCAGGCGCTCTGCGGGGCGCAGCTCGAAACGGCCGAAGACCAGGCTCTCCATGCCCCGGGCTCAGTTCTTCATGACCGGCAGGTGGTCGAAGGCGCGGAAGTAGAAGTTCTCGAACCAGGGTGGTTGGGCATCAGAGCGCAGGCGCAGGCCCGGCATCGTGGTCATGAGCCGGTTGAGGGTCGGTTCGGTGATCATTTCTTCCAGTCCGACGCCCATGCAGACGTGGGCACCGCGGCCCAGGCCCAGGTGCGGGGGATGAGAGCAACGATCGGGCTTGAAGTCATCGGCGTCGAGCCCGAAGACGGCCTCGTCGCGGTTGGCCGAGGCCAGCACGCCGAAGACGCGGGAACCCTTGGGAATCAGCACACCGCCCACGTTGACATCGGCCCGGGCATGGCGATCGATCACTGACAAGGCGTGCTCGGTACGGCGCATCTCTCTCAGGAAGTTGGGCAGGGTCTCGGGCCCGGCCTTGACGGCTTCCCAGCCGGTGCGCCTGTTCAGCAGCAGGCGGCGGATGCCGGTGGCCAGCAGGAATTCGACCGACATGTAGCCGGCGACCGTCAGGTTGACCAGCGTGGCAACGGCGGTGACGAGGCTGATGGGGCGGGCACCGAGGCCGAGCCAGTCCACCTGCTTCGCCAGCTGGCCCAGGAAGCTGTGGCGGTAGGGGCCGACGACGGGCACGGCCGCTTTCGCCAACATGCCGGCCAGCCGCGTGGCGAGTTCGAGGCCGGCCACGGTGCCGTTCCAGCGCTGCAGCGCGTCGAGCGTGTGGTCGTGGTGCTTCATCACCGTGCGCGCCAGGCGGTCGAGCGTCAGGCGCTCGTCGGCACCGATGTCCGGGCCACCCAGGATGTCGAAGTACACGTCTCGTGGCACAGCCCTGGCGAAGTCGTCCACGAGATCGAAACACGGCCGGTTCTCGAGGGCTGCCAGTGCGCGGTTCAGCGATGTTTGCACCGAAGCTTCAGCCATCACCATCGCGCTGTTCCAGGCCTGTGCCACGGCAGCGCGCACGGGCGCGTGTTCCGGGTTGTCGAGCGTGAAGAGCCCTCGCGGCGCCTTGCTGCCCGGCTGCGCGGCGCTGAAGTTGGCATCTTCCGTGCACACCTGAACGACTCCCGCGTAGCCAAACACGAACCACCCGTCATAGAGCGGCGAGTAGTGCACCGGCTCCTTGGCCCTGAACGCGGCATAGACGGGATAAGGATCGATCTGGAAATCGCGCCGCCGCGGGTCGAAGCGCATGTTCTGCAACGGCATGACGCGCGATGGCGCTGCAGGGGTCGCCGGGGCTGTCGCGGGCTCGGAGCCTGGCGGGTTGCCGACGCTGGCCAGCGCGATCTTCATCAGGTCGTCGAGCAGCGTGTTTTGCCCGTGCTTTTCGCTGCGCTGATAGTGCAGCGCCGTCAGCCCGGCCGTCAGCCCGGCCTGCAGCCCGGTCAGCACTGAGCGCAAGCTGTCTTCCAGGCCGGCGGCCCCGGCTTGGACTGCTGCTGCAACCGCTGTCGGCCCTGTCGGCGCCGGAGGCGGCTCGGTGGCGAAGCGTTCGAGTTGGCGCAGCGCATGCAACCCCGGCATGAAAAGGTACAGGCTGCCCATGGTGTGAACGAACTGCGGCAATGCCAGATGCAAGGCAGCGCCGCTCGGCATGGGAATCTCGAACCCGTGCTGGTCACCCGGTGTGCCGGCGAAGGGGTCGCGGGTGCCGCGCAGCCCGGCGGCGAAGCGGTCACCGTTGAGCCATGCGCGCTGGATGAATTCGAACTGTCGTTCGAGGTCGGCGCAAAAGAAGAGGCCGAACAAGCCCACTTCCTGGCGCTGGCCGTCTGCGTCCTTGCGCTCGTAGCTCATGCCGCGGCGCAGCAGCCTTCGCGTGTAGCGGGCGCCAGCCACGCGCGCGGTGCGCGGGTTGCTGCGCCGAATGTGCGCGCCGACCGGGCAGCGTTGGCCGCCATGATCATCCAGCGTGGCGGGGTACTCGTAGGAAGGCGCGAAATCGAAATCGTTGCGCTTGTTCTCTGCTTCGATGTGCTCGGGCGTGCCCTGCGGCCGGCCTTCGGCATGCAGGGACACGGGCGCGCCTTCGTACCAGCGGCCCATCAACTTGGCCGCCAGCCAGTCGGGGGTGACGTTCCAGTCGGGGGTCGCATGCAAGCCGAGGGTGGCGTTCAAGCCGGGAGTCGCATTCAAGCGCGTCGCTTCATCTTTGAGTGCCTTGTCGAAGACTTCCACGTCCTGCGCCAGCACCCGCACGGCGCAGAAGCTGCCATTGCTGGCCAGCGCAGCCGGCAAGGCGCCCAGCGAACTGCCGCCATAGATATTCCTGTAGCCGGCGCCCAGCACGAATTCGCCCGCGGTCGAGGCCGGCTGCACGTCCTTGGGCTCGTCGGCCTCCGGGCAGGCCGTGGCGATGCGCGGGTGTGCCAGGCCGTCGATGTAACCCAGCCAACTCTTGCCGTCGCGGGAAAAACCGTCGACGCTTTCCATCAGCCGCAACCCGCCACCGGGGAGTGACTTCAAAAGGGCCTGGGCAGCGGCTTCGAGCGCGGCGGCATCGGTTCCTCTGCGCGCATACATCGACACCATCACGTGGCTGCTGGCGGCCTGCGCGGGGCCGCCCAGCCACCAGTGCTCGGGCGCATTGCTGCCCACGTCGAAATTGCCCTCGGCGCGTTGCAGCGCGCCTTGCTGGAAGGCCTGGGGGAAGTCGCGTGTCCACCCATCGCGCAGGCCCAGCGCCTGCAGGCCGCTGAACGTCAGGCCGATGTTCAGCATCAACACCGGCTTCGCTTCCGCGGGCCACGGCGCGCCGCTCGTCACCTTGGGCACGCCGGCCGGCACTGCGCTGCCGGGCGTGGCCGTGCCGGCCAGCCAGGCCCGCGCCTCGCGTGCAAGCGACACGCTGAGCAAGAAGTGCCTGACGCGATCAGCGCCGAAACCGCGCAGCAGGTTGCCCTGCACGTCGTCGCGGTCGACCTCGGTGGCCCAGCGGTCAGCCTTGGGAACGGGCAGATCGCTGCGCGGGCCGGTGATGTCGAGCACGGTCTGCTCGGGGTAGGCGGCGTAAAGCGGCCAGTCCGGGACCCTCAGTCCAGGCAGCCCGGGGAGCCCGGGCAGCAGGTTCACGGTGTTGTTCTTCTCGACGAAGGCGAGAAACTCGGCCGCGTGTTCGGCAATGGGCACGATGCGCTCGGTGCCCTGGGTGTGGCTGAGCAGCATGTCGAAGACGTCGCCGATCTCGATGGCGAAGTCCAGCACATAGGGCGCCAGCGGGCCGTCGAATTCGGTGATGACCTGCAAGGCCGTCTGGTCGGGGGTGGGCAGGAAACGCGCGAAGTGCACGAAATTCAGTTCACCCAGCCCGGCATTGATCTTGCGCTGCGCCTGCCCGATCTTGGCCAGCAGCAGCGGCATCTCGGCGGGGCGCTTCAGCCGCAGCACGAGGTTCAAACCGTGGCTGACTTGGCCTGCATCCCGACGTCGCAAACTGGGCCTGAGACCTGTCCACCGCAGCGCTTCAAGGTCCATTGCGTTTTCCTTGCGCTTTCAGCCGCCAGCCAGCCGCAAGCGGTGGCGCTGCACCTGCGCCAGCACCTGCACGGGCGCCGTGCCGCCCAGCAGCTTGCGCGCGGCCAGGCTGCCGCGCAGCGTCAGCACCTGCATCACGTCTTCAGTGATGGCGGGGTTGAAGCCCTGCAGCGTGGCCAACGGCAGCTCGGCCAGGTCCACGCCCTGCTGCACGGCCACTTTCACGGCATGGGCCACGGCTTCGTGCGCATCGCGAAAGGGCAGGCCCTTCTTCACCAGATAGTCGGCAAGGTCCGTCGCGGTGGCATAGCCTTTCAGTGCAGCGCGCTCCATGGCTTCCTTCTTCACCGTGATGCCGCCCACCATCTCGGCCATGATGCGCAGCGTGTCTGCCAGCGTGTCCACGGTGTCGAAAAGCGGTTCCTTGTCTTCCTGGTTGTCCTTGTTATAGGCCAGGGGCTGGCCCTTCATCAGCGTCAGCAACCCCATCAGGTGGCCGACCACACGGCCGCTTTTTCCCCGCGCCAGTTCGGCCACATCGGGGTTGCGCTTCTGCGGCATGATGGAGCTGCCGGTGCAGTAGCGGTCGGCCAGGTCGATGAAGCCGAAGTTCTGGCTCATCCACAGCACGATCTCTTCGCTGAGGCGCGAGACATGCACCATCGTGATGGCGGCGAAGCTGCTGAATTCGAGCGCGAAGTCGCGGTCGCTCACGGCGTCCAGGCTGTTCTGGCATACCGCATCGAAGCCGAGATTCTTCGCCACACGTTCACGGTCCAGCGGGTAGCTGGTGCCGGCCAGCGCGGCAGCGCCCAGGGGCAGGACGTTCACGCGCTTTCTCACGTCGGCCAGGCGTTCGGCATCACGTAGAAACATCTCCACATAGGCCAGCAGATGGTGGGCAAAGCTCACCGGCTGCGCCACCTGCATGTGCGTGTAGCCGGGCATCACGGTGTCGGCATGCCGTGCCGCCAGTTCCACCAGCGCGGCCTGCATCGCGGCCAGCAGCACGGCCATTTTGTCGATCTCGCCGCGCAGCCACAGGCGCACGTCGGTGGCCACTTGGTCATTGCGGCTGCGGCCGGTGTGCAGGCGCTTGCCGGCATCGCCCACCAGGGCCGTCAAGCGCGCTTCGATGTTGAGGTGCACGTCTTCGAGCGCCAGCTTCCACTCGAAGCGGCCTGCTTCGATCTCAAGCTTGATCTGCGCCATGCCACTCTGGATGTCGGCCAGGTCTTGCGCGCCGATGACACCCTGCGCGGCCAGCATCTCGGCATGAGCCAGGCTGCCGGCGATGTCGGCCTGCCACAGCCGTTTGTCGAAATCGACACTGGCGGTGTAGCGCTGCACCAGCTCGCTCATCGGTTCGCTGAACAAGGCCGACCAGGCCTGGTGCTTGTTGGCCAGCGGGTCGGCTGAAGGCTGCTGGGGAGGCGGTGTGGACATGCTTGGGCGAGTGCGTGGGCGGGTGCGTGGGCGGAGGCGTCGGCTTGAGCGTGAGCGAATTCGAGGGCGGCGCTGTGTGAAGGCGCGGTGCCGCGGTTGCGGCGCTTCGTATTATCCGGCCGAGCCCCCTGATTTCCATGAGCCAACCCACCACCCCCGAAACCGAATTTGCGCGCAGCACCAGCGGCACGGGCTTCGTCACCACCCGCTTCGACCCGCTGGCCGACGAGCGCAGCCGCGCGCAGGCGCAGACGGCGGCCAGCTTCGACGTCTGCCACCCCGCGCTGGCGCTGCGTGCCGTGTTGCTGGTTCAGGCGGTGCTGGCCGTGGTGGCACTTGGCACGGCGGACAGCGCCGGCGCCTGGGGCGCACGCCAGGCGGTGCTGGCTTTCGGCGGTGTGGCCGGCACGCTGATGTGGCTGGTGGCTGTGTGCGCCTTGCGCCGGCCGTTGCAGGCCCTGGGCACCGCCGTGCGCGCCGCGCTGGTGCTGGCCTTGGGGGCGCTGTCATCGCTGGCCGCTTGGTGGCCGCTGTTGTGGGCCGGCTTGGGCGGCGAAGTGCTGCCCACACGCAGCGCGGCGGTGGCGTTGGCCGGTGTCGGGTTTGCTGCGCTGCTGTGGGCCTGGCTCGACCTGCGCGCGCGCATCTGGCACCCGGCTGACGCCAGCGCCCGTCTGGCCGAACTGCAAAGTCGCATCCGCCCGCATTTCCTTTTCAACGCGCTGAACACGGCACTGGCGCTGGTGCGTGTCGACCCGTCGCGTGCCGAGGCCGTGCTCGAAGACCTGGCCGAACTGTTTCGTGCCGCGCTGGCCGAGGTGGGCGCCTCGGTGTCGTTGCAAGAGGAGATCGCGCTGGCGCGGCATTACCTGGCCATCGAAGAGGTGCGCTTCGGCGCGCGGCTGGCGGTGGAGTGGGACATCGACCCGCGTGTGCACGAAGCGCGCGTGCCTTCACTCGTGCTGCAGCCGCTGGTGGAAAACGCCGTGCGCCACGGCATCGAGCCTTCGCCCAGCGGCGGCCGCGTGACGGTGCGAGCAACCGTGCAGCGCGGCCAGGCCGTGGTCTCGGTGATCAACACGCTGGCCCCGCAGCCTGGCCTGCCCGGCCACGGCATGGCGCTGCACAACGTGCGCGAGCGCCTGCGCCTGCTGCACGACGTGGGCGCGCAGTGCGACGTGTGGCGCGAGCCGGCCGCACCCGGCAGCGGCAAGCCCGACATGTTCCACTCGCGCATCGTGCTTCCGCTGCCATGAACGTGCTCATCGTCGACGACGAACCGCTGGCCAGGTTGCGCCTGCGCTCCTTGCTGCAGGGCCTGCCCGAATTCGACGCCAATGTCGTCGGCGAGGCCGGTGATGCGCCGCAGGCGCTGGCGCTGTTGAACACGCACGAAGTCGACGCCGTGCTGCTGGACATCCGCATGCCCGGGCTGACGCCGCACGAAGGCCTGCACCTGGCC